>Ga0105045_10002630_pt1 | contig 15222 bp, 9 predicted proteins | sample MAT02_FD_78089 | JGI IMG/M metagenome (GOLD analysis project Ga0105045, IMG submission 78089) | Freshwater microbial communities from Lake Fryxell liftoff mats and glacier meltwater in Antarctica - MAT-02 (megahit assembly) | ecosystem: Environmental > Aquatic > Freshwater > Ice > Liftoff...
ACCTGCTGGTCCGAGCTGAGGTTGCCCGTATTGAGTGAAACCGCATCCATGCCCACCGTCACGCGGCCACCAATACCGCCGCGCATGGGCGTGCTGACCTCGGTCGGGACAGTGACGTTGACCGTACGCGAGGTACCACGCTCACCGTCACGAGACTGTATGAAGGGGCCGCTTTGCACCCAGGTTGCCGCTTCGTCGCGCGCGCGGATCAATTCCTGCGCGATTTGTGCGGTCAGGGGATCATGCAGCTGCGCCGGCGTGGGGCCGATGCGCGTGGGCCGCATCGCCTGCTGGGTCAGCGCGGCTTCGGTCAACTGGCCGCTTTGGCGCAGATGATCAATCCGCCGTGCCGCCACACTCTCGACCAGGCGAAGCTGGCGCACGAAATCGCCGCGCGCGCGGGCCACGCGCGCTTCCGCCAGCGCGACCTGCGTGTCGTTGGGGTGGAGGAAGGCGGTCTCGGTGATCAGCGCATCGGCCTCGCGGTTGCGCCCTTCGGCCAGGGCCAGATCCACCTTGGCAAGACGCGCGGTGAGGTTGCGCGGATCGCGCGCGAGAACCGCATCCACCAATTGCCGCGCCTCGCCCGTGCGGTTGCTGGCGACGTAAAGGCGCACCAGCGCCATGTTCAGCGGCACGGAGGTCGGTGCGGCGTTGAGCGCGGGCGCGAGCACCTGGTAGCCCTGCTCAGGCGCGTTGCGCAGGGCGAGCGCATCGGCCTGCTGCACGGCACCCGACTCCATCACGGAAGCAAGCTCGCGCCGCGTCTCCGCCGGCAGATTGCGGTCAGCCAGGAGTGGCGTGGCAAGCGCGCTGGCATCTTCCAGCCGGTTCGCCTCCACCAGCGCTGAGGCGAGCGCGATGCGGTCATTGGCCGAGGTGTTGGGGTTGGCGACAAGGGCCGCGCGCGCCGCGATACCGGCCCGCAGAGGGTCGTTCAGGCGGCCAAAGGCGCGCACCACGGCCGGGCCGGTGGTGAAGCCGGGGTCCCGCCGGCCGGCATTGGCCAGCAGAGCGTCCATCGCGCCGGGGCGGCCCTCGCGCACCTGCATCTCGATCTGACGGATTTCGAATTCGCGGCGGCTTTGCGCCAGCAGGCGGTTCGTGTCGGGGTTGCGCACACGGGCCGGCACGCGCTCCAGCAGGGCCACCACGGCGCCGAAGCGTTCCTGGTCGAGGGCCATCAAGGCGGCTGCGGTGGAGCCATCGGCGGAGGTATCCGCCTCCAGCTGCGCTTCGGCCGCGCGGGCCTCGGCATCGAACCCGTTGGCGCGCAGGGCGCGGCTGAGATCGAGGGTGATCCAGGGATTGCCAGGGGCCAGGGCTTGCGCCTCGCGTAGCAGGCGCAGCCGTTGCTCGCTGCCGCTGGCAAGGCTTGCGCGGTCGCGCAGGTTGAAGGCACGCGCCACCACAGCGTCGGTACTGGGGGGCAGGCCCATCTCGCGCTGGAAAGCGTCAGCCTCGGCGATGCGCTCCTGCCCGATGAGGGCCAGGTAGAGGCCGCCCAGCGCATCACGCTGGCGCGGCCGCAGCGTCAGTACGTTGCGAAAGCGCGTCTCCGCGGCCACGAAATCCCGCCGCTGAATGGCGACCTGGCCGAGGATCATCTCGGAATCGATCCGCTCCTGGCCGCGTGCGTTCAGACCGCGCCGGGCCAGTGCATCCGCGCGATCGAAATCGCCGCGTTCCAGCGCCTGCCAGGCCATACCAGTTGGACCCGGCGCGAAGCCGCCCCTGCCGCCGCCGCCTGTGGCCCAGGGCGACAGATCGCCCACCGCGCGGGTAAATTCATCGGCACGGTCAGGTGCAAGTGCGACGGCGCGATCCAGCAGGCGGCGCGCATCGGCCATGCGGTTTTGAATCTTGCGCAGAACGGCCAGTCCCAGAATGGCTTCCGGATCATTCGGATTGACCGCCAGTGCCTGAGTGAACTGACGCTCCGCTTCGGCGGGGCGCGACTGATCAATCGAGGCCCAGCCAAAGATGCGCGCCTCCGCCCCGGGCGAAATGCCAACCTGCGAGGCGCGCAGCTTGGCGTCCATCTCAGGGTCACTGGGGTTTACGGCAAGATAGGCCTGAATGCGGGCTGCGGTTTCCGCCTCCTCGCCCAGCCAGAGCAGCGCCTGGCGCCAAGCCAGCCGCGCGGGTTCGCGCATGCCGCGCTGGCCGTAGAGCCGTTGCAGACGGTCCACGCCTTCGGCACGCGTTTCCTCACGATAGGTCAGGATCTGGGCATAGGTGAGGCCCAGGCGGTGATCATTGGGGGCTGCCGCGACCATCGCGCCGAGTTGCTGCACCGCCTCGCGGTAGCCTGCCTCAGAGGAGCCGGCGAGAACCTGGAAGAACTCGGGCGCCAGCGCCGAAGGAACGCGCCCATTGCGGAAGATCTGCCGGTAGCGGGCAACCGCTTCAGCCTGCCGCCCGGACCCAGCCAATTGACGCGCCGCAGTGAGCGCCTGGGAGTCCTCCTCAAGCAGGCGGGCAAGGTCCGCCCCACGCGCGATGCGCGGGTCGTTCGGGGCCAGTCGCCGCAGACGGGCCAGATAGGCCTGCGCGGCCGGCCCCTGGTTGGTGGTCGAGGCCAGTTCCACAGCGGTCGCGAGCGCGTCCACATTGTTCGGCTCGACGACAAGCAGGCGTTCGAGCGTCTGCAAGGCGCGTTCCGGCTGGCCTTGCTGCTGCCAAAAGGCAGCCTGCTCCAGAAGATTGGTCGCGGCCGACCCTCCCCCCATCCGAACCTCGGCGGAGGTGGCCGCACCAGGCAGGCGCGGCGCATTGCTGAGCGCAGGCACACTCATGGCCGCTGGCTGAGGTGCGGATGCAGGCGCGGGCAAGGCGGCCGGCGGCGGCGATTGCGTCGGGGTGGGTGACAGCGTCGGAATGGGTGACAGCGTCGGGGGCTGCTGCGCCCAGGCCGGCGAAGCGGTCAGCAGAAGCGCCATCGCCAGCGCAGCTTCCTGTCCGGGCCGTGCAATATGCCCCTTTCTCACCGGGAGCTTCCCGCTCAACATGCGTTGTATCCCGTCATGGTCGGTAGATTGCCGTGGTGTCTCGAGTGAGGAAAGCCATGGGCGCCGCCGCGCCGCTGATAAGCCAGATGCTGTACATCCCACCCGCCTCCAGCCCTTCCAGTGCGAAGGGGGCGCTGCTGCGCTCACCGCACTGGCCGCGAATTTCAGCGCCGACGGGGTTCACGCTGCGCGCGCGAGTCGCCAGGCTCGGAACGCCTTCGAAAATGGCGGGGCCGGCGGGGTTGATCGAAAGCGTGGCACCGGGGCAGTCGGGCATGGCGTTGTAGAACGCCAGGCGAGCGCGGGCACGGTTGAAATCCGCGGCGTCCACCACCGGGGTCGCCGTCAGCGCGCCGTTCGCACCGGTATGCAGCAGCACGGTGACAAAGCTGCCCGCCTCGACGCGCAGCGTGGCCTGGCCGCGCCTGGCCCCTTCCTGGAATTCCAGACGCAGAGAACGGTTGGCCACGTTCTCCACCGTGGTGAAGGCCATTACGCGTTGCGCTGGTGCGGTGCCCAGACGTTGAAGGGGCAGAAAATCCGGCCGCGCTGTGACTTCGCCAGGCAGGACGTTGACCAGCCTAACATAAGCCGAGCCACGCGGCGGCACTGGGTCATACACTTGTCCCTGCGCCCAGGCATTGCCCGTCACGGCCGAGGCAAGAAACACGGCACCCAATGCCGTCAGAATACGGCCAATCATGCAAGCCCCCGGCGCAGCTGTGCCAGGAACTCGGACGGCGAAATCGAAGCGGTCCCCCAGGCGGGATTGTTGGTGGCGTTCAGCATATCCTGCTCCAGGAGGTTCCAGACCAGTGCGCGGGGGCGCTGGCGCCTGAAGGTCTCGCTGCGCACATATTCGAGGAGCGCGAAATACGGACCCACATTGTTCGGCCGCCACGCCAGCCCGACCGGACGTATCAACTGGTTGGACAGGACCGGCTGGAAGCCAAAACGCGGCTGCACATTGCTGGTGCCAACGATCACCGTGTCGAAACTGTCATCCTGGAGCAGCGCCGCCGGCCCTTCGGATGCCAAAATCTGCCGGATCATCGATTGCTCCGGGCCGTAATTCGCTCGAACTGCTGGTGGGAGGAAGGGGGTCAGGTCTCCGGCGGCCAGCACCATGGGCCGCATGTCGCCCAGCGGCGTTCCGGGCACCGGGCTTGGCTGGAGCTGGAGGGCCTGGCGCATCTGCCGCGCCATTTCCACCGCCGCGATCTCCGCGCCGATGGGCGTCCAGTGCGTGTCGGTCTTGAAGAAAAGGCTGTTGCCCGGGTCGCGCTGCATCTGCGCGCGAAACGCGGCGTCGAGATCGGGCGCCAAGGCACCGGCGCGCTGCGATTCCGCGATGGTCAGGCTGTAGCGTTGCGCGGCCTCGGGTGCCACGGTCATGCCAGCCGGCAGGAACCGGCTCATCATCCGTTTTTTGGAGGGAATGAGGCAGATCGCCACCTGGATCCGTGCCGCGCGCAGCAAGCCAATCGCTTCCGTCACCGTCCGCAGCGAAGTGCGCAGCCCCGCGATATCAACCCGCGACACTCGATCCCAAACGGGAAAAAGCCAGCCTTGCGTGCCGATCGTGACCAGCGAGGGTTGCTGTGCCTTGGCGGTTCCCGCCAGGAGAGGCGTCAACAACACGGCGCGGCGAGGCGCGCTCAGGCTCATCCCGCATTCCCCGCGCCGATGTCGCCCAGGCCAGAGAGCGTGGTCATGCCGAACGCTCTCTCAGCCGCTGCGCGGCGCGGCGGCGAAGCACCCAGTAGATGGGCGCGGGGATGATCACCAGCACCAGCAACAGAGCGCCCAGCAAAATCCAGGGATTGTCGCGCATGTAATATTCCGGCCAGAGCCAGGGCGGCAGAGTGCCCACCGTATAGGTGTTGTTCACCCGGAAGGCCTGGATGCGGCCGCCGCTGAGAATGGCGGTATCGCCCTGCACGCGCGGCACCTGCTCGGGGTCCTTCAGGGCGGTGACCATGGCTTCCATCCCCGCTGGGCTGGAACCGGTCAGCGCCACGACCGAACGGCTGGAATTGAGCGGGCTTTGGAAGCCGATCAAAGCACCGAGCGATTCACCCGGCGCTCCAAGCTGTGCGGCCACGCGTTCCAGTTCGCCCCGCCGCTCACCGCCAAAAAGGTTGCGGAAATCACCCAAGCCATCGTTCAGGCGCACTGTCAGGCGGTTGCCTTCCAGTTGCAGTGGCGTGTCGCGCAGCAAGGTCTGCAAGGCCGGCTGACGGCCCAGCGGGCCAATCACGATCAGATCCTTGTCGGCCACGCTTTTCAGCGCATCGGGGCGGATCACCTGCATGTTGACCGGCGGATATCCCACCTGCGCCGCGATCCGCCCCAGCATCGTCAGGTAGGCTTCCAGTTCCTGCTGCGAAGGCCGCTCGGGCAGGATCACTGCCGTCTGCGAGAGGTCGGCGAATTTGGTGAAGGGGAAGCCTGAACTGGTGAAGAAGGCGAGGTTCGGCAGGGTGGTGAAGCGATAGGCGCCGGTCAGGTCAATCGTGCTGTCAGGGTCGATGGAGGCGCGGATATCGCCAGGCACCGCAATGCAGTCGCCGCGGTGCAGCGGACGCATGTCAAAGCGCAGCTGCATTTCATTCTGGCCAAACAGCATATAGGCGGGCAGCCCCACCGTAACTTCATCCACCTCACTGGGTGAAATCTGACGCTGGACCCAGCTGAAGGGCCAGTTCAACTCGGCCTGGCGCAGTGGTGCGGAGCGCAGATAGATGTCGTTGATCGCGATGTCGAGGCGGGAGACGGCCACATCCATGATGGGCCCAGGCGGAGCGCGGAAGCGGATCATGGAGGAGAGCGTGCGCTCACGCGGGGTGTAGAGATCAGGCGCGGTGCGGAACGGCACGGCGATAGGTCCGGGCACATAGCCAAAGGCCTGGAGCTCCGATGGGTCCATGATTTCGCCAAAGCGCAGCGGGCGGTCCGTGCGCACCCAGCGCGGCGCGTCATAGGCCACGCGCGCCGGCACTTCCTGCGAGGTGATGGTGGCAAGCTCGCCACTCAGCGCCTCGCGGCCCACGCCCAGCGCAGTGGCGGCGGCCACGGCCTCGGCCCCGTTGCGGCCGCCTATCACCAGAAGCAGGCCCATCGCGTCATTCGGGTTTGGAATGATGGCCAGCGTGGGGCCTTCAAGCCGCGGCATGATGAGGCCGGGGACGCCATCCAGACCGGCCGAGACCACCACCGCATTGCCGCGCGCGGGGATCACATTGCCCACAGGGAAGGTGGCGCCGCGATAATCCGCCTGCACCGCGAACCAGGAGGAGACGATGCCCGCCGCCCGAAGCGCATCATTGCTGGGCGTCTGCGGCAGGATGAAGGGCAGGACCAGCGGCTCACGCAACTGGCGCGGGTCGAAGAAGGGCTCGGGCAGGCGCGCCAGATCGCGCGTGATCGGCAGGCGTTCGAGGCGCAGCGAGACGGTGGAATTGTCGGAGATCGTGCTCCACAGCAGGCCGGAAAGCGGGTCGTTGCACTCGATCGCGTAACGACCGGTGAAGCGGAAGTTCAGCCGGTTCACATCGGCGAAGAAGAAGGGGTTGATCGGGAATTCCAGCGGACCGAAGGCCGGGCGATTGCGGTCCGGTTGGATCGTGCCGATGAACTGCTCATTCAGCGTGAAGGCGATCTGGCTGAGTTCGGGGATCAGCGCAGGCGAGGTCGCCCCTTGCAGCGTGAGTCGCGCGGAAGTGACCACCTCATCGCCGCGCACGCCAAACAGCAGGCCCTGAAGATCATTGACGCCGCGCATCTGCATGGGTCCACGCAGGCCGAGTTGGCGCAGGCTGCGTGTTTCCGTCCGGGTGCCGGGCGCTTCCTGCCCCTCAGTCATCAGCAGCGGAGCGCCCGAAGGCAGGTTGGCGGCGCCTGATGGCGGCGCGCCCAGCAAGGGCGGCAGGACGGGTGCAGGCGAAAGGCTGTTCGGCGGCGACAGGGCCGGCGGCGGCGAAAAGGGCGACGCCGCGGGAGAGAAGGGCGATGGCGGGGAAAGCGGTGGCGGCGCCGGCGACAGGGTCGGCGGCAGCGGCGCCGTTCCGCGCTGTTGCGCCCAGGATGTAGCCGGGGCGAGAAGCAGCATCAGGGCCAACCCTGCTGTCACCGAGGGGCGGACGATACCGGCGCGCTTGGCCGCCGCAATTGCCGAACCGCCCGGCACCGAACCGCCAGGCACCGAACCGCCAGGCACCGAACTTGCCGGAGCCTGGGCAGGAGCCAGATCCGGCATGGTGTCGGGCGTCTGCACCGACCGGCCTAAAGGCGTACGCTTGCGGAAGCTGAACTGCGAGCCCCCGGCGAAAAGACCACCTATGGACACCAGCACTTCCTTCAACGAACGCAGCGGACGGTCTTCACGGATGTTGTCCCAATCCACCCAGGCATCGGCACGACAGAGCGTGGCGATCACAATGCTGCCCTCATCTTGCATGTCCTGTGGGAGAAAACGCAGGTTCAGACGGTCACCCTGCCAGCGCAGCACTTCAGCAGGCACGGTCACGCGCTGCGAGCCGGCATCAAGTTCCACCATCACAAGATTATCCTCGCCCCAGCTTGCTGGGGCGGGAATGCGCAGTGCGGCGCCACCCAGCGAGAGATCCTCGGAGATGCCTTCGATACGCCGACCATCGGCCAGCAACACCGCAGCCTGCACCTCGGCCGAGACGCGGGCGCGCGAGCGTACCTGGCGCCGCTCTCGGCCCACGGCGAGACCTGCAAGCACGGCGATGAGGCAGAAGGTGGCCCAGAGGACGTTGAGCGCAAAGGCCTGGAATTCCAGTGTCTGCGGCGCATTGACAGCGAGGCCGTAAATCCCGAGCAGCAGCCCCACCAGCAACGCACCGGCAAGGAACATGTTGGGACCCACGGCGCGAAGGTCGAAATAGCCCTCGTCCAAAGTGCCGCCCTTGTCGGTCACGTTGAAGCGCCCGCGATTGGGGTCGAGCAGCGTCGAGAGCGTGACCGGCAGCAGATACACCGTCAGCACTGTTTCATAGATTTCCGACCAGAAGGAATGACGCACCGTCTTTTGAATGCGCGAGGCCGTGGCGACCGAGAGAATGATATGCGGCCCTGCATAAGCCACGATGGCAAGCGGCGAGGCTGCAATGATGCTCTCGCCAAAGAGGAGGAAGGCGAGCGGAGCCGTGAGGAACACAAAGCGCGGCAGCGGGAACAGGAAGTGGAACATCGCGTTGAAGTAGCAAAGCCGTTGCGCGAGGTTGAGACCGGAGGAAAACAACGGATTCTCCAGGCGCATGATCTGGATCATGCCACGCCCCCAACGCATGCGCTGGCCGATATGGAGCATCAACCGCTCCGTCGCGAGGCCGGCGGCCAATGGCACGCGCAAATAGGCGGTGCGCCAGCCCTTCTTCTGCATCTTCAGCGAGCAGTGGCAGTCTTCCGTCACCGTTTGGGTCGGCACGCCGCCCACGGATTCCAGTGCCGTGCGCCGGATTACCGCGCAGGAGCCGCAGAAGAAGGTTGCCCCCCAGAAATCATTGCCCTGCTGGATCAGCCCGTAGAACAACAGTCCTTCATTGGGCACGCGCTGCCCAGCGGCGAGATTCCGCTCAAAGGGATCGGGCGAATAGAAATAGTGCGGGGTCTGGACCATCGCCAGACCTTGATCACGGAGCATCCAGCCCAAGCTCAGTTGCAGGAATCCGCGCGTGGCAACGTGGTCGCAATCGAAGACAACCACGTATTCGGAAGTCGTCTGCGCCAGTGCGTGATTGATGTTGCCGGCCTTGGCACCGAGATTGTCCGGCCGCACGATGTACTGGCAGCCAACCTCTTCGGCAAAGCGTCGGAAATCCTCACGTCGTCCGTCATCCAGCAGGAAGACGTTCAGCTTGTGGCCTGGCCAGTCCAGCGCCAGCGCTGCAAAGACCGTGGGGCGCACCACGTCAAGCGGTTCATTGTAGGTGGGGATGAAGACATCCACTTCCGGCCATTCCTCGGGGTCCATCGGCAACGGCGCCGGCTTGCGGTCAAGCGGCCAGAGCGTCTGGAAATAGGCGAGGATAAGGGCGATGATGGCATAGAACTCGGCCAGCATCAGGCCAACGCCGAGGAAGGTTTGCAGGAAGGTGCTGAAATCCAGCGTGTCTGTGACCCGCCAGACAATGTAGCGCAGGGACACCAGGGTGGAGAGCAGGATCAACAGCAGCGTGATCGTGCGCCCCTGCAACCGGTTGAACAGCAGAAACAGCACGAGCACTCCAAGGGCGAAGATCCCTTGCTGCTCGGCTGCCATGGGCACGGTGATGATTGCCAGGCTGACCGTGGCGCCCACCAGGACCAGCAACCAGCCGACCCATTTGTTCCGCATCAGTGGCAGGCGCGACAGATGCTCCTTGTGGGCGGCGACGTCGCTCATCGCGCACCCCAACCAGCGCTGAAGGGCTCAGGGACTGGCGGCAGCGCGGCTTCGATGCCGCGGGCGATCTCGCGCAAATCCTCGGCCGCCTGGCTGTTGGGCGCGATGTCCAGCACCAGGCGCTGGGCCGCGAGCGCTTCGGCCACGATTTCCTCACGGCAGATGGCGCCCAGCATGCGGGGCCCCAAATGCCGGGCCACCGTCTCGGCCGCAGCGCGGGAGAGGCGGGTGTTGGGGTCCACGCCGTTCAGGATGACGCGCAGCCTGCCAGCAAAAAGTGCTGCCATGGTGCCCGCGCCAAGGAAGCGGCCATTGTCAATGTCGGGCACCAGCGCGGCCGATGTGGCATCGGCCAGCAGCACCGCGCAGACCATGGCGGACATGGGCGCGATGATTTGAAGCGCGTGCGACGCACCCGGCGGGGTATCAGCAATGACCAGCAGGTTCGGGTCCGCCAGGATTCCACGCAGCGGGGCGGCCAGCAATTCGGGATCACGCTCCAACGCATGCGCGAGGCCGAGCGCACCGCGAATATCAATGGAACCATGTGGCAGCAGCATCACACCCGAGGAGGTTTGGCGCACCAATTCGCGCCAGTCGGGACGTTTGGGCAATTCGGTCATGAAGCCCGTGGTGTCACTCAGCGGCACGCCGAAATGCAAGCGCAGTGTGTTCTGCGGGTCAAAATCCATCACGAGCACGCGCCGCCCCTGCCGCCGCATGGCGTCGGCAACATTGGCAGCCAGGGTTGTCTTCCCGACACCGCCCTTGGGGGATGCGAAGCAAATGAGGGGCATGCAGCCTCCGGTAGCCTAGAAGTGTGACGACGACCGCAGGGCGGCGCGGAACGTGTCAACAGGGGATGTCGCGGGCGGGCCGCTCGCAGCAATCAGACGCATAACCTCCCCCAGGGAAACTGTCACGGCTGCGGCCGGCATTGAGCCGGAGGCGGCCGCACCAAACGAATAAGTGTCCGAGCCACCAGCCCGTTCGGAAGTTGCGGTGACCGGTTGAGGCAGGATGGATTCGCCCGATTGAGCGATAACATGGCGCAACCGGCTGAGCGTGCTGCCGGTCGGAGGTGGCGGCGTGGGTGGTGCCTCGCGCGCCTGCCCGATCGAAGCGAAAAGCACAAAATCCTCAGGTGGCGAGTTTGAAGTCGCCGGCGTCCTCGCTCGTGGATCAGGGGGTATGCCAGCCGAGCCGGGAGGGGACGGGGCTGGAGGTACCGGCGGAGGAGTTCTGGCAGATGGCTGAGCCGGAGCCAGAGCCGGAGCCAGAGCCAGATCCGGGCCGACGGGATTGAGCCCCGCCGGCTGCAGCGGCGCGGTATTGCGCGACGCAAGGGAAAGAGGCGCGCTGGAACTAGGTGGGCTGGCCAACGCGGCCCAGTCGATTCCGCTGATCGGCGTGGGTGTCTCGGCCTGCGGCGCTGCCTCATCCGACATGAGTGGTCCCAGTGAGGCCAATGTGTCCGGAGTTGGCGCCACTGGCTCCAATCTCCTGGTGGCAACAATAGGCTGCTCAGGCGCCAGCGTCGCAGCGGGGGTAGTTGGCGGCGCAATCACCGGGGTTGGCACCTTGGTCGGAGTGCGCGGCGGGGCCACCACGACAGCGGGTACCACCACGACCGGCGGTGCCGCCTTGGCTGGCACAGGTGGGGCCATGACGGCCGCCGCGACCGGCGGCGGTGCCTTGGCGGGCGCAGGCGGGGGCGCCATGACAGCCGCAGGGGCCACAATGACCGGAGGCTGAGCCCTGGCCGAAGACGACTGCGGTGGCATCACCGCTGCGGGGGCCGCCCTGACTGGCGGGGGCGCCTTTGACGGAGAAGGCGGCGGCGCCACCACCGCAGGTGCGGCCATGGTTGCTGGAGGTGCCTTCGTCGGGATAGGTGGCGGAGGGGTGAAGCGCTGCGCCGGCGGGGACATGAGCGGCGGGGCGGGGCGGGGCGCCTGAGTATCGCTGCCAACAGACACCTGACCACCGAGTCGGGGCGCGGGGGTCGGCGCATTGGGCATGGGCGTATAGTGCGCGGGTTCCGAAGACAGCGCGGCAGGGCGAATGCGCGGGGCGGCAGCCGGTGAATAGGCGCCGAGCGTATCCTCGATTTCTGGTACCGCCATGATGGGCATGAGTGCGACAGGAGTGGCCGCAGCCTGCTCTTTGGCTCGCTCCGCCATTGCGGGGTCTGCCGCGGCAGCGCGAGCAGCGGCAGCGGAGGAGCGCAACTCACGCAGGACCGCTTCCGGGTCAACCGTAACAGCGTCCCCCCGTGGGGATTCTGACCGGACAGGTAAATTTCCGAAACTGCGATACTTCAGCCCGGGCGTGTTCATGGCTGCGGCGACGCGCGCTACGTCTGGCTCCTGGCCCATGAAACCCGCAAACTCCTGATCCGTACAGATCGAAGGTTGCCCGAAAACGCCGGTTGGCGAAACCCTTTTTTACGCCAAGTTCAAGGATTTTAACGAAACTGCACTAAATTAGCCCAGAGTCCCGCGCGGCGAGTGTAGAAAGCAGGCTCAGCGCGCCCGAATAATAATCCGGCATGGCCGGAATGCTTGTGCCTGGCGTGGGAAGGCGCGCCGTGTGCCCTGAGGGAACGCTGCCACCCACCCTGTGGGCCATTGCAAGAGCGGCCACAGCGCCAATCCCGGGCGAGGCTGCATAGGGCGAGACTGAGTTGGTGGTCAGGTCCGTCCAGGCCGGCAGGCGCCGGTGTCGCGGATCGCTCCAGAACTCCGCCGCGCCGATGAGTCCAGGCTCCGCGCCGAGCCCCATCCAGGCCATATAGAGTGGTACGCGGACCGCATCATAGGAAAAGCGCGGGGGCCAGTCGCCAGGGATGGTCAGCAGGCCATCGCTGCCCCGCACGGCCAGCCAATCCGGCGGCAGGCCCCAACGGCCAAAACGACCCCGGCGCAGGATTGTCACGCCATCGGCCGCGACTCGCAACCAATCCGGATCAGGGGCGGCCTGCGCCAGCGCCCGGATGGCCGGAAAGGCATAGTAGGAGGGGTTGATCACGGTGTGATCAGCCCGCTCGAAACCACGCACACCCGGCAGGAGCACGGTGTAGGGCCCGGCACGGCGGATCAACAGGCGCAGCATGTCGCGCGCAATGGCTTGGCCTTGGGCCGTATGATCGCGGTTTCCCCAACGCTCTCCGGCCTCCAGCAGGGCCCAGGCGATGAAAAGATCGCCATCGCTGGCATTGTTGGGGTCGTCCACCGGATTGCTGGCGCTGGGGCGGAAGCGCCAGGCGAAAAGCTCGTCCTGCGAGCGCTTCAGGACCTGCACCGTCCAGCCCAGGATGCGGTCAAAGGACGGCCGGTCATCCGCCCGGACCGCCGACATGAGCGCCCAGCCCTGGCCTTCCGTGTGGGAGATCCCCCGGTTGCCCGTGTCCACGATGCGCCCCTCCGGAGCCATGAAGCGCTCGCGGAAGGCAATCCATTCAGCCCTTTGCAGGTCCCCAGGGCTCTGGACATGTGAAAGGCTTTGGGCCTGTGAAAGGCTTTGGGCCTGCGCGAAAGCCAGGGCTGGCAGCGCGAACACGGCTGCGGTGGCGCGGCGCGTCAGCATGGGGGTTGGTCCGGCATCAGGCGTCGAATTCCTTGGCCCAGCGGCAGTAGGGAGGGGGTCGGTGGAAGGCTTCAGCGCACTACCAAAAAAATGGATTCGCCTCGTATTTTTCGACCGATTTGCGAAGGGCTTGTCAAACCGGATCGCGCAGCCTCCCCTGGTTCGAAGGACAAAGGAAGACACCAAGATGGTTCTTAAGCTGATTACCTTTACCAAAGGTTCCGATCCACGGGCTGGCGTGATGCTGAACGACGACGAATTGCTCGACCTCCAGGCCGCCGGGCTTGCCCAGGGCGGCGGGATGGCCGAGATCATCGCCGCCGGCGCCTCGGCGCTGGCCGCCATCCGCGCCCTGGTTGCCAATCCGCCGGCCGAAGCGCGCGTGATGCTCTCCGCAGTGAAGCTCCTGGCCCCCCTGCCCCGCCCGGCGCGCAACATCTTCTGTGTCGGCCGCAACTATATGGATCACGTGGCCGAGGGCGACCGCACCCGCGGCATCACCAACAGCGAATTGCCGAAATTCCCGCAATTCTTCACCAAGGCGCCCGAGACCGTCATCGCCGCTGGTGACACCATCCCCGACCATGGCGCCGCGGGCGTGACCCAATGGCTCGATTACGAGGCCGAATTGACACTAATCATTGGCAAGCCCGGCGCCAATATCGAAAAGGAGGACGCGCTGAGCCACGTCTTTGGCTGGACCATCGCCAATGATGTGACAGGCCGTGACCTCCAGCGCCGCTACGGCCAATGGTTCAAGGGCAAGTCGCTGGACGGCTCCTGCCCGCTCGGCCCCTGGATCATCCCCGCCGATGAGCTGGACGCGAGTGACCTGGCCATCCAGCTCTGGGTCAATGGCGAGCAGCGCCAGTCCAGCCGCACCAGCAAGATGATCTTTGACGTGACGGAGATCATCCATCACCTCTCCAAAGGCTTCACCTTGCTGCCGGGAGACGTGATCATGACCGGCACACCCGAGGGCGTGGGTTACGCCATGGTGCCGCCACAGGTTCTCAAGACCGGCGATGTGGTCAGGATCAGCGTCGAGGGCATTGGCGAATTGACCAACCCCGTGGGGTGAATCAGCGCACCGCGCCCTCATTGCCAGAGCGCACCGCGCCCTAATTGCCAGAGCGCAGGGCCGCTGCGATGTCCCGCACAAAGGCGCGCGGGTCCGCCACGGGCGGGTCGCGGCGCGGCATGGAAACCCGCAGCCGGAGCAATTTCCCCCCGGCCGCGCCGACGCAATTGGTGCTCATCACGGGTGTGCGGCCATAGGTCCCTTCAAGTTCGGCACAGCGCAGCAGCGGCGCGCCTGGCGGCTGGTCGGATTCATTTACCAGGCGCAGCCGCCGGTGCGGGCCTGAGCCACGCTGCGCCGTCGCCAGCACGCGCTGATATTCCTGCTGGACCTCCGGGCTGCTGGCGCCATCGGGCAGCGCGGCTCCGGCCGATCGCACCACCTGCACGAAGCCGGCAGCCGTCCGCCCGCCTGTGGAATAAGCGACCTCGACCCCTGGCAATGGCTGCTGGATCGGCGATGTCGCGCCACGCTGGAAGGCGCCCGCCTGAGCCGGCAGCCGCTGCGCCAGCATGGCCGGCGCGGACACCACGGGGACGGGGGCCACGGCGGTCTGGCCACCTTCGGTCGCGCAGGCTGCCAGAAGCGCCAGGAGAGTGAGGCTTGCGGGAGCCCGCATCAGCCGAGCCGGATCAGCAGCGTGGGCGATGACCGGTACTCGACATGGCTGGTCCCGCCGCTGACAAAGTGATGCACATCTTCATAAACCATGTCGACTCCGATATAAACAATGAGCGCCACCCCAATATAGGCGATGACCGGATACCTCTCCAACAAGCGCGCGATCAGCGTCGCGGCCACGCCCATCAGCAGGATGGAGACAGTCAGGCCGATGATGAGCATCGCCGCTGAAGGGGACGACGTTCAGGCCCGGAAGCCCGGAGAGTAGCACCCAATCCCGACTCTGCGCGAAGGCCGACATGACGACGGTTCAGCGCGGTCCTCGCCTTGGATCGCCGGGACCCTGGACTCGCCACCCTCGCGCCTCTTGAGCGACAGCTACCGACGCCGGGCCCGCAGCACCGCTTCCACGATCAACGCCGACAACGCGGCCAACACGACCACCTGTAGCAGCGTGGCCCCTGCCCAGATCCAGGCCGGGAACACCCCGGGCAATGCAAGGTAGCCCA
>Ga0105045_10002631_pt1 | contig 15220 bp, 16 predicted proteins | sample MAT02_FD_78089 | JGI IMG/M metagenome (GOLD analysis project Ga0105045, IMG submission 78089) | Freshwater microbial communities from Lake Fryxell liftoff mats and glacier meltwater in Antarctica - MAT-02 (megahit assembly) | ecosystem: Environmental > Aquatic > Freshwater > Ice > Liftoff...
CCCAAGAGCAAATCAAAAAATTTCTGAAATAACTATCTTTCTCTACCATCATGTCTGAGCCAAGTTCTGATATCTCTGTCGATATGGATAAACTCCAAACCAAAATCCAAGAACTGCAAATAGCAATGTTAATCATGCAGCAGATTCCGCCTAGTGCCAAATATTTCTATCGCCAAGCGCAATCTAATCTCAATCAACTTCAGACCCGTAAAGATAATCTATCGCAGATATCACAAACTGAACTAAAAATATAACAAGACATAGAATAGGTTATTTCCATTAAAGGATTGTAAAACTCCACATAATTGAACATCCCTCTTCAATCAAATGTTATAACTTTAATCGTTGCAGCTAAGACTTACAAAAGGGAAATATCAATGGAAATATTAATGCTTGGAATTTGGGGTATGTGCGGTTGGGCTTGCTACTCGATCGCTGAATCTAAAAAGAGAAATAAAGAAGTTTGGGCAGTCTTAGGAGTACTGTTTGGTTTTATAGCTGTCATTATCATCTCTGTCCTGCCCACTATTGGCTAGATCCAGCAATACTGCCTTCATTGAGGGCAGTATCGCTTTTACAATGCTTGCGGGAACTGCCTTGATCCTGATTTAGATTTAGAGGGAATAACCGCAGCTATTCCTTCGCGAATGAATCCACCTATTACCTGCTCAAAAGCCCTATAACTGCTCTCGCTAATTGGCTGGAATCCATGGGCAAATAGTGAATAGTTGCGAATTTCCAATGAATTAATAATTCGCTCTTTATAAGTTAAGAACAATTGTCCAAGAGGATCGCTGTCCAATTTCGACAGCAGATCATAGCTCTGGAGTAGCGCGAGTTGTAATTTTTTCTTGCTATTACCAGACCTTCTTGCTTCATAGTCAGGTTGCAAATTTGTAGGCAATTTCGCAATATCCATATCGCCTGTCAAAATACCATAATCCTTAAATAATCTCACCTGTTCTAATAGCTCGATCGCCCGATAAAGTCTCCCTACAGCATCGTCATACCGTTTTTGACTCGCACGGCGATCGGCATTCAGCAGTAAGTCCTCAACCACCTCATAGCCATGTCCTGTGATGCCATCACTGCTATCAAATTTCGCATCTAGCAAACCACGACTAGCAATCACTTTTTTGAGAAATAATCCGTAGGGCTGAATATTGGCTTGTTTCATGTAGGGTTGCAATCGGGACAAAGCTACGCGATGGTCAAAGCGATCCCATGCATCAAAGCCTTCGCATTGATCAAGCAATTCATCAATCTGTCTCAATTGTTCAGCAATTAGTTCTGTACTTTGGATCAGATTTTGTAAATCAGCGATCGCCGCCGTGTAATTATAATTTTGCAAGTACACAGGCAAAGCTTTCTCCACTGTCCGCGTCACCACCACGCCTGTCACCGCCGCCTTGCGAGTGCGCTCTCCCGACTCCACTTTAATCAAATTTTGCCGAGTGGTACTTGTGGTCAAAAACAGGGTGATTTCCGCATCAAGAGCCGCAGTTGCTAGAGCCACAGACATCGTTTTTGTGCCACCTGTGTAGTCTGCCACGATCTCGGCATTGGGATTTGCTTGCTTAACTTCACGGATTTTTTGATTGATTTTGTTGTAACTCTCCGATAGGTTATCTGGCTCCTGTATCAATATCAAATCTCTCTCCGCATCAAAGCGATCGCCTAGCCCCAACTGCGTGGGAATATTCGGCAAAGCTTCAATTACCTCAGTCCCTTTCCGCACTTCGCAGGGCTTGCCCTCGCCGATAACCTGTGACTTGCTCCCCCTCGCGCCATCGGAGCAGATAAAGACAACGCGATCGGGCTTTTGGCTATTAATAGAAGTAGCGATCGGCTGATGTGATCCACCAACGGTGATAAATAAAATTTTAGTCATTAGTTAATCCACTCTTTTAAATTTTTTAGGAATACCATCAGCGATCTCAGTAATTTGAACTTTGACAACTTGCTCAAGCTTCAATTTATCAAACATTTTGGGTTCTCTAATACTGCTCTTAATACTTGTACCTACTAGCTCATAGGTAACTTTATTCCCACTGGTCTTATTGACTACTTTCGCCTCAACCACATCTCCCTCCGCAAAGCTTTTCGACTTAACCGATGCCTTAATTTCTGCTAGACGTTGAGCTTGTGTATCAGCGACCGCGGCTTTTTCTTGCAGTTTGCTATCCCGCTCAGCAATTGGAGCCTCTTTGTAATAGCGCATAAGGCGGGATGTCCATCCAAGAATCTGTAACATTGCTTGCGGATTATCTTGATAATCTCGCAAATACTGATCACAAAATTGATCGATGCTTCGGTAATATTCAGGTGTTTTGCCACTATGACCGATTTGCTTGCCATTTCTTACCAATTCTTTGACATATTTAAAGAATTTAGTCCCAGCGTCAGAGTTGTTTGCAAAAGTACGAAAATACGAAATTATTTTATCTAGCTCAGCGCTAATTCCTTCTTTATTGCGTTCGATACTTTCTTGAGCTTTCACAAATTCGATCGCAATTTTATGGGCTGATTGCCATTGAGCTTCGGTGAGGGTGTCATTCATTAGTACATTCCTGATGGTGGTTGTTTGGTGGATGGATAAGCAAGAATTGCAGCTAATTGTGTGAGTTGGTCTTTTTGAATGAGGCTAGATTTAGCGATCTGGATTTGTGCTTGGATAAAGGCTTTTAGCTTATCGCCAGTGAGTTGATCGGCTTCAGGAGGCGCATAAGTAGAGTAGCGATCGCGCAAATTCCCAGACTGCTCGATCTTATCAACCGTGACCGTCATTGTCCCCATGCCGATGGGTTTACCACCGCCAATTTTCAAGGCGATCGGATATTGTGGGTCTTGTCCCAAAATGATTAACAATGTTCCTAATTGCTCAGGTTTGAGATTTTTAAAATGAATCTCAGTCGTAAAGGTAAAATCCTTAGATGCTTGCTGCACAGGGATTCCCTGATTCTGTCCTTTATCAATGGATTTTGTAAAGTTGTAATAGAATTTACGCCCCTTTGCCATGCCTTTAGGATTGTAATAGTCTCTCCGTGCAGGGCGCGGCGCATAGAGAGAAGGCATAAATCCTGTACTGGGATTATTATTAGTGCATCGAGCATCACTAAATTCAATTAGACCTTGCCAATCTAAAGCTCCAAAAACTTGACTCGCAGGACATAATTCATCTTTTTTGTGGCAGGGTTGTCTTTCTCTTGGTACTTTATCCGCAGAACGCGAATTCACAGCTAATGTACTGTTAGTAATTGCCTCATAAACTGCTCTAATGCAGCCTTTAAGCGAGCTTCCCTGAACGACTAACTTCTTGTCAGTATCCATAGTCATCGTCTTGATCAATGGCACACGCGCATTCACATCTGCACCGAGCGCCACCACACCAGTCGAAACATGGAGGGGAGTTTGTACTCTGAGCGTTAGAAACAATGCACCGTGGAAATGTTTATCTAAGTATTTGTGATGTCCCGCAGGTTTGGCTTTGGGTGGCGGTGCAGTGGGAAAAGTAACCATAGCATAGGGCTTGGGTATACCATCGCTGTTGTCGGTAGTTGGTCTTGCGGGTGGTCTGTATGTCATGATTTAGGACTCCTGTGGAGATTGGATAGTAAGGGCAACAAAATGGACAATGCCTGTCGTTTGATCTTTGAAATAGCGTTGACCAATATTGAGCTTTTCAGGGTAAATAAATACTTTAGGAAATCTAGTTTCAGTTTTGGGATAAAAGTTTGCCTTGCGGTCTTCGGCTTGCCATGTTTCAGCAAAGCTATCAAAATCTGGATAGTCGTCGTCATATTTACTCAAAAGCAACACGTCATAGCGATCTCCTCTCTGCTTCCATCGAATTTCTAAATCTTCATTAAACATCTGACCTTCAGGACTGAAAGAATCAGGCAAATTTTCAATAATGCCACTAACGCGATTTGCCCAACGCAGGAAGTAATAGCTTGGACTTTTCCTATGGTTATCTAATAAAGTTTTAAGTTCAGGTGCTGAGAGATTCTCTTTAGCTCCCACAAAGGCTTTTTTAACTAAACTCATGCTGCTGTCCTCCCTAATACTTCACGCCACGATCGCACTGCACATTTAAACAAATTTGGCACACCGCTTTCATCATTACCTTGCCAAGCCAATTGCACTCCAAAGCCTAAATCCATAGTTGAGGCAGCGATCGGCGTTGATTGAAGATCTTCATGAGAGAATCCATATTTAGCGGCTTCATCGGCTTCTAGAAATTCTCCCGCACCAAGCAAAGCAGTATCTGACCATCGTTTATCTTTGCCAAAGGCATAGATCTGTCCATCCTTCAATTCGCAGCTAGGATATTGAATCACTGCTGAGTTTAGTTTGATATGCACAGTTCCTAATCCGCGAGATTTAGCAAAGCCAATCCCAAACCATCCGTCATTAAGATCTCGCAAAACTAGACCGATTAAACCTAATTGCGCTAATGTGAAGTTTTTGAGATGAATCTTAGTTTGAAATTCGCCTGCGGTGCAGACTTGATAATTAAAAGGTCCCACAGCAACTGAGCCAAATACGCGATCGATGGCAACACCATTCCGTTCTTCCGTTTTCACAGGCTTTGCTGGGTCAGGATAGGCATCTTCGATTCTGAGACGACTGGCTAGGGATGTGTTACCAAATAGTTGAGAAATGAAGCACGATTGCTTATAAATTTCCGAACCAAAATCAGGGCTACTTTTATGCTTTTTCTTCCAATCTTCCAAGTAGCTGCCATTAGCATTGGGGTTATTCTGTTTGTCGTTACTATCTAGAGGGTCACTTGTCCACAATTTCCATTTGCCATCTTTAGGGCGCGAATCGCTACCCACAGTTCTCACAATTCTCTCCGCATGGGCGCGGATCGCTCCCTTGAGACTACTGCCTGGCAAGTAAATAGTTTTACCTCCTGCATGATAAGTTTCGACAAATTCCATATTAGGCTTAGTCGGATCGGCTCCTTCTTTGCCAGATTTAATTAAAATGGGACCATCAGGAATTAGGCTAAGGTTGATAGTGCAGTGGTTGACGAGTCGTTTGTGCATGATGATTAAGTTCCTTATTATTGATTTGTTGATGTAGCGAGAGCGCTAACTTTGCTAACTTCTGTTCTTAAATGATCAATCAAAGCCTCTGTCCAATCAGGTTTCAAGTTTTCACCATTAACGTAGGCATTACTATCTCCATTGACCAATTTTCTGAGGTAATCAATCAAGCGATTAGGATCACCTTCCACATCAAACCAACGCAGTTGATTGATATCTAGGCGAACAACTCCTAAACCACGCGATCGCCCACCACCGAGGGGAATTTGCTCTGTTTCAAATTGATGTAATCCAATCATCAATAAGCCCAGTTCCCATTCTTTTGCATTCTCAACTACTGCTCTAAATTCAAAGGATGTTCCCGCAGGTACTACCTGAAAATCATAGAGTTTGCCATCGGCGGCAGTTTCAGTATCGCGATCAATCGCTACACCATCACGCTCTTGATACTGCCCAAACCAAGTATCTGAGACAACCGTTAAGTCTCGCACTTGAAATTTACTGGCAAGCCAAGGCGATCCAAAAAGATGAGAAGGTAAATCTGTATATTTTAAAATTTCATTAGTTAAAGCTTCATCATCTGTAATGTTCTTTTTAAGTTCTTTAATCTGATTCATGTACAAAGAACTAGATAAAACAGATGGATCTTCGGCAAGTTCTAGATGGATTCCTCGCAAAAAACTCTCAAGACGCGATCGCAAAGCCCCTTTAAAACTTGATCCTGGAATCAAAGGATGACCAAAGGCATCTTTGATCACGGGTAAATCTGTACCGATGGGTTCAGTCGATCGCCCTGCACTGATGCGTAAAGCGGTAATAGTGGTGAGAGTGCCAGTAATTTCCAAGCGGTTTTTAAATACATCAAACATTTTTATATCCTTTAGTGAGTAAATTCGTTTTCTAAGTACAAAGCAATTGTATTTGTTTCAGCTAAATTTCTACCTGTTGTCTGAATATAAATTCCCAATCTAGCACTTGTCCAAGTCAGAACAAATTCAACAATTCCATTAGCATATGCTCTACAAATAGGTTTTACACTTCTTGGATTGAACGGTAAGGAATTGACAACTTGTTTAACATAGGAGGTTGTTAAACAGGCTTGTTCCAACTGTGCAAACAAGAGTATTTCTCATGTTCAATTTTATTTAATATTATTTAACAAAACCGATTAGATCGTAGATTTCAGGGAAGGAGATTTGGAAAGAGGTCGCTTCTAAGTGTTTGACTACCTCCTATTTGCCATCACGCAAATATATTAAATGCCTTGCCCCATAGCCTAAATAGCGCCTGACTAGTTCTAAATGAATTTCTCTAATCTCACCACCTTTGCAATTAGTAACAATGTTTAGAGCCATAGTTTTAATTAAACCATCAATATCTTTGATGATTCTGGTAGCCAGTGATTTATCGCCTCTACCCCATTTATTGTCACGTCCGACTTGATAGCGCAAGAAATTCTTGATTACTTCTGCACTCTCTGTACTGTCAGAGACTCTAACAAGATTGCGAAATTGTGATCCATCCAAATCACCATAGGAAGCCTTATTATCAAGCGCTTCTTGTATAGCTTTGACCAATTCATCTTCAGCTTGACGGATGCCGCTTTGAACTTTGAGATCGGTTGTATTAATTTTTGGTGTAGTGGTCATAATGCTTCCTCTCTTAGTACTAAATGAAAATTGTTGCAAACTTGAACTTGACCGAAGCCTTCAGAAGTACGCTCGCCAATTCCTGAAATCTCTAAAAGCTTTAAAGCCTCTAGCCATTCCGCAAAGTGATCGTTTTTCTCATTTACTTCCACACTAAACAAATACACACCTCCGCGATTAGTCACTAACTCCACATCCTTCATCAAACCCCACGCCGCATTCCAACCAGAGCGATAGTCATAACTGCTATAAGCAACATGGAGCTTCAGGCTAGGATCGGTAATACCTGTAAACTGTTTGAGCATTGCTGCTGGGATTACTGTAGTGCGCCGCCATTGATCGGTGAGAATGGCATCAGATTGTAAATCTAGGGTGAAGAATTTACGGTTATTTGCAATCTCTTCTTGAGGTCTACCAAAAATCTGCCAATCTTGCCAGCGTTTTGTTAATTTCTGGTTAAACTTATTCACTCGTTGCTCTAGATTTGATTCTACCTGTTTCGCTAGGGTTGCAGTTATTTCCGTCTTACCCAAACCTCTAGAAACAGAACCTCCAAATCGGAATTGTTGTGAATTAGCTTGAATATATTTCTCCAAGCTCTCGGCAAGATCGACATTATCAATATAAATAGAACTGCGATAAATGCTAGGTTCAGGTTTATGGGGTTTAGAAGGGATTTTTAATTCATTCATAACCTCAATGCTATAAAGAATCTGCTCCTCAGAAACAGCACGGCGGCGATTTATACCGACTCTGGTTAACAGGCGCTTATCAACTGAGGGTTTGTAATATTTACCATCTTTAATGCCATAGAAACCTGTAAAAGCATCTACGCGATCGCCATCTGTTGGACAGTTTGGATCGTACAAATGACCATAATCATCCGAACAAAAGCGATCGATTAGCGTATCAAATACACCATTACCTTCTGGCTTAAATCCAGCTTTGTTTTTAGAACTTAATGAAGTTGAAGGTATTACCTGTACTGTAATTTGAGCATCAGCAAAGGCGGGATAAGCATTTTGAAATAAGGCAGGGTAATCGCCTAAAAATAAATTTTGAAAGTCACCTCCATTAGTGGAAAAGTCTTCAGAACTACGTGCCGATTGTTGCAAGATTTGGGCGGCGATCGCTCCACGAATTACGGAACCTGAAATATAATCATCAGCCTCACTGACTGAGCCACCGGGTTTCTGTTTACCTATTGCTAAAGGCGATCGGGCTTTAATTTCTAAATCAATTTTATTCATACCTCACCTCCTTTTGCTAAAAATTGCCATACAGAATCGTCGATATTGTGCAGTTTAATATTCCAAGTCAGCCAACCTAAACCCGATGACTTACTGCCGCCAAGTGCATCGATATGTTGCAAACTCGCATAGATTAGTGCCTTACCGAAATCAGGACAATTAGGCAAAAAATGTATTTTTCCCTGAAATTGTAACTGAGCATTGGCGGGAGAAGTTTCTAAGAAATAGAGTTTATTCTCCTCCGCAGTCTGGCGGCGGCGATTGATTGTTACCCCTGGACGAATCACTTCGGGCAAGTTTTCAGGATCTTCCGTACAAATTAAATCATCAAAGAGAACTTGTGAAGGTAAGACAGGATTACCAAAAATCTGACAGATTAAGCAATGATCTCGATCATCATCGCCTTTAACTTGATATTCCTCTCGATGAAAGTTACCTTCTAATCCTTTCCTATGGGGACACATCGTTTTCGCTTTGGGTGATTCGCAAATGCTCCATTCTAAGCCCCTTGCAATTTTCTCGCACTCATGGCGCAATCTGCCCTTGAGATGGGAAGCGGGAATTAGTAATTTTTTATCAGCACTACGAATGATCGGCTTGTCTGCAAGGGAACCTGATGAGCCTCCAGCACCTACACAGAGCGCTGAATCGATTGTGGCTGTTAGATTAATGCTAGTAGTTTGATTGCGTAAATCAGCTAATCTAATCATGAATTTACCTCCTCTGGCGTTTTAGATTCTGATTCTTGTTCTACTTCCACAAAGTCATAGATATCAACTAGATCCCGCCAAATAGTTTCGTAGAAAATTTTGTCTTTCTCGTCTATGTGAGACATCCAAGGTGCGAGATTACCGCCATTAGTTTTAGCACTACACCAAGCATCTTCAAAATATTCTTTGAGCGATGATTGTCCTTCTTTGAGACGTACTCGAAAATAGCGATAGTTGATAATAGCAGTCTGTTTGCCGTTTTCTAGCAAGTTTCGCAGTTGATAGAGTTGCGATCGCGGAAATTTAGCTTGCTTCAAAGCCTTAACTACTTCAATCAATCCACCAATCTCATGCAAGGTATAGGGTGCAGCGTAAAATCGTAGATTATCTTTAGTGAGTCCTTCTTTACGAAATTCTTTTACGTCAGATGATAGCATCGTAACCGACTTCATGGAAAGAAAGTCAATGGTTCCACCATGATATCCATGTTTTGATTTTAGATTTTTGGCTTTATCCTTAGCAGATTTTAGTAGCTGTAATACAAGCTTTTCGGCATAGTAAATGGGAGTACTTTCCGCAGTAATTAACACGCCCAAAGATGTACTCAGGACTGATTCTGATAGTTTAATATCACCGTTTTGATAACGTTGGAAACTATAGCTTTTAGGCTTTTTAGTATTGGGAATATTATATCTTTCCTTACCTTGAAGGATTTCTTCAAACTTTTCACCAATGGTTTGCGCGATCTCTAATCCCTTATCCGCAGGCACAATAATCAAAACATCATCACCACCGATCGTAATGATTTCAAAGGGATGAATTAATACTGTGGTTTGTTTGCCTGATTCTGACTCTCTCTGAACATATGTAGGCTGCAAATGCTCTGCTAGCGCATAATAGGCTGATTTCTGTGTCGCTTCAAAAATATCATCGCTAAATTGGCGATATCGCTCAGGAGTTTGGATGTTTTTCTGGATATAGCCTCCCATGTTGTTCCCATCAGCATAGATATAGCTCACAAATCCTTTGCCAACCTGTCCAATTTCTCGCAAAGATAAGGCTTCATCAGGGTTTTTTTGGAGAGGATAATGGATATTCTCTAAATCGGTGTCAGGATGTTGGAGAAACTTTTCAAATTTCTCAACCCAGCTATCCAGTTGCTTCTCTCTAGGTATCCAGTCAAATCCACCATCAAGATACCATTGTGGAACTGAATTAATCTGTCTCTTTGCGAATTGACCGATCAAGCGCTTACGAGCCAATGTCTCGGATATACTTGCTTGATCAGGTAAGAGTTCTGCCTTGAATATTGCAGAACGGCGATCACTTTCATCTCTGACTATATAGGGATGCGTTTCAAATATCGGCGGATAGGCGCGGCTAGAACGATTGGGTATAAAATTACCTGAGCGCCTTTGGTTAAAAGCAATCGCTAAATTCGTCACCAGTTCATTAAAGTTCTTGCGTTCAGCAAACTGTTGTTTTAGTTCTGCATCAGACTTGAGTGATTTTTGATCTTTCTGCCCTTTGTAATAGCTGCCATAGTAAGACTCAATTAGTTTGATTTTAGGATCATTCTGTTGAGTTTGCGCTTGTTTAGGCTTATTTTGCAAATATTTGTCCCGCCAAAAATTCTCTGCATTATTTAACAAACCAAAGCGAACTTCTAATAAATTAAAAATCTGACCCACTGCACAAGAATTAGCCGTAAGCGTCTCTTCTGTATAGCGCCGCTCGATCGCATTGCTAAGATCATCCACAAACGCCGCAGGGCAAAATGCTAGGACATTGCCACCTTTGTAATAAATTAATAATTCAGGAACAAGTGCATTGCTAAGACTTAAGAAATTATCTTTTAGCCAGTTCTCAACAGTTATAGACTTCTGTACTCCTTCGTCATAATGTCCAAAAAATGCAGGAATATCAACTAGGTTAATGCGATCAAGCAATGCTGATGCGCCACGAATATCTGATAGTTTTGCTGCTTCAAAAACATACTGCTTAATCTTGGTCGCGCCGCCATAAACTAGACCGATCTTAATTCCCTGACTCCATAAATCAGAATATTTATCCTGCAATTCCTGAAATGTATTGAGAAATTCATCAGAGCTAATATTTTGTAATCGCTTGACTTGATCAACTAGCGATCGCACCTCTTCAGGAACCTGATCGCCATTAGTCAAAGCTTGACGCATAGCCCGTAGAACTTCGAGGTCAAACTGTGGCTCACGGCGATCGCCCCACGCAAGACACCATGATAGAGCTGTAGTTGTAGAGTTAGCATCTGAATTAATCATTTTGTTTTACCCAATTAAAAATTTTTTGATCCAAATCACCTAGATCCTGCCGACCAAAAACAGCAACCCGTCGATCGCGTTTTTGGACTTCTAGCTCTTCTCTCAAAGTATCTGGACGATGGTTGCAGCAGACCAAACCAACCCTCGCTTCACTGCCACCTAATTGCTTAGCACGAGCATGGGCTTCAAAAAGTTTTTGTTTACAGATTTTGCGATCGCCTGACGTTGTGCAGGAAATTGCAAATAGTTGGTAGTTACGAACAAAGGCAACATCAAATTCAAACTTTTCCCATCGTCTATTCTGTGAAGATTGCTCATCAATACGAAAAGACATTTTGCATTCTTGAATATTTAACTTTGAAGCGATTTGTTGAACTTGATCAAGAACATAATGTTCTAACCAAATACCATCTAGCCACTCACAAAGACTTGTGCAACTATTAAATCCATATTTAGAACTTGACTTGAGCGATAAGCGATTTTGTCCAGCCCCAATATTTTCTAATAACTTTCGCCATCCCCTCGATAATTTTTGTAAGCTCAAAGGTAATAAACTCAGCAGCTCTCTCTCCTCAAGCCAAAACTGCTGACCATATTCCTTAGTTTTAGGGTTTAGTTCTTGATTACACCAGTTACGCCATTCTCTTGCAACTTCAAAGGACTGAAAATAGTTGGCAAACTGAGCTGCTAGTTCAGGCAAAATAGGAGAATCGAGAGGATGAGATCGCCATATCAATCCGTGTAGCTCAAATAGTTCGGCAAGAGATAATTGGGATAATACCTTCAAGCGATCGCTATTTTGTTCATTGTTATCAAAATACATTTCTAGAGTATTTGCATCTAAATAGCTGCATACTGCGTTGGGGTGAATATCAGTAATGGCTCGATATGCGTGAACCGACATAGCTTTTGTCCCACCTGTATAGTTTAGTCCCACTGATGTTTTTAGTGAGTTTGCTACCTGCTGCACGGCTTGATAGATAGCATAGGAGTCAGCCTGAAATTTACCAATATTAATTAGAAAAGCAGTGGCAAAAGATTGATATTTTGACAAAACACCCCGTAGTCTTTCTGCTTGTAACTGAGTTTGATCGGTGTGCAATAAAAAAGCTTGACCCTTGGGATTTAGTAGAGAGATTGCCGCAATATAATTAGGCAATGGATTTCCTCCCATCAGCAAAAAAAGATTTTCAGTTTGATATTGACTAATATTAGCGACCATCATCTTAGCTATAACCTATTGAAATGGAACATGATCTAGCGTTTTAAAAGAAGCGATCGCACTTTTTTTAATAACTCATTAGGCACATCGCAAGGTTGCCCCATTAACCAAGCACCGCAAGTCATTTCTAAATGGGGTTGCGATTGATTGACCTCTTCACGAGTTTCTAAAGTGCTGTGAATCACAGCAACAGTCGAGAGATTACCGCGATCGCGACAGAACTCATGCCACTTATCGACCTCATCAAGCTTAGAACTAATGATCAAATAATGGGAACAAGCCTCAAGGATTGGCAACTTCTCAGGCTGTACCATGCCACCAATATCAACTAAAACTAGAGACTTATGGCGGCGCAACTCCAAAATAGACTGAGCATGATAAGGAAAGAAACCCTCAGTCAAAGCTCCCTTATGAGCAACCTTCATAGATTCCGCTTGTTCTTCATCGCCTAACTCCAAAGTCCAATTTCCCTCACCATCCCAATTCGCTCTCTGTAAATAGACATGGGGATTTTCCTGTAGCAAAGCTTGAAACAAAGCATGAGACAAAACACTTTTGCCACTATTCGGCGGACCCACAATCATTAGCGCAGGACATAGCTGTACTTCAGTAGAGGTCGATTCAATAATGATTTGACCGATCGCTGCTTGATTGCTATGGGTTGCCACCACCACGCCACCAGAGAGGCGCGGATCAAAACAGGCGACCCATTTAGTTGGATGCAACTCATGGACAAAGTAAGCATAGAGCCAGATCGGGGCGCGTCCTGAAATGACCACACCACCGCTAGTATCCACAGTAGAGGGTAGTTCTAAACCGATCATGTCAGAGGGATTAATTACGCGATCAGGAGTAAGGATCTCAATCTCTAACTGCTGATATCGCAATCCATCAATAGAGATTTTAGCCGTGAGAGATAATTGAATTTTTGGAATAGTCATGAGCGATCGCCGCCGCAAGTTACTTGTCATAAGTTTAGACTGTAAAAGCATAATTAGGCAAAATAGTTCATAATAGTCAAGAAACATTAAGGGAATGAATATGACAACTAAGGAAATTGCAATTACTTCATCTCATCAATTTTTCCTCTAGCGGACTGGATAGCAATGCTGTTATCAATAGAAGCCGCTATTGACGCAACTACTCCCCAAAATGTCGTCAGTCTATCTACTTTCTCATCATCTTGTTCGTTGATTATGCTGATCGTAAGAATCCCGACAAGAATGCTAAATAAAATGCAGAATGCTTTCCACCTGGCAGTATAGATGTAGCCACCAATAGGGAGAAGTAAAGAGAGTATTACAGCAGTCGTAATGTTTTTCTGAGACAAATTATAAGTTCTTGCCAGTTCTTGATCCTGTGATTGGCGTGCTATTTCTTCAAGACGTTTTTGTAAGTCGTTTTTATCTTCAGGCATGGGATTAACTGATGAGTACCTTTGTTGATATTATATGGCATCATTGAAGATGGGTCTTCAATTAAATGCTTAATACAATGCTTTGCGCCGCTCAAAAATCCTTTGGGAATACTTATGCCATCTAATATCACTGCTATTTTTCAAAGCACACCGACTGTTCAAGTCCTGCATCGGCTGGTACAGGGTAATTTAGCAAGCAGCATGAGTCGGTCAGTGCGGTTTTGGGTGATCTTAGGGATAATTTATCGTGATCGCCTCTTGCCTGATATATTTCGTTATCCCGATCTGCGCGATCGCCTATATTCTCAACAACACCCCATCTCAGAGAAACTTAAAGCCGCATCCTTTGTAAATGGCTGCGGCGATCGCCATTGTATTTGTGCAAATCCTCTAAAGCATTGGGTACATCCTAATGCTGCTATGCGATCACAATTGCAATTACTCACAGGCTTTAATCAACAGCAAGCTGAAAGCGAATTATCCCAATTCCCCTTTGCCACTGTACATCGTTCCCTGCGTGCAGACTTGGAAAAATTAGCGCAATTTGGTTGGCTAAAAACTTTGTCTAGAGGCGAATTTCAAGTTCTGCCCGTTGCTCTTTTACCGCAGTTACCATCTGATATTTATTTGGGTTTTAATAACGAGCGATCGCCTGCCCAATTGCCGATGGTTAACTCTTGGCTAAGTCAAAACTTATCGCGTCAGCAATGCCTAGATCTGCTTGTTGCCCTTGATACTCTGTCCATAGTGCAGCCCAATTTAGAAATATTACTAGATTCCCTTTCAGAATTATTAATGTCAGAACAGGATAGCGATCGCTTACTGTCAAAGCATCAAACTCTACCGCATACCTTCGTCAATTTCGATTATATTCTTCCCCCCGAATCTCAAGATCGGGTTGATGATTACCACAAACAATTAGAAGATCTTTGGCATACGGCAGATAGCGGAGTCATTCAATTTGACTATCAAATCGTACAGTCAGATTCTGGACTAAATCCCACTGATTTCTCTAGATTTTCTAGTCAAATTAAGCGCATGACCGTCTATCCAGTCTGTATTCACTATCTCCGTCGTGCTAAATATCTCAGTGCCTACGGCATCGATCCCGATGGCAATATGGGCTGGCATAACTACCGACTAGATCGGGTTACTTCTGAAAGTTTAACAGTTCTCGCTTGGGGCGATCGCCATGTTCCCAAACATCTCAAACAGTTACGCAATAGTGGTAAGTTACCTACTTCTCAAGAAGTAGAAATAGAATTAGGCAAAGCATGGGGTTTCAAGTTTTATGAAGAGCCACAACTTTTGTTAATTCGCTTTGCAGAAGACTTTGCGCAGTGGTATGTGGACAATACGGTAAGACATCAAACTTTCAAAGCAATTCCCTATGCTAAAATTCCCAACTTACTCCAAAAATCTCTATTTATTGATCGTGAGCGAGATGCGATTCTAGCGATTCTGAAACAACGTAAATCTAGCGATCGCTATTATCAAGCTTGGATTCGCCCCAATGATATTAATATCATCCAAAGATTGCGCGACTGGCGACCCAATGGCGAAGTAATAGCCCCAATTTCTCTCAGACAGAAAATGGTGAATGAAGCAACTCAAGAATTAA
>Ga0105045_10002632_pt1 | contig 15215 bp, 18 predicted proteins | sample MAT02_FD_78089 | JGI IMG/M metagenome (GOLD analysis project Ga0105045, IMG submission 78089) | Freshwater microbial communities from Lake Fryxell liftoff mats and glacier meltwater in Antarctica - MAT-02 (megahit assembly) | ecosystem: Environmental > Aquatic > Freshwater > Ice > Liftoff...
GGAAGAAGTCTCACGCCAAATCGATGGTCTGGTCATCGGTTCCAATTATCCTGCTATCAATTCATCGGCTGTTCGGTCACTAAAAATCCTCGCCCCGCCCAAACCCGAGCAAACCAAGATCGCTGAAATTCTCTCGACGCTAGATCGGGGCATCAAGCAGACGGAAGCCCTGATCGCCTAGCAGCAGCGCCTCAAAACCGGCCTGATGCAGGACCTCCTCACCCACGGCATCGACGAACACGGCAACCTCCGCTCCGAACAAACCCACGAATTCAAAGACTCGCCGCTGGGCAGAATCCCGGCGGAGTGGGAGGTTGTGCCCATCGAAACTAAATTGGAGTGCATTATCGACTACCGTGGACGCACACCGGTAAAAACTGATTCCGGCATCCCGTTGATCACGGCGAAAAATGTCAGGGACGGTTTCCTCTGCGAAGAACCCCGCGAATTCATTGCTTTCGATGCTTATGGTTCTTGGATGACGCGAGGCATTCCAGAGCCAGGTGATGTCATGATCACGACAGAAGCGCCAATGGGTAACGTCGCTCGCGTTCCTGATTACAAAATCGCTTTGGCTCAGCGACTAATCACTCTTCCAACGAAGAAGAACGAACTTGCGAGCGATTACCTTTTCTGGATGCTCCATTGGACAAGAACGTTGGAACGTCTTGAACTCCTCACTAGCGGATCGACAGTCGTTGGCATCAAGCAATCGGTTTTCCGGAAGGTGGAGTTCAGTTTCCCACCTGTCGAAGAACAATTAAGAATTGCAGCTCTACTAAATGCCGAGAAGGACACCAGAGAATGCAATCTCAAGCATCTCGCCAAACTTCGCTCTATAAAAACCGCCCTGATGCAAGACCTGCTGACCGGACGGAAGCGGGTCACTTCCATACTACCCTTGGGATGAGCTCTGACGAAACATCACGCTTCAAGGTTTCCGCTGAGGATCTCTCCAAATATCCATGGAGAGAATTGCTAGCAAGTCATCCGGTCAAGGAGTGTTCCAGCTACTACCAAGTGCTTGGCAAAGCAGCAGGTGAATGCCGTGCTGCGGGTGACGATCTTGGTGAGCATGTCTATTCGTTCCTGAATGTCATCGCATCATTCCACGCCACGCCGGATTCACGCACCTCACCCTATCAATCCATGTGGCAAAAATCCGACGGGACACGATCCCTGAATCCTGCCGATCTCACGGAGGAAGACTTGGATACTCTTGAAGCAACCGTTCACGAGATTGAAGATTCGGAGTTTCGGGCTCGCGTTGCGGATGTACTTTGGATTTGTCGTAAGGATTTCAAAGCTGCCAAAATCGCGATTATGGCCTTCCTTGAATCTGCTGAACGGGTGAAAACGGAGAACCTGTGGTCACCCTATATCGACCGCCTTGATCGTGCCGCCCGGATTTCCGGGACGAGAGGATTCGAAACCGAATGCAAGGCCGTGACCGATACCGTCGAAGCCGCTATTGTCGAGTTCGAGCACAACCCCAAATCCGGATTGTTGTGCAACCGACTCATGGGAATCCTCTTTTCGTTGGAAGAAGGAGATACAGCTCGCTATGCAGCTCTTTCCGAGTGCCTCGCTCATGAATTTCAAAATGCAGGTGATTGGCATTTCGCAGAAGCCTATTGGCAGATGGCGGAAAGTTGGCATCGGCGCGCAAAAAATGAAACCGAGCTACAGCGCAGTCAGATCGAAGCAGCGGAGTGCAATATCTTGCGGGCGGAGGATTGTCCGCAGTTTTCATCTGCCGCTCATTGGATGGGTCGGGGATTGGAGGGACTTCGACGGGCTCGCGCCGACGCCACTCGCATCAAAGAGGTCCACACTAAATTTCTATCACTACAGAAAAAGTCCCTCGGCGAGCTAACGCCACTCGATTTTGATCCTGAGTCAATTCCGGGATTCAAGGAGAATAGGAAAGAAGTCCAGGAGGCTGCCGTGGCTCATGTGAGCGGACATGGATTTCAAAGGCTATTCTGCGCTTCGCCCTCCTCGGACGACCAACTGACGTGGAAGCGTTGAAGGAGAACGAGAGGGAGAATTCCGAAGACACTATTTGGGATAAACTCTTTGGAGCTAACCGCCTGGACCGTGACGGAAAGATCTCGGAAATCATGCCAGCGATGGGACTTGGGGGAGACGATCCAGATCAAGTCGCATTCCGGCAAAAGCTGGTTCAAACCGCCAGTATGATCAACTGGCCAACAGCAGTGGAATGGAGAATCGAACCTGCGCGATTTACGATTTTACAGGAGCATTCGGTTCGTTTGAAGGATTTGGAATTCTTCGTTACGAACAACCCCTTCATCCCAAAAGGTCATGAAGGAATCTATCGCCGGGGCATACAAGCTGTTTTTTTCGGTGACTGGCTGGTCGCAATGCATCTTCTCATCCCTCAGCTTGAAACATCGTTGCGCCACGTCCTTCAACAGCACGGCGTCGTCACCTCTACGCTCGATTCGGACGGAACTCAAAAGGAACGGGACATCAATCAGCTCCTTTGGGATCCTAAGGCAGACGAGATTTTTGGTTCCGACATCCTGTTCGATTTACGAGGCATTCTCATCGAGCGGTTCGGCTGCAACATGCGTAACGAGATGGCCCATGGCCTGATTTACGAGGGAGGTTTTTACCGAGCCGAATCGATTTACCTCTGGTGGCTCGTAATTCGCATGTGCTGGATTGGTTACAAATCAATTCCAGAAGACCTTCCTGAAGAACCTTAAAATCACCACGACAATTTTAAATGAAAGCACAAGACCTCCAATTCACCCAACTTCTCGAAGGCTCCAAACAGTTCATCATCCCGATCTTCCAGCGCACCTACAGTTGGGAGCGGAGCCATTGCGAGCAGCTGTGGAACGACCTTCTTCGCGTCGGCCGAAACCCCGAGCTGAACAGCCACTTCATCGGCTCGGCGGTTTACATCCCCGAGCAGGATATCGGCGCGGCGATTCCCCGTTGGCTGGTGATCGACGGGCAGCAACGGATTACAACTATGACGCTGATCCTGCTGAGCCTGATGCGACGGCTCAAAGCTGAGAATCTGGATGACCCGGTTTCCGCCGAACAGATCGAAGACGCCTATCTGCGGAACCGCTATGGCAAGGGGGACCTGAGTTACAAGATGCTACTCACCAAAACCGACAAGGACACCTTGATCGCACTTCTGGAAGGTAAGACCCCGCCGGAACCTGTTTCCTCGCGAATCGCTAACAACTTTGCGTTTTTCTCCGAGCAAATGGCCTCTGCCGATGTGAAGACTGTCTATCAGGGTATCCAGAAGCTGATGATCGTCGATGTGCGCCTTCAACAAGGCATAGATAATCCTCAGATGATTTTCGAGAGCATGAATTCGACCGGTAAGGCGCTGACTCAGGCAGACTTGATCCGGAACTTCGTGCTGATGGGATTGAAGCACGATCTGCAAACGCGCCTCTACAACGACTACTGGCGGCCGATGGAAATCGTCTTCGGCGCGGAGAACTATAACAACCAGTTCGACGAGTTCATGCGCTTCTTCCTAGTGATCCATACGGGGAACCACCGCATCCGCAGGGGTGATGTTTACAATGAGTTCAAGGGATACTCCCGGAAGCATGAGGTGGAGACGTTGTTGGCTGCTCTGGTGAAATTTGCTGGTTACTACTGTGCGATTGCTCTCGGAAAAGAAAAGGACGTGCAACTGGGCAGTGCCTTCCACGATATCCGGGAACTGCGGGCGGATGTTTGCTATCCGTTTCTGATGGAACTCTATGCGGACTTCGCTCTTCAGCGTTTGAGCAAGGCCGAGTTTATCGAAATCGCGCTGATGGTGGAGAGCTACGTCTTCCGCCGTGCAATCTGCGACATCCCGACCAACTCGCTCCGCCAGACCTTCGCGACGTTCAACAGGAAGCTCAAGAAGGACCGCTACATCGAGAGCGTGAAAGCCGCTTTCCTGCGCCTTCCCTCCTACCGCCGCTTCCCAGACGATACCGAGTTCCAGCGTCAGATGAAGGTCCGGAACCTCTATCAATTCAACCGCCGCTCGTATTGGCTGCGGCGTTTTGAGAACCACGGCCGCAAAGAGCGTGTGATGGTACAGGACTACACCATCGAGCACATCATGCCGCAGAATAAAAATCTTAACTCGGATTGGCAGACGGATCTCGGAGAGGACTGGAAGCGAATCCACTCCCAATATCTCCACACCCTGGGGAACCTAACCCTGACCGGCTACAACACGGAATACAGCGACCGCGCATTCAAAGACAAGCGCGATATGGATGGAGGCTTCCATCAGAGCCCACTACGCCTCAACGAGGGTCTCGGCACCTGCGAGGTCTGGAACGAGCAATCCATCCAGAAACGGGCAAACCGTCTCTCGGAGAAGGCGACGAAAATCTGGATTGCCCCATCCTCCCCCCCGATATTCTCGAAACCTACCGGAATGAAGGAAAAGAGGAATCGGAGTATTCCTTATCGGATCATCCCTACGTTGACGGTGGAATCACCCGCGAGCTTTTCGACGCCTTCCGGACAGAGGTTCTGGCTCTTGATGAATGCGTGCGCGAGGTAGTTCTCAAGCTCTACATCGCGTTTAAAGCTGAAACAAATTTCGTGGACGTGGTTCCTCAAGCCAAGCGGCTCAGACTCAGCCTGAACATCGATTTCCCGGAGGTGGATGACCCGCGCAAACTCTGCAAGGATGTGACCGGGGTGGGACGCTGGGGGAACGGCAATACCGAGGTGTTCCTGGAGAAACTTGAGGATATCCCCTACATCATCGGTCTCGTCCGGCAGTCCTTGGAACGTCAGCTTGGCGACGAGGAGAATGAACCGAGTCTACTGTAAAAACCATGACATCCAAGCTCCCCATTAACCTCGAAAACCTCCTCCGCCAGCGGCAGGTGGAGGGTGAGCTCATCGAATACAAGGCGGGCTGGAACCCGGACGCGATCCTGCGGACCTTGTGCGCCTTTGGCAACGACTTCGAGAACCTGGGCGGCGGCTATGTGGTGATCGGGCAGGACTGCGATGCGAGCGGAATGCCGGTATTCCCCCCCGTGGGTTTGGAAGAGAACCAGCTCGGTAAGATCCAGCAAGAGCTTCTGGGTTTCTGCAACCTGATCCCATCAATCAAGGAACTGGACCTCACCGAAGGCCGCTCGACCGGAATTTCCAAGATCATCAAGTCCATGGCAGCGAATGGATCGCCCGCCCCGGAATTCGAGACCGATGAGGAACGTAGCTATTTTCTAATCCGGCTGCCGGTGCATGAGAAGGCAGCGGCATGGGTGGAGGAAATGGCAGGAAGCTCGGGGGGGGCTCCCCAAGAAGCTTCGGTGAAAACTTCGGTCGGAACTACCCAAGAAACTACCCAAGAAAAAGTTGTGACCTTGCTGCGAGCAAACCCGGCGACGACGCGATTGGTTCTGGCAAAAGCACTCGGCATCACTGCGGACGGAGTGAAATACCACTTGGATAAACTCAGAGCCGCCGGATGAATTCAGCATCACGGATCTACGAAAGCAGGCCATTGGGAGGTCATCGATAAACCATGAGTCCAAAGGACACACCTCACAGAATCGGATCGAGAAGTATCTGTGCTCGGTGTGCGGCTTTGCTAACACGGAAGGGGGCAGTCTGTAAATTTAGGATCTGCGATGGTAACACGGTAATCGTAAAGTAACTTTGGTCTTGTTACATAAAATTTTTGGTGTTACTTTTCCTGCCGATGCACGCGAAACTACTGGCGCAAGCCACTGCCTACCTCAAGGAAACCCTTGGGCTAGCCCCCCTATTTTCCGCTTTTCCCGGCGCAAGTCGGCTACCGCTCCACATGGCGGAGATCTACGAGACCCGTCATTGCGAGCTGGCGGGCGAGGCATTCTTGGCTTTGCTAGCCCGCGATGACAGCCCGGCTCCAGCAGCCATGGCGAAACACGCAGGCTGGCTGTTGCAGAAGACCGGACTCCGCAGTCTTTTCTTGCTCGAAACTGTCAGCGCCTACGAGCGCAAGCGGCTGATCGGGAATAAGATCCCGTTTCTCGCTCCGGGTCAGCAGCTCTACCTGCCGGATCTAGGGCTGGATCTCCGCGAGCAATTCAAGGAGCCGCGAGGGGAGTCCTTCAAAATCTCTCCGGCTGGACAGGTCGTGGTTCTTGCCTGCTTGCTGCGGCGGATAGACCCGGAGTCCGAATTCACCGGAGCCAGTCTCGCCGATAGCCTAGGCTACACCAAGATGACGATGACCCGGGCACTGGATGAGCTGCGCCAACTGGAGTTGGTGGAGTGCCAGGGCGAACGGCGCTTTGCCCGTCACCACCTCCTCGTCACCGGCCGCGAACTCTGGGAAAAAGTCCGCCCGGTTTTGCGCTCCCCGGTGAAAAAACGCATTTACGTGGACGAATGGTTTCCCGGTTGTGACTTCAAGGCCGGCGAATCGGCTATGGAAGAACTCACGATGCTTGGAATGGGGCGGCATGCCGCTTGGGCTATTACCGGCGGGGAATGGAAACAGATCCAAAAGGAACCCGGACTCCATATCATCCCCGAAGTCTCCAAGGACATGGCTCACGCGGAGTTCGAAGTCTGGCACTACGACCCCCGGCTTCTATCCGAGAAGCCTGTGGTGGATAGCCTTTCGCTGGCGCTGAGTCTTGCGCACATTGCCGACGAGCGAGTGCAAATCTCCATCGACGAACTTCTGGGAGGTGTGAAATGGTAAAGGGACTCGACCGCTTCAAGGAGCACTTCGCCGCCTATTCCGACCGCTATGTTTTGATCGGCGGTGCCGCCTCCAGTCTCAGCATGGAAGAACTCGGCGGGGATTTCCGAGTCACCAAGGATCTGGATATCGTCTTGTGCGTGGAAACTTTAGACAGGGAATTCGCTGAGGTTTTCTGGAGCTTCATCCGGCAGGGTGAATATGAAAACCGCCAGAAAAGCACAGGGAAGCGTTTGTTCTACCGGTTCTATGGACCCGTGCAGGAGGGGTTTCCAGAAATGCTGGAACTGTTCGCCCGCGTGCCGGATGCCCTCGATCTTCGGGGGGAAGCCGAGATCACTCCGGTGCCGATCGACGACGAGGTGTCCAGCCTCTCCGCAATCCTGATGAACGATGATTATTACGCCTTTGTCATGGAGTGCAGAACCCTGATCGACGGGCTATCCGTGATCAAGGCGGAGGCTCTTATTCCGCTGAAAGCCCGCGCTTATGTGGATCTCTCCAACCGCAAGGCTGCCGGGGAGTCCGTGGACTCAAAGAACATCAAAAAACATAAGAACGATATTTTCCGCCTGTTCACCGTGCTGGACCGGGATACCAAAATCACCATGGCCACCGGCCTACGAGAGGATCTGGCTGGAGCCTTTTCCCGCATTGCCGAAGACCCGTCGGATCTGAAGTCCTTGGGGATTTCCCGCATGACATCGGCGGAAGTGCTGGATGCGCTTCGGCAGTTCTACAATCTATCAACGACCTCTTAAACTCCCAACATGAGCACCAAGGACACACCCGAACAGCTCCGTCTCGACGAACGGCAGCACGTCGAGAAGCCGTTGCTCGACCAGCTCGCCGGTCTTGGCTGGGAAATCATTGACCTTAAAGCCATGCAGCATCGTGGCGATAGCCATCGGGCGAATTTTACTGAGGTCGTGATGCTGCCGGTGCTGCAGGAGTAACTTAAAGTGATCAACCCATGGCTGGAAGACGATCAGGTGGATGAGGTGGTGAAACAGCTCACGACCAATTTCCCCAGCACCAATCTGCTTCAGAACAACCGACATGTGTTCAACCAGCTTCTGGAAAACACTAGCGTCAGTGAGAACCGCAAGACGGGTGAGAAGAGCCCTTCGGTGAAGTTCATCGACTTCAAGAATCGGGACAACAACCGTTTCATCGCCGTCTGCCAATTTAAGGTGCGCATTCTCGGCACGGAGCACCACATTATCCCGGACATCGTGCTTTTCCTCAATGGCCTGCCGGTGGTAGTGATCGAGTGCAAGTCGCCCAAGGTGAAGGAACCCATTCCTGAGGCCATCGACCAACTTCTCCGTTATAGCGAGCAGCGCGGGGCTAAGGGTGAAGGCGGCGCACCTTTGTTTTTCTACAATCAGTTCGTGGTCACGACCTGCCGCCAGGAAGCGAAGTTCGGCACCATCACCACCCACAACGAAAAGCATTTTTATCGGTGGTCGGACCCTTTCCCGCGCACGCTGAACGATCTAGACCATGGCAGCAGTAGCCCAAATGACGGCCTAGTGCGAGATGCACCAGCCACGGCGGGAATTTATCATCTTCCGAGGCTAGAGCGGATCTCGCGGGTGGCGGCGGCAATGTCTGGGGCTTGCAGCAGGGCTGATACGACGACGATGCGGCGAGCACCTGCGGCGAGCACCTGCGGCAGCGTGGCTGGGATGATTCCACCAATGCAAAATGCTGGAATCTGAGAACCGACTTGTTGTTCCATCGGTCCAATTTCATGTAGTCCAATAGCCGGGCGACCTGCTTTGGTGGGTGTCGGGAAAAGTGGCCCGAAGCCGATGTAATCGAAACCTTCCGCCAACGCGGCTTTCGCCTGTGCGAGGGAATGAGTGGAGCGGCCTATCAATTTTCCTGCCCCCATGATCTCACGGGCGGCGCTCAGCGGTCCATCGTCTTGGCCGATGTGGACGCCATCGGCACCGAGGGTGGCGGCAAGATGGGGAAAATCGTTGAGGATAAATGGAACTCCGGCGGCGCGGCATAGGGGGAGTAATTTTTCGGCGACTCGTTGAATGGTGGGGAGATCTTGGTTTTTGGCTCGTAGTTGTAGGATATCAGCGCCGCCGGCGAGCAGGGCGGAGGTGACTTCTTCCGCGCGTGCCTCAGCAGTATAGCCAAGGTCCAGAATGCAGTAGAGGCGGGCGTTGTTCATAGGTCTTATAGGTCCTATATGACCTATTTTCACTTCACTCGCTCTTCTAGATATCTCGCGACCCAGCCGATGTCATACTTACCTGCGGCGAAGTCCGGGTGGGCGATGATCTCCTGTTGGAAGGGGATCGTGGTCTTGATTCCGCGGATCATGAATTCTCCGAGGGCGCGCTTCATGCGGGCGATCGCGATTTCCCGGGTGGCACCGGTGACGATGAGTTTTGCAATCATCGAGTCATAATGCGGCGGCACGGTGTAGCCGGAATAGACATGGGTATCCACGCGCACGCCCTTGCCGCCGGGTGCATACCATAACTCGATGGTGCCGGGGCTGGGCATGAAGTTATTGAATGGATCCTCGGCATTGATGCGGCATTCGATGGAATGGCCGCGCGGGGTGGATTCCAGCACGTGGCGCGAGAGTGGCTCGCCAGCGGCTACCCGGATTTGCTCTTTGATGAGCTCGCAACCCATGACTTCTTCCGTGACGGGATGCTCGACTTGGATGCGAGTATTCATCTCCATGAAGTAGAAATTTTCCGCAGCTTCATCGACTAGATACTCGATGGTGCCGGCATTTTGGTAGCCGATGTTTTTGATGAGCTTCACGGAAGCTTCACCCATGCGGGCGCGCAGCTCGGGCGTGAGCAAGGGTGAGGGGCATTCCTCAATGATCTTTTGATTGCGCCGCTGCATTGAGCAATCGCGCTCACCGAGGTGGATGTAATTTCCGTGGGAATCCGCAATGACTTGGAACTCGATGTGATGGGGGTTGATCACGAGTTTTTCCAAATAACAATCGCCATTGCCAAAGCAGGCGATGGCTTCATTGGACGCGGCTTGGAACAGGCTGAGGAAATCTTCTTCCTTGAAACACGGGCGCATGCCGCGGCCACCGCCGCCGGCTGTGGCTTTGATCATCACAGGCAAGCCGATCTTCCTAGCCTCGATGAGCGCGGTGGCTGCATCTGGCATGATGTCTGAGCCGGGGGTGATCGGCACGCCATTGGCGATGGCGGTGGCACGCGCGGTAGCCTTGTCTCCCATCATCGAGATCACTTGGTGGGATGGGCCGATGAAGGTGATGCCGGAGCTGGCGCAAATTTCGGCGAAGCGGGCATTTTCCGAGAGAAATCCGTAGCCGGGGTGGATGGCATCGGCACCGGTGATTTCTGCGGCGGCGATGATGCGATCAATCTTTAAATACGATTCCTTGCTGGATGCAGGGCCGATGCACACGGACTCGTCGGCGAGTTGGACGTGCATGGAGTCCACATCGGCCTCGGAATAAACGGCGACGGATTCCAAATCAAGCTCACGACAAGCGCGGATGATGCGGAGGGCGATCTCACCACGGTTGGCAACTAGGACACGCTTGAACATTTTTGAAGAAGTTGAAAGTGATCAGTGATTAGTGATCAGTGATTAGTGATCAGAAACTTTGGGCTCACTTGATGCGAAAAAGGACGTCGCCGTATTGGACTGGGGTGCCTTCTGAAGCAAGGATGGCACAGATGGTGCCGGACTTTTCTGCGGTGATCTCGTTCATCACTTTCATCGCCTCAATGATGCAGAGGGTTTGGCCGATGGAGACGGTGGTGCCTACTTCGACGAAGTTTGGCGATTCCGGTGCGGGTTTTTGATAGAAAGTTCCGACCATCGGTGAGGTGATTTCGGAGCCTTCTGCGGCAGCGGGTGCGGCGGCAGCAGCGGGTGCGGTTGTTGGAAGGGCTGGTGCTGGAGCGTAGCCGACATTGGGAGCAGCGCTCGGAAGGCTGGCCATCAAGCTGCGTAGATCATCCAGATCAGCACCTTTTTTGAGCTTGAGATGGAAGTCCTTTTTTGAAAGGTCAAATTGGGTGAGACCGTGCTCATTCATGAGCTCGACGATGCGGCGGATTTCCTGGAGGTCCACGATGGAAGAGTATTGGGAATTGGTTGCAGCTTAGCGGGAATCGCTTTGCCCGCTGAGGCTAAATGGGCGGGCCAAACTGCGTCAAGCGGGAACGCATAAGTCGCCACTTAGACATTGAAGCGGAATTCAACGACGTCGCCGTCTTTGACAACGTATTGTTTGCCCTCGATGCGGACCTTGCCGGCCACCTTCGCGGCGGACATGGATCCGGCAGCGACGAGATCGTCATAGTGGACAATTTCCGCAGCGATGAAGCCACGCTCGAAATCGGTGTGAATCACTCCGGCGGCGGCGGGTGCTTTATCGCCAGCGATGATGGTCCAAGCGCGAGTTTCTTGGACACCGGTGGTGAGGTAGGTGCGAAGGCCTAAAAGGTGGTAAACTCCGCGGATGAGGGCGGAGACGCCGGAATCCGTGACTCCCATATCGGCGAGAAATTCAGCAGCTTCTTCTACGGGCATATCGCTGAGTTCCTCCTCAATGCGGGCGGAGATGACGACTGCCTCGGAGCCGGTGTGCTCGGCGGCGAACTGGCGGACGCGGGCGACTTGGGCGTGGGAATCAGGGTTTTCAATCGCCCCGGCCAGCTCATCCTCGGCGACGTTGCAGGCGTAGATGGTCCTTTTTGAGGAGAGTAGGAAAAATTCTTTAACGACGGCGCGATCGTCCTCGGAGAAATCGATGGTGAGGGCGGGCTTGCCTTGATCGAGGTGGGGCATGATCACATCGATGAGTTCGACTTCTTTTTTCGCTTCTTTGTCACCGCCTTTGGCCTTTTTCTCGCGGGAATGGCGGCGTTTTTCAAGCGATGCCATATCGGCGAGGATTAGCTCGGAGTTGATGATTTCGATATCGCGGATGGGATCGACGGAGCCCAATTCGTGGATGATATCGTCATTTTCGAAACACCGGACCACTTGGACGATGGCGTCTGTCTCGCGGATATTTGCGAGGAATTGGTTGCCGAGGCCCGCGCCTTCGGAGGCTCCTTTGACGAGACCGGCGATATCTACGAATTCGATGGCGGTGGGGACTAGCTTCTGGGAGTTGGAGATTTTCGAAAGCACGGCCAAGCGGGAGTCCGGCACGCTGACGATGCCGACGTTCGGATCGATGGTGCAAAATGGATAGTTTGCTGCCTCCGCCTTGCGGGTGCGAGTAACAGCGTTAAAGAGTGTCGATTTCCCGACGTTAGGTAGTCCTACGATTCCGGCTTTGAGCATGGCGGCGGAAGGGTGGGGGAGAGGCGGGCGTGAGCACGAGAAAAAACTTCAGCGGCGGCAAATGGGATCGATTCAATAGGAGAAGTAACTTCGGGTGTGACTCCTACTCTCAACTCTCAACCATAAACTCTCAACTTTTTCTTAGCCGCAAAAAGGCGCAAGGGGTCGCAAAAAAAGAGGGGTGCATGAAAGGGATTTTAGAAATGATTCCTATTCTCAACTCTCAACCGTAAACTCTCAACTTTTTCTTAGCCGCAAAAAGGCGCAAGAGGTCGCAAAAAAGAGGGGTGCAGGTAAGGGATTTTAGAAATGACTCCTACTCTCAACTCTCAACCATAAACTCTCAACTTTTTCTTAGCCGCAAAAAGGCGCAAGAGGTCGCAAAAAGAAGGGGTGCATGTAAGGGATTTTAGAAATGACTCCTACTCTCAACTCTCAACCATAAACTCTCAACTTTTTCTTAGCCGCAAAAAGGCGCAAGAGGTCGCAAAAAAGAGGGGTGCGATGAAAGGGATTTTAGAAATGATTTCTGATTTCAGCTGTCAGGGGATGATGAAAGTTGGTTTCAACCTCCATTCGGAGAAATTTGAAGATGTTCGGGATGCTAATTTTTGACGTGAAAAAGGCGCTCTTCTTGCGAAGAGCGCCTGAATGATTGATTCTATTTAAAAATACTATTCTTTCGGCATGATGACCTTGTCGATGACGTGGATGACACCGTTGCTGGCAGCAATGTCAGTTTTTGTCACCTTAGCTTCATCGATCATGACGGTTTCACCTTCGATCGTGATTGTGGCCATGGATCCTTGGACGGTTGCCACTTCACTAGCTTTCACATCGGCGGCCATTACTTTGCCTGCAACTACGTGGTAGGTGAGGATTTTGACAAGCTTCTCCTTGTTCTCAGGCTTGAGCAGATCTTCTACAGTTCCTGCAGGTAGCGCGGCAAAGGCTTCGTTAGTAGGTGCGAAAACGGTGAAAGGACCTTCGCCTTTCAAGGTTTCTACGAGACCGGCGGCTTTCACTGCGGCTACGAGGGTGCTGAAATCAGCATTTGCAGCGGCGACATCGACGATGTCTTGTTTTTCCGTAACTGCGGCTGTTTCTTCGGCAGCATAACTGGCTGGAACGACTGCGGCAAAGGCTAGGGCCGTTGCAAAGAGGAATGTATTTTTCATAATTGGTATTGGTTGTTTATTTTTAACTTCAGTTGATTGGCCCTGCGGCCAAAAACCAATAAGCGAAAAACGGCGGGCGTGAGATAAAAGTTTCATTTTGAAACTTTAGCTTGCGAGGTTTCAATTTCACGCGAAATTACCGGATTTTTCGAATTCGAGACTGAAAACGGACAGAATTTCCGAGTATTTACTCGGGCCTTTTCGGAATAGAGCCCGTGCGAAATTTTGAGCTCAATAATCCGTATTTGGGACTGAATAAATAGGCGGCGACAAACAATCCGCCTAATACGATCACGATCGCTGGGCCGGGTGCGATGCCGAAACTTCCAGCCAGTATCACGGCCACCACCGAGCCGATGCCGCCGATCAGACCGCCACCCCAGAAGAGCGCGGAGGTGCGATCGGTGAGTAAAGAAACTGTCGCCGCAGGAGTGACTAGCAGGCCTACCGATAATACACAACCGACTGCTTGAAGTGATGAGACGAGTGATAGAACCATCAGACCGAAGAGTAAGTATTGCATCGCGCGGACTGGCACACCTTGGGCGGCGGCGACGTTTGGCTCAAAGAGTGTGAGCAAAATGGGCCGCATGAGTAAATTGGTGAGCAGTAGGGTGAATGCACCAATTCCGAATGCGATCCATATATCTGCATTCCCGACTGCAATGATATCTCCAAATAGCCAATGTTCTAACTCTTGGCGTGTGTCGAGAAGGGGTAGGACTGCGATGCCGAGGGCGAATGCAGCTGTATAAAGTACGGCAAGTGCGGTACCTTGTTCCACGCGGTTTCCTCTGGCTACCGCAACCGAGCCGAGGCCGACGAGCAGGGCTGCACCCATCGCGCCGAAGAAGGCGTTCCATTGGCTCAAGGCACCTGTGAGAAGGATGCCGAGTGCGATGCCGGGAAGCATGGTGTGTGAAAGTGCGGAGACGGAGAGGGCATTGCGCCTGAGGACGACGAAGCCGCTGAAAAATCCGTTGGCAAAGCCGATGAACCCGGCGGTTGCCAAGGCGCGCTGGTAAAATGGATTTGAGAGAAGATCGAGGTCCATGTGATCAGGGGTGAGCGGCGGGCGGATGGAAAGTGCGGGAAATGAGTTCGGGGGTGAGAATTTCCGCCACCGGACCGAAGGCGAGCTCGCGGGTGGCGAGGATCAATGCCTCGTCGAAAAGGTGAGGCACGGTATTAAGATCGTGGTGGGAGGCGATGATGAGGCGGCCCTCGTGGGCGAGCTTGGCGAGGAGATCGCCAAGTAACTGGGCGGCATTTCGATCAAGGCCGGTGAAGGGTTCGTCTAACAGAAGGACGTGTGCATCTTGGGCGAGGGCACGGGCGAGGAAAGTGCGTTGTTGCTGGCCGCCGGATAGTTCGCGGATTTGGCGGTCTTGCAGTGAAGTGAGGGCGAGGGACTCCAGCGCGAGCTCCACGGCAGCGGTGTCTGCAGCGGAAAATTTGCGCCACCAGCCAGTCTGCGGGTAGCGGCCCATTTCGACAAGGCCACGGACGGTGATGGGGAATGACCAGTCCACCTCCTCGCGCTGCGGCAGGTAGGCGAACTCGCGCGACCATTTTTTCACAGCGGTGCCGCGCCAGCGGATGTTGCCGCCGGTGCGTGGGACGAGGCCGGCGATGGCCTTGAGAAGGGTGCTTTTCCCCGCACCGTTCGGGCCGATAAGGGCCACGCGATTGCCGCAAGAGGTGGCCAAGGAAATATTTTCCAAGGCGAGGACGTTCCGATAATGGACGGTGAGATTCTCGATCACCAGCTCGTGGTGGCGGTCGTGGTGGGTGCAAGCTTGATGACTATCGTTCATGGGCTGGGGGGCGCGGAGAGTTCGATGAAATCATCGATGTCTCCAGCGGCATCGAAGACGTGTTGGAAGGTGGGCTGGCCGGGGGGATCGAGGGTGAGCCTTGCAAAGCGGTGCTCGCCGGGATTGGGTGGGTTTTGCCACTTCACGGTGAGAGAGAGTTGGGGGTTTTTA
>Ga0105045_10002633_pt1 | contig 15209 bp, 14 predicted proteins | sample MAT02_FD_78089 | JGI IMG/M metagenome (GOLD analysis project Ga0105045, IMG submission 78089) | Freshwater microbial communities from Lake Fryxell liftoff mats and glacier meltwater in Antarctica - MAT-02 (megahit assembly) | ecosystem: Environmental > Aquatic > Freshwater > Ice > Liftoff...
CTCCTTGGAAATAATGTAATGAGAAACTCGCTACATCGCCTGCTGATCTGCGCCAAGGAAAACCATTTATTACACTGCTAGAACCATCCTTACCAATATCCATCGTAGGGTCTAAACTATTCGAGTTAATTCCTTTTAACCAACCCTGAAGTGTGTATGCATAATCTATACCTTGCACTTCGTTTGCTCCAAGCTCTGTTCGCGCAAGTGGACCATGGTCATAATAGATATATCGTGCATCATTGTCCCAATAGGTTGTATATTCATCAACTTCATTTTGTAAACTTGCCATTCCGTCTTGTTCGGTTACGAGTGGTGTTGAGTTGGTTGTAAATACTTTTTCTATTCGATTATCGCCATCATAGGTATATGCGTGATGCCATTGATCTGCATTTCCAGTTTGGAAGTCCATACGATGTACATTTCCAGAAACTAAATCAAAAATATAATCCATGCGTTTAAAGCGTTGATCATTAATGTCGGCAACGTAGTGCCCTGACTTGAATCCCTCCGACCAAATACCTACAACTTAAAAATCCGTTCCAATGAAAATTTTTCAAATGATAATTCTGGCTCAGAATCATAAAGTCCAAACATCGTCGAACCACTTCCTGACATGCTTGCATAAAAAGCACCTTCCGAATAACATTGTGTTTTTATTTCCAATAAATCTGGATGATTCACAAACAAGTGTTTTTCGAAATCATTGTAAATAGAATCTTTCCAAGAATGCTTCGGCTGCGAAATTGCATCTAACAAGTGATTGTTTGCACCACTTTTATAAACTTCCGAAAAAGCTTCTTTTGTGCTGATATGAATTCCTGGATGAATGATTTTAAGATAAACGCCCGTCAAATCGAGCTCAAAATCTTTAAGAATCTCACCTCTCCCCTTTGCCAACTGCGGACAATTTCGTACGAAAAATGCGCAATCGCTTCCCAATTCGGAAGACAATTCTTGCATTTGAGCATCAGATAAATCTAAGTGAAAAAGTTCGTTCAATCCTTTAATCACAAAAGTTGCATCAGCAGATCCACCGCCAAGTCCAGCGCCCATCGGAATTTGTTTTCTCAAATGAATGCGAACAGCAGAAATGTCAAATTTAGCTCGCATAATCTCGAATGCTCGAACACATAAATTGGCGTTCAAATCTCCATCCACTTTAATTCCCGTTTGAATAAATTCGAACTTCTTACTTTTAGTGATTTCCAAAATATCAAACAAAGGAATTGGCAACATAATTGATTCCAATTCGTGATAATCATCTTGCCGCTTCGAAATTATCGAAAGACCAAGGTTAATTTTTGCGTTTGGAAAAAGAATCATACGGCAAATATAGTAATGAGTTATGAGAGATGAGAGATGAAAGATGAGATTGATTCAAGTTAGACTCAGCAAATTGTTCAAAAAAAGTTAAATTTTTAATTCATCCTTATCGTTACTTTAATTAAAATCCCTATCTTTGCGCCCGAAATTGATAGTTAATTTTAAATAGACACTAAATGTCGAGAATCACAGGAAAAGTATCACAAGTCATCGGGCCAGTAGTCGATGTAAAATTCGATAAAGGAATGGCACTTCCAAAAATTTATGACGCACTTGAAGTGCGCAAAATGGATGGAACGCGCGTTGTGTTAGAAGTGCAATCTCATATTGGAGAAAACTCAGTTAGAACCATTTCAATGGATTCAACAGATGGATTCATGAGAGGAATGGAAGTTACAGCTACGGGAAGTGCAATCAAAATGCCAATTGGTGAAGGAATTAAAGGCCGAGTATTCAATGTTATTGGAGAGGCGATTGATGGTTTACCAGAAATTGACAACACGAACGGAATGCCGATTCACCGTGAATCACCAAAATTTGAAGATTTATCAACAGCTACTGAAATTCTTTTTACAGGAATTAAAGTAATTGACTTGATAGAGCCTTATGCAAAAGGCGGAAAAATTGGTCTTTTCGGTGGCGCAGGTGTAGGAAAAACAGTATTGATCCAAGAGTTAATCAATAACATTGCAAAAGGTCACGGAGGTTTGTCTGTGTTTGCAGGTGTTGGTGAGCGTACCCGTGAAGGAAATGACCTTATGCGTGAGATGTTGGAATCAGGAATTATAAAATATGGCGATGAATTCATGCACTCGATGGAAAGTGGAGGATGGGATTTATCAAAAGTTGATTTGAACGTAATGAAAGAGTCTAAAGCGACTTTCGTTTTCGGTCAAATGAATGAACCTCCAGGAGCACGTGCCCGTGTCGCATTGTCTGGATTGACGATGGCAGAATATTACCGCGATGGTGAAGGAGATGGACAAGGAAAAGATATCTTGTTTTTCGTTGATAACATCTTCCGCTTTACGCAAGCCGGTTCTGAAGTGTCAGCATTACTTGGGCGTATGCCATCAGCAGTAGGTTACCAACCAACGTTGGCAACAGAGATGGGTGCGATGCAAGAACGTATTACTTCAACGAAAAACGGATCAATTACTTCGGTTCAAGCGGTTTATGTGCCTGCGGATGACCTTACTGACCCAGCTCCAGCAAATACATTTGCTCATTTGGATGCAACAACAGTTTTGTCTCGTAAAATTGCTGAGTTAGGAATTTATCCTGCGGTGGATCCATTGGATTCTACTTCACGTATTTTAACGCAAGAAATTGTTGGTGAACGACATTATGCAACAGCTGAGCGTGTGAAAGTTACTTTACAACGATACAAAGAATTACAAGATATCATTGCCATTTTAGGAATGGATGAGCTTTCTGAAGAAGATAAATTAATCGTTCACAGAGCGCGTCGTGTACAACGTTTCTTATCTCAACCTTTCCACGTAGCAGAGCAATTTACTGGTATTCCAGGAGTGTTGGTTGATATTCAAGAAACGATTAAAGGATTCAACGCAATCTTAGATGGTGAGTATGACAAATATCCTGAAGCAGCATTTAACTTGAAAGGTGGCATCGAAGATGTTATTGAAGCAGGTGATAAAATGTTAGCTGAAGTGTAATTTAGACAATAAGACTGTAAGATATTAAGACTAAAAGACTAAGAGTTTAGGACGAAAAGATTTAGAGATTTTTCAAGAAATGAAGTCCTAATGTTTTAAAATCCTAAAGTCCTAAAATCTAAAAATATGTATTTAGAAATTATAACGCCAGAATCAAAAGTTTTCTCAGGAGTAGTTGAAGCAGTGCAACTTCCTGGATTGGATGGTTCGTTTCAAGTTTTAAAAGGTCACGCGCCAATCATTTCTGCTCTCTCTGCTGGAAATGTGAAGATTGACTTGCAAAACGCTTACGAAGTAACGGAAAAAACAAGTGAGCTAATTTCAACGGATTCCAATGCTAAAGTTCTTCGAGTGAATATCAAAGGTGGGGTTGTTGAAATGTTGAATGATAAAATAATTGTATTGGCAGAATAACATGTTTTCGATGAAAATGGGAGGAATTAGTCATGCTGATTCCTCTTTTTTGTTAAGGTATGTTAAGGTTGTAACACGTTTTTATACTTAATCTGCAATAATTTCGTTAGATTCGTTAATTTCGTTGTTTATTCAAAAAGTGAATGGTAGAATTGTCTCAAATAGATATAACAAAATCACCGCAGCACATTGCCATAATCATGGATGGCAATGGACGTTGGGCTAAAAAACAGGGCGAAATGCGCTTGTTTGGGCATAATTTCGGGGTCGAATCTGTTCGTAACGTTTTGAAAGCAGCAAAGGAATTAAACGTGAAATACCTCACGCTTTATGCTTTTTCTACCGAAAATTGGAATCGACCGAAAGAAGAAGTAGATGGACTCATGGATCTTTTGGTGCGGACGATTGCTGGTGAAGTGGAAGAATTGCATGCAAACGGAGTTCGATTAATGAGCATTGGCAATGTCGAAGGCTTGCCGAATAATTGCAATGACGAATTGCAAAAAGCACAAGAATCAACAAAAAATAATACAGAAATTAACCTTGTTTTGGCGTTAAATTATAGCTCAAAATGGGAAATATTAGAGGCAACAAAGAAAATTGCTGAAAAAATAAAATCAGGTGAATTGTCTCCTGATGGATTAACGAATGAAATTTTTGATGCAGAATTGTCAACAAATGGAATTCCTGATCCAGAATTATTGATTCGCACAAGTGGTGAAAATCGTATTAGCAATTTTTTACTTTGGCAAATAGCATATTCCGAACTTTATTTCACGGAAGTACTTTGGCCAGACTTCACACGTGAGCATTTATTTGAAGCCGTTTTTGATTATCAAAATCGTGAACGTCGCTTTGGATTGGTTTCCGAACAACTTAATACAAAATTATGATTTTGAAACAACTCGTTTTACTTTTTAGCATACTACTTATTTCTTTTGGTGCAAGTTCGCAAATAGTGAACACATCAAAGATGATTGAGGACAGCGTTCTAATCACAAAAAAACCGATTGTTGTTGGTGAAGGTTTTACGGTTAATTACAAAGCTCCACAAGAATACACCATGGGGCCGGTGCGTGTAGAAGGCGCGGACGCTTACGATCCTAATGCGATTCGATTAGTTGCAGGATTGCGACAAGGACAAAAAATCACGATTCCAGGTCAACAAATTGCTGATGCCATTTCAAATTTATGGAAAGAAGGATTGTTTTCTGATATTCAAATTTATGCCGAAAGTGAATTAGCTGGCGTTATTTACCTTATCATCAAAGTTACTCCACGCCCGAAATTGGCGAAATACCGTTTTACAGGAGTTAATAAGCGTGAAGCAGATAAAATTAGAGAAGAAATAACCTTATTCACAGGAAAAACGATCACCGAGAACCTGGTTTTTCAAACGAAAAGTAAAGTGTTAGGATATTTCCGAGAAAAAGGAAACTATGCAGCTAGAGTTGATATTGCAAGAATACCCGACAATTTGATGAACAATTCTGAAATCTTCATCATCAATATTGAGAAAGGCAAGAAGGTCGGAATCAAAGAAATTAATATCACTGGAACTGAATCGGTGGAAATGTGGAAACTTCGGAAAACGATGAAAGACACAAAGAGAAAAGCTATTTGGCGAATTTTCAAACGATCAAAATTTACAGAATCTGCTTATGAACGTGATAAACAAGCACTAGTTGCTCGTTTGAATCAAATCGGATACCGTGATGCAATTGTTAAATATGATACAGTTTATGCAAGAGACGATAAAAACTTGATTATTAACATTGAAATTGATGAAGGAAATAAATACTATTTTGGCGATATCACTTGGCTAGGAAATACAAAATTCAGCTCTTCATTCCTAGATACCGTATTGGGAATTAAACGAGGGGATGTATATGATAAACCATTGTTAGAACAGCGTTTATTCATGAGTCAAGATGGACGAGATATTTCTTCTTTATACATGGATAGAGGGTATTTATTCTTTCAAGTAATTCCGGTTGAAAATAACGTAACAGATAATCACATCAATTATCAAATGCGTATCATTGAAGGAAAAGAGGCACGGGTTCGAAATATATACATTTCCGGGAATACTAAAACAAATGATCACGTAATTCGACGAGAAATCCGAACCAAACCAGGTGATTTATTTAACAGAAATGATATTATACGTACACAGCGAGAATTGGCTCAATTAGGATACTTCAATGAACAAGGGTTTCAAGTGAATCCGATACCAAATCCGCAAGATGGAACGGTTGATATTGAATATGTTGTTGAAGAAAAATCATCGGATCAGATTGAGTTATCTGGAGGATATGGAGGTCGGAACTTGCAAACACAACGCCCATCAATTATTGCTACACTTGGTTTGACGTTTAACAACTTCTCAATGAAGAATATACTTAAGCCAGGCGCTTGGTCTCCGCTTCCTGCTGGAGATGGTCAACGTTTATCCATTCGTGGTCAGACAAATGGCCGCTTTTTTCAAGGATATACCTTATCATTCACAGAACCTTGGTTAGGCGGTAAAAAACCAAATTCCCTATCCATGTGGATGAACCACACTGCAATTGGTAATGGGTTTTTGAGACGAAACGAAAAATACACAGGTATTGGAATTACCGGTATTGGTGCTTCTTTCGGAAGAAGAAGAAAAGTTCCAGATGATTATTTCACCGAATCGTATGAATTGTCTTACCAATATTATGACACAAAAGAGTATGGCATATTTGCAGATTTACAAACTGGATTTTCAAATGATATTGCATTAAAATATACCTTACAGCGAAATTCAATTTCTGCGCCTATTTATCCACAATCGGGAAGCACATTGACATTTTCAGCGAAAGGAACTCTGCCTTATTCCTTATTTGATGGAGTGAGTGATTACTCAACTCGAACTGCCCAGCAGCGCTATAAATATTTAGAATATTTTAAAATCAAAATTGGTGGCGAATGGTTCTTTCCATTAACAAGAGATAAAAAATTAGTACTTCGATCCAGAGTTGGTTTTGGATTGATGAGCGCTTACAACAGCGGCAAAGGACTTTCTCCATTCGACCGTTTCTATTTAGGTGGAAGTGGATTGACAGGGATAAATCAGATTGGTGGACGTGAGGTTATTGCTTTGCGTGGTTATGACGATGGGGCAATTTCCAATAGTGCCGGTGATCCATTGGCAGCTAAATACACCTTTGAATTACGCTACCCAATTTCTTTGAATCCATCAGCTACATTTTATGTATTGGCATTTGCCGAAGGAGGAAATTCTTACCCTAGTTTCAAGTATTTTAATCCTTTAAATGTTAAACGATCCGTTGGTGCGGGATTGCGTGTGTTCCTGCCCATGTTTGGAATGTTAGGAATTGACTACGGGTGGGGATTTGATAGATTAGACCCGTGGGCAGATGGTTACAATGGGCCAAGTGACAGAAGTATTTTAGAAAAAGGGTATTTCGGGAAACTTACATTTACAATTGGCATGAATTTAGGTGATTTGTAATAAAATTAAACTTTTGTACATTTGCCGTTCCAATATTTTATTGGAACGTGCGTTTGCAGCAGCATCTCTATCAGAAATGTTGGAACAGATAAAATTATGACTATGAAAAAAATTATTTTTGCACTTATTTTTCTTTTTGGCACAGGATTTGCCAATGCTCAGAAGTACGCATATATTGATTCAGATTATATCTTAAAAAATATGCCTGAATATTTGGAGGCAAAAGAAAAGTTAGATAAGTTAGCTGCTCGTTGGACAAAAGAGATTGAAGAGCGGTATGAAGCATTGAAAACAAAAAAAGATAATTTTGCACGCGAAGAAGTGCTGTTGCCGTCGGAAGAAAAACAAAAACGACAAGAAGAGATAACAAAACTTGAGACAGAAGCTATGCAAATGCAGAAATTGAGGTTTGGAGTTGAGGGTGATTATTTTTTGAAACGTCAAGAATTAATCAAGCCGATACAAGATCAAGTATATGATGCAATGCAAAAGGTTGCCTCGAAACGAACGTATGTTTTCGTCTTTGATAAAGCAAACCAAAGCAACTTAGTTTATGCGGATAGTAAATATGATTTAAGTGATGATATTCTCAAAGAGTTGGGAGTTTCTTTAAAATAGAAAGCGTTGCTTGGATAGTTCGTGAAAATGAGATAGATGAACTAGAATAGTGAACATAGTTAAAATAAAAATAAAACAGAAAAGAATGAAAAAGTTATTAGTAGGATTAGTTGTAATGTTAAGTTTAGGAGCTACAGCTCAGGTGAAAATCGGATTTGTTGATGCACAGCGATTGCTAGATACAATGCCTTCTAGAAAGGGTGCAGCCGAAAAATACATGGCGCAAGAAAAAGAAGCTTATGCAGAATTGCAAACGATGGATACTGATTTGCAAAAAATGATAGCAGATTATCAATCTAAAATGAAAGACATGTCTCCTGTTTTAAAAGAATCTGCTGAACGAAAAATTACAGATAAGCAACGTGCTTTGCAAGAAAGAGAAGAAATTATCACGCAAGAATTGCAAGCGTACAGCAATGAACTAAATGCACCAATTTTGAAAAAGGTGCAAGATGCAGTAAAAACTGTTTCGGAGCGTAAAAAAATGACAATGGTTGTTGATAAAAGCACAACTTTGTATTACTCCCCTGAATTTGACATTACAAATGAAGTTGGGGTTGAAGTAATGAGACTTGAAAAATTATAAATTCAATAATTTGTATGAAAGGCAATCAGAAATGGTTGCCTTTTTTTTGTAGTTTTGATTCTATGAATGAGCTTGGGCCAATTGGTGTTTTTGATTCTGGTTATGGTGGGTTAACTATCTTGAAGGAATTCAAGAAGTATTTGCCAAATTATAGTTTTATTTATTTTGGTGACAACGCACGCGCTCCTTATGGTACAAGGTCGTTTGATGTTGTGCATGAATATACTTTGCAAGCAGTTAATGAACTATTTAGCCAAGGCTGTCCGTTGGTAATTTTGGCATGTAATACAGCATCTGCAAAAGCATTGCGGACGATTCAACAAGATGATTTGGGAAAATTGGACCCCACAAAACGAGTTTTAGGAGTTATTCGACCAAGCACAGAATTAATTGGCAATTTTACGAAATCAAAAAAAGTGGGTGTTCTAGCCACAGAAGGAACAGTAAAGTCAAATTCTTACGTAATTGAAATTGGAAAATTTTCGCCAGAAATAGACGTTTTTCAGCATGCTTGTCCGATGTGGGTTCCGTTGATTGAAAACGGAGAGCATTTGAGTCAACCAGGCAAAGAATTTATTCGTGAAGATGTTGAAAAGCTGCTCAAATTATCACCAGGTATTGACACAATTCTGCTTGGCTGCACTCATTATCCTGTTGTGGAAGATTATATAAAATCGTTGGTTGGCGAAAAAGTTCAAGTTATTTCTCAAGGAGAAATTGTTGCTAAGAGCTTGGCTGACTACTTGACAAGACACCCAGAAATGGAAAAACGGATTGTCAAAGAAAGTAAAATTGATTATTACACCTCTGGCGATCCAGAGTCGTTTAATGAAAAAGCGTTGGAATTTGTGGGGTTGAAAATCGAATCAAAAAGATTGAAATTGTAACGATGGCTTTGATACTTTGACAAGCTTAGGATTCAAAGTCTCAGTCACCAACGAGATCAGCACACTCAAGATTTCATTGCTGCAACTTACTCTCCATGGTCCATCCTAAAATAGTTGCTCTTTGTTTTGCAATTTCTGCTTTCTCTCCAGCAAACATTTCATTAATCGTAGTATGAAATAATTCAAGCCATTTTTTGAAATGCCTTTTTTCTAACTTCATGTGAATATGTTTCTGGGTCACATCAGTTGTATATCCGGGTTCATCGAGTAAAACAAAACACCAGAAAAAAACCATTTTAGGTAAGTGTTTGTCGAAATTTAAATGTTTAAAAAAAGGCGCAAGCAAATCGTCTTTCAAAACTTTGGCGTAAAAAGTATTGACAAGATTTTCAACGTCTATTTTATTCCTAATATCATTCATTTTCAACTTTCCTTTTTGATAGCATCTTTAAACCAGCCCGCATACATCAAATAATTTGTTGCTATTCGTTTCACTTCGCCTTCAAACAATTCAGGACTAAGTGTTTTAACTTTTTTGGCCGGAACACCTGCATAAACACTCCATTTTTCAACATGCGTATTTTCAAGCAAAACAGCACCTGCCGCAATGATGCAATTCTCTTCGATGTAACAATTGTCCATTACAATCGCGCCCATTCCGATTAGCACATTGTCTTCAATAGTGCATCCGTGCACTAAAGCGTTGTGCCCAATTGAAACATTGTTGCCAAGGATTGTTTTCGTTTTTTCATAGGTGCAATGAATCACAGCACCATCTTGAACATTGACACGATTACCCAAGCGAATCGAATTGACATCTCCACGAATAACAGCGTTGAACCATATAGAGCATTCATTGCCCATTATGACGTCACCAACAATTGTTGCATTTGGAGCAAACCAGCAATCATCGCCATTTTTCGGCGTAAAATCTTTACATGGAAGTATTAAAGCCATTCTAATTTTTTTTATAATTCAAAGTTAGCTTAATTCAACGTATTTCTCCACTTTGAGCTTTGTTTTCAACACTTTTAAATTCTGTCTTTATTGGAATATAGAATTCAACTGAATTATAATCTTAGATTTGTTAAACAATTAATTTCAAAATTATTTTAAATGGATTCAAGTTTAATTGAAGACATCGTTGAGTGGGACATCAAAAATTGGTCAAAAGCATTGAAGTATTGGTCAAAGAATTCAAATGTAGCTGCTGGCAATTTACATTGCTTGGAACTTGGCGGCCGTCGAGGTGGACCTTCACTATGGCTAGCTTCACAAGGAAATATCGTCATCTGCTCCGATTTAGAATCACCTGAAGAACACGCAAAACCCTTACATCAAAAACATAAATGCGATGAAAATGTAACATACAAATCGATCAACGCCACCAATATTTCTTACGAAAACTACTTTGATATTGTGATTTTCAAATCGATTATTGGAGGTATAAGCGGTTTTGAAAAAGATGAATTAAAGAAAAAAACGATTGACGAAATCTATAAAAGTTTGAAGCCTGGCGGAAAATTATTGTTTGCCGAAAATTTGGAATCATCTGCTTTGCATAAAACCTTGAGAAAAAAATTTGTGCGTTGGGGAGATCGTTGGAATTACTTAAGATATGCTGAAATCAAGTATGTATTTAGTTCGTTTGAAAAGAATAATTTTGAAACAGCAGGATTTTTTGGTGCTTTCGGAAGGTCCGAAAAACAGCGAAAGTTTTTAAGCTTTTTCGATGATTTTTTTAAAATATTTATTCCCAAAAGTAAGCGATATATCGTTTATGGAATTGCGGAAAAGGCGAAGTGAGAAAGCATTAATTTCGGAGATAATACGAGCTTCAGAGGAATTTGAGAGTGCTTTCGAGCGAACTTTAAATCAAGACAATCGTTGCGTCAAGTTGGCAAAACTTCTTTCCCAAGAATAAAATAATAATAATTTGAAGTAAGAACATATCTGTAGCGAATATTTAATTGAGGAAATGAAAACGGATAACCATTCTCTAGTTAAATTTTTGTGCGATGATTGCTTAGAAACACAAACAAATAATCACACATCGGATTAAACTCCATCTCGTTCTGCACAAGTCCGAAAAGCCCATTAAAACCTTTACGCATATCACATGGCTTGCTGTAAATTCCTCCTTTGTTAATCCACTTTTTTTCCAGTCTTCAATAAACTGAAATATTTTTTGCTGTGACTTCATCCTGTTTTTTCAGAACAAAATTTGGCAGTATTGGTGGATTATTTGAGATGGGGTTGGCGAGGCGGATACACTAGAAAAGTGCGTGAAACACGTTAAGTTAACTAAGATAGAAATAAAATCAAAAATTTAATAAAACGGAGTGCGTTTACACAGGGCAGACGCAACGAAAATTCACTTCAAAATATTTATAGCTATCTGCTGTTTAGGTGTTTAATTCCTTACTAAGTTGCGTGCTTTTTTGTGTATTTATCTAACAATCAGATGAGTAATTTATGAAAAATAAAAACATTATTGAACTTTTTCCATAATTAGGAAGAAATTTTAATCGCCATTTTCAATTATGACCTTTGTAGTTTATTTATTGTTTGATGCATGGCCAATCCTCTGGCTTAATTTCTTTGCGAATCTTTTCTACAACTCCAAAGATATTGAATTCATTTTGATCAGAAGATTCGACTCGTTCCCAATAGCAATTCAGCAGATCAATAGTGCTTTCCGATTCGGCATGTATTTCAGGCTTATTAATGTTTTCCTTTGAATAATAGTAATGTGCCTCTGATCCTAGAAAGCCTTTCATTTTTTTTAAAAAATAAGATTTTTCATTTTTGCAAAAAGAACTCAATTGATAATGCCAGTCGCTAGAATTATATTTCCAACTTTCCTTAAAGCCTTTTAGTGTGTCATTCGGATTTGAAATCGCTACCCAAGTAATTGTTTTGTTTATTTCTAATTGATCATTTTCTCCCCATTTCAATAAATATTCACTTGTACAAATTGCCTCTCTTGTATTTTCATGTGAATTACAATCATTTTCATGATAACCAATATTCATAACAGTCTTATCAACTCTTCGAATCAAATGATCATTTTGATACTCCATGTAAAGTAAAGTATCCATGGTTGAAATTGAGCCCTGTTCATGTGATGGTGAATGAACACGCCAACTCCCTTCTTTTATTCCTTCGTTATAACTTCTTTCTTGACATAGTCTGCCATTCTCATACCAAAATTTCCACTCTCCATTAGGTTTTCCATTGATAAACTCACCTTCACAAAGTACTTGACCATTTTTATAGTAAGTTTTAAAATTTCCAGTTTTACGAATGTCTATAACTCTATTTAGATCTAACGGTCTTAAATACTTTGTCCAATTTCCTTGCGTAGTGTCTTTTTTATTTAGATGGAATATTGTTGCTAGCATTATTAATTCCGGACTGCTTATGTTTTTGAGAGAAAGATGTTCTAACCGACTGATGTCGAAGTAATTTACAGGAAATAAACTAATCCCTTCAAGATGAACAGATTTGAGCTCTGGCAATTCAAGGAGAGATGACGTTATTCCATCCAGAAAATAGATATTTCCAAAATGTTCGTAATCGAAATGATTGACATAAGTTGTAAATTTTATTCGTTCTAGTTTTTTTGCTTCTCTTAAGTCTGACCAAAAAAGAGGATCCCCTGGATATTTGAAGGGTATAGCATTATAGAGGCCTTCTGGATGATAACCTAGCTGACCATCATCCACTTCTTGAGTGAAAATTGTTTCAAGTTTTTTAAATTCCGAAAAATCTAATTCTCGCCCTGAACTCGGTAGAAAATCTAACCATTGAATTTTTTTCTTTTGTTTGAACAGTGTATCCAATTGTCCTAAACTGTAAACCCGATTAGTTTTCGTTTTTAAACTCGTGAAATCCCCATCAAAAGTGAATGCCGATTTACCTACAATCTTATAGTTTGGTAATAGTAAAAATGTAAACTCTTCAGAAGAACCCTCAAAACAAGTGACTTCCGTATTAAGTGTAAAATCAAATGTGAAATTACGTGAATCGTTCGCAATTTTTTTAAGAGCGTTACTGTTTTCTTTATTTGATCGAAGACTAATAGATTCTTGCTCTATAGAAGGGGTTATTCCAAATTGAAACCAAATAGAATTCCCTGTCAAATTCATAGTTGCTTCTTCAATTAACTTGTCTTGACCATACAATAATTCAGAATCCAAAAGCAATGCACACACTGGAATAAAAATGTATTTGACTACTAATTTCATAATTACTTCTTTTAAAAAATTGGATTCTCAATAAGGTAAACGCACATTTCCAAAGAGTGTTTGAATTTTGAAACTTACTCAAAAATAACTTTTCCATCTGCGTTAATTGAAGCAATTCCATTTAATAACGCATATACGTGAAAACCAACGCAGCTGCTCGTGTCAAATAACCAATCGATGATTATCGGTTACTTGAGTTAAATACTTCAAATTTCTTATAATCAAACTCGCTCACTAGCTAACTTCAGTCCAATCCCAGTTGATAAACTTCTTCCAAGCTTTTGTTGTCTTTTAACGTAACGTTCAAATCACGAATTAAACCATCCTTTAATTCATAAACCCATCCATGCAAATGAACAGATTGACCAACTTCCCATGCTTTTTGAATAATCGATGTTTTAGCCAAATCCAACACTTGCTCAATCACATTCAATTCTACAAAACGATTGAATTTTAATTTCTCATCACTAATTTCATTCAATTCTGTTTGATGCAAACGATAAACATCTTTTATATGCCGGATCCAATTATCTATGATTCCAACATGTTTGTTTGTCATCGCTGTTTGAATACCTCCACAACCAAAATGACCACAAACAATCACGTGTTTTACTTTAAGTACATTCACAGCATAATCCAGTACACTTAGCATATTCATATCTGTGTGAATTACCATGTTTGCGATGTTTCGATGCACGAAAACTTCTCCAGGTTGTGCACCAATTATTTCATTGGCAGGTACTCGACTATCCGAACAGCCAATCCATAAAATCGGTGGTTGCTGTCCTTGAGATAAACGAGTAAAATATTCGGGGTCTTCCTCAATTTTCGCTGCTACCCAAGCCTTATTATTGTCTAACAAATTTTTATAAAACGCTTCCATAATTTTTAAAGCTTTCAGTTTAGTGATTATTTTTAGTTTGGGGAATATTTATCAATTCACAGCGTATATTTTTTTCCTTAGAAGTTACTTCTTCAAATTCGTGAAAAAGTTCAAGCACATCATAATCGATTAATTTTGAATTAGAACCATCAATCCTCAGTGTAGAATTTGGTTTTAAATTTCGCAAAACTTCTAGTATCGCAGGTTTATTCAAAAAAGTAACTTCTTCCGATAAGGTTAAAACTACGATTTTATGCCCGTCATTTTCGTGAAGTTTCTCTTTAAAATTATTGTGAAAATTTTTACGTAAAATGAAAAATATCGCAACAGCAAGTCCGATTCCAATACCGAAGAGTAAATCTTTGAACAAAACACCAAGAATGGTAACTACAAAAGGCAAGAACTGTGTCCAACCCGCAAAATACATTTGTCTAAACAACGAAACTTTGGCCAGTTTGTAACCTACTAACATAAGAACCGCAGCAAGTGATGCCAAGGGAATCATGTTTAAAATATTCGGAATAAAAATAACCGTTGCTGCAAGCAAAACCCCATGTAAAATTGCTGACAATTTGCTTTTGGCATTTGCATTCACATTTGCCGAACTTCGCACAATTACTTGTGTAATTGGCAATCCACCAATTAAACCAGATACGATATTGCCCACTCCTTGCGCTTTTAATTCGCGGTTGGTTGGCGTATGATTCTTTTCTGGATCAATTTTATCCGTCGCTTCAACGCTCAATAATGTCTCTAAACTCGCCACAAGTGCAATTGTTAAGGCAATGATATATACATTAATATTTCCGAATTGTGACCAATCTGGCGAAGAGAAAAATGTAAAAAACTCACCAATAGATGAAGCTTGGGGCAATTCCACCGCATGCTTTTCTGACAAATAAAACTCTGCCATGTTCCTTTGAAAAAAGAGATTCATGAAAATACCAACCAAAACAACGATGAGCGCTCCTGGAACAAATTTAAATAATTTAAACTTCTTCATTCTTTTAGTATCCATCACAATCAAAATCAAGATGCTGAGTATAAAAATGATAACGGCGCCC
>Ga0105045_10002635_pt1 | contig 15204 bp, 13 predicted proteins | sample MAT02_FD_78089 | JGI IMG/M metagenome (GOLD analysis project Ga0105045, IMG submission 78089) | Freshwater microbial communities from Lake Fryxell liftoff mats and glacier meltwater in Antarctica - MAT-02 (megahit assembly) | ecosystem: Environmental > Aquatic > Freshwater > Ice > Liftoff...
GAACCAAATCGAGTTGCTGCAGCCTTCGCAAAATCTTCTTTAAATTTTTCGAGTCCACCCAGATCGCTTTCGATTGCTTCTGCAAGCGCACCGGAAGGTTTGCCTCCCTTATTCGCGCCCATAACTGTCCAAAAAAGACTGTGGTTGTAATAACCACCTCCATTGTTGCGCACAGCAGGACCCAACTCATTAACCATTTCCATCAATTCTTCAATCGATTTGTCGGCATTTGGGGTGCCTTCTAATGCAGCGTTTAAGTTGTTGGTATAACCGGCGTGGTGCTTATCATGGTGAATCTCCATGGTTTTGGCGTCAATATGCGGCGCTAGTGCGTCGAAAGAATAGGGAAGATCGGGAAGTTTGAAAGACATAGTTTAAGGTTTTAAGGTAATCGTTTACAGGGGGAAAATTACAAATCGTTCTCGGGTATCGAGATATTTTCTGATAAACAATATTTATTCCACAATAGGCTCCATACTCTGCTTCAGGCTCAAAGTCCATTTATAGGCTTCCTTCATGCTTCTGAATGACTTGATGGGAAAAGATGGTTTGTTAACGCGCATGTAGAAATTTGCCACGATCTTGTGTGCCAAAGTCGACAATACCAAAGCTTGCGAAGCTACCACCGAAAGATGCCGTGAATCTTTTGCTGCATATTCTCGAGCTTCATTAGTGAAGGTTGCTGGCGATTTCTGAAAATCCAAGATCATCTTACACTTTTCGCCGCCGCATAAGCCCCTGAGAAGGGTGGAGTGCATTTCAGCATCGTCTTGGGTTATTTCTACTTCCATATCATTGTAAACAAGTATTACTATTTGATCTTCTAGCTTATAGAAGGTGGCGTATGGCATATCTGCTGTAGCGAGCACTGGAACATCTAAACATCCTGAGAAGATCATATTATCATTGTAAAAACCTGATTGATAAAGGTATATATAATTGTTTCTACTTCGATTAGGGTTTGATTAATTTTGAAGAAAATTTATGGATGTATAAGCTCCTAATCCGCCGCTGTCTTTTCTTATTTTCTCCCGAAAATGCACATACTTTCACTTTTCGACTTCTGAAGTTTCTCTGCTGGATACCCTTTGCGAAAATGATAATTGCAGCGATCTACCTTAAAAAAGACAAGGCCTTGGAGCGAAATTTATTCGGATTGACCTTTCGAAGCCCGGTGGGCTTGGCTGCGGGTTTCGATAAGGACGCCGAACTCTACGAAGAACTTGGCTGCTTTGGGTTTGGTTTTGTAGAAATAGGAACGGTAACACCCCTGCCACAGTCCGGAAACGACAAGCCGAGGCTCTTCCGCCTTAAGCCCGATCAAGCCCTTGTAAACCGATTGGGCTTCAACAATCAAGGAGCGGAAGCGGTGGCGAAACGCTTAAAGCGACGTAAGAAGGGATTGATCATCGGTGGGAATATTGGTAAGAATAAGCTGACGCCAAATGAAGATGCCGCGTCGGATTACTTGAAGTGCTTTGAAGCACTCTTTCCTTACGTCGATTATTTTGCTGTCAATGTATCCTCGCCCAACACCCCTAATCTGCGAGCCCTGCAGGACAAGGAGCCACTCACTGCGCTGCTCCAACAATTGATGGACCTTAATGAAAAAAAGATTTCTCGTAAGCCGATTTTACTCAAAATAGCTCCGGATCTTACAGATGCTCAACTCGATGATATTATAGAGATAGTGCAGACCACCAAAATCCAAGGCGTAATAGCCACCAACACCACCATTGGCAGAGGCGGATTACAAACCACTTATGATGAGTTGCAAGCTATCGGTGCAGGTGGGCTCAGCGGAAAACCAATTAGCTCGCGATCTACCCAAGTGATAAAATACCTGCACCAGAAATCGCAGGGAGGTTTCCCGATAATAGGAGTGGGGGGAATTCACAGCGCTGAAGATGCCTTGGAAAAAATTGCTGCCGGAGCGAGCCTCGTCCAGCTTTATACAGGCTTCATATACGAAGGTCCTGCATTGGTGAAAAATATAAATCGAAAACTTGCCAAAAATGCTGCAAATAGTCGAATGTCCGCGTGATGCTATGCAGGGGATTCATCCCTTTATCCCCACGGATCAAAAAATAGAGTATATCAATGCTTTACTCGATTGCGGCTTCGATACAATCGACTTTGGCTCCTTTGTTTCGCCTAAGTCCATACCCCAACTTCGCGATACCGCCGAAGTACTGAATGGTTTGACATTACCTAAAAATCGCTCCAAACTCTTAGCGATTATTGCCAACACTCGTGGCGCAGAAGATGCGGTACAGTTCGACGAAATTGACGTTTTGGGCTATCCCTTTTCAGTGAGCGAAACCTTCCAAATTAGGAATACACAAGCCACCATTGAGAAATCGATGGGGCGCATCGAAGAAATTAAAGGGATTTGTGATGCAAAAGGTAAGTCTTTAGTAGTATATCTGTCCATGGCGTTTGGAAATCCCTACGGAGAGCCTTGGAATCCCGATTTGGTCGCGGAGCATTCCTATCGGCTTGTTGAACGATATGGAATCGAAATTTTGGCTCTTTCCGATACCATTGGTAGTTCCAATCCGGCAGTAATCTCGACACTTTTCAGCACATTGATTCCGGCGCTTCCCAAAGTGACTTTTGGCGCGCATCTCCACACTACGCCCGATACTTGGCGCGAGAAAGTGGATGCTGCCTACAGGAGTGGCTGCCGCAGATTCGATGGAGCTATCAAAGGTTTTGGCGGATGCCCAATGGCTTCTGATGCCCTTACTGGAAATATGCCCACCGAATTAATGTTGAGCTATTTTGACGAGCACGGAGTCGACACGGGTGTCAATTGCTTGTCGCTGGCCAAAGCCTTGGAAATGGTGCCGCAGATAATGGGCTGATTTTTACCCCTTTTTTAATTCAAGTAGGCTTATTTCGGGCCGCATTCCCACTCGCCCAGCAAAACCAATATATCCGAAGCCACGATTAACGTGGAGGTGTTGATTGCCTTTTTGGTACAACCCAGCCCAGCGCGGGTAGCGGTATTTCACTGGACTCCACTTGATGATGCCCGGGATTTCCACTCCAAATTGCATTCCATGGGTATGACCTGCGAGCGAGAGATTTATAGAAGTTTTATCCAGAACTTCTGCATCCCAGTGTGATGGGTCGTGGGAGAGGAGAAGCTGGAAATTAGTCGGATCGCTTTTGGCTGTAGCTTTCGCCAAATCCCCATATTGGCTGAAGCCACCCAAGCCCCAATTTTCAATTCCAATGATTTCAATCTTTTTGCCTGAAGGCAGAGCGAAATCTACCTTTTCATTCAGTAAAAGGCGAAAGCCCATTTCTTCATGCCTTCTTTTTAAATCGTCTAGGTTTTTGTTTCGAACGGCTGCGCTTGACCACTGCACATAATCGCCGTAATCATGGTTTCCCAAAATAGAGAATTTGCCGTATTTGGCCTTTAGTTGAGAAATGATTGGTTCCCAGCCGTCCAGCTCGTTAGCGAAATTATTGACCATATCGCCGGTGAAGCAGATAATATCAGGCTCCAAAGCATTTACTTTTTCAATTCCCTCCAGTACTGCAGCGTGATTGTCGAAGAAACTACCGATATGCATATCGGAAATTTGAACTATCCGTAGGCTGTTTTCGCCATCGGGCCATTGATTGGAAAGTATCTCATGTCGTTCAATCCGGAAATCGAAACGACCGCGTAAAATACCGTACAAGATTCCGACGAAGGGCAGCGCCGCCAGTACCCAACCTGTGCGATTGATAAATTGCCAACGGGTTATTCCGGCTCTTCCACCATCTGCAGGATTTGGCGAAGAGGTAATGATTTGTGCCAAGTAGCGCAGCCCATGAATAAGATCATCGAACAGATGGAAGAATACCACAATAATTTTGGGCATGATAAATAGCAACACCACGCTGAAACCCATGAAGAAAATGAAGTATTTTTCCTTGGCCATACTCTGCCGGTTGAAATTTAAAAAGGCATAAATCACCAGACTATAAGTTGCCAATGACGCCGCCCAGTGGAGCATGTGGAAGAAGGTTCGGATGCCTGTTTTTGATATGGGCGATGTAAGTAGGCGTAGCGATTTGAACGTGTAGAGATCGACAACGATTAAAATCCCGATGAAGATGAGCGCGGGAATGAGATTTTTCATTAAATGTATGGATGTTTAGGTCGGCATTCGGATACCTGTCGGCATGCAAAGATCAATAATTCCGATCGTTGTAAAGGGCTGTTGGGCTGCTTCCTTTTGGTTAAATTTGCCCAATGGATGAAAAGGATTTGAACCGAATAAGGGAAACCCTCGGAGCTAGCCAGAGTTGGCCTGGCGTGTACATGTTTAAGTTTATAGTACCTAGCGATAATGAGAAAATAGCTAAGGTAGAAGCATTGTTCAATGCCGAGACGTCTGAGATTAGACGGAGCGAGTCAAAAAATGGCAAATACACCAGTATTACTGCAAAAGAGCTTATGCTCAATCCCGATAAAGTTTTAGAATGTTATCAAAAAGCATCTGAAATCGAAGGTCTAATCGCGCTTTAATGGAAAGCATCACCAGGTACCTGTTGGTATCGAGCATTGTGCTCTTTGGATTTGTGTTTTATCGCTGGTTGTTGCGCTATTTGCGACGCAATGAGCTCCAGGCAACTTTTCCGTACGTTTTTCCTTTCGCCAGGCAGCTATTCACCAAGCCCGAAAGCCTTCGATTTGAGCTGACGCTAGCCGGCAACGTAGTTGTAAAATTGAGCGGAGAAGATGGCCGCATTTTGGCCGTGCTCCTAGAACGCAATTTTGCCGTAGGAACGCATGATGTGGAACTCGATTTTTCGAACCTTGCTGCGGGCGCCTATGAGTTGAAAATTGAGTTTCCAAATCAAACAACAACAAGGCATATAAAGCTTTACATGCAATAACAATCGCTTTATTAAGCTCCTTCAGATTATTGGTATTAAAAGTGGCAACAAGCCAAAAATTTTACGCTAACGAAGAAATTATATGTGCTTTAGAGTCACCAGATGATTGGGAGCCAGAAGCATATCGGACTTTTGAGAAAATCTTTGATAATCGCACAATTTCTCTTGAAGGATGCATAAAAGTTGCAGGCAATCTCTGGAGTGCGCGAATAGACGACTATTTGCACGCTCTGAGATATTACACAGAACAGAAACCTCCTTTATATGTCAGTCGATTTCTTTCTGCTGGCGTTATGAAGGAATTAATAGAATTAAGAAAGTCGGTTTACGATCGCAATCAAAGTGACCTTAACAGCAATTTGGGCGTTTAGAAGTGCTACCTTAATTGAACAGAAGAGATCAAAAAAAAGCCACTCCAAATAGTGAAGTGGCTTTTTTATTTGTGCAATGGCTTAAGCCGCAGGATCGGTATCTGGATTATTCTGTTCTTCTTCCTTGGTTTTCTTAGCCTTGGTGATTTTTATTGTAATCTCTTCCTTCTCCTTCTTGTAGCCGATGTGAATGGTATCTCCTTCCTGAAGGCTGGAATTGATGATCTCTTCGGCTAGGGGATCTTCCACGTACTTTTGAATGGCACGTTTAAGTGGTCTGGCTCCAAATTTCTCATCGAAGCCCTTTTCGGCAATGAAGTCTTTAGCAACATCGGTAAGTTTGATGTTGTAACCCAAAGCGATAATGCGCTTGTACAATTTCTCCAATTCGATGTCGATGATCTTGTGGATATCGGCTCGAGAAAGGGAATTGAAAATCACCACGTCATCGATCCGATTTAAGAATTCAGGAGCGAAGGCTTTTTTCAGGGCGTTTTGGATGATCGACTGGGTAGCGGTTGCTTCGTTCTCCATTCGGGTGGCAGTGCCAAAACCAACGCCTGTTCCGAAATCACTTAATTGACGGGCTCCGATATTCGAAGTCATAATCATGATCGTATTTCGAAAATCTATTCGGCGACCGAGGCTGTCGGTTAGTTGGCCATCATCCAACGCTTGCAGGAGCAAATTAAACACGTCCGGATGAGCCTTTTCGATCTCGTCGAGCAAAATGATTGAGTAGGGACGACGCCGCACTTTTTCTGTGAGCTGTCCGCCTTCTTCGTACCCAATGTAGCCGGGAGGTGCACCAATCAGTCGGCTTATGGCAAACTTCTCCATGTATTCGCTCATGTCGATACGGATTAGAGCTTCGTCGCTCTGGAAAAGGAATCGTGCGAGCTCTTTGGCGAGCTGGGTTTTACCCACACCCGTGGGTCCCAGGAAAATGAAGCTTCCTATTGGCTTGGTCGGATCCTTCAACCCCGCGCGATTACGCTGAATTGCTTTCACCACTTTCCTGATGGCATCTTCTTGGCCAATCACTCTGCCTTGCATTTCTTCGTTCATCCGTGAGAGCCTTCCGCTTTCCTTTTCTGCAATGCGCTGCACGGGAATACCGGTCATCATGGCGACAACTTCTTCCACATTGTCTACAGTAACAGTAATTCTTAAGCTCTTTGACTCTTCTTCCCAACGTGCCTTGGCGCGTTCAAGTTCTTCGAGCAGGCTTCGTTCCTTGTCGCGAAGCTTAGCTGCTTCTTCGTACTTCTGGCTTCGTACTACCCGGTTTTTCTCGTCCTTGATCTCTTCGATCTTGCGCTCTGCTTCGATTATCTCTGCAGGTACGTTGATGTTTGTGATATGCACGCGCGAGCCCACTTCGTCCATGGCATCAATTGCCTTATCGGGTAGGTGGCGATCGGAAATGTAGCGCGTAGTTAGACTTACGCATGCTTCGAGGGCTTCGTCGGTATAATTTACGCTGTGGTGAATTTCGTATTTTTCCTTAATGTTTTTGAGAATCTGCACAGTTTCTTCAGGCGTGGTAGGCTCTACCATTACCTTTTGGAAACGGCGTTCGAGCGCCCCATCTTTCTCTATATACTGGCGATACTCATCAAGCGTGGTAGCTCCGATACATTGGATTTCGCCACGGGCAAGAGCTGGTTTAAACATATTGGAAGCATCGAGCGAACCACTCGCTCCACCAGCTCCAACGATCGTGTGAATTTCGTCGATGAAAAGAATCACATCAGGCGATTTTTCCAACTCGTTCATTACGGCTTTCATACGTTCTTCAAACTGGCCGCGGTATTTAGTTCCCGCTACCAGTGAAGCCACATCGAGCGATACAATACGCTTATCGAAAAGAACTCTCGATACTTTGCGCTGAACGATTCGAAGAGCGAGACCTTCGGCAATAGCTGATTTACCCACACCAGGCTCACCGATGAGTACCGGATTGTTCTTTTTCCTTCGCGAGAGAATTTGCGAAACACGTTCAATTTCTTTTTCCCGGCCTACAATGGGATCGAGTTTATCTTCTTCGGCCATTTTGGTAAGATCGCGACCAAAGTTATCGAGCACCGGGGTTTTTGATTTAGACTCTCCAGCTTTCTTTGTTCCGCTGCCAGAAGCCGAGAATCCGCTTGATGCATCATCGTCGTCGTCGTCTTGGTTGCCAGGGAAATCAGCGCGGGGAGCTTCGAGATTCCTTCCTTCGTCACCCATCTTCATGGTTTCGAGTTCTTCGCGTACCGTTTCGTAATCTACGTTGAACTTTAGAAGTGAACGCGTAGCAGCATTGTCCTCATCTTTAAGAATACTTAAAAGTAAATGCTCTGTACCGATGGTAGGACTTTTGAAAAGCCGGGCCTCCAAGTAGGTAATCTTCAAAACCTTTTCGGCCTGCTTTACCAAGGGAATATTTCCTAAGTTACCCGATTTTACAGGGGCTGTTCGGGTAGATGATTCCACTACGCCGCGAAGTTCTTTAAGGCTTACGCCCAAGCTCTTCATGATCTGTATTGCGGTACCTTCACCTTCGCGAATAATGCCGAGTAAGAGGTGCTCCACACCTATATAGTCGTGGCCCAAACGCAAAGCCTCTTCTCTGCTGAAACTGATCACATCTTTAACTCTGGGCGAAAATTTTGCTTCCATTTTTGGACTTTTTAATTCGATTGAAAAATCACTTTTTGGTAAATATTCGATTAAATTAATCGGTTTTACCATAGTTTCAAATATATCTCTGACATTTCTGCCATCTTGACACCTTGCGCGCTTTTATTGCACACGTTTTTGTTGAAAATTACGCACTCTTTTTAAAGGGCTTCGGATAAGGGAATGCGTAATTTCGAACGCTCGCTCCGCTTGGAGCAATAACCATACAATTTCTTAAAAGTTTACCATAATGGCAGAAGGAGAAAAGATCATTCCAATTAATATTGAAGACGAGATGCGCTCGGCCTACATTGATTACTCAATGTCGGTTATTGTATCTCGTGCCCTACCCGACGTTCGCGACGGCTTGAAGCCGGTACACCGACGGGTGCTTTACGGAATGCTCGATCTAGGCGTGCTTTCAAATCGAGCCTACAAGAAGTCGGCTCGTATCGTTGGTGAGGTACTCGGTAAATACCACCCGCATGGCGATTCATCGGTTTACGATACCATGGTGCGCATGGCGCAGCCCTGGTCGCTTCGCTATCCACTAGTAGATGGCCAAGGTAACTTCGGATCGGTAGATGGCGATAGCCCCGCAGCGATGCGATATACCGAAGCCCGCCTGCGCAAAATAGCTGAAGAGCTTCTCTCAGATTTAGATAAGGATACCGTCGATTTTGCAAACAATTTCGACGATTCGCTCACGGAACCTACCGTTTTACCTACGCGGGTTCCTAACCTTCTCATTAACGGAAGTAGCGGTATAGCTGTAGGAATGGCGACCAACATGCCTCCGCACAACCTCACCGAGGTGGTTAATGCCACCATAGCATATATCGATAACCGCGATATCGACGTAGCTGGATTAATGGAGTTTGTGAAAGCACCCGATTTCCCCACGGGTGGGATTATCTACGGCTACGAAGGTGTAAAGCAGGCGTTTGAAACCGGTCGTGGACGCGTGGTGATTCGCGCTAAGGCGAATATCGAAGAAATACGTGAAGGTCGGGAAGCCATCATTGTCAATGAAATTCCCTACCAAGTGAACAAGGCCGAAATGATCAAGAAGACGGCCGACTTGGTGAACGATAAAAAAATCGAAGGTATCAGCGATATTCGCGATGAGTCTGACCGAAATGGGATGCGTATCGTGTACGAACTGAAGCGCGATGCTATTCCAAATGTAGTGCTGAATAAATTATTTAAGTACACCGCTCTGCAAAACTCATTTTCAGTAAATAATATTGCCTTGGTTAAAGGTCGTCCTACGATGCTCAACCTCCGCGATATGATACAACACTTTGTAGAGCACCGACACGATGTGGTGGTGCGCCGCACGAAGTTTGAGCTTAAAAAAGCCGAAGAGCGAGCCCACATTCTGGAAGGTATGCTTATCGCCCTCGACAATATAGAACAGGTGATTGCGCTCATCCGAGCCAGCAGCACCCCAGAAGATGCCCGAGAAGGCTTGATTCAAACATTTGGACTTTCGGAGATACAGGCAAGAGCGATTCTCGATATGCGCTTGCAGAAACTTACCGGTCTCGAGCGGGATAAGATTCGCGAAGAACATGCCGACTTGATGAAATTGATTGAGCATTTGACTAGTTTGCTCAATGATGAAGGTATGCGTATGGCGCTAATAAAGGATGAGTTAATCGAAATTCGTGATAAATACGGCGACGAACGTCGAAGTATCATTGAGTACTCTGCGAGCGAAATGAGTATCGAAGACCTTATTGCCGACGATAGCGTGGTGGTAACTATCTCTCATTTAGGCTATATCAAGCGTACTTCACTTACCGAATACCGTACACAAAGTAGAGGCGGAGTGGGGTCGAAAGGAAGCACTACGCGCGATGAAGATTTCTTGGAACATCTCTTTGTAGCCACCAACCACAATTTCCTCCTGATTTTCACCGAGAAAGGTAAATGTTTCTGGATGCGGGTGTTTGAAATACCCGAAGGCACCAAAATCTCGAAGGGGCGCGCTATTCAGAACTTGATAAATATCGAACAAGATGATAAGATCATGGCGTATATAAACGTGCTCAATCTGAAGGATCCCGATTACATTAACACGCATAATGTAATCATGGCTACCAAAAACGGGATTATTAAAAAGACTTCGCTCGAAGCCTATTCGCGTCCCCGACAAAATGGTATCAATGCCATAACAATCAAGGAAGGCGATCAGCTTCTTGAAGCCCGTTTGACTACTGGGAAGTCCGAAATTATTCTTGCCAAAAAAAGTGGGAAAGCCATTCGCTTCAACGAGTCTACGGCACGTGCAGTCGGAAGAAATTCGCAAGGGGTGAAAGGTGTGACGCTCGAGAACAAGGACGATGAAGTAATAGGAATGATTTGTCTAAATGATCTGGAACAGGATATTCTTGTGGTTTCCGAAAAAGGCTACGGCAAGCGCAGCTCTATCGACGATTACCGCATCACGAACCGCGGAGGCAAGGGTGTGAAAACCTTAAGTGTTACCGAGAAAACTGGTGCACTGATTTCCATCAAGAGCGTTACCGATAAAGATGATTTGATGATCATCAATAAAAGTGGAATTATTATTCGCATGGCTGTGGCCGACCTAAGAGTTATGGGTCGGGCTACACAAGGTGTGCGGCTAATCAACCTTCGAAAGGGAGATGAGATAGCTGCTGTGGCCAAAGTGGACGTTGAGGACGATTCGCTGATACTCGATGTTGAAGGATTGGTAGATGGTGACGAAATTTCAAATGAAGGAGAAGAAACCGATGAGCCGAGAGCCGAAACGAATCCCGACGAAACGTCGACTGATGAGTAGATTGGAAATTTTGAAAATTGAAACCCGCTTCATTTAGAGCGGGTTTTTTTGTGGGTGTTTTATTCAGAGTAGGCTTGATGTCCTAGCCAAGCGAAGAATTTAGAGATCACGAGATTTCTCCCTTTGGTCGAAATGACATAAGGCGCAAAAGTTATAAGTGCGGAAAAAATTTGGTTTACAATTCAGAGCGGTAGTCAGCGCGCTGTTCGAGCGACGCTGTTCGAGCGAAGTCGTTGACAATCGAGAACACCCGCGAACAGAAGTCGATATAAGCGAAAAATCCAGAGATTTCTCCTTTTAGTCGAAATGCCCTAATTCCCAGTCCGCGATCGCCAAGGCGTAAAAACTATGCGTTCAATGTTCAGTTCTTCTCTAAATCTTGGCTATTAAAATGAGTGGCGAGAATTAATATCTACACATTTTAGAAAACAAGAATCAGGCCATCGTAATGTCCATCGCTAAGCTCACCTTGATGAATACTTCTTAATAAATAATGGTGCTTGTTTAAAGTGTTGATTTTAAAACATTTAATTTAAGTTAACCGCCTAAGCAATCGAGACTTCGCGAATAGGTATCTTGAAAGATGTAAGAAATAATAGCCGTTAAGAGTCATGGAACATGTTTTGCTCTTGAACGCATGAACTCGCAAAACACAAGCTACGACGGTAAGAATTTTAGCTGCATTCAAGTTAAATAATGCGCTGAGCCTGTCTGAAGAGCTGATGTCCGAGAATGCAACGTTGAACTACGTATGTACATAAAATTACAAAAAAAAAGAAAATGGCTTCAAGGCTGCATGGATATTCAATCATTTAATCCAAAGAAATGGTCTTCACTAAGATCTACAGATCGAAATTTGAAGGCGCCATGGATGATGGTGCACCTGCTATCCCAAACGGCTAAGAAGACAATGTAACCAAATTTCTCCAAAAAATGACTGACTACTCCCACTCTGTATGTAAGAAGATTATCCTTCTAATAAATGGTGGCTTATTTCACTCCAAATCTTGATTGATGATAAACAGGCAAGCCGCCGTGCGGCCAAAAAGGAATGGAAATCGAATTAACGCATCAAAACCTATGAAGCTCTACATAAAATCCATGGTCAGCCTCCGGTGCAAGATGATGGTTAAGGAAGAATTGAAGAAAGTCGGGCTCCACTGTGTTGTCGTAAATCTCGGGATGGTTGAAATTCTCGAAACGATAACCCAATGTCAACGAGAACAACTGAAAGCGAAATTGCTGAAGTCGGGTTTGGAGCTGATGGACGATCACAAAGCAATTCTGATTGACAGAATAAAAAATGTGATTATAGAAATGATTCATTATTCCGATGAATTACCTAGAGAAAATTACTCGGATTATATTAGCAAAAAGTTGGGCTATGACTACACATATCTATCCAACACATTTTCAGAAGTTAAAGGGATCACTATTCAGCACTTCATTATTGTTCATAAAATTGAAAAAGTTAAAGAGCTTCTTTTATATAATGAACTGAATCTGACAGAGATATCTTACATATTAAATTACAGCAGCGTAGCGCACCTATCCAACCAATTCAAGAAAATTACCGGACTAAGTCCCACTTTTTACAAACATCTAAACCGAACGCGCAGGAAAAATCTGGAAAACGTGGGATAGGTGCAACTTTTTTCAATAAAAGCGTAACGGATGGCCAATCGACAAAAAGCAACTCTGTGTAATTGATACCATTTATTTGAAAAACAGGTGAGCAGAAGTCGCGCGCAGCGCGCTGAACGCAAGGCGCGGCACCTTAACAATTACTAGCATTTCGGGAGATTATCACGAATATCTAAATTCAAGCAATTCTAAACCGAATTATTTTGATCTAAAATTTGAACTGTGCGGGTAAGAAAAAATTCAATTAGTTATCTGATAGTCAATACGGGAAGATGTAAAATGACAAATGTTTAAACCGTTAAATCGGTTGGCCGGCTTGAATATAACTTGACAAGATTTATATTTTAAAATATCAGTTTTTTTTCCCAAGTGAGTTAAACACCTGCTCCCGCAATTGCTAAAAGCTATAGCACTTTGTTTGAAGCAGACTTAGGCATGCAAACAGCCAATGCCCAATTTGAAAATGGTAGCACAATAGGCGCGCTGATTTCCCACGCGGTGGGTACCACGTTGCTTATCGTTGTCGGATTCGGCATCTATAATATCCCAAATATGTCGATCTATGAAAAAATGGACTCCATTGCTATTCCCAAAGCGACCAGTTTTTCTGGAAGGGATGCCAAGAGCATATTTATCACCATTACCTCACCTTTCGACTCGTTAGCGGAGCCTCGGGACTGGTATTTGGATTAGGACTATCTGCTCTTATTGGCATAATCCCATTTAACACGCCTTTATTGCCAACGGCGAAAACAAATCCCATCAACTACAATCCAAAATTCCATTTGTTTGGGGCGATTTTTTCCATCATCACCGCATATTTAGCTGGTTATCTGTTATTTATAAAAGCAAGCAGAATAGATCCCGTAGATATAATCAGATAGAAATAGACATGGAAAAGAATGTTACATAGGTTATTGGCACTTGTAAATCATTCCATGTTCCGATTACCGTAAAGATAATTAGTGACATTAGTTTTTCTCTACAAGCATGCGAGTTTGTTTCCATTGTTGGCAAGTCTGTCCATGGAAAATCCACTTTGCTCTCTACCCTATCTACAATAGATACCAGCTATGATGGAGAACTTTTTCTGAACAGTGTCACAATGAAAAAAAAGGATGCCTAATTGGCCTTGGTGCGGAACGAAAAAATCAGTGCCGTGTTTTAGTTTCACTACAAGGTTAATGAATTGAATAACCTGCAAAACGTAATGTTGCCAGCTCTCAAATTAGGAAAACTGTTGACCAAGGAAGTGGAGAGTAAGAGGTAAGAGAAATTAAAAATCATCGGAATAGAAAAAGAAGCCTTGAAATACTCCGACCAATTGAGATGTGGTCAAAAACAGCGGGTGACCATATCCAAGGCTCTGATCAACGAAACCTTGATTATCATAGGCGATGAACCTACCGGGAACTTGGATAAGCACAACGGCGATGTGGCAATCAATATTTTCACGGAGCTGGCAGAAAAATACTATCAGTCGATATTGATTGTCACCCACGACCTCGATTTTGCCGCCAAAACCCATCGGTCCACAACATGGAAGATGGGAAAATAATCATCCACGCAGAGAGTTGAGCCATATTGAGCAATGCTTTATTCTTCAATATAAATAGTAAGCTCAGATTAATTCGCAGCAAAAAAGCGTTATAGATACAACTCATTAAAGAATTTGTATAACCTGATCCTTTCTTGGATTATGGAATTTTGAGCTTCAATTAAACCTGCTCTATTTATATGTGATCCTTCCTTAAAAGTTGGTTGGTATTTTAGTTTATTAGAGTAAGACTATGAATCAGAAAAGGATACTCGTCATAGACTGCCATCCAAACAAAGACAGTTTTAGTAGTGCTCTCGCCCAAGCATATTTTACGGGAACAAAAAATACGGGTGCGGAAATAAAGACAATAGTAATCAGAGAGCTTCTATTTAATCCTAATCTCGCATTTGGGTATCTATATTATGTTCTTTCCATCGCTATTCTTGCGATTCGTTTAATTGTAGGGAAGATAAATCTACGTATTCAGTTAGATGAAGCAATAAAACAGTTATTTTCTCCATCAAAATTATTGCTAACAAGAATTTTAGCCAACAACAGCTTGAAGGACTTCCTAAATCCGTGAAAAGATATTTCAGACATATATTAATGGAAGGTCAGCCCTACACCAGCCATGCGAGCATTAAAGACGTGGGTGAATTCAAAACGGGAGTCGATATAGATTGGATCAACATATAAGGCGATCAGTACGACACCACTGAAAAACCCGGATTTATTTGGTAAGGGATAACGTCCATGTTTGTGGCGAGAGACATGTTTATCAACGATGCGGGTAAATTGGTTGTTTCCCTATTTTCATTGATTAATGTGATGCATGCCAAAGGTGCGCCATATGATCAAGGAGAGCAGCTTCAGTGGCTTAGAGAGAGTGTTTTGTATCCGACCAACTTCTTACCTAGCGAAAGACTGCATTGGTCATCCACTGATTCAAATACGGCAAAACTCACATACACTTACAAGGGTATTTCCTTGTTTTTCAATATTACTTTTAACATGACCGGTAAGATTTCGGGGATGGAAACAGAGAGATATATGAACAAATGAAAAAAGAAACGCGGGTAATCAAAGCTACCGACTACAGGCCCTCTAACAATATGTCAATTCCAATGGAAACCGATGTGCTTTTGAGACTTGAAAAGGGTGACTATAGCTATACAAAATTTTAAATTATAGAAGTAGAATACAACGCACCAGAAAAATTTTAACCGATAGGCTCAGAAGCACTCTCCCTAGCCTTAGATAACTAATTAATA
>Ga0105045_10002636_pt1 | contig 15202 bp, 14 predicted proteins | sample MAT02_FD_78089 | JGI IMG/M metagenome (GOLD analysis project Ga0105045, IMG submission 78089) | Freshwater microbial communities from Lake Fryxell liftoff mats and glacier meltwater in Antarctica - MAT-02 (megahit assembly) | ecosystem: Environmental > Aquatic > Freshwater > Ice > Liftoff...
GCTGTCGAAGCTCGCGCTCAGCCTCCACGTGCCGGGTGATTTCGCTCGGACCTGAGCAGCCGGTTCAGCGCCGAGCGATGGCGCGCCACGAGGTGAGCGCCACGGCTGCGAGACCGACACCCGCAAGCACCAGTGCGTAGAGCGCGATCTAGGCCAGCACGAGGCACAGAGCGGTGAAGACGAACGCAACGATCCTGGCAACCTTCACGGTGCTCCCTTCGCCAGCGCCTTCACCGACGCGCCGAACCTAGATCCAAAACCAGCAGAGGCCGGGCCTTTCGGCCCGGCCTCTGTGGTTGGATCGACCAGGTCAGTCCGAGCGCGAGGCGCCCACCAGATCGTCGTGGGGGATCGAGGTGACGGTATCGACGCCGTAGCCGGAGGTGCCGTGCTCTTCGACATCCAGCCCCCTGATCTCCTCCTCCGGGCTCACCCGAAGACCGATCGTGTACTTGATGGCCATGAACAGCGCACCAGCGGCGATCGTCACGAACAGGAAGTGCGCCACCACGAAGATGACCTGCGTGATCATCTGGTCGAAGCCACCGCCGTAGAAGAGGCCAGCATCTTCGCGACCGAGAAAGGCGTCATCGAACTTGGCGAAGAGGCCGATGGACAACGTGCCCCACATGCCGACCACGCCGTGGACCGAGATGGCGCCGACCGGATCATCGACCTTGATCTTGTCGAAGAACTTCACCGAGCAGACCACGAGGACACCACCGATGGCACCGATCAAGATGGCGATCGGCGTGGCTACCGCACCAACCGGAGCAGTGATGGCCACCAGGCCGGCGAGGAGGCCGTTGGCCGCCATCGACACATCAGGCTTCTTGTCCCAGGTCCAGTTGGTGATCATGGCCATGACCGCACCAGCGGCCGCGGCAAGGAGCGTCTTGACGACGATCTGCGACACGAACTCGTCCATGGCGAGCTCGGAACCGCCGTTGAAGCCGAACCAGCCCACGAACAAGATCAGCGCACCGAGGACCACGAAGGCGATGTTGTGGCCCGGGATGGCTCGCGGCTTGCCGTCCTTGGTGAACTTACCGATGCGAGGTCCGAGGATGATGGCGCCCATGAGCGCCGCCCAACCGCCGGTGCCGTGCACGATGGTGGAGCCGGCGAAGTCCGAGAACGGGAATTCGCGTTGGGCCAACCAACCGCCACCCCAGGTCCAGCGGAGCACGATGGGGTAGATGAGGGCGGTAATGGCGATGGAGTAGACGAAGTACGACTTGAACTTGGTGCGCTCGGCCATGGCCCCCGACACGATGGTGGCGGCGGTGGCAGCGAAGGCTGCCTGGAAGAAGAAGTTCGTCGAGGTGAAGAGCCCCTCCGGGGCCGAGTCATCGATTCCGTCGACTCCGAAGCCACCCCATCCGGCCCAGCCACCGAGCAGTTCGTCGGCACCGAAGGCGATGCCGTAGCCGATGAAGAAGAAGGCCAGGACGCCCGCCGCGCAGTCCATCATGTTTTTCATCATGATGTTGCCGACGTTTTTGCCTCGGGTGAGACCGGCCTCCACCAGGGCGAAGCCGGCCTGCATCATGTAGACGAGGATGGCGGCAACGATGATCCACATGTTGTCGAGCAACTGCTGCGTGGCGACCCCCTCAGGGATCTCCTGTGCCGATGCGGGCGAGGCCATGGTGGCCACGACCACGCCAAGGACGGCCGGGACGACGAGCATCTTGCGGCTCAGCGATCGCTTCCTGATCTGCGCAGCTGCAGCACTGCTCCACCGTCGATGGCGATCAATGGGCAGGGTGTTCATGCGAGTCTCCTCGGTAGCGGGGCCGGGGCGGGCAGCACGAGGGCGCCAACACCGACTTCGGTATCTGTCTCGGTGCTGACGGTACGAACGAGCGGTTTCGGGTCCGTGCTGTGCGGGTTACGCGTGGGGCGCGTCTTCCTGACGCCTATCTGACGGCCCAGGCCTTGGGGATCAGCGCTCTGGGGAAGGCTCCGCATCCACGCCAAGGTCGGCGAGCAGGGTCCGGACTCTCGCCTCGATCTGGTCGCGAATCGGCCGCACGGCGTCCACGCCTCGACCCGCCGGGTCCTCCAGCGGCCAGTCCTCGTAGCGCACACCGGCGAAGAACGGGCACTCGTCGCCGCAGCCCATGGTGATCACCACGTCCGCCGCCCGCACGATGTCGTCGGTCCAGCGCTGGGGCTGACGACCAGCGATGTCGATGCCGACCTCGACCATGGCCGCGATAGCCGCGGGATTGACCTCATCGGCGGGCTCGGAGCCGCCAGACCACCCGGCGGCCCGATCGCCGGCCAGGTGCTCGAACCACCCGAGGGCCATCTGCGACCGACCAGCGTTGTGGATGCACAAGAACAAGACGTTGGGCACTGCGGTCATGGCAGGGGTTCCTCGTGAGCGGTGACAAGCTGGATGCCTTCGGGCTCGTGGAAGACGTACCGGGCGAAGGCGATGGCGAGCGATGCGCCGACCAGCTGGGCAGCGATGAAGGCCGGCGCCGACGCAGGCGCGATCCCGGCGAACGTGTCGGTCAGGGTGCGGCCCAGGGTGACGGCAGGGTTGGCGAAGCTGGTGGAGCTGGTGAACCAGTAGGCCGCAGCGATGTAGCCGCCCACCGCAAAGGGCGCAGCCGACGGCCGGCCGGAGCGCACCACCCCGGTGATGACCACGAGGAGCCCGAAGGTAGCGACGATCTCCGCCAGCCAGAGCGCGCCGGACGATCGTTGGCGGGTGGACAGCTCGACTGCCGGCAGCTCGAACATCAGGTTGGCGATGATCGATCCGATGCAACAGCCGACCACTTGGGCGGCGATGTATGCGGCGGCCGTGGCCGTCGTGATGGTCCCGAAGGCCCGCTCGGCGAGGGTCACCGCGGGGTTGAAGTGGGCCCCGGAGACCCACCCGAAGGCCAGGATCAGGGCCACGAGCGCAGCACCCGTCGCGATGGAGTTCTGGAGGAGCTGGAGCCCTTTGTCACCCGGTGAGAGGCGCTGGGCGAAGATGCCTGATCCCACGACCACCGCGACGAGCAGCGCACTGCCCGTCGCTTCGGCGATGACTTGGCGCCCGAGGGTGCGGTTCACGCTCGGGCCCCGATCGGGATGCGGCTCATCCGAGCGATCTTCCTGATAGATTCACGTACGTCGATGCACACCCTGGCCTAGAGATCGATGATTGTCAATGCGTGAGATGCGGAACTCCCCGACCGACCAACGGACCGAGATCGACGGCGGCTGCTGCACCTCGGTCGTCACCCAGACCCTCGACGTCAAGACCTCCGAAGAGCTGGCCCACGCGTTCGCGGCGCTCGCCGACCCGGTGCGCCTCCGCCTGTTCAACCTCGTGGCCCAAGCCGGCGAGATCTGCTCGTGCGACCTTCAGGGGCCCCTCGGCAAGTCCCAGCCGACCGTCAGCCACCACACCAAGGTCCTCGCCGAGGCCGGGCTGATCAGCGGCGACAAGCGCGGCCGCTGGGTCTGGTGGTCAGTGGTCCCCGAGCGCCTCGAAGCCGTCCGCTCGTCGCTCTCCACCTGACGACGATCCGGCGTCAGCCAGGAAGGTCCACCGAGAGGTGCGCCGCCGCTGGGTCGCCTGCGTGGCGGGCCACGGTGAGACGGACCGCACCGGTCGCCGGCACCCAGGTCCGGGCCAAGGGGTCCCGCCGGCTGAGCGCGCCAACCAGGAACCGAACCTCGGCCAACCGAGCCTCGCCCGCCGCCACCTCGAGACGCTGAAAGCCGACGAGGCGGGCTGGCTGATCACCCCACGACGCATAGACCTGCGCCACCTCGACGCCCGGTCGCTCGCCGCGGTTGGCGGCCGTCACCGTGACGACGACCTCATCACCGTCGCGCTGGGCCGTTGCATCCCGGAGGGTGAGGTCCGTGTAGCTCAGGCCGAAGCCGAACGGATACGCCGGCGCATGGCCGTCTCGTTCGAGCAGCCAGTAGCCGTGCCAGGCGTCGTAGGTGACCGCCAACGCATCGGGGTCGAACGGCGGCAGGTGACCCTCATCGGTGGGCACGGAGAAGGGAAGGCGGCCCGACGGCTCGACGTTGCCCAAGAGCACATCGGCCAGGGCATGGCCTCCCTCCATCCCGCCGTACCACGACTGCACGATGGCGGCTGCGCCTCCATCGCACGAACCTGTCATGACCGCGCTCCCCGCCACGATCACCACCACCGTGCGCGGGTTCACCGCCACGGTGGCACGGATCAGCTCCTCGTCCTCTTCGCGCAGGCGCAGCGACCGCCGATCACCGCCCGCGGAGAAGCCGAGACCCTGGCTCTCGGGATCGCCCGGTGGTCGGAAGTCGTTGGTGTCGTCGGCCAGCGCCGCAGCGAACGCCGCCGCCAGTTCCGGCTCGTCGGCTCCCGGCATCAACGCTGCCAGGTGCTCGGTGCTCGCGCCACCGATGAACTCGCCCTCGTCGGCCTTGGTGTAGCCCACCACGACGATGGCCACATCCGCATCGGCAGCCGTCGAGGGGTCATCGTCGCTGTGAACCACCTGGCTGTCAGCGAGCGCAGCCCGCAGTCCGTCGAGCGGGGTGGCCGCCGACGGTGCCCACACATCGCTCGACCCACCGTCGCCCAGGTTGCGCACCCGAGCGAGCCGGCCGAGGACCGCAACGCGTCGGAGCCGGCTGGCGTCGAGGGGCAGCAGCGCCCCTTCGTTGCGCAGCAGCACCACCGACTTGGTTGCGGCTTCACGAGCCAGGGCGCGATGGGCGTCGCAGGCGAGGACGTCGAGCGAGGGCCGGGGTTGGGTGAGCACGTCGTGGAAGCGAAGGAGCGTCGCCACCACCCGGGTGACGGCCGTGGCGATCTCGCTGGCGTCGCACTCGCCCGCTTCGAGCGCCTCGTCGAGCCCGAAGGCGCGGATCATGCGGTAGGGCATCTCGATGTCGAGGCCGGCGCGCACTGAGGCCCCGGCGTCGCGCAGGCCGAAGATCCAGTCCGAGATGACGAAGCCCTCGAACCCCCACTCGTCGCGCAGCACGTCGGTGAGTAGCGCTCGGCTCTGGCCCGCCCACTCTCCGTTGACCGCGTTGTATGCGCTCATCACCGACGCCACGCCCTCGTCGACGATGCGCTTGAAGTGGGGAAGGAAGACGTCGTGGAGAGCGGCATCGTCGACCGTCACGTCGACGGTGAACCGGGCATTCTCCATGGAGTTGCACGCGAAGTGCTTCACGCACGCCATGGCATGGCGCTGGACCCCCCGGGTCAGGGCGGCACCCATCTCGCCCACGTGGTGGGGATCCTCGCCATAGGTCTCTTGCGCTCGTCCCCATGCCGGGTGCCGCAGCACGTTCACGCAGACGCCGCCGTAGAGCGTGGCGCCCACCGCCCGCAGTTCGACGCCAATCGCCTCACCGATCCGCTCCTCCAGATCGAGGTCCCACGATGCGCCGCGCGCCATCGAGACGGGATACGCCGTGGCCGGCCCGATCACCACGCCTCGCGGCCCGTCGGAGAAGGCGAAGCCAGGGATGCCCAGACGCTCCACCCGCGCCGCCGGGAAGGTACGGCGGTGGTACCCGCCCTGGGTCATGTCGGTGATGCCGGCCCAGAACGGCTGGTCACCGTCGAGGCACCAGCGCCGCTCGTCCTCGGTCATCTGGGACACGAGGCCACGCGCCTCGGCGGTCGGGTCCGCCCCTGCCGCCACCCGCTGAGCGGCTCGCTCGAACTCGGTCTGCTCCGTCACCCGTCCAGCCCCCTACCTCTTGACCGATCAGTCAAGTTTGACCCTAATGTGGCCCCATGGTGACCGCCGCAGCCTCCACGATCGATGCCGACACGCTGGATCCCGCCTTCTGGGGCGACCTCGACGCGATGCACGAGACGTTCCGCCAGGCCCGCGCCCAGGGCCCCATTGCTCGCGACGCAACCAACGCGCTCTGGGTGGTGCTGGGCCACCACGAACTGCAAGAGGCCGAGGGCCGCAGTGACGTCTTCGTCAGTGGCCAGGGCTACCGATCGTTCTTCTCTCCCGGCGAAGACAACATGATCGCCCTCGACGACCCGCAGCACGCCGCCCAGCGCAAGCTCGTGGCCCGCCGGTTCACGCCCAAGGCTGTCCGCCAACTCGAGCCCTACTTGAGCGCGCTCGTCGACGAGCTCATCGACGGCTTCGCCGACGAGGGCCGGCTCGAGGTCGTCTCCCAGCTGGCCGCGCCGCTTCCCGCGCGCCTCACAGCCCACCTGCTCGGCTTCGACGAAGACCGCTGGCACGACATCCAACGATGGTCCGAGCTGCTGATGCGCTACGACCAGACGGTGCTCGACGAGGAGGCACAGGCCGGGTTCATGCAGGCGATCGTGGAGTTCGCGCCGGTCCTGTTCGAAACCGCGGAAGCCCGCAAGCAGGCACCTGCCGACGACCTCATCTCGGTGTGGACCCAGGGAGAGGCGTCGGGCTGCCCGTACTCCGAGCCGATGCTGATCAACGAGACCGGTCTGGTCATCTCCGGCGGCGCCGAAACCACGCGCACGGTGATCGCTCGTGGCCTCGCCGTGCTCGCCGATAACCCCGACCAGTGGGAAGCCATGGCCGCAGATCCGAACCTGGTTCCTGGCGCGGTCGAAGAGCTCATCCGCTGGGTCACCCCCCTCAACAACTTCTTCCGGACGGCAGTGGTCGACACCACGTTGGGGGGCCAGACCATCAGCGCCGGCGACCGCATCATGCTCGCCTACCCGTCGGCCAACCGCGACGAGCGCGTGTTCGACGATCCGTTCCGCTTCGACATCACCCGTCATCCCAATCCCCATGTGGCGTTCGGCTTCGGCACCCACTTCTGCCTGGGTGCGTCGCTGGCCCGCTACGAGCTGGCGATGCTCTTCCGTCGGCTCTCGCAGCGATTCACCGACCTAAACGTGGTGCAGGGACTCGACATCGAACCGAACATCTTCGTGGGAGCAGTGCGCTCGCTGGAGCTCTCGTTCTCGCTCAGGTGAAGAAGAAGGCTGCGCCCGAGCGAACCACGGGCGCCGCCACGGTGCCCGAGCCGGCGTAGACCAGTTGACCCTGGTTCTCGAACGTCACATCGAACGCCACACACATCGTGTCGTCGCTGAGCTGCAAGACCTCGGCTTGGCCAACCACGTCGGTGTAGGGCTGGCCAGTGGCGTCGCCGTCGGTGAATACGGTGAGGCTGAGGGGCCGGAAACTGGAGACGGCTTCGTAGCCGAGCTCCCCGTCGACCACCACGTCGCCTTGGGCCAGACCGGTCTCCACGACCGGAACCATGCTGAGAACCCCGATCGTTTGACCCGCCTCCGGGGTGATGCGCCCCAGGTCTCGGCCGGTGATGACCCCGCGGTCGATCTCCTGATCTGACAGGAACAGCGAGTACGCCGCCAGCGGCGTGATCTCGGCTTTGCTCTGGAGGCCGGCGAGGCCGGATCCATCGAACGCCATCTCGTTCGGCAGGATCGGGGTGCGCAGCACCACGGCGTCGGCAACCTCGAACTGCTCGCTCCCCGCCGGACGTTCTCCGCCGGCCCGGAGGTCGAGCTGGAGCGGGGCCTCGACGCAGGCCGCGGGCAGCTCGGGTGCCGTCGTGGTGGATGCGGCCTCGTCGCTACCGCCGCCTCCCCCGCAACCGACGAGCGCCGTGGTCACCACCGCCAAGAGCACCGCAGCAGCAAGGGGGGTGGGCCGTCCGGAGCGCATGGGCAGAGGCTACGTTGCCGATCCATGATCGATCTGGAACGCCACGGCGACGTGTTCGTGCTCACCATGAGCCGCGACGAGAACCGGCTGTCGCCGGACTTCCTCGATGCGGCCAGCGATGCCCTGGCCACGATCGAGACCACCGAGGGTCCACGGGCACTCGTAACCGTCGGAACCGGGAAGTTCTTCTCCAACGGCCTCGACCTCGACCACCTCGGTGCCCACCCGCAAGACCTGGTGCCGTACCTGTCGCGAGTGCACGCGCTGTTCGCTCGTGTCCTGCAACTTCCGTGCGCCACCGTCGCTGCCCAGAACGGGCACACCTTCGCCGCTGGCGCCATGCTCGCCATCTCCCACGACCACCGGATCATGCGGTCAGACCGCGGCTACTGGTGCCTGCCCGAGGTGGACCTCGGGATGCCATTCACCGACGGGATGAACGCGCTCATCCCTGCCATGATCCCGGCCCTCACCGCCCACGAGGCCATGGTCACCGGCCGTCGCTATTCAGCCGATGAGGCGCTCGCTGCTGGCATCGTCCACGAGGTGGCGGCCGAGGCAGACGTGCTCCCCCGAGCCGTCGAGGTCGCCGCGTCGCTGGCCCCGAAGGCGGGCCCCGGCATTGCCGGCATCCGCACGCACCTCCACCAGCACGTGATCGCTCACCTCACAGGGAACGAGCACGGCTGAGGACGTCTGCCTCCAGTCCGTCGAGCTGGCTCTGCAACGTGTCGACGTCGAAGGCCAGGCACAGCACCACGAGCCGATCGACGCCCGCCTCGGCATAGGCCGCCACCATGTCGGGCGTGACGGAGTTGAAGTAGGGGCACACGGTCAACTCGATGTCGGACCGGCTCCGATCGTGATCGGCCAGGATCTGGTCGAGGCGGCCAAGGGGCTCGGGCAGGTCCGCTGGCAGCCGGTTGAACGAGAACCATCCCTGGGCATGCTTGGCCACGCGACGCATGGCGGCATCGCTCTCGCCGCCCACGTGGATGGGCGGGTGCGGGGTCTGCACCGGCTTCGGGTACATCGAGCAGGCCGGCAGGTCGTAGAGCTCACCGTGGAACTCCGAGGGGTCCTCGGTCCACAGCGCCTTCATCACCGCGAGGTGTTCGTCGGTGCGCTGGCCGCGCTTCTCGAATGGCATGGCAACCGCCTCGAACTCCTCGCGGAGCCAACCGACACCCACGCCGAAGTCGACTCGGCCACCGCTCAGGTTGTCGAGATCGGTCACCTGCTTGGCCGTGTAGACGGGATTGCGCTGCGGTACGAGGCAGATGCCGGTGCCCAGCCGAACCCGGTCGGTGACCGCGGCCAGGTAGGTGAGTGCGGTGAGCGGTTCGAGCATGCCGCTGTCGGCGCTGCCGGGGAACTTGCCGTCGGGCGAGTACGGGTACGCAGAGGCGTAGTCCTCGAACAGCACAACGTGCTCAGGAACCCAGATGGACTCGAACCCGCGCTCCTCGATGCTGCGGCCCACGGCTCGAAGGATCTCCGACGACGCGTTGCCGTTCCCCAGTGGTACGAAAACCCCGACATCCATGCGCATCTCCTTGGTCACTGAACTAGAACCTGTTCTATGTCTATCAAGGTCATCCAATGGGCCACCGGGACCGTGGGCATCCACGCCGTCCCCGCCATCGTCGCTCACCCCGACCTCGAGCTTGCGGGGCTATGGGTGCACTCCGACACCAAGGCTGGCCAAGACGCCGGGACGCTGTGCGGCACGGACCCCGTCGGGGTCACGGCAACCCAAGACGTCGACGCGCTGCTGGATCTCCAGCCCGATGCGATCTGCTACACCGCAAGTTCCGACATCCGCCCTGACGGCGTGATCGACGACATCTGCCGCATGCTCGGCGCCGGCATCAACGTGGTGGGGACGTCGTTCGTGCCGCTCCTGTACCCGGCCGCAGCTGGCGTGGGGGTGCTCGATCGCCTCGAGGCTGCCTGCCGTGAGGGCGGGTCGAGCTTCTACACGAGCGGCATCGACCCCGGCTACGGCAACGCCGGACTTGCCATCCACACGCTTGCCCTCTGCAAGGAGGTCGACACCGTGCGGATGATGGAGATCATCAACTACGCCACCTGGGACAACCCGTTCACGATGTTCGAGATCATGGGCTTCTCGAAGACCGACCCGACGCAGTCGCTCCTGCTCTCGCCCGGCTCTACCGCTCTGGCATGGGGGCCGGTGCTGCACCTGGTAGCGGCCGGCATCGGGCTGCACCTCGACGACGTCGTCGAGCGCCACGAGGTCATCTACGCCGACGAGGACTTCGAGATCGCGTCGGGGCCCATCCCCAAGGGCACGATCTCGGGCATGCGCTTCGAGATCGTCGGCATCGCCGAAGGTCGCGAGCGCCTCGTGGTGGAACACGTCACCCGCTTGCGCGATGAGGATGCGCCCGAGTGGCCCCAAGGCGAGGGCTACCGCATCTTGATCGGCGGCGAACCCAACCTGAAGGTCGAACTGCAGCTCAGTTCCGACCACGGTGACCACAACCACGCCGGCTGCTTGGCCACGGCCATGCACGTGGTCAACGCCATCCCCCATGTGGTGGCCGCCGAACCCGGCGTCAAGACGATCCTCGACCTGCCCGTCTACTCCGCAGCCGTCTGACCGCCCCACCCCTACCAGCGGGTGAGGACCTTCAGCACCTTCTGCACCAGGGCCGGGTACGGCGGGTAGGCAATGCCCGGATCGACCTTCGTGGGGCGCTTGAGCACCGACTTGTGGTGGGTGAAGGTGTCGAACCCCGCCTTGCCGTGGTAGGCCCCCATCCCACTTGGTCCGATGCCGCCGAACGGAAGCGAAGTCACCGCCGCCTGGTACACGAGGTGGTTGATGCAGACGGACCCGGCGTGGGTGCGATCGAGCACCGTGCGTTCGGTCTGGGCCGATGAGGTGAACAAGTAGAGCGCAAGGGGCCGTGGCCGAGCCTTGATGAACGCGATGGCGTCATCGATCGAGTCGACCTCGAGCAGCGGCAGGCTCGGACCGAAGATCTCTTCTTGCATCACTGCGCTGTCGGCGTCGGGCTCGCGGATGACCACCGGCGCCACCACCCGTGTGGCACGGTCGGTCTTGCGGGGCAAAAGCTCCTCGCCACCGTGGCCGTCGAGCAACCCCTCGATGCGTTGGAGGTGGTGCTCGTTGACGATGGACGTGGGCTCGGCCTTGTCGCGGAAGGTGGCGAGTTCGTCGACCAGCAGCGCCGTGAACTCGGCCGCCACCTGCTTGTCGACGAGCAGGTAGTCGGGGGCGATGCACGTCTGACCGGCATTGAGGATCTTGGCCCAGGCCACGCGCTTGGCCGCCACCTTCAGGTCCGCATCGGCGGCGATGATGGTGGGGCTCTTGCCACCCAGCTCGAGCGTGACCGGCGTGAGGTGCTTGGCGGCCGCTTCCATCACCACCCGGCCGATGCGGGTAGACCCGGTGAACAAGATGTGATCCCACGGGTGCGACAACAACTCGGTGGTCACGGGTACCCCACCTTCGATCACCTGCACGGCGTCGGGGTCGAGATAGCGAGGGACGAGTTCGGCCACCGCGGCCGATGTGGCCGGGGCCAGCTCCGACGGCTTGAGCACCATGACGTTGCCCCCGGCGAACGCGGCGACGGCGGGCGACAGCAACAGCTGGAGCGGGTAGTTCCACGGAGCGATCACCAGCACCACGCCGATGGGCTGCGGCTCGGTCCACGCCGTTGCGGGCTGCGCCACAGCAGCCACCTTGTGCTTGGTGGGCTTGGCCCAGCCATCGAGGTGCTTGATGGCGTAGGCGGCCTCTTCCTTCACCAGGTTGAGCTCGGTCAGCCAGGACTCGAACGGCGGCTTGCCCAGATCGGCGGCCATGGCGTCGCACAGTTGTCGCTCGTTCTGCTTCACGAGGTCGATGACGCCCTGGAGCTGCTCTTTCCGCCACGCCAGGCTGGCCGTACGCCCCGAGTCGAAGGTGGCCCGCAGCGTGGCGATGATGGCATCGGTGGTCATGGCCAAACGCTACCGGCCGTGCGCAACCGACGTACCCGTCAGCGAACGTCGTAGTCGGCCAGATCGGGCTCGCGGGTCCACGTCCAGTAGTCGACGAGGCGCCATGGACTCAAGATGTAGATCTCGCCGTCGTCGTTGCGATACCAACTGCTCTTGATCGACCGATGGCTCCACACCATCTCGGCGAGGCGAGCCTGGAGGCGAGCGTTGTAGTCGTCGTGGGCGTCTTGGCGAACCTCGATGCAGTGATGCTCGCCGTCGAGGATCGCCGCCAGGCAACCCATCACGTAGCGCACCTGACACTCGGAGTGGAAGATCAGGCTGCCTCCGCTCGCCAGGTTGGTGCCCGGCCCGTAGAGGCAAAAGAGGTTGGGGAAGTTGGGCATCGATATGCCGAGGTGGGCGGAGGGCCGGTCACCCCACTGCTCAGCGAGCACCACGCCATCACGACCAACGATCTCCATGGGCCACAGGTAGCGGTTGGCCTCGAACCCGGTGGCATAGATGATGATGTCGACCTCGTGGTTCATGCCATCGACGGTGCGAATCCCAGTGGGGGTGATCTCGGCGATCTCGTCGGTCACGAGTTCCACGTTCGGCCGGGTCAAGGCCGTCAGCCAACTGCCATTGTCCTGGAGGGTCCGCTTGCCCAGGCACACGTAGTCGGGCACGACCTTGGCCAGCAGTTCTTCGTCGTCACCTATCTGGTCGCGCATCCACTGGGTGAAGAAGTCGCGTGCGGCGTCGTTGATCTCGCTGATGCCGTGTTCGGGATCGGCGTAGTCGGGGTCGATCGTCATGGCCGGTAGGCCACCATCGCAGGCCGGCCAGAAGAGGAGGAACCGGTACCAGCGTCCGTAGTAGGGCAGGTGGCGCAGGGCCCACTGCACGCCAGGCCCCACCTGCTCGTGATAGTTGGGGTTGGGGAACACCCACGGCGCGGACCGCTGGAAGACGGTGAGGTGCGCGACCTCGGCGGCGATGGTCGGAACGATCTGGAACGCGCTGGCACCCGCGCCGATGACGGCGATCCGTCGACCGGCCAGGTTCGTTCCGTCCACCCACTGTGCCGAGTGCATGGCCACACCCTCGAAGGTCTCTCGCCCGGCGATGTCGGGCCGCTTCGGCCGGTTGAGCTGGCCGACGGCGCTGACCACCGCGTTGGCGATGAACGTTCCCCCGGTGGTCTCGACGGTCCACTCGCTGGCCTGCTCGTCCCAATGAGCGGAGCGAACCTCGGTCTCGAAGCGGATGTGATCGGTGATGCCGTAGTCGCGCATGCAGCGCTCGAAGTAGGCCTGGAGCTCGGGCTGCTGCGCGAAGAACTCGGTCCAACCATCGTCGGGAGCGAACGAGTACGAGTAGAAGTGGTTGCCCACGTCGACCCGACACCCGGGGTATCGGTTCTCGAACCACGTCCCGCCCACCCCTGGGTTCTTCTCGATGATGGTGAACCCGATGCCCGCCGCGGCCAGGCGGATCCCGGCCAGCAGCCCGGACATGCCGGCGCCGATCACCACGACGTGGAACCCAGCCTTGGCCTCTTCGCTCAGGTGCTCGCCCCAGCCGAGGTCGCGCGCATCGCCGCCGTCGAGGGCCAGTTCCTCGGCCATCATCGGTACGTACTCGTCGGGGATCTCCCCGGCGATGAGGAACTCCATCATCGTCTTGATCGTCTGCGGCGAGGGGGGTGGCGGCAGCACGCACCCGCCGTCTCGGTACTCGATGATCTTCTCGAGCGCGAACGCACGCGCCGCCGCCTGGTCCTCGGCGGTCATGAAGCCCTGCACCTCGTTGAGGTAGATCCCCGCCGGCCGCAGCGGACCATCGAGGATCGACGCGTCGCCCGTGAGGTGCACGAGCGAGACGAGCAGCGTCGGGACGCTCACGTCCTCGAGCGCCGCAGCAACAGCGGCATCGTCGGCGGTGATCGGCACTCCTGCGTATCGGTTGGTCATCAGCGATGGACCCTACGATGCGCCGCCATGGCCCACGCCGGAATCGCTGTCATCCGCCAACTGCTCGGCGAGACCCGATCGGCACCCACCACGCTGCTCGAACGGCGCGAGAACCTGGCGTCGCTCGCGGGAGCGCCGCCCGCACCGGAGGACGTGGCCGTCGAGACCATCGAGTTGGCCGAGCGCCCCGCTGAGCGGTTGACCCCGGTCGGGGCTGCGGGTGGTTCGGTGATCCTCTACCTGCACGGCGGCGGCTACTGCTCGGGCTCGCTCGACACCCACCGCGGCCTTGCGGGCGCCATTGCCCTGGCGTCGGGGACCACCGTGGTCACGCTCGACTATCGGCTCGCCCCCGAGGACCCCTTCCCCGCGGCGCTGAACGACACCTTGCTGGCCTTCGACCAACTCCGCCCCGAGCGCGTTGCCATCGCCGGCGACTCCGCTGGTGGTGGCCTCGCGCTGGCGACGGCGGTGGCCTTGCGAGACCGAGGTGGTGCGCTGCCGGACGCGCTCGCACTCCTCTCGCCCTGGGTCGACCTCACCCAGACGGCCGCCTCCATGACCACGCTCGCGGCCGTGGACCCCGTGCTCACCGCCGAGGCGCTGACCCAGATGGCCGACGGCTACCTGGCGGGGACCGATGCTCGCACGACGCTGGCGTCTCCGCTGTTCGCGGACCTTGGCGGCCTGCCCCCGATGCGGATCGACGTGGGTAGCGACGAGGTGCTCCTCGATGACAGCACCACGTTGGCGGAACGGGCCAGGGCGGCCGGCGTCGACGCCACCGTGCAGGTGTGGCCCGAGATGATCCACGTCTTCCCGGCGTTCCCACCCGAGCTCGTGCCCGAGGCCGCCGAATCGATCGCCGGAGTCGCCGCCTTCCTCGTCCAGCACCTGGGCGGCTAGTGCCGTGGCAAGCAACGTCTGCCCTGCCCCCTACCGAATCCCGGGGGCGCGGTTCCACGGGTGATCGGGTCGGCTTTTTGGGGGCGGTCGTCCGTGACATCCGGCGGGTTGCCACTCCCGAACCTCACGCCTGTTGTAGAGATGTAACTAAACGGAGGCGTGATGGCGACGCAGATGAGCAGCCGAGAATTCAATCAAGACACCAGCGGCGCCAAGAAAGCAGCCGAGAACGGCCCGGTCTACATCACCGACCGGGGCCGACCGGCACACGTACTTTTGACCTTCGACGCCTATGAGGAACTCGTCGGCCCATACCGAGCGCTCGACCTGCTCGCCGAGCCGGCAGGAGTCGCCGACATCGAGTTCGTGGCGCCGAAGAACTCCGACGTGGCGCAGCCGGCAGCGTTCGAGTGATGTTCGTATTGGATACGAACATCGTGTCCGAACTCCGCAAGGTCCGAAGCGGAAAGGCGAACCCCGGGGTCGCCTCGTGGGCCGAGCAGGTCCCGTCCGCCGAGCTATTCATCTCTGTCATCACGATCCACGAACTCGAGCACGGCGTGTTACTCATGGAGCGTTCTGATGCTGCGCAGGGAGCACTGCTACGTGCATGGCTCGACCAGAGCGTGGCGGCCGCGTTCAAGAATCGAGTGCTCA
>Ga0105045_10002638_pt1 | contig 15191 bp, 16 predicted proteins | sample MAT02_FD_78089 | JGI IMG/M metagenome (GOLD analysis project Ga0105045, IMG submission 78089) | Freshwater microbial communities from Lake Fryxell liftoff mats and glacier meltwater in Antarctica - MAT-02 (megahit assembly) | ecosystem: Environmental > Aquatic > Freshwater > Ice > Liftoff...
GCCAGCGCATCGGCAGCCAGCACGCCGGCGGGGTTGGGATCGTTGCCCGCGGCGAGCAGGCACATCAGCTTCATCGCCTGGAACAGGTTCTGGCAGTCGCTGCAGGAGTTGTTGTCGCAGCCGAGCGCAAGGCGCACGCCCTCCGCCTTGAAGCGCGCCACCGGCGCGACGCCGTTCTTGAGTTTCAAATTGGCCAGCGGGTTGTGCACCACCCCCGCGCCGGCCCGCGCCACCTGCGCGATCTCCCCGGGCGAAATATAGACGCCATGCGCCAGCGTCGTGCGCGGAGTCAGCAACCCGACCTCGGCCATGTGGCCGATCATCGACCCGCCCGGATAGATCCGTCGCGCCTTGGCGAGCTGCGCGCGCGTCTCATAGACATGCGTGAAGACCGGTAGGGCGTGCTCCTGCGACAACGCCGCGAGGCCCTCGAGCAGCGCCGTGGAGCATCGCTGCGGGCCCGAGGGGCTCAGCGCCCAATGCAGCCGCGCCGGCAAAGGCGACAGGCGCTTCAACTGCGCCGCAACGAAGGCAAGGTCCGCCGCCGCATCGCCCGGCTTGCCGCCGACAATCGCCGCCACCTCGGCGCTCATCGCCGGCAGGAAGGGCGCGATGTCGAGGTCCGGCAGGTCGCGCAGCGCAATCGAGAACACCACGCGGATGCCGAGCTCGGCATAGGCGCCAAGGATGACGTCCAGCGTCTCCTCATCCTGCGGCACCAGGGAGTTCATATCCTGGATGGTGGTGATGCCGTTGCGCAGCGCTTCCATGGCGCCGAGCAGCGTACGCGCGCGCAGCTCCGCGCGCGGGCGCCGGCCCCAATAGGCGGGCTGCGAGTGCAGCGCCCAGACGTCGAAGGGCATGTCCTCGAAGCGGCCCTTCAGCAGCGTGTCATAGGAATGGTAATGCGCGCTGACGAGACCGGGGATGAGAAGTTTGCCGGTGCCGTCGATGATCTCCGCATCCGCCGGCACATCCAGCGGCGGCCGGTCGCCACCGCCGATCGCCGCGATCCGGTCGCCGGCGAGCAGCACGTCGCGGATCGGGGGACGATGGATGTCGCCCCCCGGCAGCAGAACCCGCGCGCCTCGGATCAGCAGTGGTCGGCTCAACCCTGTGCGGCCGGAAGCTCGCGCGCGGCGCGCGGCGGCAGGAAATCCCGGGAAAAGATTTCGCCCGGCGCGGGCCTGCGCGGCAGGCCGAACACTTCTACCGTCTGCGCGATGGCGCGACTGAGGCGCGCATCGTCAAGGTCGCCGGCGCCGAGGCGGCGGGTCTCCTCCGTCGCCATGCTGACACGCCAGGCGTATTCGATGCGGCCCTGCTCGACCGCCACGTTGATGGTGGCCTCCACGCGCTGCATCAACTGCGCGCCCATCGCCGGCGCGCGCGCCACTTCCAGCATCGCGCGGTTGATCGCAGCCACCAGCCCGCGCACCGCGCCCGGGTTGTTGCGCACGAGACGCGGGCTGACCATGACACCGTTCGAATAGGCCTCGATCCCATAATCGCTGAACATGAACCAGCGGAAATCACGATCCGGATTCAGGTTGAGCCCGATGATGTTCGGATAGCTGGTCAGCGAGAAGGCGGCCACCGCATCCACCTGGTCACGGATCAGCATCGGCTCCTGCAGCGTGGGCGACATGTTGACGATGCGCGTCCTGCTCACGTCGAGCCCGTTGAGCCGCGCCAGCAGCGGCCACATCAGCAGCGCGGAACTCCCCGCCGGCCCGCCGAGGCTGCGGCCCTCCATATCCTTCAGCGCCCGGATCGGGCTGCCGGTCTTCACCAGCAGCGCGAAGGGCGCCTTGTTGTAGATCTGATAGACCATCAGCGGCTGATCGCCCGGCCGTGCCGCGGCCTGCTGGATGATCGCGTTCTGGTCGCCGAAGCCGGCATCATAGGTGCCCGCCATCAGCCGTGTGACGGTGGCGGCAGAGCCCTCGCCCTGGTCGATCGTCACTTCGAGCCCGGCCTCGCGGAAATAGCCGCGCTCGCGGGCCAGATAGTACCAGGAATGGATGCCCTGGAAGCGCCAGTCCAGCGTGAAGCGGATGGGTGTCAGCGCCTGAGCCAGCGCCGGGGCGGCCAGGGGCGCGGCAAGGGACAAGGCGGGGGCGGCGCTCAACAGGACACGGCGAGAAATGCGCATCGGATTGTCTTTCGGATTGGGTTGCAGGCGCGTTGGGCAAGTATGACGAAAAAGTTAAGCAAGTTCCGGGCCATGCAGCCGGTCCGCCGCAACCCCCTCGCCAAGCCCTGCCTCGCGGCGTAGGAAGGCATCATGGACGCGCCCCTCACCCAGGACGGGATTGCCGCGCAGCGCCGCGTGGCGTCGCTCGCCCGCTCAACCTCTGAAACCGCCATCCGCCTGACGCTCGATCTCGACGGCTCCAGCCAGGCCGAGATCGCGACGGGCATCGGCTTCTTCGACCACATGCTGACCGCCTTCGCGCGCCACGGCCTGTTCGACCTCACAATCCTGGCCGAGGGCGATCTGCACATCGACTTCCATCACACCACCGAGGATGTCGGCATCGTGCTCGGCCAGGCGGTGCGCGCGGCGCTGGGCGACAAGCGCGGCATCCGCCGCTTCGGGCAGTGCCTGCTGCCGATGGATGAGGCACTGGCCGAGGCCGCGATCGACATTTCCGGCCGGCCCTTCCTCGCCTGGTCCGTGCCGTTCAACCGGCCGAAGATCGGCGAGTTCGATACCGAACTCGTCGAGGAATTCTTCCGCGCCTTCGCCTTCAACGCCGGCATCACGCTGCATGTGACGCTGCGCGCCGGCACGAACGCGCACCACGTGGCCGAGGCCTGCTTCAAGGCCGTGGCGCGCGCGCTGCGCATGGCGGTGGAACCCGATCCACGGGCGGAGGGGCATATCCCTTCCACCAAGGGCATGCTGGAGGGCTGAATGAAGCTCTATACCGTTCATGCCCGCGCGCCGCGGCCCGCCTCGGTGCCAAGCACCCACGCCGTACCCGCCGGCCTGCCCGTGCTGCTGGCCGAGGGGTTTTCGTGGTTCGCAGCGTTGTTCGGCGTGTTCTGGTTCCTGGGGAACCGGCTTTGGTGGGAAGCCGCCCTGATGCTGGCGCTGAGTGTCGCCGCGGCGTTGCTGCTGCCGGAGGCGGTTGATGGTCTCGCGCTGCTGGCCCTGCATGCCCTGGCAGGGTTCGAGGCACGGGACCGGCTACGCGCGCGCCTTGTCCGTCGCGGCCTGGATTTTCAGGGCGTGGTAGTCGCGCCGAACCTTGACTTTGCCTGGTTCCGGCTGGTCGAGACCCGGCCGGATTTGGTGGCGACCATCTGATGCGCATCGCGATCGTCGATCCTGGGTCCGGCAACCTTGCCTCGGTCCTGCGCGCCTTGACGCGCGTCGCCGCCGAGCAGGGCATCGCCGCCGACATCCACCTGACCAGCGACGCCACCGAGGCCGCGCGGGCTGACCGCCTTGTGCTGCCCGGCCAGGGCGCCTTCGCTGCCTGCCGGCGCGGGCTCGACGCCATGCCCGGCATGGTCGCGGCGCTGAACGACCTTGTCCTGGTGCGGCGCAAGCCGTTCCTGGGCATCTGCGTCGGCATGCAACTGATGGCCGAGCGCGGGCTCGAACATGGCACCACACCAGGCCTCGGCTGGATCGCCGGGGAGATCGCCGCGATGGACCCGCGCGAGCCGACCGGCGCAGCCCTGCCGCTGCCGCAGATGGGCTGGAACGGGCTGATCCTCGACCAGCCTTCGCATCCGCTGCTCGCCGGGGTGGCGCCGGGCACCCATGCCTATTTCGTGCATTCCTACGCGCTGGCCGGTGGCCGGCCAGGGGAGCTGCTCGCCAGCACCGAGTATGGCGGCGCGGTGCCGGCCATGGTCGGGCGCGACAGTTTTGCCGGCACGCAGTTCCACGTGGAAAAAAGCAGCCTCCTCGGCCTGCGTATCCTCGCGAACTTCCTGCATTGGTCGCCGTGACCATCCAGCGCACCCATGGCCATGGCTTGAGCGTCGAGATCGCCGTCGAGCTTGACGACCAAGAGATCGCCGATCTGTGCGAGGCCACCAACGCGGCGATCATCGAGGGCGGCGGCTTCGGCTGGGTGCAGAGCCAGGACCGCGCCCTGCTGGCGCGACATTTCCGCGGCGTGATGCTGGTGCCGGACCGCGCGCTGTTCGTGGCGCGGCTGGACGGCAATGTGGTTGGCAGCGCGCAGCTTGTCCGCCCGCCGCGCAACAATGAGGCGCAGGCTTTCGCCGCGCAGCTCACGCACGCCTACATAGCGCCCTATGCGCGCGGCTTCGGCCTGGCGCGGCAATTGGTGGAGCGCGTCGAGGAATACGCGGCGGCGGCGGGCATGCGCGTGCTCAACCTCGATGTGCGCGCCACACAGGCCAGCGCCATCGCGCTGTTCGAGGGCCTTGGCTACTCGCGCTGGGGCAGCCACCCGGCCTATGCCCGAGTCGATGGCCGCACCGTCGAGGGGCATTTCTACTTCAAGCTGCTGGAGCCCGGCCGCGGCCGGACCACCGAAAGCCTGATGGGCGCGTGACGTTCATTCTGTATCCCGCCATCGACCTCAAGGCCGGCCAGGTGGTGCGCCTCAAGCGCGGCGAGATGGATCAGGCGACGATCTACAGCAACGATCCCGGCGCCCAGGCCGCGCTTTTCGCGCGCCAGGGCTTCTCCTGGGTGCATGTGGTGGATCTGGACGGCGCCTTCGCCGGCAAGCCGGCCAATGCGGCGGCGGTCAGCGCCATCATCGCCGCGGTGCCGGGTCTTTCGGTGCAGCTGGGTGGTGGCATCCGCGACATGGCCACCGCCGAAGCCTGGCTCATCGCCGGCGTGGCGCGGATCATCCTCGGCAGTGCGGCGGTGAAGGACCCTGCCTTCGCCCGCGCTGCCTGCCGTGCCTTTCCGGGCCGGGTCGCGCTCGGCATCGATGCACGCGACGGTTTCGTCGCTATCGAAGGCTGGGCCGAGACGAGCGCCACCACCGCCATGGACCTCGCGAACAGCTTCGCCGGGAGCGGCGCGGCGGCGATCATCTACACCGACATCGCGCGCGACGGCATGTTGAGCGGCGTGAATGTCGCCGCCACTGCCGCCCTGGCGCGCGCCGTGCCGATCCCCGTGATCGCCTCGGGCGGGCTGGCCGCCACCGACGACATCTTGGCGCTGAAGGCCGAGGGCGTGGTGGCCGGGGCCATTCTCGGCCGCGCGCTGTATGATGGGCGGGTAGATCCGTCGGCGGCGCTGGCACTGGCGCGCGCTTGACCGCAGCGCAGCACCGGCGCAATCACCTCGATTGTCTCCCCTTTTTTGCTGCGGAGTGGTGACGATGCTGGCGCTCCGCGTGATCCCCTGCCTCGACGTGAAGGATGGCCGCGTCGTCAAGGGCGTGAATTTTCTCGAGTTGCGCGATGCCGGCGATCCCGTGGAGCAGGCGCGGATCTATGACCGTGAGGGGGCGGACGAGATCACCTTCCTCGACATCACGGCGAGCCATGAAGGCCGCGATACGATGCTCGACGTGGTCTCCCGCACCGCGGCCGAGGTGTTCATCCCCTTGACCGTGGGGGGGGGAATCCGCGCGGTGGAGGACATGCGCCGTCTGCTGCTGGCGGGCGCCGACAAGGTCTCGATCAACTCCGCCGCCATCGCCGACCCGGCGTTGATCACCCGCGGTGCCGAGGCCTTCGGCAGCCAGGCCATCGTCGTCGCCGTGGATGCGCGCCGCAAAGAAAGCGGCGGCTTCGAGATATTCACCCATGGCGGCCGCCGCGCCACCGGGATCGACGCCATCGCCTGGTGCCGTGAGGCAGAGGCGCGCGGCGCGGGGGAGATCCTGCTGACCTCGATGGACCAGGACGGTACCAAGCGCGGCTTCGACCTCGACCTGCTGCGCGCGGCGCGGGCCGCCATCCGCCTGCCGATCGTGGCCTCTGGCGGTGTCGGTGTGGCCGCGCATTTCGTCGCGGGCGCAAAGGCCGGCGCCACCGGCCTGCTGGCGGCCAGCGTTTTCCACTTTGGCGAGATGCGGATCGCCGAGGCAAAGGCGGCGCTGGAAGCCGCGGGCCTGCCGATCCGCCCGATGAGCGAGGCTGTGTGATGGCGAAGACCCCCAAGGATCCCGCCAAGGCGGCGAAGCCAGCCAAACCCGCGAAAAAGAAAAAGCCGCGGCCCGCCCTGCCGCTGCCCGACAACCTGCCCGCCCCCGCCGAGATGAAGCGGCCCAAGGCTCTGGTCGCCGGTCAGGGCGCGCTGGAGCCTTTCACCATTGCCCAGGCCTCGGCCGAGATTCTGGATGGCCTATGGCGCACTGTTGAATTGCGCCGCCACTCGGGCGATGTCCTGCACTCCCACTCAGCCCGGCTGCTGGCGCGCGGCACGCCCAAGGTCGCCCAGAAGCTGGGCGAGGAGGCGGTGGAATGCGTGATCGAGGCGACGCTCGGCCATCGCCGCAACACCATCCTCGAAAGCGCTGACCTGCTCTACCACCTCATCGTCGTCTGGGTGGATGCCGGCATCCGGCCCGAGGAGGTCTGGACCGAACTTGCCCGGCGTCAGGGCATTTCCGGCGTCGCCGAGAAGTCGGCGCGGCCGAAGGCGTTGGTGCGGGCGGCGCAGACCACCAAGCTGCCCTGATCGGGCAATCTATTGATCACGGAGCCTGCCATGCTCGTCAACGGCCTACCCCCCTATGATCCTGGCAACGTCTTCGCCCGCATCCTGCGCGGCGAGATCCCCTGCAAGCGCGTGCGGGAGGATGCCTTCGCGCTGGCCTTCCACGACATCAACCCGCAGGCGCCGGTGCATGTGCTGGTGATCCCGAAGGGCGCCTATGTCTCCAGCGCCGATTTCACCGCGACGGCGAGTGAGGCCGAGATCGCCGGCTTCTGGCGCCTGGTCGGCCAGGTGGCGCAGGAGCTCGGGCTCGAGGCGGGCGGCTACCGCATCCTGTCGAACATGGGCGTGGATGCGGGGCAGGAAGTGCCGCATTTCCACGTGCACATCTTCGGCGGGCGCGGCCTCGGCCGCATGGTGCTGCGCGCCGAGGCTTGACCTCGCCCCCTTGACCTCCAGCGCTGGCAAGGCAAGTTCGCGACATGACCGATATGCGCCTTGAAGCCCGCGCAGCACTCGATGCCGCCGGCCAGATGCCCGATGCCGAGCTCGATATCGCCGCCGTGGCGCTGCAACTCGGCCGCGTCGATGCCCCCGAGGCCGATTGGGCGGAGGCCACGCGCCACCTGAGCGACATCGCCCGCGCCGTGGTGGCCGCCGCGGCCGCAGACCCGGCGGCCGATGCCGGCAATCTAGCCCGCCGTCGCGCCGTGCTGGCCGAGGTGCTGCACGGCCATTTCGGCTATCTCGGCGACAGCGAAACCTATGACGACATGGCCAATGCCAACCTGCTGCGCGTGATCGAGCGCCGGCGCGGCCTGCCCGTGGCGCTGGGCGTGCTGTGGCTGCATGCCGCCGAGGCCGCGGGGTGGCAGGCGCATGGGGTTGATTTCCCGGGCCATTTCCTGCTCGCGCTGTCGGGCCGCGGCCAGGTGGTGGTGGATGTCTTCGCCGGCGGCCACGGGATCGATGCGCGGGAACTGCGCAGCACCTTGAAGCGCTTCGCCGGCGAACAGGCCGAGCTCGGGCCGGACACGCTGGCGCCGATGGATCGGCGGGCGGTACTGCTGCGCCTGCAGAACAACATCAAGGTACGGCGGCTGCACCAGGGTGATCTGGCGGGCGCGCTCGCCTGCACGGAGGACATGCTGCGCATGGCCCCCGCCGTGGCGGCGCTTTGGCGGGAGGTCGGGCTGATGCAGCAGCGGCTCGACCACATCGGCGCGGCAATCCTGGCGCTGGAGCGGTTTCTCAAGCTCGCGCCGGCGGGCCCGCAGGCAGTGCGGGTGCGCCTGCTGCTCGAGGAACTGCGGCAGCGGCTGAACTGAGGCTGCGGCCGCCCCAGCTCACCTCATGACAACCCGTGCCGAGAGGGCGGACTGGAAGATCAGGTTCAGCAGATCGCGCGCCAGCTGGAAGTTCTTCGGGTCGAGTCGCGGCAGCGCCACGAGCTCATCACCCGGCGAGGGTCCCTCCTGCGGTTCGAGTATGATCTCACCGCTCGCGCGACGGATCATGACCTGCGGCTCGGCACCGCGCTCGGCCAGGCCGCCGGCGGCGCGGATGTAGTCCGGGATGGTCAAGTTCGGCCGCCACACCACCGCCTGCGGCACCGCGACCTCACCCGAGACCAGCACGGTCTGCACCCGCTCGGGGATGACGACGGTATCGCCATCTTCAAGCCGGACATCGGCGCAGCGCCCGGCGCGGTCCATCACCACCAGCCGCCCATCGGGCCGCGTGCGCCGCGCTCGCTGGATGTAGGAGGCAACGAGGTTGGCTTCCGAGGCCCGCACCTCGGCCACGCCGGTGGTGGGGGAGATCGACAGGAACAATTGGCGCTCCAGCCGATCCATCGCCTCGTTCATCACCCGCGCCTGTTGCGAGGCGACCGACGGCCGCAGCAGGAAGACCCCGCGCGTATTCGCGAGATTCGGGTCCACTTCGATGTGGTCGAGCATCGTGCACAGCGTGGTGTCGCGCGCCGCGATCAGCACCGAGGGACCGATCCGGCTGCCCTCCACCAGCACGCGCACCGTGGGTGCCGGCGCATCGGTGATGAAGCTGACCACGTCCTGGTCGAGCAGCGTGATGCTCGGCAATTCGCGCACCGTGGCATAACGCGCGAAGGGCTGGCCGCCGCGCGTGCCGCGGATCACCGCATTGGTCGCGGCGGGCAGCGGCGCGGCGAGGCGGATCAGCTCGGCGCCCGGCATCGACCGGCCCGCAACCTCGAACAGGAAGTTGTTGCGCACCGCACCATCGACGCCGACCGCCGTCCCCTGCGGCGCCACCACCAGGGTATCACCCTGCTGCAACGAGATATCCGGCAATTGCCCGGTCTGCAGGAAGCGGTAGAGGTCGATCCGCCCGACCGCGCGGCCATCGCGGTTGATGACGATGTCGCGATAGGAGCCGCGCCCGGGGTCCACGCCGCCGGCGCGCACCAGGTAGTCAAGCACGCTGTCAGAGCCGGTGCCCATATGGCGTCCCGGGCTGCGCACGAAGCCGGTGACGAAGACGCCGACCTGGCCCGAGGTCAGCAGCACCGCATAGACCTGCACCTGCTGCGAATAGACGCGTCGGACCTCGGTCTCGACGATGCGCTGGAGGTCCCCGGCGCGCGATCCGGCCAGGCGGACCGGGCCGATCTGCGGGAGGAAAAGGTTCCCGTCCGGGTCCACCACGCCGATGATCGAGGCCTCGACAAAGCCCCAGACGGTGATCGAGACACGGTCGCCCGGCGCGATGCGGTAGTTCGGGTTGGGCGTGTCTGAGGGCGCGGGCGCGCCGCGGGTGAACAGGCTGGCGCCGAACACCACGGTCGCCGGGCCGGGCGCGCGGCTGGGATCGCCGATCGGGCCGACCGCGGTGGGCCCGCCTTCGGCGGCGGTCGCGGTGCCCTGCCGGGTAGTGGAAATCTGGTCGCCCGCATTCAGCAGGTTGGGCAGCGCATTGGCGGGACCCTGCAGGCGGCTCGGCAGGCCCGGCGGCGGAACCTGCGCGCTGGCCTGGACCATTGGCAGGCCGAGCATCATCAGCGCGAGCAGCAAAGGCCGCAGGCGGGCGAAAAGAGGCGTGACGTGCATGTCAGCTCGCATGTTCGCGCGCACCGGCGACCAGCAGCCAGCCGATGGCATAGACGATGGTCAGGGCGATCAACACCGTCGCGGTATTGAACACGGCCTGCGGAAACAGCGCGTATTCGGGGAGGTTGGGCTCGACCACGCGCAGCAGGAAGATCTGTTGGCGCTGCGCGTCGGCGCGCGCATTCTCAAGCGAGCTGGTGGCCGATGCCAACTGCCGGTCCGCGAATTCGCGTTCCAGCTGCAGGCGTTCATAGGCCGCGAGGCGCTGCGTTATGTTCTCATCGCCCTGGGTGATTCGGCCGCGTTCGGTGGCGATCTGCGCCGCGAGTGCCGTGATGCGGTTGGTCAGCACCTGGATCTGCGGGTTGTCCGGTCGCATGAAGGCACGGCGTTCCTGCAGCTCCGCCCGGCTCTGGGAGAGCGCGCCCTCCAGCCGGCCGATGCCCTCCAGCGCGGTAATGGCCTCCCGCGTCGGGTCGAGCGCCTGTTCGCGCTCGCGGAAGCCGATCAGGGCGGTGCGCGCGGCCAGCACGCGGGCCTCGGCGATCTCCACCTCCTGCCGGGCGACGCGGACGGCGTCGGCCTGGGTGCGGGTGGAGAAGCGGTTCACCAACTCCTCCGACAGGGTCAGCAGTTGGTCGGCGACGTCGCGCGCATCCTGCGGCCGGAAGGCCAGCACCTTCATCGTTGCGATATTGGTCTCGATATTGAATTCGACTGTGACGCGCCGACGGAAGTAGCGTCGCAGGCGCTCGGCCTCGGGTTCTTCCCACCAGAGGCGGGCGAGCAGATCAGCCTCCGGCCGGCGCCAGATGCCGACGAGGTCGAGCGTCCGGCGCAGCCCGGCCACGGCATCGTTGCTGGCCAGGAAGTCGTTCACCGCGCGCATCTCATCCGCGCCGGCGCGCATCGCCGCCGCCGCGCCGCCGCCGCCGAGCAAGCCCGCCGCGGCACCCGCGCCACTCGGGGGCGTGCGGCTGCGCACCAGATACCGCGCCTCCGATTCATAGAGGTTGGCGGCGATCAGCGCATAGTAGCTGCCGACCAGCAGGGTCGGCAGCAGCACGATCAGCGCGAACCAGTGCATCTTGCCGAGCGGACGCCGCACCGGGCGCGGCCCGACCGGGCGCGCCGGAGAGGCGGCCGGCCCGCGCGTGCTGGTGCCGGCGAGCAGCTCAGAGGGCTTCGTAGGCGGCGAAAGCTTCATCCATGTCCTCATAGAAGGTCAGCTTGCCCTCGTTCAGTACCGCGGCGGTGCGGCAATAGCTGCGGATCGTGTTGGCCTGGTGACTTACCATGATGATGGCACGATCGCGCGTGCGCGCGGCGAGCATCTGGCGCGCGCGCTCGACGAAGCGGCTGTCGCCGGTCGCCGTCGCTTCGTCGATCAGGTAGCAGTCGAAATCGATGGCCAGCGACAGGCCGAATTGCAGCCTTCCCATCATGCCGCTGGAATAGGTCTTGGTCGGCATGCGCATGTAGTCGCCGAGTTCGGCGAAATCCTCGACGAAATCCATGATTTCGTCGGGGTCCCGGCCGTAGAGGCGCGAGATGAAGCGCACATTGTCGGCGCCCGACATGGTGTTCTGCAGCCCAACCCCGAAGCCGAGCGGCCAGGAGACGCTCATGCGGTGCTCCACCCGGCCGGAGGAGGGGTATTCGACCCGCGCCATGGTGCGGATCAGCGTCGATTTGCCCGCCCCGTTGCGGCCGAGGATGCCCACCGCATCGCCCGGGCGGATCAGCGCCGTGATGCCGTCCAGCACCGTGTGCCAGGAACCGTCGCGCATCTTGTAGCGCTTGGTGACGTTGTCGAGGAACAGCATGGCGCCTCAATGCTCCAGCTTCGGCCGCACGGCACTCAGCGCGTACAGGCCAAGCAGGTTGACCGCGACGATCCAACCCAACGCGTAGGGCACGTCGTAATAGGCCGGAAGCAAGTCGCCGAACATGCCGTCGCGCATCATCTCGTGGAAATGCGGCTGCGGATTCAACAGGAACAGCTCGCGCCAGGTGGGCGGCAGCGCATGCATCGGGATGAACGCGCCGGAGAAGGGCAGCGCCAGGTACGTCAGCGGGTGGATGATGCGGTCGGTGAACTCGAAGGCCGCCGTGGCCGCCGCCACCAGCATCGCAAGGCCGTATGAATACATCAGCATCAGCATCAGCCCGCCGACCAGCGTCGGCACCGAATGGGGCGTCATGCCGATAAACCAGACGGCGCCGGTGATCACCACGAACAGCACCACCGTCACCACGCCCGATTGCAGCAGGCCGCGCGCCAGCATGATGTCGAGCAGTTTGACCTGCTTGTGGTAGAGCAGCGTCATATTGGCCGTCAGCGCGCCCGCTGCCTGGTTGATCATCCCGCGGAAGGCGAAATAAGGCGCGTAGCCGATGACGCCGAACATAAAGGGCGGCACCCCATGTTGGCCGCCGCGGTCCAGCAAGTGCTTCAACGTGCCGATCGCGATCGCGAGTATGGCGGGCTCGAAGAACACCCACAGAAAGCCGATCTGGTCGCGCCCGAAGCGGGTGGTCATCTCGCGCAGCAGCAGCGCGTAGATGACGCGGCCCTGCATGCGGAAACCGAGCATGGTCTCGCGGAAGGGGCTGAGCTTACCTGCCCCGGAATGGCGCGGTGCAGAGACGCCCAGTGAGGCGTTCCCCCAGCCGCTCACCGTTGCCCGGCCCCGCCCCGCAGCAGCGGCCGCGCATCCGCCCAGCCCGTCTCGGCTGCGCAGACCAGGCGCTGGCGCTCCTCGAGCCCCGTGCCAACCAGCACTTCCCGGCATTCCCGCCCTGAGGCTGCGTGATAGGCGCGCACAACGCGTACCGAGGCAGTCTGCCCGCTCTCGAGCGTCACGCGTTCATCCTGGCCGGGTCGGGCGCGGGCGACGAAGGCCACCACCGGGTCGCTGCTGGTGACCGGCGCCGTGGCGGCGATGGCCGGGCGTGGCGTGGCGAATTGGAGGCGGCTCGCCACATCCCGGTAGCCGCAGCCGGCCAGTCCCGCGGTGGCGGCCAGCAGGCCGAGCATCGGCAGCCTCCGACCGAGGGTCGGGCCGTGCTTCGCCGGCGGAAGGGCCTTCCTGGGGTCCATGTTCAAGGAATTCCGGATCATGCAGTTGAGAGTAGCGGAGAAGGCCGTGCCAGGCAAAGCGCGCGCAGCAGCGGCCGGAGGAATGATCAAGAAAATGATCGATGTTCTCGCATCGATCATGCTCTGGAAATATTCGGATCCACGGCACGAAATCCGATCACGCCGATTAAGCATGGTCGGATAGTGCTGTAGGCTGCGCCGCGTTCCCCATCCGACCCCGCCGGAGCCCATGAAGTGGCGCCCATGAAGCTGCGCCTTGCCGCGACTCTGTTGGCCACCCAGCCGCATCTGCCGGCCTTCTGGCCCGACCGTGAGATCGCGGGTCCCGGCGAGGAGGGGCTGGAGGTGCTGGCCGAAGGCGCGCCGGCGGCGCCCGGCGCGGCGGTGCTGCGCTTCACGCCGGGGCCCTTTCGGCCACCGCAACTCGGCCCGCGCGCGCCGCTGGTGGGGCTGCTGGCGGCGGAGGCCGCGGACCCGCTGGCTCTCGCGCTCGTGACCGCCCTGGCCGCGCCGCCGCCCGAGTTGCGGCAGATTCTGGAACGGCTTTGCGCCGGGCGGATCGGTGCGCCACCCGGCCTCGATGATCCGGGCCTGCTGGCGCTCGGCGTGGTGGCGCGAAGCGCGGTGCTGGTGCTCGACCCCTGCGACGCTGTTCAGGCCGAGGCCGCTGCCTCCCGCCTTGGCGCCGCACGCGGCTCCGGCCTGCCGGTGCTGGTCGCACAGGACCCCTTTTCGACCGGCGCACCCGTGCTGCCCGGCAGCCTGCCCCGGCTCGACCCCTGGACGTTGCTGGAGGGCGCAGCGCAGCTCAGCGGGGCGTCGCGCGACCTCGCGCTGCTGGCGCTGGCCGCGGGAGTCGCGCTGCGCGACGGGCCGCTGGCCGGGCAGGCGGGCGATTCCGTCTGGGCCGCGCTGCTCGCAGCCACGCGCTGGGCCGACCCTTTTCGTGCCGCGACCAGCGATTCCCTGGCTGCGATCGAGACCCTGGCCCTGTGGAAGCGGCGCGAGGCCGAGTCGCGCGGCATCGCCGCCTGCCTCGGCGTGCATCCCTACAAGCAGCCCCGGCTGCGCGAGCTGCTGGCGAGTGCCGCGCCGCCGCCCGGCTTCCACGCCAAGCCCGGCCCGGCACTCGACGCCGCCACGGCACGCGGCGGCGCCCTGCTTGCCTGGAGCGCCAGCGCGCCGCCGACCCTGCCGGCGCAGGCCGCTTCGCGCGGCGTGGAATTGCTGTGGCTGGAGGATGGGTTTCTCCGTTCCGCGGGCCTTGGCGCCGCCTTTCGGGCCGGTGCCTCCTTCGCGCTTGACCGGCGCGGGCCGTATTACGACCCCGCCGCCGGCAGCGACCTGGAGCATCTGCTGGCAACGGTTAACATTTCGGAAACGCTGCGCGCCCGGGCGCGGGCGCTGCGCGCGGCGGTGGTGGCGCGCGGCTTCACCAAATACAATCTCCGCGGCGTCGCGCCGGTGATCGCGGCGCCGCCCGGCCGCAAGCGCCTGCTCGTGCCCGGCCAGGTGGAGGATGATGCCTCCGTCCAGCGCGGCGGCGGGGCGATCCGCAGCAACCTCGCCTTGCTCGAAGCGGTGCGCGCGGCGGAGCCGGACGCCTTCCTCATCTACAAGCCGCATCCCGACATCGAGGCCGGATTCCGCCGCGGTCGCATCCCCGCGGTACGCCTTGCCGGGCTCGCTGATCTCGTGCTGCGCGAGGCGCCGATGGCATCACTTTTCGGCCAGGTGGACGCCGTGCACACGCTCACCTCCCTCACCGGCTTCGAAGCCTTGCTGCGCGGCCTGCCCGTGACAGTGTGGGGCCGCCCCTTCTACGCCGGCTGGGGCTTGACCGAGGACTGCGAGTCCCCACTCGGCCCGCGCCGGGTGCTCAGCCTCGATGAACTGGTCGCGGTGGCGCTGATCCTGTATCCGCGCTGCGTCGATCCACTGACCGGCCTGCCCTGCGAGCCGGAATTGTTGCTGGAACGGCTCGACCGGCCAGAGCTTTTCCCCGTGGGTGAGCGCGGGCTGATCCGTGCGGCGCAGGGCTTTGTCACGCGCGCCATGTCGCGGTTGCGGAGGGTGCGTTGAGCGGTATCGTGATCAGCGGCGCCTCGCGCGGGCTTGGTGCGGCGCTGGCGCTTCGCTACGCGGCGCCGGGGGTCCGACTGCTGCTGGTGGCGCGCTCCGCCGTGGCGCTGGAGTCGGTCGCGGCGACGTGCCGGTCGCAAGGGGCCGAGGCCACAAGCTGTACTCTCGACGTGCGCGACGCTGCGGCGCTGACCGCCGCGCTGGCGGATTTCGAGGCGGCGGGGCCGGTCGATCTGGTGATCGCCAATGCGGGCACCTCGGGTGGCACGGCGCTGGATGGCACGCCGGAAAGTGCGGC
>Ga0105045_10002640_pt1 | contig 15188 bp, 12 predicted proteins | sample MAT02_FD_78089 | JGI IMG/M metagenome (GOLD analysis project Ga0105045, IMG submission 78089) | Freshwater microbial communities from Lake Fryxell liftoff mats and glacier meltwater in Antarctica - MAT-02 (megahit assembly) | ecosystem: Environmental > Aquatic > Freshwater > Ice > Liftoff...
GCACGCGCGATCAGGTACAGATCGCCATCGACACGCTGCTCGGTGCCCGTGAAGTGGTGACCGCCTCCACACACGAAATGACCTCGCTGCGGGACGCCACCGCAGTCATCGATGACTTCGTGGGCGTCATCTCAGAAATCGCCACTCAAACCAACCTGCTGGCACTCAACGCGGCCATCGAAGCGGCGCGCGCAGGCAGCGCCGGGCGCGGCTTCGCGGTGGTGGCGCACGAGGTGCGCATGCTCGCCGAACAGAGCGCCAACGCCGCCAGTGAAGTCACCGACAACGTGAAGCGTATTCGCGCACGCATCGCCAGCGCCTCGAGCGCGGTCGAATCGGGCGCCACCCGCTTGCGCGATGTGGAAACGGTGGCGGAAGGCGTGGGCTCGGCACTTTCACGGATCGAGCATGCCGTGGCTCAGGTAGAAGGTGCGGCGGCCCGCGTATCCAGCGCGGTGCAGGCCAATCGCCACTCGCTGGGCGCGGTGCAGAAGTCGCTGACCGCCGCGCGGGACACCGCCGAGGGCCACGCTGCCGCTGCCGAGCAAGTAGCCGCCAGCACCGAGCAGACGTCGGCCTCCGCGCAGGAAGTGTCCGCCACGGCGGAAATGCTGCAAACCGCCGCGCTTCGCCTGCGCGAAAACGTGGGCGGCTTCAGGGTATAGCGGTCACTCGCGGGGTGTAGCACGCCACCGACGGCGCGCTCCAGGAAACGGACCGGCGCGACGACGCGCTACACCACCGCGAGCTCACGCACCATCACGCCGCGTTCCGCCAACAGTGCGAAGTACCGTTCGGCCGGAATGCACTCATCGGGCGTATGCACGCCGGCAGGAATCGCCCCCGATGCCTGTAGCTGGCCAGTGATCGACAACGTGTATCCGGTGGTGCGCATCATCGCCGAGACACCGTGTTCGGCGTCGTACCGGTCGAGCACCTCCCACGTCCGCGTCGTATGCACCCCGTCGCGATCGGTGCCCGAGACGACCACGCGCAGCGCCACCAGATCGGGCTTTCCACGACGCAATTGCTCGCCGGCTACCCGCACGAAGACATCGCGTGGAATGACCGGCTGTCCCTTCACGTCCACCGACTCCTTCCCGAGCAAACCAAGATCACGGATCGCCGCCATGATGCGGGCGTGACCCGGGTACCGGAGCGTTTTGTACTCCATCACCGGGATCGTACCGGCATACCGGTAGACCATCGTGGAGAGTCCGCCCGCCGTGTGAAACGCCTCGAGGATGCCCACCGAATCGTCGAACGGCACCAGCTCGAGCTCGGAGAGCGCCGTCACATGAGTCGGCTTGCCATCGCGCACCACCAACGACTCGGTGGTGTAGTAGTCCACCATACCCTCGATGGAATACGCGATTTGATAGCCCAGAGGATTTTCCGGCACCTGAGGCAATCCGCCCACGTACAGCCGCACCGCATCCACCGTGTCGAATTGATCAATGCCATGCTGCGCGATCACGTTCACCATGCCTGGCGCAAGCCCGGTGTCGGGAACGACACTCACCCCTTTGAGCTTGGCGCCGGCATCGAGATGCTTCTGCGCTTGCACGATCTCCGTGTTGCCGCCAAGATCGGCGAAATGCACACCGCACTCGACAGCCAACTGCGACAACGGGAGATTGAAATAGTACGGGATAGCGCTCAACACGGCGTCACAGGCGGCGAACGCGGTACGCACGGCGTCGGGGTCGCGCACATCGAGCGCCAGCGTAATGAGCCGATCGCCACGCAGCGGCTCGAGAAACGGGAGGAGCTCGGCTTCGCGGACATCAGCGAGTACCACGCGAGTCACGGCGGGGTTCTTCAGTAGATCAAACGCGCACGCGGAGCCTTGCAGCCCCGCGCCAAGCACAAGCATGCGCATCAGGATACTCCATTGGAGAGATAGATGATGAGAACGGACAAACTAACGCCTTCTGATGCGTCATGGCGCGCGCGACTGGTTCAGAACGACACCACGATCTCACAGATCGCGCGCGGCGCGCAGCGAGTGGCGGTGCTCGGCATCAAGACCGCCGACGCCGGTGGACCCGCCTACTATGTCCCCGAGTACCTGCAAGGGCAGGGACTCACGATCATTCCGGTGCCGGTCTACTACCCCGATGCCACGGTCATTCTTGGCGAGCCCGTGCATCGCTCGCTCGCTACCGTGCAGCCCGCGGCCGACATGGTGGTCCTGTTCCGGCGCCCGGCTGATGTGCCCTCGCATCTCGCCGAACTGCTGGCCGCGCGTCCAGCGGTGGTCTGGATGCAGCAAGGGATTTCGCATCCCGCCACTGCGGAGGCGCTCGCGCAGGCCGGTATCACGGTGGTGCAAGACCGTTGTCTGCTGGTGGAGTGGGACCGGGCCCAGCGGGAGTCAGCAGGCGCGGCACGCGACTGATCGTCTCCCATGCATCGCGCGTAGTCCAGCGGTGTCTACATCCGCACCCGGTTCCGTCCATCCGCCTTGGCGCGATAGAGCGCAGCATCGGCTCGTGCGAAGAGGTCCTCAACACTTTCAATACGTGCGGCTGGATACATCGCGACGCCGATACTCGCGGTGATCTGCAGCGGCGGAAGGTCACCGCTGCGAGTGAACGGGTGGTCGTGAATCACCAGTCGAATCCGCTCGGCGAACGTTTCCGCACCGGCGTCGTCGGTTTCGGGCAGCAAGACCAGAAACTCTTCGCCACCGTAGCGCGCCACAATATCGCTACCGCGAATGGTCTCGCTGAGCAGCAGCCCGACCTCGCGCAGCACATCGTCGCCCACAAGGTGCCCGTAGTTGTCGTTCACACTCTTGAAGTGATCGAGGTCGATCATGAGGAGCGCCAGCGTGGAGTCATAACGCAGCGCACGCTCCATCTCCGCCGTGATCCGTTCGGTCAGCGCGCGACGGTTGAGCAGCTGCGTGAGCGGATCGGTCTGCGCCAGCTGCTCGAGGCGTGCGTTGTCCGCCATGGTGCTTTCCACCATCTGCGCTCGCTGCAGCACCGCCACCGCCGCTGTCACCACGGCCTGCGCAAATTCCAGATCGGCCGGACCAAATCGTTCCTCATCGCGCGTGCGCCGCACGAGAAATACGCCGTACTGGCTATGCCGAATCGAGAACGGCAGCGCGATCACCGAGCGGATGGGTACCTCGATGCCTTCGATGCCCCACACATGACGCACACCGTCGTACAACGGATGGGTGTCGATGTCTTCCACCAGCACGGGCTGTCCGGAATCGAGCGCCGCCTTGAGTTCCGGATACCGATCCAGCTGAACCGTCAGCCGCTGGAGTCCCGGATTTTCGTAGGCGGCCACCACGACGGCCTGCATGTCCCCGGGGCGCGCGAGCACCACCGAGCAATGCGACACACCCAGCGCGCGCGCCGCGCGGCGCACGAGCAGGTGAAACAGCTCGGTCACCGAAAGATCGCCCGTGACCTCGTGCAGAATATCCACCAGCTTGCGGCGACTATCCGCGTCGTGTTGCGCGCGGACGAGCGCTTCTTCGGTCCGAATCAGCGCTTGCCGGGTGGAGCGCAACAGCGCGCCCGTGCGCAGCTGCGCCTGAACCCGTGCCAGCAGCTCCCTGGGCCGGTACGGCTTCCGGATAAAGTCGGCGGCGCCCAGTCCCAGCGAGCGCACCGAGGCCTCCTCCGGCGGTTGCGCGGAGAGCATCAGCACCGGCAAATCGCGCCACCGCTCCTCGCTCTTGATCCGCTCCAGCAACTGACACCCGTCGGCATCGGGCATCTGAATATCCAGCAACAACAGGTCCGGTGACCGCTTCTCGAGCTGCTCCAGGCAGGCCACCCCGCCGTTGGCCGGCACCACCTCGTACCCGTTCTCCTGCAACAGCCAGGTGACGGATTCGAGGACCGCGACATCGTCGTCCGCTACAAGAATACGAGAGGTCGCCATCAGGCGGGTACCGGCCGGGAATAAGCGCTCACCAAGTCAATCACGCCTCGCCGGCACCACCCGTAGCGCCGTCTGCGTCACCGCTGTCCACCACTCCACCTTCGCCGTCCACACCCTCGGGGTCCGTTCCGTCATCCTTGTCGTCGGGAATGACGCGCGCGACGGCCGAGACCACATCCTGATCGTCGAGGGACACGAGCTTGACCCCCTGCGCCGCACGGCCCGTAACACGGATCTCACTGACCTTGGAGCGGATCGCAATACCCTGACGCGTCATGAGCATCAGCTCATCCTCGGGTACGACTTCCATGAGGGCCACGACGTCACCGGTCCGGCTGGTCCGGTTGAGCGTGAGGATGCCCTTGCCACCACGCTTCTGCACGCGGTATTCGCTGACTTCGCTGCACTTGCCAAGGCCCTTTTCGGTGACGACCAGCAACGTCGCTTCACGCTTGATCACCACCATCCCCACCAGCTGGTCTTCCGGGCGTAGTTCAATGCCCTTCACGCCGGTGGTATCGCGCCCCATCTCCCGCACGTCGCTTTCGTGGAAGCGCACCGAGAGGCCGTGGCGCGTGGCCAGCACCACGTCGTTGCTGCCCGACGTCACCTGCACGTCCATCAGCTCGTCGCCCTCTTCGATCTTGATTGCCTTGATGCCGTTCGAGCGCGGATTACCGTACTGTGACAGCGCCGTCTTCTTGACCGTGCCCTTACGCGTACAGAACAGCAGGAACTCGGTGTCGCTGAACTCGCGTGTGAGTACAATCGCGCGAATGCGCGTGTCGGGTGTGACGTTGATGAGGTTGACGATCGGCTTGCCGCGCGTGTTACGCCCGGCTTGCGGCAGCTCGTGCACCTTGAGCCAGAAGCACCGCCCGTCATCGGTGAAAATGAGCATGTACGTGTGCGTACTCGCCACGTAGAACCGCTCGATGAAATCGTTTTCCTTGAGATCTGCGCTGGCCTTGCCGCGACCACCGCGACCCTGGCGGTTGTACAGCGACAGCGGCGTGCGCTTGATGTAGCCGTTGTGCGAGATGGTCACCACCATCTCTTCTTCCGCGATCAGATCTTCGATCGAGAACTCGCCTTCGTCGCTCACGATTTCGGTGCGCCGGTCGTCGCCGTACGTCTCCGAGAGCGCGAGCAGCTCGCCCTTCATGATGCTCATGCGCCGCGGATGCGACTCGAGAATGCCACGCATATCGACGATGAAGGCCCGCACTTCGATCAGCTCTTCTTCAAGCTTTTCCCGCTCGAGCCCGGTGAGCTTGGCCAAACGGAGGTTGAGGATCGCCTCCGCCTGCCGCTCCGACAGCCCGAAGCGCGCCTGAAGCTGTGCACTCGCCGTTGGAGTGTCCGCGGCCGCGCGGATCATGCGGATCACTTCGTCGATGTTATCGACGGCGATCTTGAGCCCTTCCAGGATGTGCTCGCGCTCGAGCGCCTTGTCGAGGTCGTACTGCGTCCTGCGGATGACGACTTCGTGGCGGTGCGCAACGAAGTGCTCGAGACACTGCTTGAGCGTGAGCACCTTTGGCACCAGCTGCCGCGTGTTCACGTCGGGCACGAGCGCCAACATGATCACGCCGAACGTGCTCTGCATGCTGGTGTGCTTGTACAGCTGATTGAGCACCACGCGCGGAATCGCATCCCGCTTGAGCTCGACCACTATACGGATACCGTCGCGATCCGATTCGTTCCGCAGGGCGCTGATGCCCGTGAGCTTTTGCTCACGGACCAATTCGGCAATGTCGGCCACCAACTTGCCGGGGTTGCTCTGGTACGGCACCTCGGTGACCACGATCTGCGACTTGCCGCTCGACTCTTTTTCTTCGATGACCGCCCGCGCGCGCATGATGATGCGACCGCGCCCCGTGTCCTGATAATCGGCAATGCCGGCACGCCCGTAGATATAGCCGCCGGTGGGGAAATCGGGGCCCTTCACCAATCCGCGCAGCGCCTGCGCGTCGAGCTCCGGATTGTCGATCAGGGCCATCACCGCGCTCACCACTTCGCGCATGTTGTGCGGCGGAATGTTGGTGGCCATACCCACCGCAATGCCCGACGACCCGTTCACCAGTAGATTCGGGATGCCCGACGGGAGCACCCGCGGCTCTTGCAGCCGGTCGTCAAAATTCGCCGCGTAGTCGACGGTGTTCTTGTCGATGTCGGTGAGCATCTCCACGGCAATGCGCGTCAGTCGCGCTTCGGTATACCGGTACGCGGCGGCGTTGTCACCTTCCATCGAGCCGAAATTGCCCTGACCATCCACCAGCGGGTACCGCAGCGAGAAAGTCTGCACCATACGCACGAGTGCGTCGTACACGCTGCTGTCACCGTGGGGGTGATACTTGCCGAGCACGTCGCCGACCACCGTGGCGGACTTCTTGTACGGACGCCCGGGAACCAGTCCCAACTCGTTCATCGCGTACAACACCCGACGATGCACGGGCTTGAGGCCGTCGCGCACGTCGGGCAGTGCGCGCGACACGATGACACTCATGGAATAGTTGATGAACGACTCCTTCACCTCCTCATGGATGAGGCGGGGGAGAATGCGTTCACGAGCGTTCGGTGCGGTCATAGTGCGGCGGGAAGGAGGTGCGGCACAACTCGGCTACAGCCCCGAAATATACACCAGCCCGCGCCAAAAAACAATCCGGCAGTTTAGGCGTAAACAACACCAGCGCAAAGACTTACGCCGAAATCGCCGAAAAGCCGCGTGTGCTCACGAGCCCCAGCTGCGGACCACCGACAGCAAGCGCCACTCTGCGCCCACCCGCCGCATCAGGTACACCGCCCCGCCGTTACTCCCCGACCGGATATCCACGCCGCCGCGGTCCTTGGGGCGATCCACCCCCACTAACGCGAAGTCCTGCCAGTGCACGATGGGCGCGACCACGATGTACGACAGATCCGACTCCGGCGACCGGCTGCCCGTCGCCGCAAAAAACTCGTCCCGGGCCCGCTGCTGCCCCTGGGGGCCGAAGTACGCCTTCACCCGAGGCGACGGCGCCTTGGGGAACTCCATATCGCGGAAACCCGGCACCACGAAGGTCACCGTATCGGCAAGAACCGGCGACGGCAAACAGCCTACGCTGCGTGGATCGGGCACCTCACCGGTCAGCCCAGCCGCCACCGCCATTCGCGGGCTTAACGTACCGTCTTCGTCCCAGCGCGGCCGGTCGATGCCGGCCTCCCACCCCACGATCGTGCGGAGCAGGCTCCGCAGGGCCGGCGTGCCGAGATCGCTTCCCACGCCACGGGCCACTACCACCTGCTCCATCCGCTCCACCAGCCGCTGCAACGAGTCCCGCTGCTCCGGCGTCGTGTCGCGCAGGAACACCCGAAGCGCCCCGGGATTGCAGCGATCGCCCAAGTCGGCCCAATCGGAACGCGCCAGATACTCGCGCCGCAAGTCGTGCAGGCGCTGCAGCGTACTCCGCGACTCCGCCGCCAGCCACGCGCGAGTCACCGCGTCACTGTCAGCGGGAGCGGCACGCCCTGCGGTGGCTGCCGAACGCGTAGCGCCCTTGACCGCGGCGCCCTGCGCGGCGCTTGACGATGCTCCCCACGTGATGGAACCCGCCACCAACACCGCCACACCCCCGGCGACCCGAGTCCACGTCCTGCTGCTCATCCGAGAGATCGTCATATGCCTTGCTTGAGCCCCTGCTGCCGTTGACGCTTGAGTTCCTGCTTGACGAGGGTGGCCTGCGCTTCCGCCGCGTCGTCGGCGGCTTCCGCCGCATCCTCCGACGACTCCTCCGCCAACTCCTCCGCCTCATCTGCCGCCGCTTCCGCATCGATGGCGCGACGCTCGGCCTGATAGCGCTCGTACCACGCCCGCGTGACCTGACCGGCTAACTCACGATTCCCCAATCCGAACGACAGCGACAGCGCGAGCGCCACGGCGCCGAACAGGATGGCAAAAGCCGTCGTCACGATATCGGTGGCGATGCCCAGCTCCTGCAGCGCCATGAACACCGCCAGCACGATCACGCCGCCACGGCCGACCCGCGCCAGCCACGGTCCGCCATACAGACCGCCAGCCGAAGCCATGATGAGTCCACCAACGAAACCACCGAGCACGATGCCCAGAATGATGATCACGATCGCCGCAATCACACTCGGGATGTAGCTCACCAGCTCCGAAAACACGTTGGCCAGCGACTCGAGCCCGATCGCATTGGCCGCCACCAGCAGCACGGCAAACATCACCAACCAAAAGAGCAGATTCGCAATGACCTTGGCCGGGTTCAGCTGCGATCCCGAGCGCTCCACCGCGTGCAACACCCCCCCGCGCTCGAGCAGCTGGTTGATGCGCAAACGCCGCAGCAGGCGCGCCGTGGCCTTCTCAAGCACCTTCGCCACGAGATAGCCGGCGAACAGGATGACTAACGCGCCAAACAGCGCCGGCACGAATTCGCCGAGCAGCGCGAAGCTCTGCTCAAGACGATCCGTGAACGTGGACGCCAGGTTCGGATCCGCGTCGCGACCCTGCGCGGCGGCGGCGGCAATCAACAGGGAATCGGTGAAAAGCGGCTGAAACACGAGAACGGTGTGAGAGAAGCACGTAAGCTAGTCGAGACGCGCCAAAGCTACAGCGGGCAGCCCCCTTACAACCGCGTCCCCCGCTTCACGTCGAAGATTGCGCTCCGGCGACAGGACGGGCACAACAGCCACTCGCGCTGCCGGTGATACCCCAACCCGAATGAGCCGCCGCCGATCGCGCGGCGGGTCATGGTCACCGCACACCGCGGGCACGGCGGCAGCGTTCCGGCCACCACGGCTTCGCGCAGCGTCCGCTCCTCCGCTGCGGTGAAGCGGGCGGTTTCGGTCACAAGCGCACCACCACCTTGCCGAACTGTTGCCCCGAGGACAGACGGTCAAAGGCCTGCGGTCCGTCGTCCAGGGCCCAGACCGAATCAACGGGCGGTTGCAACGCCCCCTCGCGGAAAGCCTCCGTCATGGCGTCAAACTCGGCGTCGTTGCCCATTGTGGAACCCATCAATGTCCACTGATTCCAGAACATCCGGCGCACATCGAGCTGCACAAAGGGCCCGCTGGTGCCACCGCAGGTCACGAGGCGCCCCCGCTTGCCCAGCGCCACCAGCGACTGACTGAAGGTCGCCTCCCCCACCGAGTCGATCACCACGTCGACACCGCGCTTGCCGGTGCGATGGCGGATGTCGCGCCCCAGTTCCGGGTGCCGGTGGTCGAGCAGATGGTCCGCGCCGAGCGCCGCCGCTCGCTCCAGCTTGTCGGGGCTTCCCGAGGTGACCCACACCGTGGCCCCGATCCGCTTGGCGATCTGCAGCGCGGCCTGCGCCACACCGCCGCCGATCCCCCAGATCAGCACGTGGTCGCTCGGCTGCACCCGCGCTCGGGTGACGACCATGCGCCACGCCGTGAGGGTGGCCAGCGGAAACGCGGCCGCCGTCTCAAAAGAAATCGTGTCCGGGATCACCCGCACATTGGCGCTTGGTACCACCACGTACTCCGCCAGCGTGCCGGGGCGATGCTCACCCAGGATGCCATAGGTCAGGCAGAGTGGCTGATCGCCGTCGGCGCAGTATTCGCAGGAACAGCTGCGGTCCACGAGTCCCGGGTTGAGGATCACGCGGTCGCCGGGCCGAACCGTGGTGACGTCCGCACCGACCGACTCCACCACCCCCGCCCCATCGGAGCCGAGGATCCACCCCGGGTGGATCTTCACGCCCGGAATGCCATTGAGCACCCACAGGTCGAGCCGATTCAGCGCCGCCGCATGGATGCGCACGCGGACGCTCTCCGCCCCATTCAGCGTGGGCACGGGGAGATCGTGACGCACGCGGAGCTGCTCCGTCCCGCCGTGTGCGTCGATCGTGAGGCCGCGCATCAGTGCCGACATGCGTTACGGGAGAGGGTGACGTTGCAGCCGCTCGCTACCCGACTTGAGGCGATTATACGTGTACACGGCATTTTTGCCGAAGGCTACGATCGTGGTCTCCTCGGGCAACTGCCAGCGCGCCACCCGCTGCGCCTGCCGGTCGATCACCTCGTAGCAGGTGGCGGCTTCTCCGCTCACACAGCGCACCGAGAGCCAGAGCCGGTTGCCGGGACCGACCACCGGGGCCGGATCACTACGGAACGGCGGATGTTCGGTGGGCCACGTGGTGGGTTCCTGGTAGCGCACGCCCGACGTCTGGACCCGTTCCGCGCTGGTGCGCAGCACTTCGGCGGTGGAGTCGCGGTACCGCTCCATGATCCGCTTGCGGTCCTTCTCCGTCACTTCAATGTGCGGATACGGTATTGAGTCACTGCGCACAGTTTCGCCGTCGATGCCGGTGAGCTCGAGGCGAAACCCCTTCGCCCGCAGCACCGCCACCGTACCGTCGTCGAAGGCGGCCCATGCGTCGATCGGTGTGAGCGAGGTGATCGGCACGTAGAACGTGCGCGACCCAGTGTTCGAGTTGCTCAGCGGGGCCCGTCGCGGCCCGGCCGGCAGGAGCTGCGTCAGCGAATCGCGCCCGCGGCCGTTGAGCCCGAGCCGGAAGATCGCCACAGGGTAGCGAATGATCGGCGCGCCCTGCGGCTGGCCCACGGGCTGGCGCGGCGGCTGACCTTCAAGGAACAGCAGCTGTGCCCCTGTGAGGTAGCGGGGCTGTGGCAGGCGGTTTCGCATTGCGGCGGCCACGACCGGCGTCATGGGCGCCGTGCCCGGGGCGTCAGCGCCGGGGCGGCCGCCAAACGACTGCGTCCGTGCCGGCGTGCCGTCAGGCGCGAGGATCATGAGCCGCGCCTTGATCACATCCAGGATCGCGATGGAGTCCCCCTTCCACGCCCAAATCTCCCCGAGCGACCGAAACTCATTGTCCTCGGGGCCAAATCGCATCAGCTCGTCGGTCTTGCCGGTGGCGAAATCCACTCGAACGAGCCGCTGTCGGCTGTCGTCCGCCACCAGCAGCCGCCCGTCCGCCAACTCGCGCACCCGCGGACGGATCCGGAAATCATCCTTGCTCACCGCCGACGCCGCAGGGAACGGTGACTCTGAAAACGTCTGGGCGGACAATCCAAAGGGCGCCGCCAGCAGCAGCAGCACATATCCGACACGGGCAAGACGAGGCATACGGGGAGGATTCGGAGAAGGATGGCCGCTCGGCGGACACTGCGATGCCGATCTAGTCTCTTATATTGGAAGATTCGACCTCCTGACGTCAGTCCACCGCATCCGTTTCTTGCCATGTCGTCCATCAAGGTTCCCCCCCTCGGCGAATCAATCGTCGAAGCGACCGTCTCCCGCTGGCTCAAACATGAGGGCGACACGGTCGCCATTGGCGACACGCTCGTCGAGCTCGAGACGGACAAGATCACCGTGGAAGTGCCGGCGCTCGAAGCCGGCGTCCTCAGCGCTCGCGGCAAGAACGAGGGCGACGTGGTCGCTGTCGGTGACACGCTGGGCGAAATCACGGCGGGAGCAGGCGCGCCCGCTGTCGCGGCGTCGACTGCTGCCGACTCGCCGACCGCCACCGCGCCGAACGCGCCGCCGGCCGCCGTGTCCACTCCGTCGGCGGTGAAGGTCTCACCGGCGGCGGCACGCCTGGCGGCGGAGACGGGCGTCAATCTCGACACCGTCGCCGGCACCGGACGCGGCGGCGTGGTGGCCAAGGTCGACGTGCTGGGTGCCACGCCCCCCGCGGCAGCGTCGGTCACGGCACCGAAGGTGCCTTCAGCGGCACCGTCGATGGCCGCAGGTTCGCGCGAAACGCGCGAGAAGATGACCACGCGCCGCAAGCGCATCGCCGAAAATCTGCTGCAGTCGCAGCAGTCCACGGCGCACCTGACCACGTTCAACGAGATCGACATGAGCGCCATCTCGGCGCTGCGTGAACGACTCAAGGAACGCGTGGAGAAAGAACAGGGCGTCAAACTCTCGTACATGCCCTTCTTCGTGAAGGCCGCCTGCATGGCGCTCAAGGCGTATCCCATCGTCAACGCGCAGATCGACGGCGACACGATCATTTACAAGCATTACGTGAACATGGGCATTGCCGTGGCGAGTGACGGCGGCCTGGTGGTGCCGAGTCTCAAGGACGCAGACAGCAAGAGCATCGTGGAGATCGGCAAGGACATGGGCGCCGTGGCCAAGCGCGCGCGCGACGGGAAACTGTCGATGGACGACCTAACGGGCGGCACATTCACGATCACGAATGGCGGCGTGTTCGGCTCGCTCGTGTCCACGCCGATCATCAACTATCCGCAGGCCGGTATTCTCGGCCTGCACAAGATTCAAGACCGGCCCATCGCGCTCAATGGCGAGGTGGTGATCCGGCCCATGATGTACATCGCGCTGTCGTATGATCACCGCATCATCGACGGCCAACAGGCCGTGCTCTTCCTCGTACGGCTCAAGGAGCTGATGGAAGATCCTGCGGCGATGTTGGTGATGTGAGCATGACGTCTCCGACAGTGCAAACGGCCGATGTGGTGGTACTCGGCGGTGGCCCCGGCGGCTACGTGGCGAGCATTCGCGCGGCGCAGCTCGGGCTGTCCGTAACGTGCGTTGAGTTCGACAAGACGCTCGGCGGCACCTGCGTGAATGTTGGCTGCATCCCCTCCAAGGCGCTGCTGGTGTCGTCGGAGCACTACGAGTGGCTCCGCCTGCACGCCGCCGAGCATGGCATTGCGGTGGACGGCGCCCGCATTGATTTGTCTACGATGATGGCGCGGAAGCTCGACGTGGTGGCGCAGAACACCAAGGGCGTCGAGTTCCTCTTCAAGAAAAACAAGATCACGTGGGCCAAGGGCTTCGGTACGCTGCAGCCGGGCCGCGTGGTGGAAGTGCGAGCTGCCGACGGGACCATCTCGCACTGGCAGGGTCAGTCGGTCATCATTGCCACCGGCTCCGTGCCGGTGCAGTTACCGTTTCTGCAATTCGACGAGCAGCGCGTGCTGTCGAACGTGGGTGCGCTCTCCATTCCGGAGGTGCCCAAGCATCTCGTAGTGGTCGGCGGCGGCGTCATCGGCCTTGAATTGGGCTCGGTGTGGCGTCGGCTCGGCGCCAAGGTCACCGTGCTGGAATTTGCCCCAAATATTCTGGTGGGCAATGACGAGGATTTGGTGAAAGAGGCGGACAAAATCTTCCGCAAGCAGGGACTCGACATTCACACCGGCACCAAAGTGACCGGCGCAGACGTGCGCACGGACGGCGTGACCGTGCACATGGAGAAGGATGGTGTGGCGTCATCGATCGATGCCGACTACGTGTTGGTGAGTGTCGGCCGCAAACCGTTGCTGGGTGGTGTGGATGCGGCAGCGTTGGGACTGGCGATTGGTGCGCGGGGCGAAATTCTGGTGGACGATCAGCAGCGCACCAATCTGCCGGGCGTGTATGCAATCGGCGACGTGTGCGGTGGCAAACTGCTGGCGCACAAGGCGGAAGAAGAGGGCGTGGTGGCGGCGGAAGTGATCGTCGGTAAACCGGCCCACATGCACCACCGCACGGTGCCCGGCATTGTGTACACGTGGCCCGAACTCGCCACAGTGGGCCTCACGGAGCAAGAAGTGCAGGCCAGTGGCCGCGCCTACCGCGTGGGCAAGTTTCCCTTCAGCGCCAACGGCAAGGCGCGCACGATGGGTGAAACGCAGGGCTTCGTGAAGTTTGTGGTGGACGAAGCGAGCGACGAAATTCTCGGCTGCCACATGGTGGGGCCGCACGTGGCGGATCTCATGGCGGAGGTCGTGCTGGCCATGGAATACCGCGGCAGTGCCGAAGATATCGGCATGACCGTGCATTCGCACCCGACGCTCAGCGAAACCGTGAAGGAAGCGGCGCTGGCGGCACTCGGGCGCGCGATCCATATGTGAGTTGCCTCTCGGTTAGCGAAAGGGCGCAGGGCCATGGTGGCCCTGCGCCCTTCGTGCGCTGTGCAAGGTGCCGCGGATACGGCGGAGTTCAGATCATCTTGCCGACGAGCAGACCCGCGGCAAAGAGTCCGGCACCGATCATGGCAACGATCGGCAGGGAAAGACCGCCAGGCGCTTCGGTCATGGCGGAGGCGGCGACCGAGGTGGCCAGCATGGCCTGCGTTTCGACTCGGGCATCCGTGGATGCCTCCGGGAGCGCGGCCATGACATTGGCCATCACGTAGGCCGGCGTCGTCATGCGACGACGGGCGGCCGTTTCGGCACCGATGCGATTCCACAGATCCACCTGCTTGGCGTCGGCGCGCCGCGCCTCCGCTTCCCCGGTCTCACCGTCCAACCACGCATGCAGCGCGAGGGACGGACCGTCTGCTGACGCGCCCGGAAGCGGCACCTCGCGGTCTGCGACTTGACGGTCTGCAATTGAGCGATCGGCTGCAACGTCGCGCTGCGGCAGATCCTGACCAAACTGGTCGTCGTGCGCTTCGTTTTGGTTAAGCATCAGGCGTATTTCTCCTCGAGCAGGGCCTGAAGAGCCTCGCGTGCCCGATGCACGCGCATCTTCAGAGCGCCCACAGTAGTACCCAAGAGGTCCGCCATCTCTTCGTAGGCACGTCCTTCAACATGTTTCATGATGAAGGCTTCCCGAAGTGATGGGGCCAGCTGCGCGAGTGCATCATCGAGGTCCGTCCGCAGTTCAGTGCGGTCGAGGTCCTCATCGGGGCTCGCGTAGCCGGAGGGCTGGTCGTCTTCGTCGTAGCTTAGATGCGTGCGCCGAATGTTCTTCAGCCAATCCTTGCATCCGTTGGCAACGATCCGGAACAGCCAGGCATCGAATCGACCGCGCACCTCACCGAGATGGTGATACGCCTTGATGAACGATGTCTGAAGAATGTCCTCGGCGACGTCCGGACTTCCGGTCATGCCAAGCGCATGTCGATACAGCGGATCGCTGTAGCGGCCGATCAACATCGCAAACAAGTTGCGATCCCCCGCAATGATGCGAGAGATGACGTCCTGGTCTGAGTCGACTTCGGGGAATGGGGTTTCGGTATCCGTCGTGGTCACGGCGCTACAATAACTCCACGCGGACCCGCACAACACCCCTCAAGGCCGACTGATATGCATCGGACGTCACGCCGATCGTCTCGTAGCATGGACGAACGGTGCGAAAAGAGGTCACAGCCCGGACTCGGTGAGTATCGGCACATGATCGAACGCACTCCAGTGGTATGTACGAATGAGCGCGCCATGTTCATCGAGCGCGGGTGGTTTGTAGCGAACTCGACCTTGTACCGACGACGGCATTCCCGTGGCCTCTGCCAATGCGGGGAGCACCGCCGGTTCTCGCAGCGCGTCACGCA
>Ga0105045_10002642_pt1 | contig 15186 bp, 12 predicted proteins | sample MAT02_FD_78089 | JGI IMG/M metagenome (GOLD analysis project Ga0105045, IMG submission 78089) | Freshwater microbial communities from Lake Fryxell liftoff mats and glacier meltwater in Antarctica - MAT-02 (megahit assembly) | ecosystem: Environmental > Aquatic > Freshwater > Ice > Liftoff...
ATAGACCGTGCCGGCCGTGCCATCAATCGAGAGGAAGTCCCCTTCTTTGAAAGTGTGTCCAGCGACGGATACGGTTTTCTTATCGTAGTTGATTTGAAGAGCGGCTGCCCCGCAGATGCAGACCTTTCCCATTTGGCGTGCCACAAGCGCGGCGTGAGAGGAAACTCCTCCCTTCGCCGTGAGGATTCCCTCGGCAGCGATCATTCCGCGAAGATCTTCTGGTGACGTTTCGTTGCGAACGAGAAGGACTTTTTGACCCTTCTCAGCCGCAGCCGCCGCGCGATCGGCATTGAGGTAGATCTGGCCAGAGGCAGCACCTGGGCCAGCAGGGAGGCCAGTGGCGATGACTTCTGCCTTTTTGACTTCTGCCACATCGAAGACTGGCGCGAGGAGTTGGTCAAGCTGGTCGGCTGGATTGCGCATGATCGCCGTCTTCCAATCAATGAGCTTCTCGGAAACCATATCCATGGAAAACTTGAGAGCAGCCATGGCGGTGCGTTTGCCATTACGCGTCTGCAGCATATAGAGCTTTCCGTCTTGAATGGTAAACTCGAAGTCCTGCACGTCCTTAAAATGTTTCTCAAGCGTTTGGCGAACTTTGTCCAATTCGGCAAACGGCTTAGGCATCACTTTCTTCAGCAAGGCGACTGGCTCAGGCGTGCGCACGCCGGCCACCACGTCCTCGCCTTGAGCATTGATAAGAAATTCACCATAAAATTCTTTGTTGCCATTGGCAGGGTTGCGCGTAAAGGCGACTCCGGAGCCGGAGTTCTCGCCCGTGTTTCCAAAGACCATTGCCTGGACATTGACAGCCGTGCCCCATGCGGCAGGAATGCCATATTTGCGGCGATAGACGATGGCGCGGTCATTCATCCATGAGCCGAAGACGGCACCAACAGCACCCTTGAGTTGATCCCATGGGTTCGCGGGAAACGACTTGCCGGTGCGCTCTTTCACGAGAGCCTTAAAGCGCTTCACGAGTTCCTTTTGGTCATCGGCTGTGAGATCACTATCCACGATGTCTGCATGGTATTTCTCATGCTTAAATTCCTCGATCACGACTTCAAAGGGTTCGTGATCTTCGCCCTCGCGCTTCTGCACGCCGAGCACGACATCGCCATACATCTGCACAAAGCGGCGGTAACAATCCCAAGCGAAACGTTCGTTCTTGGTAGCCGCAGCAAGGGACTTCACGGTCTCATCGTTGAGGCCAAGATTGAGAATCGTATCCATCATCCCAGGCATGGAATCGCGAGCGCCAGAGCGCACCGCAACAAGCAAAGGAAAGCCCGCGGCATCGCCAAATTTATATCCCATGATTTTCTCCATATTCCGCACGCCCGCTTCGACCTGACCTTGGAGCTCTTTCGGATAAGTGCGCTTGTTGTCGTAGAAGTAGGTGCAGACTTCCGTGGTAAGCGTGAAGCCAGAAGGCACGGGTAGGCCGATCCGTGTCATTTCAGCAAGGTTGGCTCCCTTGCCGCCAAGTAGCGACTTCATCTTGCCATCACCATCCGCCTTTGCGTTGCCGAAGGTATAAACGTATTTGCCCTTGCGGGCGGTGGAAGGCTTGGAGAGCTTGGTATTTTTAGACATAAGTGGAAACATCCAGATGTAGCAGGACGGCGGAACGTGTCAACGCGCAGCAACTAAGAAAATGAAGGCGATCTCTGTCTTCGATATTGGCCTGCCCTACGCAAACGATGTCGGCTTATGCGAATCCGCCGCCGCCGCCATCAGCCATTCGCTTCCGTGCAGGTCGGTCGTCCAGCGGGAATGCAATGGTGCTCTGGTCTTTTTTGGCTCGGCTGTTTCCTTGCCCTGAGGGTCTCGCTGCAAACTCGCATGTTGTTTTTCACGTGCGTTTCTTCAAAACGTTGGCCGCCTCGACCGGGGTCATTCGGCGCACCGAGCCGTCGAGAAAACCGTAAACACCGGAGGAACCACCTTGGCCTTTGGAGCTAACGCGGATGCGCTGACGGTGAAATACGCTATTACCGCCGACGGCCGGAGAAAATCTAGCCGACTCCTCCGTGCCATCAGGTTTCCCTGTCTCTATGGGCGGCCGAGGTTACGGCCGAGCGGCGGGTTTAAAGCGACTTGCAGAATTCCTCGATACGATCGAGGCCGGTCTTGATGATGTCGAGGCTCGTGGCGTAGCTGAGTCGGACGGTGCGGTCGTCGCCGAAGGCGGCGCCAGGCACGAGGGCCACGTTGGCTTTGCTCAGGAGTCGGTCGGAGAAGTTTTGAGACTTGAGGCCGAGCGCACTGATGTTAGCGAGAACGTAGAAGGCGCCGAGAGGCTTCACGGCCGTGATGCCGTGAATTTTGAGAAGGCGGTCAAACATGTATTGCCGACGAACATCGAATTCATCGCGCATGTCGTTGACACACTGTTGGTCGCCGGTGATGGCAGCCAAGGCTCCGTATTGAGCGAAGGAGCAGACATTTGATGTCATATGGCTCTGCATGGAATCAATGGCTTTAGCGACATTTTCTGGAGCTGCAAGGTAGCCAACACGCCAGCCGGTCATGGCATAGGCTTTGCTGAAACCGTTCACGGTGATGGTGAGGTCGTAGGCTTCCGGAGTAAGCGATCCGATGCTTACATGTTCCGCTCCGTCGTAGGTCAGTTTTTCGTAAATCTCATCGGAGAGAATGTAGATATCTTCCTCTGCTGCGACTTCGGAGAGCGCGCGGAGTTCTTCCTTAGTGTAGATGGAGCCCGTGGGATTCCCGGGCGTATTGATGATGACCATCTTGGTGCGGGGGGTCATGGCATTCTCAAAATCCTCAGCCGTGAGCTTCCAGTCGTTCTCCTGCTTGGTTGGAATGATGACCGGTGTGCCACCGGCAAGGCGAACGATTTCAGGATAGCTCAGCCAGAAAGGTGCTGGGATAATGACTTCGTCGCCGGGATTCACCACGGCAGCGATGGCATTGAAACACGATTGCTTAGCGCCCGTGCTAACGATGATTTGGCTGGATTTGTATTCTAGCTTGTTATCGCGGGCAAATTTATCCGCGATGGCCTGGCGCAGTTCGGGGATGCCAGAGCTGGGTGTGTACTTGGTAAAGCCATTCTGCAAGGCGGTGATGGCAGCGGCCTTGATGTGTTCGGGCGTGTCCATGTCGGGCTCGCCAGCTCCGAATCCGCAGACGTCCACGCCTTCGGCGCGGAGAGCTTTTGCTTTGCTATCAATAGCGAGGGTGAGAGACGGGGTGAGATCTGTAAGGCGAGAAGCGATTTCCATGTTTGGGTAAAAGGTGGGTTGCTCTTGTAGACGGATAAGGTCAAGTCTTCAAGAAGGCGTTTTAAATTGTTTTGGCGGGACTGGGGAGCTTCTGAGTAATACCGGCACACCATTTTCCACGCATGATGACTCGCGGATGGGCAAACCCTGCGGCAAGCAAGGCGTGCGCGACCGTGTCATATTGATGGCGTAGCACACCGGAAAAGAGAAACCATCCTTGCGGCAGGAGATGCGAGGCCAAGGCGGGCGCGACCTCTACTAATAGGTCGCTGAATAGATTCGCAGTAATCACGTCCACTACCGGGAAGGCCACGAGGTTTCTGACGTCGGCTTTTTTAATTGTGGTGCGGACACAGGCATTGGCAGCGCGATTTTCCTTTGCGATGCGGACACAGACTGGGTCAAAATCGAACGCGAGAACGCTTCGTGCACCCAGCTTCTCTGCCGCGATGGCAAGGATGCCACTGCCTGTTCCCGCGTCGAGGGCATGCCATACGGGAGGGAGGCTTGGCTCGAGATCGCAGAGGAGACGCAGGCACGTCGCGGTGGTGGCGTGGTCGCCAGTGCCGAAGGCCATGCCTGCGGGAATGCGCAGGTCGCCCTGACGCGGCGTGCGGGCTGCCCACTGTCCCTCGTCGGAGAAAACGCGAAGACGGCCTCGAATCGCAAGTGGACTTCTTAAAATGGGCACGACGCCCGCGAGCGCACTCTTCGCAACAGGCGTGCTCTTGCCCCCGAAGCGCTTGACCAGTGCATCAACGACTTTTTTGTCGGCATAGACCTCCAGCTTCAGGGCTCGCGAATGCGGCCACGAGAACATGGCCACGCGCTCCGGCCCGAGATACTGAAGTCGCTCGCTCCAGACGTCCTCCCACTTTTGCGAGCTGAGTCGCGTCCAACGATGGATTGCCATGTGCGACTTTTTTGTGCGAATTGTGGAGAGATGGCACGCCCAAAATTTCACATTGCACCGAGCGAATCGAATGCAGACATGTTCTACGGATGCGGATTCCGTGCGCCGGATGCTGTGATTTTTCTCGAACGGGATGGCGTGACGAGGCTCCTCCTTTCGGATCTAGAAATTGATCGGGCACGATCGGAAGCGCGTGTGGATGAGGTCGAAAGTTTTTCTGCGATGGAGAAAGAGTTGCAAGGCACGAGTAAAAAGAAACCAGCCTTCAACGAGGTGGTCGCCGCTTGGTTGGTTAAGCACAAGGCGAGGTCGGTGCAAGTGCCGGCTGACTTTCCACTCGGCATAGCTCGCGCCCTTCGTGAAGAAGGCATTCGCATGAAGCCGACTAAGGACGCCTTCTGGCCCGAGCGGGAGTTTAAGACAACGAAAGAACTTCGGGCGATCACGGTGGCTTTACGTATTGCGGAGGTCGGCATGGCTCGTGGGTTTGAGGTATTGACTGCTGCGACGATCCGCAAGGACGGTCGGCTGTTTGCTGGAAATAGGTGCCTCACGGCAGAACTCTTGCGAGCCGAGATCGAGATAGCCATTGTCCGCGCGGGAGGGGAAGCGAGAGGGGACACGATTGTGGCATGTGGCGAGATCGCTTGTGATCCCCATGCTCGAGGGCGCGGACCGCTCAGAGCTCACGAGCTTATCATCCTAGACATCTTTCCGCGAAGCACGGAGAGCGGCTACTTTGGCGACATCAGCCGCACTGTGGTGCGGGGCACGGCAAGTGATGCCCAGCGGCACCTGTGGCAAACTTGCCTTGAGGGGCAGGAGACGGCGATCGCTGCGATCCGTCCGGGCAAGAAGGGGCTGGCCATTCAAGATAAAGTGAGAGCCGACTTCGCAGCTGCTGGCTACCCAACTGAACGACGCGATGGACGCTGGCAGGGATTTTTCCACGGATTGGGCCATGGGCTTGGCTTAGAAATCCACGAGGCGCCACGCTTTGCCTCGGCTACCTTTCGGCCAGGCCAAGTCATCACCGTGGAACCTGGAATCTATATTCCGGGACTAGGCGGCGTGCGCCACGAGGATGTGGTGCACATTACCCGCGTGCTGCCCACGGTGCTCACGCGGCACTCGAAGCCGCTGGAATTGTAGGTTTACCCGCGACGATGGCCGAGAGCAGTTCCTCAAGATTTGCCACGCCGATTGTCGAGCAAAGGTCGCTCACTGCATAGGGCAGGATAAGATTGCCGCCATGGATCATGGCACCACATGAATACACGACATTTGGGACGTAGCCTTCTCGTTTGTCACCCAGTGGCTCAAGCAATGGTGTGGTGAGGCGACCGAGGACACGCAGAGGATTTTCTAAATCCAGCAGCATCGCACCAAGACAATACCGGCGCATAGGGCCGACGCCGTGTGTGAGCAGGAGCCAGCCACGATCCGTCTCGATGGGTGACCCGCAGTTGCCGATTTTCACAAATTCCCACGGTGATTGCGGTGTTTCTAGCAGCATTGGGTCATTCCAGAAATGCAGGTTATCCGAAAACATAATGAAAAGATTTTCGTCATCCTGCCTCGATACCATCGCAAATTGTCCTCCGATGCGGCGCGGAAAGAGGGCCATGCCTTTGTTTTGAACCGCGTTGCCATTGAGGGTGCGAACTCGAAAGTTTCGGAAGTCTTGGGTCTCGATAAACTGGGGAAGGATTGCGCGCCCATTGTATGCCGTGTACGTCGCGTAGTAGCAGGTGGTGCCATCGTCTTCGTGGAAGCACACGAACCGCGCGTCTTCGATGCCATTGCTCTCGTTGGAAGAGACAGGAAAAATAATGCGTTGTGAAAGCGTGGTGGAGGGGCGGAAGTGGACTTCGTAATTCGAGTGAGCCAGCCAGCGCACGCACTCCATGGTGCGTTCCAGTTCCCGCGCGCGAGGGGTATGCTGCGGCGCGGGCTGCTCAAGGGCCCTTACGAGTTCTTCATGAGTAAAATCCTCACTGAGTGGATCCATGAAAACCTGCGAACACTCGTTCTCAAAGCCCATCTCATTAAGTTTTCGGAGGAACATGTCTTTGCGATAGCTAGGATTTTCCTCAATCTCTGGTGCAATCACCAGCGGCGACACTTCTGAGATCTCGATCTCTCCATTCGCATTGATAATGCCAGACCGAAATTCAATTGAGGAAATGTGCCCCTCCCCTGTCGCGCGCAGGCTCAGGATAAATCGCAACGAGCCCTTCGGGAGACCCGATTGGTCGGGATGTGGCACGATCGAGGGATTAAATAGCGCAGCAGACTCCAAGGCATACTCGCCGGAAAAAAGCGCACCAATATAAAGGCGACGGCCTTCAGTGAGCATGAGGTCGCTCACGCGGTGGCGAACGAGAGCAAAATGCCTCCTCCAACATGCCTCAAGATCAATATGACGCGCCTGAAAGTCTTTCCTCAGTAGCGACAGTTGTTCATCCACCTCCGCCTCGCTCAGGGCCAGAGCCCGCGAGATGATGCTGGCGATCCGCTCGGGATCGGACGAAATAAAAGGACGCACGATCACGCGCTTGCTATCCGGTCGAAAAAAGATGTCCGTCGGTTGCACAGTTACGGCACTCATAATGAAGAATGGTCGCAGTCATCGGCGCGTTGCAATTCCGCCCAAGAAAGGGCATACGCAAGGCTCGACTCTGCACCCTGATTTTGGTTGAGGTTATCCTGAAGAAGGGCATCTCGGCAGCCACCGGTTTTTTCGTCGTAGAGAGGCTGGCCAAGCACGTTGCGCCCGAGAAACCAATCGAAGCAACGGCGGGCGGCCGTGCGCCAGTCCTCATCGCGCGTCACGCGGAATGCCTCAAGGCAAGCAGAGATCATAGCGTGGGCTTCCAGGGGTTGTTGGTCGAAGCGGGCCTGCTCGCCACCGCGTGGCCAGAAGCCGTGACATCCGATTGGGGAGAATTGTCCCTCTGGCGTCATCTGCGCATCCAGCAGCCACCGTAGCGACCGAAGGCCGATATCGAGAGTCTCGGCATTGCACGTCCAGTGGCCGCTTAGAATCATCGCGTGCGAAAGCTTGGCATTATCGTATGTCGCGATGCGCTCGAACCACTGCCAATCGGGCGTTGCATTTGCTTGAAAGAGGTCACCTAGCATGTGAGTGAGCGTGTCGCGCATCTGACTCACCACACGGTCGCCGGACAGCGTGCGGAGATATTCATGAATAGCAATCAACGAAAACGCCCACGCGCGTGGTGAACTAAATCGCGCCACTGGCGGCAGGCCACGTTGAAAAAGCAGGGCGCAGAGATTGCGGTGGCCGGCATTTTTTGAACGTCCGAGAGCCGTCGCCACAGCCCATAGCGCGCGGGCGTGGCTGTCCTCCGAGCCGTGCAATTCAAGCCAATCGCGCGAGTAGCTCATGAAATTCCTAAAGCGGCATGTATTGCCATCGAAGGCATACCACAGAAAGGCGAGGGCGCTACTGGCAAGGCGCTCGACTTTTTCCGAAGAACGTCCCAGTTCCTCAAGAAGCACGGTGAGAATAAAGGCTCGCGCATTGTCGTCCGTGCAATAGCCCTCATGAAAATTCGGAACGTTGTAAATGGCGTGTTGGAAGATACCACTGTGGTCACACATGGTGAAGAGGTGGTCGAGCTTCAGATCTGGACGCGGAAGCGGCTCGAGTGGAAGCGGTGCAGCCATGATGATCGTCTCGCTCATGCTCTCCCGCGCACGGCCAAAGCTTTCCATGTATCGCCGTGCCACAACGGGCCAAATCATATCGCGCCCTTGCTTCCAGGCTCGCTTGCGCATGGCCGTCATGCGCGTGGGATGCGTAAGAAAACTCGTCACCGCCTTCGCGATGGCAGCACTATCAGCGAAAGGAACAAGAATTCCGCGATCGTCTGAGAGCAATTCCTGCGCGTGCCAATACGGCGTCGAGACAATCGCCTTTCCAGCGCCGAAGGCATAAGCCAGCGTGCCAGATGTCACCTGTGCGACATTCAAGTATGGCGTGAGATAGATATCTGCCGCCCCGATAAATTCTTTAAGTTCCTGCAGAGCCACAAAGCGATTGTGGAAGATGACCTTGTCGGCAACGCCTTTGTCGCGCGCAAGTTTCTCAAGCTTGGTGCGATACTTTTCACCTTCAGCGGCGAGGAGATTCGGGTGTGTGGCCCCGAGCACGAGATAGACGACGTCTGGATCTTTCTCCAAGATAGCCGGAAGCGCCTCGATCCCGTATTCGATACCCTTATTTGGAGACAGAAGGCCGAAGGTCAGCAGCACCGTCTTGCCCTCTACTTGGAACTCGTCTTTGTAAAAATTTGAATCCATGAACGGCAGGTCAATCACCCCGTGCGGTATAAGATCAATCTTGTGCGGCGACACGCCATAGACCGTCTCCAGAAGGTTGCGCCCGCGATCAGCCATCACCACGAGGCGGTTGGAGAGTTTATCCAGCTCTGCCATTACGAATCTCTGTTCTTCACTCGGATCTTGCAGCACCGTGTGCAGCGTCGTGACGATCGGCATGCGCACGCTGCGCAAGAGTTCGAGGAGGTGGCTGCCAGCGGCCCCGCCGTAAATGCCAAATTCGTGCTGCACCGAGAGCACTTCGACATTGTTGATATTCAGGAACTCCCCGGCCCGCCGGTAGCTTGCCACTTCTTTCTCGGCGATCTCAAAGCGCACGCGATCGGGATAATCGTAACCCTCTTCGCGATCATTGACGGATCCCACGATGCATTTCGTGTCAGGATACTCCGCCGCGAGCGCCTCGCAGATGTCAGCTGTAAATGTCGCGATACCGCAACGTCTAGGGACGTAATCCCCGACGAAAGCCAAATGAGAGGTAAGTGGGAAAGGTTCCATGTGCACAGAGATCGCGCCGCAGCTACTGCTTGCTTGTGTGCTCCGACCACATGCCTGCATCTTGTGACTCGCGCGCCTCTCGCTGGCAGCGATTCCTCTTGTCATCGCAACAACGGAACCCTGCACGAATCGCCCTAACCTTCTTCTTCCACCCCAAGGAAGTCAATCACCCTCCGGCTATGCAATAAAGACGTCCGTCCCGAAACTCTGCGGTAGTGGAACGAATCAGTATTTCCAGAGCTTGCCTTCGCGTGCGTCCGCAAAGACCTGAGGGCTGAGCATGTAGGAGAGCGGTGGATCTGCAAGGGCACTGTCATCGAGAACGGGCAAGGTTTTGCCAATCGTCTCATCCCATGGCTGACTCGTGGCAACGTGGACCCGTGTGCCGATGCGAGCCATATCAAACACTTTTTTCGCAGCCTTCAGCGGAATCCGAACGCAGCCCATTGTGCTTGGCTTTGACTTAATGAAACCCCAGTGCATCCCGTAGGCAGGGGCGTAGAACTGCATCCAATACGTCATTGGATATCCAGCACCCGGGCTGCTCACGCGGCGACGATGGATTGTCTTCGCCTGAATTGGAAAGACGCCATGCGGCGTCGGCGAGGATGCCTTGCCTACCGAGATTGGTGTGGCGAGCAGGACCTCGCTGCCTTCGACAACATAGAGTCGCTGGGCTCTCGTGCTCAGCATCATCTTCACGTTAGCTGGATTTTTCGGCTGCTTAGCCGGAGGATCAAACGAAAACGAGTTCTGCGGATTTTTGAGCGTTCCTGTGGTCGTACATGCGCCCAATCCGAATGCGAAGGTGACGCCAAGGGCCAGAGAAAAAAGTCGAGATAGGTGTAAGTTCATAGAGCGAGGTTCAGGTTTTTGGCTTCGGTGAAGATTTGTTAAATGAATCTTTCAATGCAAGGTAATCCGCAGAAAGCGCCGCAGCATAGCACATGCGATCTAAAGGGCAACTGATTCCTAAAGGGATCGGTCGTTTACTAGAGCGGCTGCGATTGAGAGATTCACCGACACTGGGTCGGCTTTCAGCCGGCGACGGGCGCGGGCTTGCGCACGATCCAGCCTCCCCCGACCACACGATCACCTTTGTAGAAAACGGCGGCTTGTCCAGGCGTGACGGCACGCTGCGGGATCGCAAGGGAAACACGAGCGCATCCGCCATCCATGGGCTCAAGTCGCGCTTCTGTGCCGGGATGTGCATAACGAATTTTCACCGTCACATCGAGCGGTTCCTCGGGAACGCCACCGACCCAATTTGTGCGATCCACTTCGAAGTCTTCTCGCACAAGATCCTCTTCATCACCCACGATCACACGCGAGGTAGCGGGGTCAATATCTACGACGTAGCGCGGCTTCGGCGACCCGCCCGGAAGGCCCTTCCGTTGCCCGATGGTGAACATTTCGATCCCCTCGTGCTCTGCGAGAAAGTGGCCAGCGAGGTCGTAGATGCCCCCGCGGTGAAACTCCTCAGCGCCGAGGTGTCCGCGCAAGAAGGCCTTGTAGTCATTCCCCGGCACGAAGCAGATTTCCTGACTATCCACTTTGTCGGCCACCTTCATGCCGAGATTCCGTGCAATATCACGAATCTCGGGTTTCGTCATTCCGCCGAGGGGAGTGAGGGCATGCTGGAGTTGATCCTGGCTGAGGCTGAAGAGAAAATACGACTGGTCTTTTCGCGGGTCGGCACCTTTGCGTAGGACGGCGCGGTCGGCGTGGTGTTCGATGATGGTGTAGTGGCCGGTGGCAATAAAGTCGGCGCCTAGGGATTTGGCCTTCGTGCGGAGATTGCCAAATTTCAGGTGTTCATTGCACATCACGCACGGATTGGGAGTTCGCCCCGCGCGATATTCTCGGGCGAAATAATCAATCACGATGCGTTCGAAGTGCTCTGCCTCATCCACGACATAGTGTGGAATACCGAGCTTGTGTGCCACGCCGCGGGCATCCGCGATGGCTGAAGGGCCGCAACATTTATCCTCAGCGCGAGAGATGCAATCCTGAGGCCAAACCTTCATCGTGACACCGATGACATCCCATCCGTCCCGCTTCAGGAGATATGCAGTGACGCTCGAATCTACGCCACCACTCATTCCCACCACCACACGCCGTCCATTACCTTGCATGCTTTAGAACCTAATTACCCACAGCCAAAAGGTCAATTACCCAACTTCAGTGCGTCGAGTGCCGCTTGCACTTCCTTGGCATGTTCCCCAGTCTTCGCCTTGGGGGATGTCCACACGATTTTTCCATCCTTGATGAGAAAAGATTGGCGATTGCTGATCGGGAGACCGAGCACAGATGAGACGCCAAAGGCCTCGGCGATTTTTCCGTCATGATCGGCAATCAGTGGGAATGGAAGATTTTGCTTCTGCTGGAACTTCTTCTGGGCTTCGGCTGTGTCGCGACTCACGCCGAGGATTTGCAAATTTTGAGCACTCAATTCTGCAAACGCATCACGCAACGAACACGCTTGCGCTGTGCAGCCGGGCGTCTCGGCCTTAGGGTAAAAAAAGACCAGCGTAGGGCCCTTGGCATAAACGTCTTCGAAGGCTGTTGGCTGCCCGTCTTGATTTGTGCCGCTCACGATCGGTGCGGGAGAACCGGCCTCAAGGGCGGAAGATTTTGCGGCGAGGCCAAAAATGGAAAACATAGCGAGAAGCAATACGGTTGCGCGAAGGGGCATTCGGCGAGCATATTCCAGACAGCCATGCGCTGCAAATGAAGTTTCCACTCCTCGCCCAAATTATCCTCTCTTTCGCGACAGCTGCGGCTATGGCATGGCCCCGCACCTTCGTAGGGACTGATACACTACGGGCGGCGGGCCGGAATGCGCTGGGCCATGGCCAACTCTGGACCGATCACCTCGTGGGTGCGGGCTATGCGCTCGGGGGATGGGCCGGAGCTGGGCTCGGAGCAGCCCTGCCTACGTTTGTAGGGCTTTCGATAGTCATGATAGCTCTCTTCGCAGTCGCGCGCAGACTGAGAAGCATTGTGGCCGTTGTCGGCGTGGGTCTCGTTTGTCTGGTCTTCGGTGTCAGCGGTCTTGTGCAGGGATTCGCCTCGCGTGCAGAGAGGATTGAAGACATGCGCTTGCTGGCACCAATGGAGCTCGCCGAAGCCGCCCGTGAGCATGGCGGCCGCGTGCTTGTGAATCCGAGTGCTCAAGCAGACGTCGCTAGTTTTGCGCCAGAGCTAATACAGAGAGACATAGAACCAAGTAGCCTAGGACAGTGGATGTCCAACCCCGTGAAGTGGCGCGAGGCCGATCGCGAAAAATCGGCATCATCCATCTTGATTGCGGGGCAGCTCACAGAAGCCCGCGCGCTCGTGAGCCACCTCCTCTCGGCCCCGGATTGGAACCTGGACCTTGTGACCAATCAGGGTGTTCTTTTTCTTCGTGGGGCTGGCACTCCCTTTTCGCCACCATCGCCGGCGAATTTTGCCAGCCGTTTTTCACTGCCCCGCGAGAAGGCTTTGGGCCTATCCCAAATGGCCCTCGTCTTGCAAGAAGTGGGGCTTCGCACCGATGCCCGGGCCTACATGGATAAGGCCATGGCGGAGACGCCGCGAAGTGGAGATGTCTTGCTGCGCGCTGCGTCCTTAGCCGCCTCGCAAGGGCGCTGGTCGCGCGCTCTTTCTTTTGCGGAAGACGCCTTACACCATTCGGCGGAGGCAAGCCAAGGCGGCTATCTCCTTGCTCTCTCTCAACTGGAAACGGGCTCCGCCGCGAAGGCCTTCGCTGCGACCGATGGTCTCCTGCGCGAACAACCGCTGGACGTGGCGACATGGCTCCTGCGAGCGCGTGCCGCCCGGCGGCTCCACGACGGGGCACAGGAAACGATAGCTCTTGAGCATCTCCTTTCCATCGCCCAAGACGCAAAGGTGCCGACCGGGCGGATTCATCTTTTTCTTGGGCAAGCATGGGCTGGGCGAGGATTTCCAGAGCAGGCCAAGACCCACTACGCAGCGGCCCTCTTACAAGGACTTACCCCCGCCGAAACACGCGACGTGGAGGAAGCCATCATCACGATTGATCGCAATCGCCTGCCTTCGGAGTAGAAGTTCCCTTACCGCACACGCGGAAAATTCTCGACGTAGCGGATGCGGAAATCTGGGAAGGCGTCCACGATGCGAATCTTGAAATCAGGAAAAGCGGTCACGATTTGCCATTGGCCCGGGCTTTTCGGAAATGCGGTCACGACCTGCACATCGACGTCGGCAAACGCTGTGACGACCTGCACTTTGTAGTCCTCAAAGGTGTCCACAAATTGAATTCTCCCGAAGACTTTCTTTAAATCCACATCACGCGCAAAGATTTTCGTCCACGGGGCCAAGGCAAGGCCAGCAATAAACATACGGCGTTTCATGCTGAGAATTCTCTCATGTTGCCTTGGGTTCCGGGTCCATTTCTTTTTCTTCCATCATAGAAACAATACCACATCATGATCGCAATCCGCGCGGCGGACGAGTTAAGAGTGGTGTCGCATGATCATTGTCCTTCGACCCCACACGCCTAAAGCGGCTATTGATGCCGTGATTGCCGAGATCGCCAAGCTTGGTTACGAGCCGGCACCTATTCATGGCGCGACACAGACGGTCATTGCCGCAATCGGCGATGAACGCACCGGACAGAATCTTGAATCGCTGAGGGCATTGCCGCAGGTCGAAAGTGTTCTGCGGGTGCAAAAGCGCTACAAATTGACGAGTCGAGAATCGCACTCAGCCACGACAGTTGTGGACGTAGATGGTGTGAAAATTGGCGGGAACCGGGTTGCGCTCATGGCGGGCCCTTGTTCCGTCGAGAGCGAAGAGCAGCTCCTCTCCACAGCACGCGCCGTCAAGGCAGCCGGGGCGACGATTCTCCGCGGAGGCGCTTACAAGCCCCGCACGTCGCCCTACGAATTTCAAGGCCTCGGCAAGGAAGGCCTTCGCTTGCTTGCGATGGCCAAGGCAGAGACGGGGCTAAAAATTATCACCGAGGTGCTTAGCGAACGCGACGTGGAGCACGTTGCCGCCACGGCGGACATCCTACAAATCGGAGCCCGCAATGCCCAAAATTTCCAACTCCTCATCGAGTGTGCACGCTCGGGCAAGGCAATCCTGCTCAAGCGCGGAATGAGCCAGCGCATCGAGGAATGGCTACTCGCGGCGGAGTATCTCCTCGCGCATGGAAATCCGAATGTGCTGCTCTGTGAGCGGGGGATTCGCACATTCGAGACCTACACGCGCAATACACTTGACCTCGCGGCCGTCGCCATCGCAAAAAAAGAATCCCACCTGCCGGTCATTGTAGATCCGAGTCAGGGCTGCGGCCGTGCGGATCTCGTGGCTGCGTTGTGCCGTGGTGCGATCGCCATGGGTGCGGATGGCCTGCTTATCGAAGTGCACCCGAATCCTGCTGAAGCACTCAGCGATGGCCAGCAGCAGGTAGACTTTGCCGCATTCGCCGACCTCGTTTCGTCACTCGCTCCCTTTCTCGCTGCCAGCGAGCGATGCTAGCATCCCATCACGACCACGACAAGTCGGCGCGCGTGCGGGGCGTTGCGGTGTTCGCACAGAAAAAGTCCCTGCCATGTGCCTAGTGCAAGCCGCCCATCCACCACGGGGATCACTTCGCTCGTACGCGTGAGTGCCATGCGAAGGTGGCTCGTCGTGTCATCCAGCCCTTCGGCGGTGTGCGTGTAGGAGCGGTCTTCCTCCGGAGCCATTCTCTCGAGCCATGCGTGAAAATCCACGCGCGCTGAGGGATCGGCGTTCTCGTAAATGACCAAGCTCGCGCTGGTATGCTGCACGAAGACAGTCACCGTACCACTGCGAATGTCGGAAGCTCGAACGACCTGTCGAACGTGGTCGGTGATTTCATAGGTGCCCTTCCCCGACGTTCTGACTTCCAACTGCGAATGATGCACTGTCATTTTTAAAAAAGAAAAAGAGAAGGCCGGGCGAAGAGAAACTCCTCGCCCGGCCTAAACTGTTAGTGTCCTACTTGGACATGCCGATGCTGCTCGGTGCTGGTGCTGGCTTTGGCTTGCTGGCGCAAGCGCCGAGGCTGAGTGATGCCGCCGCGATGGCGAGTGCTGCTACGATTTTAATTGATTTCACGATGAAGTGTCCCCTCCTTTCTTGGCTTGTTGCCGCTCG
>Ga0105045_10002643_pt1 | contig 15185 bp, 11 predicted proteins | sample MAT02_FD_78089 | JGI IMG/M metagenome (GOLD analysis project Ga0105045, IMG submission 78089) | Freshwater microbial communities from Lake Fryxell liftoff mats and glacier meltwater in Antarctica - MAT-02 (megahit assembly) | ecosystem: Environmental > Aquatic > Freshwater > Ice > Liftoff...
CGGACCCATTCGCCGATTTGTGGCCTGCCGCCGATTTGTGGGGGACGGACGCGGAACTGCCACGAGGCGGCCAGTACGGAGCGGCCGATGCGGGAGCCTTGCGGGTATTCGCCGAGGATGACGCAATCTTCGACGCGGTAGTTGGGGACGGTTCTGCAGGCGATGAGGCCCCAGCCCGGGCCTTGCGCGGTGGAGAGGAAGCCACGCAGTTCATCCGGGTAGGGCTCGCGGTACCAGGAGGCGGCGTAGAGGGGTTCGCCGTTGGGGCCTGTTCCTTCGACGCGTTCGGAATCTCCGCTTGGCCCTGTGCGCGCGGGGGCCGGCGGGCCATAGACGCGCTTTGGCGGGGCGGGCTGCGGGGGGGCGACCATTGGCGGTGCCGGCTGGGGGATGGGGGGTGGTGGAGCGAGTTCAACCGCCTTCACCACTTCGGGCGGGATTTCGATGATGGGCTGCTGTGGCGGGGTTGGTTCGGGGGGTGTTTCCTGCGCCTGGGGTGCCTGTTCTGGTTCGGGGGCTGTTTTCGTGTCTTCGGTTTCCGATTCGGGGGCCGGGATTTCGATATTGAAGGTAACCATTTCGACCACCTTCTTGCGCAGGATGGGGGGCGCGAGGGACAGCATCAGCAGGCCGAGGAGCGCGTGAATGGCGACCACGAGCAGCATGCTCGTGGCGCGGTGGCGGGCGATCGGGGAAATCCGGGGGGGCCAGCCCCGGAGGGGCCGGTTTCCGAGCAGTTGGTGCCGTGCGGACATGGGGTCTCAGCCTGCAGGCGCGGGGTGCTGGTGTTGGGGCCAAAGAGCCTTGCGCATGGCCCCTGGCCCTGGGCCGGCTTCAGGCTGCGAGCTTCCTCAGCACGTAGGGAAGGATGCCGCCGGCATAGAAATAGTCGATCTCGTTTTCGGTATCGATGCGGCAAAGTGTTTCGAACGAGCCGGATGCGCCATCCTTGCGGACGAAGTGGACGGTCAGCGATTGGCGCGGTTTCAGGGCTTGCAGGCCGGTGAGGCTGAAGGTTTCGGTGCCATCGAGGCCTAGCGAGGCGGCGGATTGGCCTTCGGTGAACTGGAGCGCGAGCACGCCCATGCCGATGAGGTTCGAGCGGTGGATGCGTTCGAAGCTTTCGGCGATGACGGCACGAACGCCGAGGAGCGTGGTGCCCTTGGCGGCCCAGTCGCGGCTGGAGCCGGTGCCATATTCCTTGCCGGCAAGGATGACGAGCGGGGTGCCTGTTTCCTTGTACCGCATGGCTGCATCGTAGATCGGCATGATTTCGCCGGTGGGAAGGTAGGTGGTGACGCCGCCTTCGGTTCCTGGCGCCATGCGGTTCTTGATGCGGATGTTGGCGAAGGTGCCGCGCATCATGACTTCATGGTTGCCGCGGCGCGCACCGTAGCTGTTGAATTCGCCGCGCGGAACCTGGCGTTCGGTGAGGTAGTTGCCGGCCGGGCTGTCGAGCTTGATGGAGCCGGCGGGCGAGATGTGATCTGTGGTGATGCTATCGCCCAAGGCCGCCAAGGCGCGGGCACCGCTGATGTCGGTGACGGGCGCCGGTGTCATGGTCATGCCTTCAAAATAGGGCGGGTTCTGGACGTAGGTGGAGCTTGGGTTCCACTTGTACGTGTCTCCGCCGGTGAGGCGGATGGCCTGCCAGTGCCCGTCGCCCTTGAAGACATCTGCATAACGTTTACGGAACATGGCCGGCGTGACGGCCGACTGCACCATGGCGGCGACTTCGGCGTTGGTGGGCCAGACGTCTTTCAGGAACACGTCCTTGCCCTCGGGCGTCTGCCCGAGCGGGGTTTCGGTGATGTCGGACCGGATGGTGCCGGCCAGTGCGTAGGCGACGACCAACGGCGGGGAGGCGAGGTAGTTCGCCTTTACATCGGGTGAGACGCGGCCTTCGAAATTGCGGTTGCCCGAGAGGACCGACACGGCGACGAGGTCGTTGCTGTTGATGGCATCGGCAATGGGTTCGGGGAGAGGGCCGGAGTTGCCGATGCAGGTGGTGCAGCCATAGCCGACGAGATTGAAGCCAAGCGCGTCCATATCGGCGGTTAGGCCGGCCTTGTCGAAATAGTCGGTCACGACCTGGCTGCCGGGTGCGAAGCTGGTTTTCACCCAAGGCCTGGACTTGAGCCCGAGCGCGTTTGCCTTGCGGGCGACGAGGCCGGCAGCGATGAGCACATTGGGGTTCGACGTGTTGGTGCACGATGTGATGGCGGCGATGACGACATCGCCATGGCCAAGATCGTGCGCGTTGCCTGAAACGGGGACGCGGCGGTTTGCATCGGCTGCTTTTCCGTAGCTGCCGATCAGTTCGGCTTCGAAGGCCTCGTCTGCCTGATCGAGGAGCACGCGATCCTGTGGGCGGCGGGGGCCTGCCAGCGAGGGTCGCACCGCGGCGAGATCGAGTTCGAGGGTGTCGGTGAAGACGGGATCGGGGGTGCTGACATCGCGCCACATGCCCTGGGCGCGGGCATAAGCTTCGACCAGCGCGATGCGGTGATCATCGCGGCCGGTGAAGCGAAGATAGGCGATGGTGGCGTCATCGACCGGGAAGAAGCCGCAGGTGGCGCCATATTCAGGGGCCATGTTGGCGATGGTTGCGCGGTCTGCCAGCGTGAGGGCATCGAGGCCGGGGCCGTAGAATTCGACGAAGCGGCCGACGACGCCCTTCTTGCGGAGCATCTGGGTGACGGTGAGCACGAGATCGGTGGCGGTGATGCCTTCGGACATGGTGCCCGTGAGCTTGAAGCCGACGACTTCGGGGATGAGCATGGAGACGGGCTGGCCGAGCATGGCGGCCTCTGCCTCGATGCCGCCGACGCCCCAGCCCAGCACGCCGAGCCCGTTCACCATGGTGGTGTGGCTATCGGTGCCGACGAGCGTGTCCGGGTAGGCGATGTGGGCGCCATCTGCTGCTTCGCTGACCCAGACGGTCTGCGACAGATATTCGAGGTTCACCTGATGGCAGATGCCGGTGCCGGGGGGCACGACGCGAAAGTTGCGGAGCGCAGAGGAGCCCCAGCGCAGGAATTCATAGCGTTCGATGTTGCGGGCATATTCAAGATCGACATTGTTGCCGAAGGCCTGGGGTGTGCCGAATTCATCGACCATGACGGAGTGATCGATCACGAGATCGACGGGCACGAGCGGGTTGATCTTTTGCGGATCGCCGCCGAGCCTGGTCATCGCATCGCGCATGGCGGCGAGATCGACGACGCAGGGGACGCCGGTGAAATCCTGCATCAGGACACGGGCTGGGCGATACTGGATTTCGTGATCGGAGCGGCGGTCCTTTGCCCAATCGGCGATGGCCTGCACGTCTGCGACCTTGACGGTGAAATCGTCCTCGAAGCGGAGCAGGTTTTCCAGCAGCACCTTCATGGAGAAGGGGAGGCGCGAGACATCGCCGATGCGGGCGCTGGCGGCTTCGAGACTGAAGTAATCGTAGCGCTTGCCATCAACGGTGAGGCTGCGGCGGGTGGACAGGGTATCGTGGCCGATGGCGGTCATGGCGTTTTTCGTCCCTCTGGCGTTTTGTGTTGCGCGGATGCTGCCGGAGCGCATCTTCCAAGCGCTGATGCCTCTAGAACGTGGGCTGCATTGCGGCAAGCTTGGCTTGATCGGTGCTCAAGGTCTGGCTGCGCTGCCGTTATCGAAAAGGCCACTGGCTGCGGGGTGCGAGAAGGAATGGGAATGGAACAGACAGGACCTCTGGTTGCCGAACGCCAGTTGACGGATGGTGCCGTGGAGGGCGCGGCCGACATGGGCGGGCTGGGGCACCCGCAGTTGGCCTGGTTCGATTCGATCCGGGCGCTGTTTGCCAGGACAGGGCTGCCGCCCGAGCCCGAAACCTATGAGCTGTTCTATCTGTATGTGAGCGGTGCCGACGCCGGGTTGCGGCGGGAGATGGAGCGCGCGCTGGAAGGCGGTGCGCTGACGGCCGATGTGGTGACAGAGCTGCGCCGCGTGCATTTTGGCGAGATTGCGGCGAGCGAGATGCTGGAGCTGGTGGAGACGGCGCAGGCAAGCGCACTGGCGCTGGCCGAACGGCTGGACCGCGGCCACGCCGACATCCGGGATTATGACGATGCCATATCGCAGGAAGATGTGGCGCTTTCCGTCAGCCGGTCTGCCCATGAACTGGCCGATCTGGTGCAGCGGCTGCGGCGCGCCAATGCGACGGTGATGTCTGCCAACCGGCGGTTGGAGGCCTCCATCCGGACGGCGAGCCTTGAGACCAACAAGCTGCTGGAGCGGCTGGGATCTGCCGAGCGGACAGCGCGGACCGATCCGCTGACCGGGCTGTTGAACCGGCGCGGGTTGATCGAGGCGTTGAAGAAGGCGCAGGCGACCGCGATGGAGACGGGCGTTCCGCTTTCGGCGGCGTTGGTGGACATCGACCATTTCAAGCGGGTGAACGACCAGTGGGGCCATGCCATCGGCGATGAAGTGCTGCGGTGCGTGGGAACGCACCTGGCGAGCCAAGTGCGCCGCACGGTGGGCGAAGGCGGCTTTGCCGGCAGACATGGTGGCGAGGAGTTTGTGGTGGCGATGCCCGGCCTTGGGGTGGCGGCGGCGGCGGCGGCAATCGATTCGGCTCGCGCGATACTGGCGCGGCAGGTTCTGCGCCGGTCCAACGATGGCGCCAGCCTTGGGCGTATCAGCTTTTCGGCCGGTGTCGCGGGGCTGCGGGCGGATGACAATGCGGACAGCCTGATCGATCGGGCGGATTCGGCGCTGTATGCGGCAAAGCGCGCCGGAAGGGACCGGGTGTATCCTGAACTGCCGCAGCGCTAGGGCGTGTTCCGTGTCGGTGAAATCACCTGCATCGGAAACCCATGCGGAAAAACAGATAGATAGAGCGGCCGGTCTGATGCAATCGGAACGAGGATCGCTCTGGAGCGAATTTCGCTGATGGGACCTCATCCGTGCAAGCACGGCCGCGCGCCTGCGCGCCAAACGCGAGCGGATGCGTCACCACCCGCGCGCCCTCGTATCAAGGCGTGGCCAGCCTTGCGCGGATGGTGGCGTGCACGCTGGCGGTGATCGGCCAGCCCAGGATGAGGGCGGCGGCCGACAGGGCGAACAGAAAGGGCGGGACGGCGAACAGCCAGCGCAGGCCGGTGAGGGCGGACGGGCTGTTTTCGGCGCCGGGCGTGGGATCGAAGCCGATTGCGCCCAGAAGCGGGTAGGTAAGGCCGACCGGGATGGCATAGCCGAGCTTGGCGGTGGCCGTGAGGATTGCGAAGTTCAGGCCCGTGGTATCCGCGCCGGGTGTGTTTGCGGTCTGGCGGTCGAGGGTCTGGGCGTCGTTCAGGTCGGCCATCATGGCCCTGAGCAGAAAGGCGGGGGCGGCGAAGGGAATGCCGGCGAGCACCATGGCGACAACTGCGATCTGGATGTTGCCCATTGGCACGATGAGGATGCCGAGCTGCGCGATGCCGAACCAGGCGGCAGCGAGCGCGGTTGCCTTGTGTTTGCCCCACGCCCTCGCCAGCCTGATCCAGACGGGCGCTGCGACGAGGCCGGCGATGAAATAGGCGAGCAGAAGGGCCGAGGCGGTTGCCAGCGGGATGTTCAACGCGGCAGTGAAGAAGAAAATGAACAGAGTGCCGGTGACGCCGGGCGCAATGGCGATCATCAGGTCGACCGCGAGCAAGCGCACCATGCGGCGATCCGCCAGCACCGCGCGGACATCGGCGAGGCGGACCCGGTGATCACCGACCGGCGCTTCGCCCTCGGGGACGATGAGGGCGGCGGCGATGACCGACAGGGGTGCCAGCACGATGATGAACCAGCCCATGGCCTGCACCCCCGCGCTTTCGGGGGCGCCGGGGCGTGCCCAGCCGACAGCGGGCGGAATGAGCAACACGGTGAGGGTGCCCAAGACGCTGAACGCGGTCCACATGCCGAAGATGCGGGCGCGTTCGCCATAATCGCCTGACAGGCGGGAGCCCCATGCCACCTGCGACAGGTTCATGCAGGAAAAGCCGATGTACAGGATGAACAGGGCGATGAAGGTGGCGAGCGCCGTTACGCCGGGCTGCGCCATGAACAGGAGCCAAGCACCCAGCATGAGGAACAGGGCGCCGGCCAGCAGCCAGGGCCGGAACTGGCCGAACCGGCTTCGCGTGTTGTCCATCAGGGCACCGAGCAGCGGATCGATTGGAATATCGACGATGCGGACGAGGGCGAAGAGAAGGCCCACGGTGGCGAGTGGGAGGCCGAGCGTTCCGGCATAATAGGGCGGGAGATAGACGACGAGCGGCAACCCGAGGGCGGCGACCGGAAGGCCGGGGCCGCACCAGGCGATGAGATGCGACAGCCTGACCCGAACGCCCGATGCCTGCATGGCGAACCCCAAACCCTTATTGCCCAGAACGGCTGGGACCGTTGTTTTGCAGCCTTCTTGCAGCATTGCGACGCCAGAGGCTAGGAGTTCGGGATGGTCGATCGCCTTCAATCTGTGGGAAGCGCTGCGCTGGCGCGTGGCGGGCGCATCAATTTTGCGGGATTCCTGCTGCGGTTGATGGCGCGATTCCCGTTCCTGCTGATTGCGGCGCGGCTTTACGGCGCGGAAGATCTTGGCCGTTTTGCCTATGCGACAATGGTGGTGGAATTTACAGCGCAGCTTGCGACGCTGGGCCTGAAGCGTGGGGTTGCGGCTGAAATGGCGCGGGGCGACCGGCCCCAAACGCATGCGCTGGCCGATGCGCTGCTGCTGGCACTGGGGCTGGCGATTGCCGGGGCGGGGTTGTTGCTGCTGTTTCCCGTACTGATGTTTCCGGATGGGGCGGTGGCGCCGGGCGAGCGCTGGCTGGCGCTGATCGTGCCGGCGATCGTGCTATCGGAAATCACGCTGGCCGGGCTTGCGTTCCGGCATCGGATCGGGGTGGCGGTGCGCGCGCGCTCGATCATCGAGCCGTGGGTGCTGACTCTTTGCGCGACCGCGCTGGCCTTTACCGCGTGGAAGAGCAGCGGGCTGCTGCTGGCGTTTGCGCTTTCGCTGGTGGCGGCAGCCGTTGCTTCGGTTTGGCCTGCGGTTGCCACCTTTGGTGTGCCGCATGGCTGGCGGCCCCGGCCGCGGCTATTGTGGGCCATGGCGGCGCGCAACCTGCCGCTGGCTGGTGCGGATATGGTGGAATGGGCAATGCGCCGGCTGGACATCTTCATCCTGGGCCGGTTTTCGAGCGCCGAAGTTGTGGGGCTGTACTTCGTGGCGCAGCAGGTGGCGACGCTGGCAGGCAAGATCCGCACCAGTTTCGACCCTATTCTGGCGCCGATGCTTTCGACCGCGCTGAAGGGCGGAAACCGGCTTGAGGCGGCTTCCCATGTGCGGCAGGTGGGCTTTTGGGTGCTGGCGTTCCAGATACCTGTCGTGTTGGCGCTGGGGCTGCCCGGTGAGGGCGTGATGGGGCTGTTCGGGCCGGCGTTCGCAGCGGCAGCGACGATCATGGCGCTGCTGCTGACGGCCGAGCTTGCGGCGGCAAATTCCTCCATCAGCGAAATGGGGCTGATCTATGCGCGGCCCCGCGCAAACCTGCTGATCGCGGTGGGGGGGCTGGTGCTCCAAGCGGCGCTGAGCCTGGCGCTGGTGCCGCGTTTTGCGGGCGAAGGGGCGGCGGCGGCACTGTTGCTGTCGCTTGTGGTGGTGGCCATCGCGCGGCAGTGGGTGCTGGGCCGGGCACTGGGTGCGCCGGTGGGGTTCTGGCGGTGGTCGTTGCTGGGGGCCGGGGCTGTGGCCTTTGCATTTGGCGCTGCGGCGCGTGCGCTGCCGGAGCTTTCGCAGATGCTGTTGACGATCCCCGGCGTGGCGCTGCTGTTCGGGATCATCCTGTGGCGGTGGGGGTTCGGACCCGAGGACAGGGCGCTGTTTGCGCGGCGGCGGTCGTGATCTTTACCCGGCCGGCTCGACCCGGCGGTTTACGAGGCGGCCTTCCGGCGTGCGGGCGGCGATGACGACCATGGGGCCTTGGCGCAGCTGATCTTCGAGGATGGGGGCGCTGGCTTCCGATACGAAGATGCGGCTGGTGAAGGTGAGCGCCTCGCTTTCGCGGAAGGGCTGGCGCATGTCGATCTGGCTGAGGGAGAGGTTGACCGGGCTTTGGCAGCTTGCGCCCACGGACGAGACGACGGCGCGCACCGTTTGCCCGGCCTGTTCGAGGCAGAGCTGGCAGCCCTGCTTCTGTTCGCAGGCGGCGGGGTTGCCCTGCACGTCCCAATCATAGGCGAAGACGATGAAGCGGCCGCGCAGGGGATCGCGCGGGTCGTAGCCGGTGATGGGAATGCGCCACACTTCGGCCTGGCCGAGCGCGGCCTGGTTGCGCCAGATGCCCGCCCCGAGCCCGACGATGGGGAGCAGCAGGGCGGCAAGGAGAAGCCAGCGCTTCATTCGGCTGTTTCCATGGCCACGGATTTCCGGGCGCGAACGATGCGGTTCCAGAGCCAGGTAAGGCCGACGACGAGCGCGCCACCTAGGATGAGGCCGCCGCCGGTGGCGGCAAGCGAGCCGAACAATTCGATATAGATGATGAAGATCCTGAGGCCGATGGCGGCGACCGCAACGGCGAACAGCGCGTTCCAGCCGCTGGTTGCTGCGCCCTGCGCGACGGAGGCCCAGAGCCCGATGAAGATGGTGACACCGACGAGGCGGCTGACCATGTGATCCGGGTGGGGGATGGCCAGCGCGAGCGTTGTAGCCAGCACGGGCGCGACGATGAGTGGAAGAAGGAGGGCGCGGGGCCATTCCGTGCTGCGCTGTGCCAGCCCGGCGGTGAGAATTGCGATGGCGGCAGGCGGCAGGAGGCGGATGGCATTGTCCATCGCCTGTGCAGGCGTGATGGTGGAGGCCCAGGCGAAGTGGGCGATGCTGGCCGCGCCGAGCGTGACCACAATCCCGGTTTCGCGCAGCGCGAGCCGGAAGCCGGGTGCGAGCTGGCGGTGTGCGAGGGACAGTGCGATCAGCGCCCCCGGCGCGGCCATGGCAGCGCCCTGTGCCAAGCGCCAGAGGCCACCATCATCGACCGTATCGACGGCCATGCCGACGGGGCCTGCGAGCGCCATGGCGGCGAAGAGCGTTCCTGTAAGCCTTGTCTGCCCGCCGATGAGAAGGGCGGGGCCGGCCAGCGCCAGCCAGAGGAGAAAGGCGTGCCAGGCGGGGCCGGTGAGCTGATAGACTTGCGCATGGAGGGCGATTCCGCCGAGCACGAGCATCGCTGTGAGGAACAGCGCGGTTTCCGATGCCCATGGGCGCCCGGCCCTTGCGGTTCGGAAAGCTGCGGCTGCGGCCCCGCATAGGAGTGCCATGTGGGTGGAGAGTTTCACCCAATCGGCGATCCGGTCCCAGTTGGCGGAGATGACGAGCAGGATCCCCAGCACCAGCGCGAGGAGACCGAGGCCGGAGATGGCCCAGAGCGCTGTCGGGCGTTCGGATGCACTTTCGTGTGCGCGGATGCTGTCGGCCGTGGCCTTGTCGACAAGGCCTGCTTCTATCCAAGCATCGAGTTTGCGATCGAGAGACACAATCGCCCTGTGCGCTTCGGCGCGGCGTGCGACAAGCCTTGGGGCTTTCATCCTTGGCGCTGCATCCTACATATCGGCCGAAGGGCCGAAGACCGGCCGCGCGAAAGGCATATTTCCGGACATGAGCGAAGCACAAAGCTGGCACGGCACCACGATCCTATCGGTGCGCAAGGACGGCAAGGTCGTCGTGGCGGGCGACGGGCAGGTTTCGCTTGGGCAGACGGTGATAAAGCCCAATGCGAAGAAGGTCCGCCGATTAGGGGCAGACGGGAAGGTGATCGGCGGGTTCGCCGGATCGACCGCTGACGCCTTTACCCTGTTCGAGCGGCTGGAGGCCAAGCTGGAGCGATTTCCCGGCCAGCTGACACGCGCCTGCGTGGAACTGGCGAAGGACTGGCGGCAGGACCGCTACCTGCGCCGGCTGGAAGCGATGATGATCGTGGCGGACGACACGACAACCCTGATCCTGACCGGGACTGGCGATGTGCTGGAGCCCAATGACGGGATCGCGGCGATCGGTTCGGGCGGGAATTATGCGCTGGCAGCCGCCCGGGCGTTGGCCGACCAGCCGCTGGACGCCGAGACGATTGCACGCAGATCGATGAAGGTCGCCGCCGAAATCTGTGTGTACACCAACGACAATCTGACAGTGGAAACCATCTGATCATGGACGCCCCCATCAACACCGATCCTGAGACCTCTGTGCGCGACACAGCCACGCGCCCGCCCCTGAACCAGCCGGGCTTCGGCCAGCTGACCCCCAAGGCGATTGTCGCTGCGCTGGACCGCCATATCGTTGGCCAGACCGATGCCAAGAAGGCTGTGGCGGTTGCGCTGCGGAACCGCTGGCGGCGCCAGCAGCTGCCACCCGAACTTCGGGACGAGGTGACGCCCAAGAACATCTTGATGATCGGGCCGACGGGCTGTGGGAAAACCGAGATCAGCCGCCGGCTGGCAAAACTCGCCGATGCGCCGTTCCTGAAGATCGAGGCGACCAAGTTCACCGAAGTTGGCTATGTCGGCCGGGATGTGGATTCGATCATCCGCGACCTGGTTGAGGAATCGATCCGGCTGACGCGCGAGATCAGGCGTGCTTCGGTGCGCGAGGCGGCGGAGAAGGCCGCGCTCAACCGGTTGATTGATGCGCTGGTGGGCAAGGACGCATCCGAGGCAACGCGGCTGGCGTTTCGCGACCGGCTGTTTGCCGGGCAGCTGAAGGGCAAGGAAGTCGACATCGAAGTGGAGGACTCGGGCGGGCAGATGCCGTTCGAGATGCCGGGCATGCCGCCCGGCTCGGTTGGTATGATCAACCTGGGCGACATGCTGAAGGGCGCGATGGGCAAGCGGATGAAGCGCCGCAAGATGCCGGTCGAAGCCGCCTGGGAGCAGCTGGTGAACGAGGAGAGCGACAAGCGCCTCGACACCGATGAGCTGACGCGTGAAGCGGTGAAGAACGCCGAGGGCAATGGCATCGTGTTTCTGGATGAGATCGACAAGATTGCCGTTTCGGATGTGCGGGGCGGCTCGATTTCGCGTGAGGGGGTGCAGCGGGATCTGCTGCCGCTGATCGAAGGGACGACGGTGGCGACGAAATATGGCCCGGTGAAGACCGACCACATCCTGTTCATCGCATCGGGTGCCTTTCATGTGGCGAAACCTTCGGACCTGCTGCCCGAGCTTCAGGGACGCCTGCCGATCCGGGTGGAGCTGAAGGGGCTTTCGAAGGCCGATTTCGTTCGGATCCTTTCCGACACGGAAGCTTCGTTGACGCGGCAATATTCCGCTTTGATGGGGACCGAGGGGGTAGCGCTGAGCTTTACCGAGGACGGCATCGCGGCGATTGCCGATATTGCAGCGCAGGTGAACGACCGGATCGAGAACATCGGCGCGCGGCGGTTGCAAACGGTGATGGAAAAGCTGCTGGAAGACCTGAGCTTCGAAGCGGCCGGGGCCGCCGAAGGCACATCGTTGAACGTGGACGCCGCCTATGTGGAGAAGCAGCTGGCGGCGATTGCGCGCGACAATGATCTTTCCAAGTTCATCCTGTAGGGGCTGACGTCCGGTTGGGCTGGCCGCCGGGGCCCAGCCTGCGCTAGGCAAGGGCCGATGGACACGTTTGCACCCGCCGGTACCGAACACGAGCCGCAGCCCAACCAGACGGCGCGGCAGCGTGCGGCGCGGGCGCGGGCGCGGCTGGCGCGGCGCTGGTGGCGGCGCGAGATTGTCGGCTCGGTGGATTACGCCAATGTCGTTGCGCGCGTGGATGCAGAAGCCGGGCTGAGCCCGCGCTATCTGTTCATGATCCTGATGTCGGCCGGCATTGCGGTGCTGGGGCTGCTGCTATCGTCGCCGGCGGTGATCATCGGGGCCATGCTGATTTCGCCCCTGATGGGGCCGATCATCGGGCTGGGCTTTGCGCTTGCGATCTTCGAGTGGCGCGAGGTGCGGCGGAGCCTTGCGGCGCTGGCCGTGGGGTCTGCGCTGGCCGTGGTGTTCTGTGCGTTGGTGGTGGCGCTTTCGCCGTTGCAGGCCGTGACGCCGGAAATCCTGGCGCGGACGCGGCCCAACCTGTTCGACCTGCTGGTGGCGGTATTTTCGGCCCTTGCGGGCACGTACGCGACCATTCGCGGCCGGGGTGAGACGATCGTGGGGGTGGCGATTGCCACGGCCTTGATGCCGCCACTGTCGGTGGTGGGGTTCGGGCTGGCGACGGGCAACGCCCAGGTGTTCGGTGGCGCGTTCGCGCTGTTCATGACCAACCTGCTGGCAATTGCGCTGAGTGCTGGGATCATGGCGCGCTTCTATGGCTTTGGAACCGAGCTTTCGCCGCGGCAGACGCGGATGCAGGCCGCGCTGATCTTCGGGGTTTTCATCCTGATGTCGGTGCCGCTTGCGCTGGCGTTGCGGCACATCGCCTGGGAGGCTGTGGCGAGCCGGCAGGTGCGCAGCGAGATAGCAGGGCATTTCGGAGACGGGGCGCGCGTTTCGCAACTGGAGATCGATTTTGCCGCCGACCCGCTGCGCGCCAATGCGCTGGTGCTGACGGAAGCGTTCATGCCTGGCGCCGAGGCCGCGATCGGCGAACGGATCGAAGCGCGGCTTGGCCGGCCGGCGACATTGCAGCTGAACCAGCTGGTGGTGGACCAGGATGAATCGCGGCTGGAGCAGGAGCGTTCGGTGCTGGACGAGGCGCGCCAGAGCGAGGCGGATACACAGGCGCTGGCGGCGGCGGTTACCGCTTTCGCGCGTGTTTCGCCCGGAGACGTGGCGGTGGACAAGGGGCGGCGGCTGGTGGTGGTGCAGGCCGGGCCGGCCGCGACGATTCCGGCACTGCATGATGCGGAGTTGCGGCTTGGGGTGGATTATCCGCGCTGGACGATCCGGATCGTGCCGGCCTTCGGGCCCTTGCCGACGGTTCCGTTTCAGGCGGGCGGGACTGCGCTGAACGCGAATGGAATGCTGGCAGCCCGGCAGGCCGGCTGGGCCCTGGAACGCTGGGGCGTTCGGCGCGTGACAGTGGTGGGGCGGACGGCCACTGCCGGGGATGGGCCCGCAGGCGATGCCGCAGCGCGGATGGCAGCGCGGGCCGATGCCGTAGCCGTGCAGATGGAAGCGTTGGGGTTGGCAGCGGGGCGCCTGGTGGATCCGCCCGGGCCCGCGCAGCGCGCAGCCGAACGCGAAGGCGGGTTTGCGTTGTTCCGAAGCGTGGCGGTGCAGCCGGACCTTGGCCCGGTGCCGGCGAACTGACTGGATTTGCGGGAAGGGGACTAGCGGGAGGGGGACTTGCGCTGCCCTGCCCCGTTGCTATCGATGCGCCATGAAGCTTTCCGATTGCCACAATGTGCAGGATTTCCGGGAGCTGGCGCGGCGGCGCCTTCCGGGGCCCGTGTTCCACTATATCGACGGTGCGGCGGATGACGAGCTGACCAAGGCGCGCAACACGCGGGCCTTCGATGATGTGGACCTGGTGCCCAATGTGCTGGCGGGCGTGGCCGAGGTGGACATGTCTGTCTCGGTGTTGGGGCGGCGGATCGGGATGCCGCTGTTCCTTTCGCCCACGGCGTTGCAGCGCCTGTTTCACTGGGAAGGTGAGCGGGCTGTCGGCCGGGCGGCGAGCGCGTTCGACACCTATTTCGGGCTTTCGTCGCTTTCTACCGTGAGCCTGGAGGATATCGGCGCGACGGTGGACGGGCCCAAGATGTTGCAGCTGTACGTGCACAAGGACGAGGGGTTGAACCAGAGCCTTGTCGACCGGGCGAAAGCCTCCGGGTTCGATTGCCTGACACTGACGGTGGACACGATTGTTGGCGGCAACCGGGAGCGGTGCCTGAGGACGGGTTTCACCAGCCCGCCGCAATTCACGGCGCTGAGCGTGTGGGAATATGCAACGAAGCCGCGTTGGGCGCTGGACTACCTGTTCCGCGAAAAGTTCAGCCTCCCAAACTTGGCGGGGTTCCTGCCCGAAGGCACATCGAAAGCCATGTCTGTTGCCGATTATTTCACGCAGATGCTGGACCAGACACTGGACTGGACGCGGGCCGAGGCAATCCGGAAAAGCTGGGGCGACAAGCCCTTCTGCCTGAAGGGCGTGATGAGCGTGGAGGATGCAAAGCGCGCCATCGACATCGGGGCGACCGCGATTATGGTTTCGAACCATGGTGGGCGGCAACTGGACGGCAGCCGCGCGCCGTTCGACCAGATCGCCGAACTGGCCGATGCCGTTGGTGACCGGATCGAGATCATCTGCGACGGGGGGATCCAGCGCGGGAGCCATGTGCTGAAGGCGCTGGCGGCGGGCGCGAAGGCCTGTTCCGGGGGGCGGATGTACCTCTATGCGCTGGGAGCGGCCGGCGAACCGGGCGTTCGGCGGATTTTGGGGCGGCTGAAGCTGGAGATCGAACGCGACATGAAGCTGATGGGCGTGACGCGGGTGGACCAGCTGACTCGGGACAGGCTGCGATACCGGTAATGGACGAGACGTAAAAAATACTCGACACAAAGACGAATATCTTTTACATCATGTAGAACTTATTCGACATGGAGTCCCTTCAAGTGATCAGTGATTTGTCCTTTCGCGAAAAATCCGCTTGGGCGATGGGTGCCCTTTCGCTTGCCATCACCATCCTTTACCTAATCGACGTCCAGCCCATCAGCTGGCGTACCGGATCGGCCCCCCCGGTGGACCGGGATTTCATCAAGATCACGATCGCCGCCATTGTCGGCTCGATCATCGTCCAGAGCATTCTGGCCGCCGGCAATCCGAAAGATGCTGACGCGCCCGCCGATGAGCGAGAACGGCTTGTCCTCGCACGCGCCGGAAGCGTTTCGGGCTTTGTGCTTGCCTTTGGGTGTGTGGCGGCACTGTTGAACTATCTGGTTCACCCCAATGGCAACCTTCTGTTCCACGGCATCCTCCTCAGCCTGCTGTTTTCCACTGTTGCCGAGTCTGCCCTGCAGATTTTCTTTTTCCGACGCGGCGCCTGAGCGATGGGCAAGGCCCCCCCCATCACCAACCGGGTAAAGTTGCACCGCATGCTTGCTGGCGGCATCACCCAGGCCGATCTTGCCGATGCTGTCGGAGTGACGCGCCATACGATCATTGCCATAGAGCAGGGTCATTATTCCCCCAGCCTTGAAACCGCATTCCGGATCGC
>Ga0105045_10002644_pt1 | contig 15180 bp, 12 predicted proteins | sample MAT02_FD_78089 | JGI IMG/M metagenome (GOLD analysis project Ga0105045, IMG submission 78089) | Freshwater microbial communities from Lake Fryxell liftoff mats and glacier meltwater in Antarctica - MAT-02 (megahit assembly) | ecosystem: Environmental > Aquatic > Freshwater > Ice > Liftoff...
ACTTACCTATATACGCAACCTCTGGGTCATGGTTCAAAAACTTGCGTCTACCACCCCAAATATCTCGAAAAAATACAAGCTGTATCGTTGCCCCTTTTGCCGCCGCCCTTTTTCTTTGGCCTTTACTATGCGTTCTTTGTCCCCACCAATAGTCGGCGGCAATCAAAAAGGTAGCAACCGGGCCCAATTGCCCAGTTGCTACCCTTTTTTGGCTCAGTGTCCTGTCAATTCTTACTTTGTCACCTTTAAAACGCCCTGCATCACGCTGGCATGGCCGGGGTAGGTACATACATAGGTGTAGGTGCCCGGCTCGGTCGGGGCCAAGAAATAAATGGCTTCTGACCCGTTGGGTTGCAAGAGTTTGGTGTGAAACAGCACCAGCGCGGAGTTGGGCACATAGTCCAGGCCCGAGCTTTCCAAGCCCATGTTCTCGGCCAGTTTGCCCACGGCAGCGGCGGCATTGGGCTTCACTATCACCAAGTTATGGGTCATATCATCATTGTTGTTGAATACCAGTTTGACCTTGCTGCCCGCTTTCACCTGCATTTCTTTGACGCTATAATTGAGGTTGGGCCGCGTGCCCACCGTCAGCACTTGGTCGGGCTGGCCCCATGACGCGGGCATTTTGGTGATCCGTTTGGCACTTTTGACCTCACTGGGCTTGGCCCCGGCTTTAACGGGCATTTTGGCTGCGGTTTTGGGCATGGCGTGCTGATGGGCCATTTGGCTGGCCGTCAATACCGCTTTTTCGCCCTCGGGCAAATTATTGAGGGTGTAGTACCCGACGTTGTGCAGCAGGCCCGCGCCTTGATCAGTCTGGACATTGCTGATTTTTAGCTCATGGATGTAGCCTTCACGCAGGCCATCCACCACCAGCCGCACCTTGGTTCGGTCGCCAGAAACGACCGCCCCCTTGATCGCGCAAATTTGTTGATTGATAATGGGGCTGCCGTATTCGCTCTGATATTTGTAGGTGAAGCCACTGATTTGGTAATTCATGGTATTCTGTAAAGTTTTTTGGTCGGCTGGCAAGGTAAATTCCACCTCAAAACCATCGGGCTTGGCCGTGATTGCCTTGATTTCAAACGGGGTTTTCCCGGACCAGACCAAGCGCTGGAGGGCATAAGGGGCTTTGCCCGTGCTGGCCCACCCCCGGCTGGTCATGCCCCCAAACAGCGAGCCATCTAAACCCCAGCGGAGGCGCAGCAGTCCCGAGGCAAAGCCCTCACGGAAGGGATAGCAAGCACCCTGATATTTTCCCTTTACTTTTTCCAAGCTCATCCGCATGATTTTGGAATGTCCCTGATCGGCCACAAAATATTGGCCAGCAAATGGCCCGAAGGCACCACGGGTGGTATCTTCCAAAATGTCGGAGGTGGATATGCCCATGAGCGTGTGCGGAAACCAAACGCAGGGCAACTTGATTTGGGGCAACTGTTTGGCGGCTTCGTGCATGGGAGCGCCCGTGTCCACGGCTTTCAGGTCGGCTTTGGTCAATGTCAGGGGCGATCCGGGCTCTTTGGTCCAGTTCAACCCGCCCGCATTGCCAGCAAAATCGCCCTTTTCCAAATGCGTGACCCGGCCCGAACCCACCCAATCGCCCTGATTTTCGGCATAAAACACGTCGTTGGCCGAGTTGATGGTGAACCCTGCCGGGGAGCGCAGGCCGGTGGCAATGGGTGACATCTCGCCGTTGGGTTTGATCTTGAGCAACCAACCGTGCCATTTGCCCAAGCCATCGCCATAGCCAACCCAAGCCACGTTCAGAGTGACGAACATATCGCCGTTTTTGTCAAAAATTGGCCCATAAGCATATTCATGGTAGTTGCCGCTCAGATCAAAGCGGTGGACCGGGGCAAAAACATCGGCCCGGCCATCGCCATCGGTGTCGGTCAGTTTGGTGAGTTCACCGCGCTGGGTGCAATAAAAAGCCCCGTCCCGGTAGGCCAAGCCCAGCACCTCGTGCAGCCCGGCGGCATAGCGGCTGAAAAACGGCGATGAACCGCCCAACATGTAGGGGTTGTCCACCAGCCAGATTTCGCCCCGCCGGGTGCTGACTCCCAGCCGCCCATCGGGCAGCACGGCCAAGCCACCCACTTCCAGTTCAATGTTTTCGGGAATGGGAATGGTACGGATTTGATAGAAATCATCTTCGGATTGGGGCCGGGCTTTTTGGGCAACCGCTCCCAACTGAAGTAACCAAAAACTGGCAATGAGATAGAAAAATGGGCGTTTCATAAGTTGGGGATTAGTTTACCAAACCAAGTCATATTTTAATTCACCATTTGGCGATTCGGCCAAAAGTACTTGTTGACCATTTAAGGTTTTAATGGTCAGTTTTAAATTCTGGTTTTCGGTTATTTGCAAAAAATATTGCTGATTATTGATTGCAAAAATATTTTTACTTATTTCGCGGATGGATGCTCCTTCAGCTAACCGAAAAACTAGTTTTTTATTGGCCGGAATATTACTTGTTTTCAAACTTCTCGCCAACCCTTTTGCGTTGGCCAAGGGCAACAAATGATCTTGGATTGTGCTGCCGCCATACACATAATGAAAAGTGGGGTAGCGTTTTTCATCCAGCACATACCCTTGGTAAACCAGGGTTTGGGCATCCAAAGTGTCGGGCAATGGATCGTCGGCACTGTTCACCAGTGCCAAGGGTGATTTACCGGTCAGCCTCAGGTTAGCCCCCAATGGCTGGGCTGTTTGGGGTTCGCCCCGCTCAAACCACATGTCGTTCAAATTCAAGAATTTGCCTTTCCACACGTACAGCACACTGGCTTGGTCGAGGTCATAACTGTAATGCACGCCAGCAGGATCGCCCACGGAAAGGCAGTGGGTCTTTTTCTGTTGGTCAAAAAGGAGGAAGGAACGCAACAAAGTGGGCTCGCGCTCGGCACTTAGCTCGATCAAGCCGGGCTGGGGCAGTTCGGGCAGGGAGCTTGGCGCGTGAAGGGGTACGGGCTTGGTATTGGGCTTTTGGACAAATAGGGCCAGCCCAGTGGGCGCCCAACTGTCCTGTTTGGTAAATTGGAAAACGAAATCGTGCCCCCCGGCCGTGAGCGGGACTTGCAGTTTCGCGGGCGAGCCGTACAGATAAGTCCAAGACTCCTGCGGCGACACGACTTTGCCGTCAATTTGAAGTTGATAATTGCCGGACAAATAAGCTGTAAAGGTGTAAGTATCGGTGGTGGGTGCATCCAACTTGCCCGCAAACTTGAGCGAAAACTTGTCGGACAAATCGGCCAACCGATAATCGAGGGCCTCGGTTGCGCCCTTGCGAACCAGTTCCTTGGCGGTTATCTTGGTGAAATCTCTTTGGGTGGTTTCGTAGTATTCATAGTTGAGGCCATTGAGTTGCAGATCCAACTCTCCCAACAGACCATATTTCAGGTTCCGAAAAAACACTTGCCCGTGATCGCCTTGGATCATCAAGGGGGCGAGGGGTTTTTCATCCTCGGCCACGGCTGCCCGGGTTGGTCCAGACACGGCCACATTTTCGTGGATTACCACCCCGTTCAGCACCACCTTGACAAACCGCGCATTTTCGGTTTTTTTGCCCGCTTTGTCAAACTTGGGGGCCTGGAACAGCACCACCAAGTGTTGCCACAGCCCAGGAGCCAGCGCGGCATTCACCCGGGCAGGCCGGCCTTCGAAGCCCTTTTTGCCTTCGGGCCGGCGCTCGTCCCAGCGCTCGTAGATGCTGCCGCAGTCTTGGACCGCCAGTTTATTGACGTTCCAACTGTCAAACAACTGGATCTCGTAGCGGCTTTGCAGGTAAATGCCCGAATTGGAGCCTTTGGGAACCATAAAATCCAGCTCCAGATACAGATCGCCGTGCTCAAATTGGCTGAACAAATTAGCTTCGGGTTTGTACTGAAATTCTGGGGAAAACAGATTGGCCAGCACCCCAGACCCGGAGGTGGTGGCTAGGCTGGCATCGGCAAATCCCCCGGCTACTTGCCCGACCACCTGCCAGTTTTTGGCGGCAGGGCGGAACCCGGACAAATCTTGCAAAGGAACTGGGGTGAGCGTGTAGAGGTTTTCTTGGGCAGAAAGCGGGGAAATGACCAGCGACAAACAGACTAGGAGCAATGAAGTTGTTTTCATTAGGAGTGGTAGTTGGATGGCTTTTTTGGCAATCCACCAAGCCAAGTTGGCTTTGCAAATCACTGCCACATAAATACATGTTTTCACTGACAAAACCCTTCCCCCAAATGCAATGCTGGGCCAAAGCGGCCCTACTCGGCTTCTGGTCAAAATTTGAACACCACCCCATTGATCCTCGCTGCTTTGAATGGCTTGGCCAAGCCAAAGCCGCTCAAAAAATAGTTGCGCGAAGTGAAGCCCCGGCCATTCAGATAGACCACCTCAAACTTGCTGGGCCAAAAAGAACAAACTGGGCAATCGTGTTCAAATGTGATCCGGTCATTGTTTTTTGCGATGACCTTGATCCGGTCAAGTGTTGATAGACCTTCGCCCACTTTGAGCCCAAAATTGGCCACAATCCAGGGCCGGCCATCATTCAAGGCCCCCCGGATGAGGTTTTGTTGCGCATCAATGCGTAAGTAGATCGTTTGTTGGAGCTGTGCCGGATCGGTGCTGGCCTTCTGGTAGGAAGTCAAGACAAAATACTCACCATCAGCCAATTGGGCTTTGCCCGTCACTTCTAGGTAGTCGTTGTCGTCCACTTTCCAATAATTGCCCACGGCCAGCGGCAAATAATTGGTCGTGAGGGGATCGCAACATTCATCATCTTTGCTCTGGCAAGCGGCACAGATCAGGAAGAGTAAACCGAGCAAAAAGGGGTTTGTTTTCATCGGATGGGAGTTTTGCCCATTACGCATGGGCCAGCGAGCGCGTTGCACCTTGCCCCAATATTTCTTCAATATTTTGCCTTTGGTTACGTACAAAAGCTTACCTTTCCAAAAAAATAATAAGCTAAATGAAAAAGTTCATATTATTCGGCGCAATTGCAATGATTGTCATTGTAGCCAGTGTTTCCACCGTCTCATGTACCCGCATCGATGCCGGGCACGTGGGCATCAAGGTCAATCTTTATGGTGACACCAAGGGTGTGCAGGACATCACCGAAGTGAGCGGCATGGTGTGGTACAGCCCGGTGACCACCGCCATTTATGAGTTCCCCACTTTTGTGCAGCACAAAGTCTGGACGGCCGATATGCAAGAGGACAGCCCAACCAACGAGGAATTCACTGTCACCACCCGCGATGGCTTGAGTTTGTCATTTGACGTAGGGCTTGATTATCAGGTAATTCCCAGCAAGGTGGCGGATATTTTCCGTACTTACCGCAAGGATCTGCCCCGAATCACCAATGAGTTTATCCGCACCATGGTGCGCAATGCCTACAACAATGTAGCTTCTGGTTACACCGCCGAAGACATGGTTTCGCGCCGGGCCGAGTATGAAATCCAAGTCCGCAAGAGCCTGGACGGTACCATGTTGAAATCGGGTTTTGAGATTGCCCAGATCGGGATCATTGGCAAAATCAGGATGCCCGCCACGCTGGAAGAGGCCGTCAACTCCAAAATCAAGGCCGTGCAAGATGCCATCCGGGCCGAAAATGAAAAGCAGCGGGTGATTGCCGAAGCGCAGAAGAACATCGAGCAGGCCCGCGGCGAGGCCGAAGCCACCCGCATCCGGTCCGAGGCCGAGGCCAATGCCAACCGCGCCCTCTCTACCACCATTTCCCCACTGCTGATCCAAAAATTGTACTTGGAAAAATGGGACGGCAAATTGCCCGTTTACGGCCAAGTGCCGCAATTGTTCAAAAATATCAATTAAGCCATGGCTGGGGCCATTTTACCGGCCTAGGCAATCGTTGGCGCAGCCACTCGTTTAACCATACGGGTGGCTGCGCTGGTTTTTACCCGAAAATCCCCCATTTTGCCATTTTACTTAGGGTCTGGGCAGGGTACTTTTGTGGAGTCAACCAGTTACTTTATTGGCCGACATCAATAATGGAAAACAGAATCCTCGGCCTGCACCACGTCACGGCCATTTCGGGCAATGCCCAACGCAATTACGATTTCTACACCAAAGTGTTGGGGATGCGGTTTGTCAAAAAGACCGTCAATTTTGACGATCCTCACACCTACCATTTGTACTACGGCGACTATCCGGCCTCGCCCGGCACGATCATGACGTTTTTCCCTTGGGAACACATCACCAAGGGCCGCCGGGGCACGGGCCAGGCCACGGAGGTGGGCTTCTCGGTGCCTGCGGGCAGCTTGGAGTTTTGGCAGCAGCGCATGGAGGCCCAAAACGTGGTTTATAACAACATCGCCGACAAGTTTGGGGAACGCTACCTGACGATCGTCGACCCGGACGGCCTCAAATTGGAACTGACCGAGGCCCAGCCGATTGATGAGCGGGCGGGCTACGCCACCGACGAAGTGGGCGCGGCCAACGGCATCAAAGGGTTTCACCAAGTAACCTTGACCTTGCGGAACATCAAGAGCACGGCCGAGGTGCTGACCGACATCTTTGGTTATCAACTCGTGAACCAACACGTGAACCGCTACCGTTTCGCGACCGATGCCACCGCCAGCGCGGCCATTATCGATCTGGTGGAAGCCAAGGGTGAGGCGCAGGGAACCGTGGCGGGCGGCTCTGTCCACCACATCGCTTTCCGGGTCCAGGACGATGCCACCGAAATGAAATTCCGGGAGCTGGTTGCCAGCAAGGGGCTGGACATTACGCCCCAGATCGACCGCAACTATTTCCGTTCGCTCTACTTCCGCGAGCCGGGCGGTGTGCTGTTCGAAATCGCCACCGATACCCCCGGCTTTACTGTTGATGAACCAGTGGAATCATTGGGCCAAGCCCTGCAACTCCCCGCGATGTACGAAAAACGCCGGGCCGAGATTGAGAAAGTGCTGCCAATATTGCAATAATGCTTGATCCGCTTTCATTCGGGCGGCCGACCTCACTAGTAGGTTTGCTGCCCAAAAGCAAACTGGCAAAGTGTGTTTTACCCCAATCTGTTTTTGCATGGATTTTCAACCGTTAAAATACCGATTTGTCAAAGCCACCGCCCAAGTGAACGATGCTTCCACCTTGCTCCTGCTGCACGGGACTGGCGGCGACGAGACCGATCTGCTGCCCCTCGGCCAATCATTTGGCCCGGAGGTCAACTTGCTGAGCGTGCGCGGCAATGTCTTGGAAAATGGAATGCCCCGTTTCTTTCGCCGCTTGGCAATGGGCGTTTTTGACGAAAAAGATGTCCGTTTTCGCACCCGTGAACTGGTGCATTTTCTCGCGGAAGTTGCGGGCCAGTTGGGTTTCAACCCCGCCAAAGTAGTTGCGCTGGGCTACTCAAACGGGGCCAACATTGCGGGCGCGGTGCTCATGCTCCACCCGGAGTGTTTGGCGGGGGCCATCTTGCTGCGGCCCATGCAGCCACTCAACGGGTCGGATTTCGGGACTGGCCGCCCGGTGCCGGTGCTAATGCTCTCGGGGGCCACGGATGGCACGGTGGATCCCGCCGCCACTCGTGCCTACCAAGATTTGTTGGCGGCCAACCAGTTGGTGGTGACCCACCAGCAACTCCCGGCGGGCCACTCGCTCACCCGCGAGGATTTGGCCATCGCGTTGGCTTGGTTCAACGCTAATTTTTGATCGGTGCAGGCTTTTTTCCAATTAATCCGGTGGCCCAATCTGCTCATCGTGGCCCTCACCCTGGCCTTGCTGCATTTCCGGCTTGGCGGCCATTTCGCGGGGCCGATTTTCTGGGGGCTGATCATTACAGTGGTGGCCACTGCTGCGGCCGGCTATGCCGTCAATGACCTTTATGACCAGGCCATTGATCGGGTAAACAAGCCGGATCAGATGGTGATCGGGCGGTTGATGTCGCCAACGGGGGCCACTTGTGCCTATCTGGGGTTGGTGACCCTCGCCCTGGGTGCGCCCATGCTGTTGGGCCTCAACTTCGCCCAGCTTTTGTTGAAAGCCAGTTTCGTTGCCAACCTCCTGTTGTGGCTCTATGCTGGCTGGTTCAAAAAAACACCACTTTTGGGCAATGTATTGGTTGCGGGGTTGAGCGCAGCCCCGATTTGGTTGCTGGGCCAGCTCTACGACCAGCCGCCGGCCCTGATCGGGCTTTTCAGCGTTTTTGCTTTTTTCATTTCGTTGATCCGAGAGATTGTCAAAGACCTCCAAGATCGGGTCGGCGATGCGCAGAATGGTTGCTTTACCCTCGCCCTTTTGCTGGGCGAGCGGGGTACGAAAGGCGTTTTGTCCCTATTGTTGCTGGTTTACACCGTTGTACTGGGACGCCTGCTTTGGCATTGGCCCAATGGATTGTATTTTTTTGCTGCGATTGCCACTTTGCTCGGCGGCCTGGCGTGGCGGCTCTACCGTGCCCACACCCCCGGCGCCTACGGGCTGGCCAGCCGCGATTGCAAGGGAATCATGCTTGTGGGCATGGGCGGCATCTTGCTCATCGGTTAAACCAGATCCGCCAGCCTACCACACGATCAAAAAATAAATTTTTGGTCAACAATATAAAACCGGCTGAACAAAAATCGGTTTACAATTTACCGGAAACCAGCATCCCTGCAATCGGGCAAATCACGCTTGGCGATCACCCAAACCAGTTTACCCCCAAATAAAATTGGTTTTTTGCTGCCTTGAAAGTAAATCACTGAAAATTAGGGACATAGCTTTTTTCAATACCCCAAATCATTTTTATGCTGGTATAATCTTGCCATAAACTTGTAATTTGCTGGCCGGTTTAGTGCGTAATGAAATCCCGAAATGGTAAAAAACAAATTGGTAGTACCGTTCTTGAAATGGGTGGGGGGCAAACGACAGTTGATGCCGGCCATCATGGAATTGGTGCCCAAGGAAATGACCACTTATTTTGAACCCTTCGTGGGCGGCGGGGCGGTACTTTTCCACCTTCAGCCAAAAACGGCGGTAGTCAATGATTTCAATACGGAACTGATCAATGTCTATCGTGTCGTCAAGACCAATGTCGATGAACTGATCGTAGATTTGCGAAAGCACTTAAACGAAGAAACCTATTTTTATCAAATCCGGGGGCTGGATCGAACGCCCGAATTTAAGTTTCTGACCGACGTGGAACGCGCTTCGCGGATCATTTACCTCAACAAAACTTGTTTCAACGGACTCTACCGGGTCAACCAGGCGGGGGAATTCAACGCTCCCTTTGGCAAGTACAAAACCCCCAATATCGTCAATGAACCAACGCTCAGGGCCGTCCACCAGTACCTCAATGCCCATGATATCGAACTGCTGAACACCGACTATGCGACCGTGCTGCAACGGGCCAGCAAAAATTCATTTGTCTATCTCGATCCGCCCTATTACCCGCTGACCCCGAGTGCCAACTTCACGGGCTATGTGCAAGGTGGCTGGGACGAGCAAGATCAGATCCGCCTGCGCCAAACCTGCGACGAGCTGCACCAGCGCGGCATCAAGTTCCTCCAGTCCAACTCCGCTTCCGATTTTATCAAGGAGCAATACGGGCATTATACCGTCAGTCTGGTCAAAGCCATCCGGTCGATCAATTCCAATGGCGAAAAACGGGGCGAGATTGACGAAGTATTGATCCGTAATTACTAGCCATGGCCCCGGCAAAAAACGACATTGAATGGCAAAAGATCTTTGACAAACACCAGATTGTCGAGACGGTGCTGGCCCAAGGGCGGGCTTACATCAGCTCGACCGAAATCAACCTGTTTCGGGAGGCGCGGTTGATGACCAAATTTGATCACCAGTCGCAATTGCCAGAAATTTTTGTAAAACACAAACTCACGATCCTCCCTACGTCCAGGGGCGGCTACGTGATTGGCAAAATGGTTACTTTTCACCATTTTGAACAATCGGAACCCAAAACCACCAGAATGAACTTCCCAGTCGAGGTGGAAAGTTTGGATCACCGGGACATTACCAGCGAATCAATCGCCATCAACTGCGCCTTTATTGCCGGAATCCTGCACGATTTCATGGGTGAAAGCGACCTTTATCCCACGGTGAGCGGCCGGATGAGTTCTTCGACGTTTGATTATACCATTGATTCGGCCAGTGGCCCGCTTAAAATAGGGGTAGAAAATGCTCAATTGGAGATCGACGGCGGCTACGAAGGGCCCCATTCTTTGGCCATTATCGAGGCAAAAAACTACTTATCGAGTGACTTTCTGATTAGGCAATTGTATTATCCATTCCGGCTCTGGGCCAACAAAATCAGAAAAAAAGTAAGGCCCATTTTTCTTACTTATACCAATGGGCTGTTCCATTTGCGGGAATATGCCTTCACCGACCCCAACCATTACAATTCACTTGAATTGGTGCAACAAAAAAAGTATGCGTTGGGCGGGGAGCAAATCAACATTGAAACCATTCAGCAATTATTGGCCAAAACCAAGATCGTGCAAGAACCGGCCGTTCCGTTTCCCCAAGCCAATTCTTTTGCCCGGTTGGTCAATTTGTGTGAGCTTTTAAAACACAAAGAGGAGTTGCCAAAAGTAGACATTACGGCCAATTATGATTTTGACCAACGACAAACCGGGTACCACACCAATGCGGGCAAATATTTGGGATTGATCGCCCAGAAAAAGGAAAATGGGCAAACCGTCTTTTTTTTGACTGACAAAGGAAAGGAAATACTGGACACGGCAATGGTGGATCGACAACTGGAATTTGTCAAATTGATCTTGGCCCATTCGGTGTTCAACCAAATACTAAAAGAGTATTTTGCGACTGGGCAAATGGCGAGCAATCGGGAAATTGTTTCGGTCATGAAGCTGGCCAATTTGTACAAAGTAGAGAAAGAGGAAACTTTTAACCGGCGCGCCTCTACCGTCAAAGGGTGGATCAATTGGATCTTGGGTTTGATCGAGGAATAGTACCGGCTGATTTACCGGCCCATTGATTGAATCGGGCACCATTTTACCATTGCCCACCCGATCAAATTCTTTTGACTGCCGAACAGCGATCAGGCAAACGGCCCCGCGATGGTGTCCAAGTTGACCAGCGCAAGGATTTTGCGGCCGCCGGGCTTTGGGCCATCGATGCCGCTACATGATCATGATGGGCCTATGATCAGGGGCTGGCCCGCAAGTACAGCACCCGCTTGGGCCAGTTGATCACCACCTGAAAGCGGCGCAGTACGCCCAGCCCTAATCGGCAGTGGACATCGCGCCGGAGTTGGGTGGGCGCATTGGGAACGAACAACTTGCCCAGTTCCAATTGCTTGGTGGTGGCCCAAAAGGTGGTGTCTGGCCCACCTGAGCGCGAGCGCAGCAACAGCCCCGAGTGGTTTTGGGCCTGAATGGCCACCGGAAACTCCGCAGTGAAAAACATCGAGGGCCGGTCTTCATACCAGTCGTTGGGCAGTTTCAGCCCACCGGCAAAACCAATGGACAACCGGACAAAGGGCTTGCGCGGAAACTGGTTGATGCTGACCTGAAACTTGGGCGTGCGCCACACATCGCGGACGAAAGACAGGGCTTCGGCCCCGGCAACAATCTCCGCGAAGGGTCGCTCGTCTGGGGCCAAGATCAGCCGTTGGCCCGCGAAATCGATGTACCAAACCCCGTGCTGCATTAGGTTGGCCCCCAACACACCGTCAACGTGGCGCGCTTGCAGCCAATCGGCCACCGAATCGAGCAGGATACCCACGCCCGTGTCCGTAAAATCGGTGTAAGCCAGCGATACCCGGGGCAAAACCGCATATTGGTCACTCACTAACCGGGCTTGATCGTCGAGCAAGGGGAAGCTGACCACTGGGCTGAGGGCGAGTTCGGCCGCCAATTTGGCCGACAGGGCGGTAGGCATTTCGGTGGCCACCACCAGCCTCAACTCCCGCGCCGGCCGGCCAAGGGCTGCGGCCAAGCTGGCCCGAACGACCATCAAACTGTCTTGCCAGACAAAGGGAAGGGTGTCGGTAGGGGCCCGAAACTCCGCCCCCCCGCCGCGCATCAACGTGTTGAGCTTGGCATGCTCCGATTGGCAAGCCGCCAGCCCACTCAGGAGCAGGAGGGCAAATAATCCCCAGCGATTGAAATGTGCGGCCACCTTTGGCTTATTGATATTCGGTCAGCAAGACCCGGATTTCCAAGATCAGGCGATCCACTTCTTCGCGTTTGGTGCCGCTGTAAAACCCCCGGATGCGTTTTTCTTTATCGATGAGCACCAACTTGTCGGAATGGATAAAATCAGTGGCCAGATCCGAAGTGGCCGCCTTGGCCGACACAAAATATCCGCAGCGGGCCAATTCATAGATGGTGGCTTTGTCCCCCGTCAACATGGTCCAGATCTGGGGATTGGCATTGTAGCGCTGGGCATATTGCTGGAGCACCGCCACTGAATCGTGTTTGGGATCCACCGTGTGCGATACGATCCGGATCAAAGGATTGGCCTTGAACTGGGTTTGCACCCGCGTGAGTTCAGAGGACATCTGAAGACAAATGTCGGGGCAACGGGTAAAAAAGAAATTGGCGATGTAGATTTTACCGGCCAAATCGCGATCGGTAAACTGCTGGCCAGTTTGTGAGGTGAGTGCAAACGCTGGGATTCGGTGCACCCCCTCCACTTGGTTGGTTGGGCAACTGTCCGACTGCGGGTTGAGCACCTCGAGGCCAACCTTGGTCTTCACCGTCCGGATGCCAATAAAAATCAGAATGGCGGGCACAATCAATATGACGGTGGCAATGAGGGACTTCAATACATTACTTTTCATTTGGTTTCGGGTTGATAGGCGAGACAAAGTTAAACCAAGATTAAAATGGATCGGTGTGGTGGCGTAACTTTGCCCAAACAAAACTACCCATGCCCGACCTGATCCGCCTTTTGCCCGATTCACTGGCCAACCAGATAGCCGCTGGGGAAGTGGTGCAGCGTCCCGCTTCGGTGGTCAAAGAATTGTTGGAAAACGCCTTGGATGCGGGCAGCACCAGCATCCGGCTCATTGTCAAAGAGGCAGGCAAAGCCTTGGTGCAAGTAGTGGACGACGGCAGCGGCATGTCCGAAACCGATGCCCGAATGTGCTTCGAGCGGCACGCCACCTCCAAAATCAAATCGGTCGACGATCTGTTCAATCTTTATACTTTCGGTTTTCGGGGCGAGGCCATGGCCTCGATCGCGGCGGTGGCCCAAGTGGAGCTCAAAACCAAACGGCGGGAAGATGGCATGGGGACTGCCCTACAAATCGAGGGGTCGCAAGTGGTGGGCCAAGAGCCGACAGCCACGCCCGATGGCAGCAATATCGCGGTCAAAAACCTGTTTTTTAACGTGCCGGCCCGGCGCAACTTCCTCAAATCCAATCCGGTAGAGCTGCGCCACATTTTTGATGAGTTTCACCGGGTGGCCCTGCCAAATCCCCAGACCGCTTTTGCCTTCTACCAAAATGAGCTGGAGGTGTACAACCTCAAACCGGGAAAACTGGCGCAACGTATTGTCGCTATTTTTGGCAAAAATTACAAAGAAATCCTGATCACTTGCCAAGAAGAAGTGTCCTCCGTGCGGGTGACGGGCTACATCGGCAAGCCCGAGGCCGCCAAAAAGACCCGGGGCGAACAGTTTTTCTTTGTCAACAACCGCTACATCCGGCACAACTACCTGCACCATGCCGTAATGACGGCCTACGCCAACTTGCTGCCCGATGAGAGCTTTCCGTTTTATGTGCTCATGATCGAGGTGGATCCGCACCGGATCGATGTCAACGTGCACCCGACCAAGACCGAGATCAAGTTTGACGATGAGCGGACGATCTACGCCGTGATCCAGTCGGCAGTGAAACGGGCCTTGGGCACCCACCACTTGGCCCCCGCCTTGGATTTTGAGCTGGACGTAAACTTTGCCCAGCCGGGCCACCTCAAGCCCGAGGCCGAAGATCGCAGTGTTTCCCAATCGGAATACGATACTTTCCGGCAGTACATTCGCCAGAAAACTGCCCCGGAAAACTGGGAAACCCTTTACCCAGCCCCCCGGACCAATTTGTTCAGGCCCGAAGTGCTGGCCAGTGACCAAACCGTTGAATTGACGCTGGGCAGCGGGGCCAACCAAACCGCGGACGGGGAACGCCCCCAAACGGCGGGCCCGCGCACGTTCCAATTGCACCAGCGGTACATCATCAGCCAAGTGAAATCGGGCATGATGGTGATAGATCAGCAAGCCGCCCACCATCGGATCTTGTATGAACGCTACTTTCACAGCATGGAACACCAGCAATTGGTTCAGCGGGTGCTGTTTCCGCAGCGGCTGAACTTGAGCCCCGCCGATTTTGCGCTGTTAATGGAGATCCAGCCCGAGCTGCAGGCCCTGGGCTTTGAGTTTGCGGGTGATCAGTCGGCCCAGGCCATCGTGCTCACGGGGGTACCCGCCGACCAGCCCCAAATGGCCGACTTATCGGTGATCGAAACGCTGTTGGAGCAGTTCAAGGACAACAGTGCCCAGTTGCAGCTCAACAACCGCGAGAATGTGGCGGCATCGATGGCCAAGCGAACCGCTATTCGGCCGGGCGCAGTGCTGGAGCCCGTCGAGATGCAACTGCTCATTGACCAGCTCTTCGGGTGCTCCAACCCAAATTACACCCCCGACGGCCGCAAAATCATCACGCTGGTCAACTTGGACACCATCGAGGGGCTGTTTGCCTGATCGCTTTCCGGCAGTCGGTAGTGATCAATCGATGGTGCTATCAGATTTTGCATTTATTAGCATCCACCTGTTGCCCATTGGTTTGGTTATTTTGGTTCTTGATAAACCAAAGATAATCCCCGGCTGTACTTTACAAAAATTGGTGCCGTGGAGGTGTCATTCCCAGCATCAAGCAGTTGCCATTGGCAATGAAAAAGTAAAGGTGCTCCCTTCGCCTTTTGTGCTGTTTGCCCAGATTGCCCCGCCATTTTTTGCCACAATTTCCTGACAAAGCTGTAGGCCCAAACCAGTGCCCTTTTCGCCACTTGTGCCCTGAGTGGTCATATTTTGGTTCTTCTGGAACAATTTGGCGGTTTGTTCTCCTGTCATGCCCACCCCATTATCGGTGATGCTGATTTCCAGGCTGGTCAGTCTTTGTTGTGTGGCCACTTTGATTTGCCCACCCTCGGGCGTAAATTTGATGGCATTGTTGATCAGGTTTCGCAACAACAAACGGAAATGGTTTTCATCTGCCCACACAAATACGCCCATTG
>Ga0105045_10002645_pt1 | contig 15173 bp, 10 predicted proteins | sample MAT02_FD_78089 | JGI IMG/M metagenome (GOLD analysis project Ga0105045, IMG submission 78089) | Freshwater microbial communities from Lake Fryxell liftoff mats and glacier meltwater in Antarctica - MAT-02 (megahit assembly) | ecosystem: Environmental > Aquatic > Freshwater > Ice > Liftoff...
ACGAATTTCACGATGGGATCGGGGATGTGGAGGTTGCTTTTCAGCATGACGGCGATGAAGCCGAGGATGAAGAAGAGAACCCCGGGGTTCAGGATGGCGATGAGGAAGTCCATGGTGGTGTGTGTTGTGGTGGTGTGTTCGGTTGGCGCTTTCGTTCTTGGAAACACGGCCAGACTACCGGGTCGGGAAAATTCTTTCCAATAGATGTTTCATGCCGTATCGTTCTTAAAAAGCGAACGTAGAATGAGCTTCCTAAATTATCACCACCTCCGGTATTTCCGCGCCATCGCGCACGACGGCACCCTCACCGGCGCGGCGCAGAGCCTCGGCGTTTCACAGTCCGCCGTGAGTGTGCAGCTCCGGCAGTTGGAGGACAGCCTCGGGCAGGCGCTGTTCCTGCGGGAGAAAAAATCCCTACTTCTGACCGAGGCGGGGCGCATCGCGCTGGAGTATGCGGAGACGATTTTCCGATCCGGGGAGGAGCTGGTGAGCGTCCTCGGGGGCCGCCCGACGGAGAAACGCCGCGTGCTCCGGGTGGGCAGTGTTTCCACGCTATCGCGGAACTTCCAGCTCGCCTGCCTCCAGCCGTTCATCGCTAGGACCGATGTGGAGCTGGTGCTGCGCTCGGGCAGTCTTGTCGAGCTGCTGTCGCAGTTGAAATCGCACACGCTTGATATCGTGCTCTCAAACCTTCCGGTGCGCCGCGATGTGGAGAACGACTGGCACAGCCATCTGCTGGAGCAGCAGCCTGTCTCGCTCGTCGGGAAAAAGCTGGGTCGCGGAAAGCGTTTCAAGTTTCCCGAAGACCTCGAAAGCACCCCGCTGCTCCTGCCATCGCTAGACAGCCACCTGCGTGCCGCCTTCGATTTGATCATGGAGAAATACGGAATCCGGCCAATCGTAGCTGCGGAAGTGGACGACATGGCAATGCTCCGCCTCCTCGCACGGGATGGCGGGGGCGTCGCCCTCGTGCCACCGGTCGTCGTCACCGGGGAGTTGAAGAGGGGGCAGCTCGTCGAGCTTCACCGTTTCAAGGAGATCCACGAGAACTTCTACGCAATATCCCCCGCAAGGCGTTTCCCCAACCCCCTCGCAGAGGAGTTGCTGAAAGAGGCGAAGGGCGGGAATGCGATCAAGGCTTGAAGTCCTTTCTGATTTCTGGCTGCCGGGGAAAGAAACAAATTTTCATCTTTCTAAAGACTCAGGCGTTGCCGTCGCAGACCTTGGACTGCAGCAGTCTGCTGCGAGGAGGGCAGACTTAGGTTTCATCGGTTCTTTCCCTGGGCACCAGTCCGGTCGCTGCAGGCTGTAGCAGTCCACGAGGCTGCGGGCCCTTAAACCCTGAACGATCAGTCTCTGGTTTCCAGAGTCTTTATTGGAGTTTAGAGTTTAAAGTTTGAAATCTCCGGATGTAGTGATTTGAATTCGCCCGCTTAGCACCCCATGGCTCTCATCGTTCAAAAATACGGCGGCACCTCCGTCGGCTCCATCGACCGCATCCGCAACGTCGCCGCCCGCATGAAACGTACCCGCGACGGGGGCAACAAGGTCGTTGCCGTCGTCTCCGCGATGGGTGGCGTGACAGACAAGCTCATTGGCATGGCCAAGGAACTCAACGAAGTCCCCTCCGAGCGCGAGTTAGATGTCCTCCTCGCCACCGGGGAGCAGCAGTCCATCGCCCTCGTTTCCATGGCTCTCCACGCTCTCGGGATTGATGCCGCCTCCATCACCGGCAGACAGGCGGGCATTTTCACCACCGGCAGCCACACCCGCGGGCGGATCTCGAACATGGATCCCTCCCTGATGAACCGCTACTTGGAGGAGGGGAAAACCCTCGTCGTCGCAGGTTTCCAGGGCATCACACTTGAAGGTATGGTTCACACTCTTGGCCGGGGAGGCTCCGATCTCACTGCCATCGCCGTCGCCGCATCGCTGAAAGCCGATGTCTGCCAGATCCTTACAGATGTGGACGGCGTTTATACCTGCGATCCCCGCGTGGTGAAAAACGCCCGCAAGCTTCCGGAAATTTCCTACGATGAGATGTTGGAAATGGCCTCCTCCGGCTCTAAGGTCATGCAATCCCGCTCCGTCGAATTCGCGAAAAAATTCGGCGTCATTTTCGAGGTTAGATCCTCACTCAACGACAACCCAGGAACACTCGTGCTAGAAGAACATCCCAATATGGAAAACGTCGTCATCCGTGGCATCTCCATCGAGCGCTCCCAAGCGCGCGTCACCATCTCCGGAATCCCGGATCATCCCGGCATGTCCGGGAAAATCCTCGGTGCTCTCGCCGATGCCGAGATCAACCTCGACATGATCGTTTCGAACATCTCCAACGACGACCGCTCGAAGCATTCCTTCACCATGCATTCCACCGATCTCGGAAAAGCGCAGGCGGCCCTCAAGCCCGTCCTCGCCGAGCTCTCGAAGGACGCGAAAATCGAGACCGAGGCCGGTATTGCCAAACTCTCCGCAGTCGGCATCGGCATGCGTTCCCACTCCGGAGTGGCCGCGACCATGTTCAAAGCCCTCGGTGACAAAGGCATCAACATCGGCATGATCTCCACCTCGGAAATCAAAATCGCAGTCACCGTCGATGAAGTCCACATCGAAGACGCCGCCCGCGCCGTCCACGACGCCTTCGGCCTCGACAAGGAACCGGCGTAGCCCGAGGAGCGGCGCGTCGCCGACCGCCGGATAAGCACCGGGAAATAGCTTCTCTTGCCGAGCTTGGGATACGGTGTCGTTGCTGTCCGAAGGTTCGAGCCATGTTTCCGGCGGGGGTGCCTCATAAAACGAGGATGTTTCGAACAGATCGTTGTATTTGTGATCGGGATCGGTGGGGTTAGTCGAGAGCGTTCTTGAATGCTTGGATCACTGTCTCAACTGGTTCAAGACCGACAGATATGCGCAAGAGATTCGCTGGAACGCCGCAGTCTTCGGTCCACTCTAGCTCGTCGTAGTGAGCGAGAAGTGTATAGGGGCAGACTAAGGTGAAGGGGGTGCCGAAGGATGGACCTTTGCAGAGCTGGAGGGCATCGAACACTTTCGGAGCTTTTTTTGGCTGAGCCAGAATGATGGAGAGGAGCCCGCCGTAGCCACCATTTTTCCTTTTTATGAGATCGTAGCTTTCTGTCTGGGTCACGGATGGATGAAAAACGGTGGCGATGGCTGGATGGCTCACGAGAAACTCGACAAGTGCGAGAGCGTTCTCATTCACGATCGCATTCCGTTTCGCGTATCCTTTTAGGTTAGAGAGCAGGACTTCTCCGTCGCCGATGTAGAGAGGGGCGCATTCACGAGCATCTGCGGAAATTGCTTCGATAAGATCATGGGCAAGCGGAGAATCCGCCCGGACGGTAGCCGCGCCAGCCATGACATCGCCTGCACCGGAAATCCATTTCGTAAGGGAAGAGGTGAGAACGTCGGCAAACTGGAGGACATCGACATTGAGAGGACCGGTGGCGGAATCATCGATCACAAGTGGGGTGCGGGAAGCCCGGCACGCTTCGGAGATTCTTTTAATGTTAACGGTGCGAAGGAGGGGATTGGAGGGAAGCTCGGTGAAAACCCCTGCGAATTCGCCAGCGCGGATGCGTTGGAGAGCTTCGTCAAAGGATTCACCGGATGCCTCGTTCAGATATACAACTCCATGGCCGAAGCGCTCTTGGATTTTCAAGGAATCGACATAGGGAAATTCAATTTGCAGGGTCTTTTTTCCTTCCCTGAGACCCGGTAACGAGCGCAGCGCCGCTAGTCCTGCAGAAATGCCACTGGTGAAAATGAACGTGTTGTCTGCTTCACCTCCGTTGAGTTTCGCGATTGCGCGGGAGAGGAGATGGGATTTTGATCCTTCACGGAGATTTCCATCGAGGAAGTCTTGGGCTTCACGCGAGGAGACGCCTTCGCCAGAGAAGCGCCAGTAAGCATCTGCCGCAGGTTTCGCCTTCGCCGGAAAAACGAGGCATTGGAAGCCGTTGTAGGAGGTGCTGCGGATGGCGGTTTCCGTTTGTCGTTCCAGCCAGCGCTGAGCGCGTTGCGCGGAAACTTTGGTAGGCAAGATCAGGACATCCTCTCCATCTGATGCAACCTCGTTACGGGCTTTCTCGAACAGCCGCTCTACGGTGGGATGTTTGAAGAAACGCGGATATCCCGTGCGCATGCGGCGAGTGACTTTTTCACGACCTTCCTCATAGCCGACTACCGCATCCCATGTGGGGAGGCAGACGGAACAGGCATGGAGTGAATCGGGCAAGGGGCACCCGAGATCTTCCTCCTGCCAAGCTGGATTTGCTAACAGATCGCGCACGCGGGTTTGATGACTTGGTATCGTCCCAAGGGCAAGTCTGTTCTGATGGAAATGCAGACCCTATGAACACAAGTGGGGGAGTGGGATGAGGTCCTTTCATATCAGGTTGCAAGGATTCGCTTTGTCCTTGCTTCATGGGTGGGGGTGGGGAGAATCCGCAGCCCGGCGGAGACAGCCTCAAGGATGAAAGAAATGACTGAAGATATTTTGAAAGAAAAGTTCGCCGAGCTGGCGGATGTCGTGGCGGCGAACGAGAACTTTCTCCTGATGAGCCACGTGCGCCCGGATGGCGATGCGATCGGATCCGTGCTGGCTCTTGGCTTTTCACTGATGTCACTAGGAAAAAAGGTTTTCATGGTGAACGAGGATGGCGTCCCGGATAGTTTGGTGTTTCTAAATGGATCGGAAAAAGTCACGACACCGCCCGAGGAGCCGCTTGATATCGATGTCGCGATCGCGCTAGACACGGCAACCAAGCCGCGCCTTGGCGACAAATCCCTCAACGCCGCATCGAGAGCGAAGGTCTGGGTGAACATTGATCATCACATTTCTAATCCGGGATACGGAGATCTCAATCTAATCGATGCCACGAAGCCAGCCACTGGGCAGATTGTTTACGAACTGATCAAGGCTCTTGGCTACCCGCTTCCAGAAGAATCTCGGGACGCGATCTACGTGGCGGTGTCCACCGATACGGGGTCCTTCCAATATGGCTCCACGACTGCAAGCACCTATGAAATGGGAGCTGATTTAATTCGCCGCGGACTGGATATCGGAAAGATCAATGCCGACACCTACGACAATCATCCCTACCGCCGCCTCGAGCTGATGCGCGCACTGCTCAACACTCTGGTGATTTCCGAAGACGGCCGGTTAGCGCATTGGGAACTCTTGGATAAAACCCGGGAGGAACTCGCGCTCCACCCGGATGACAGCGAGGGCTTGATCGATCTGATCAGGGGCGTGAAAGGTGTGCTCGTCGCCGCTTTTTTTGAAGAGCTGGAGGGCGGGAAAATCCGTGTTTCCATGCGCTCGAAGGACAGGGGCGTGAACGTATGCGATGTCGCTGCGCAATTCGGAGGCGGTGGCCACGCTTTGGCTGCGGGGATACGGATGCCCGGGCCGTTATCGACTGCCAAAGGGAACGTGCTTGCCGCTCTTGAAACAGCGCTCGGCAAAGCGGAATAAATTTTCAGAAATTGATGAAAAAGAAAAACGAGGAATACACGGGGCCCAGCGGGGTGCTGTTGGTGGATAAGGCTCCGGACATGACATCTCACGATGTGGTGGCGATTGCTAGGCGCGCACTGAATACGAAAAAAATCGGCCATTGCGGCACTCTCGATCCGATGGCGACTGGCCTGCTGATGCTGGTGATTGGTCGTGCGACGAAGATTCAGGATCTCTTAATGAGCGAAGACAAAATCTATGAAGGCACGCTGACTTTCGGTGAGCGCACGAGCACCCAAGATAGGGAGGGAGAAGTTCTTGAAACGAGGGAGGTCGGCGATTATTCCGAAGCGGAGATCAAAGCCGCGTTCGAATCATTCACTGGCGAGTTCGAGCAGCTTCCACCTATGGTTTCCGCAATCAAAATGGACGGCGTGCCTCTTTATAAGCTGGCGCGTAAGGGCCAGGAGGTTGAGAGGAAACTGCGGCCTGTCCGCGTGACTGAGTATGAGGTGAAACGCATTGCACTTCCCGAGGTTGATTTCCGGGTAAACTGCTCGAAAGGTTTTTACGTCAGAACCTACGCAAATGACATCGGCGAAAAGCTCGGTTGCGGCGCGCATCTCAGCGACCTGCGGCGGACGAATTCCGGAAAATTTACCTTAGATCGCTCAGTGACTGTCGCGCAGCTCAAAGAGGCGGATCCAGAAGTCTTGATGAAAGCGCTGATCTCTTTGGCCGAGATTTCCCTAATGCGCGGAGCCTGAAATTTTATGCCCATACGTCTCGATAAGCTTGAGGAATTGGCGACCCGCGAGGATCCGCTCCACCTCGCGCTTGGAGTGTTTGACGGGGTTCATGCTGGGCACCAAGCAGTGATTGCGAGCGCGGTAGATGCTGCGGCGCGGGATGGGGGGGAGGCTTTTGTGGTGACGTTTTCTCCGCACCCCATCCGCGTGATCGCCCCGTTGAAGGCTCCCAGCTCTCTGCTTGCCACTCCAGACGAAAAAGCGGTGGTGCTGAAATCGTGCGGTGTGGACGGTCTGCTCGTGATTAAGTTCGATACGGAGTTCGCAAAGATGGGTGCCGAAGTGTTCATTGAGAAACTCACGCAGGGAAATGTCACCAGCATATCCGTAGGGGAGGACTGGAGATTTGGCAGCAAAAGACTGGGCGATGTGGAGTTGCTCCGCAAGATGGGGGAGTCTCATGGATTTCGCCTCAATGCGATTTCCCCAGTGATGTGGGACGGCGAGCGAATCAGCAGCACCCGCATCAGGCAGGCGATCCGCGACGGGAATTTCGATGCTGTGCAGGAAATGTTAGGGCGACCATATGAAGTCACTGGAACCGTTGTGGAGGGCCGCAAACTTGGCCGCGAGCTTGGGTTTCCGACCGCGAACATTCGGCTAGGCGACCTCCAGGCCCCTAAGGACGGCGTCTGGAAAGTTACTGTCGATGGCCATCTGAAGGGCATAGCGAATCTTGGCATGAGACCAACGGTGGGGGGCGATGAGCGGCTTCTCGAAGTCCACCTCCTAGATTATACCGGTGATCTCTATGGGAAAAAACTTCGGATACATTTCGACCGCTTCATCCGGAACGAGCGGAAATTCGCATCCGTAGCTGAACTGAAAGACCAGATCGCCCGGGACGTTGTGGAAGCCGGAGGCTGAAATCGTTTCCATCGAGATTTTTCAATTTGACAATAAGTGTTCGCAAGAACACTCTATCCACATGAGCTCGACGGAGTATTTTAAATTGCGCTGGAGATTGCGGATTCTGGAAATGAGACGCAGCCTTTTGGCGAAGATCAGGAGATTCGGGAAAATGAAGCGTAGGCGGGAGGAACAGTTGGAGTTTCCATGGCTGTGACACATGGCGCAGGATCGAAAAAGATGAGATTTCATGGATTTTACGCTTACCCTTTGGATTCTGGGTCGCTATAAGTCTTCAAAACCTTCACATGCCTTCACCATTTCTTTCCAAAATCTCGTGTATCAGTCTTCCGCTGGCGCTGCCGCTTTTGTTTGCCGGTGTGGCTCCCGGTGAGGAACCCTCCGGTCGCTCCGCCTTGGCGACGAGAGAGATCGAGCGCCGTCTCGCGTCCGTTCAAGAAGGTCAGATGCTCTTGCTAAAAGGGGACGAAGCCTATGAGGCAGGAGATTACAAGGAGGCTACTACCGCATATGCCGGGGCGCGAGATGCATTCCCGAATGCACCCGCCACCGCAGAACTCAGAAACGCGGCCACCGAGCGCTACGCCCAGGCGTCCGTAGAGTTGGCTAAGGGACTCTCACGCAAGGGTGATGTGGAGGAGGCCAAAGCGGCCGTGGATAAAGTTCTCGACGAAGCGGTGGCACCAGATGATTTCGGAGCACAATCCTACCGTATGGATTTGGATGATCCGATTAGGACCAATCCGGCACTCGATAAAGAACATACGGCAGATGTCGATGAAGTGCGGCGCTTGCTCTACACGGCGCAGGGTGCATTCGATCTTGGGAAATTCGATCAGGCCAAGGGTTTCTATGACGATGTCCTTCGCATCGATCCGTACAATACTGCGGCCCGCCGTGGGCTGGAGAAGGTTTCCTCTCAAAAATCCGGCTATTACAATGCTGCATACGACCAGTCCCGCGCTGAGTTTCTAGCCGAGCTTGATGGCGCGTGGGAACTCCCGCTAGCGCCCAACCTTGTCGTTCCCGAGATGTCGGATTTTCTACCAGGCGGCCGATCAGGAAAATCCATTCCTCTCTCTAACAAGTTGAGCCGCATTGTCATTCCGGAATTCAGACTGGAGCAAGCGACCCTGCCGGAGGCTCTTGAATTGCTGAGACTCCGTGCCTCCGAGAACGACACGTTTGAACTCGATCCAGCCAAGAAAGGGGTAAACATCGCACTAAACCTCGGTGACCCGTCGGCTCCCCCAGCAAGTAACATCCTTGCCCAGACCTTCGATCTCAAGCTCGCCAACGTCCCACTCCAGCAAATTCTCAAATACATTACAGATATTACTGGGACGGTGTCGAGAGTGGACGATTTCGCCGTTTCGATCATCGCAAGAGGAAGCGATAAGGGAGTGATGGTTACCCGCACCTACCGGGTGCCACCTGATTTCTTGAGCAACCTTTCCGCCGGTGCGAACGCCGAGGGAGCGGACGCTGCTGAAGACATTTTCAATACCGACCAAGGAACCGGCGGCCTCCTTGCGAAACGTATGGGTGCACAGGAGGCACTGTCCTTGCAAGGCGTGACCTTCCCAGATGGCGCTTCCGCCTCTTTGACCCCGTCCACCAATACGCTCAGGATCGTTAACTCTCCTACAAACCTTGACATAATCGAACAGATTATCGATTCGATCGCTCAGACAGAACCGGTATCGGTGGCTGTCAGGGTGACGATGATTAAAGTCGAGGAGAGCAGGCTTGAGGAACTCGGTTTTGACTGGTTGCTGGGCAATTTCGGGATTAATGATGACATCACGCTGAGTGGTGGTACCACGGGCAGTGGAGACCCCATCACGGACATTTCGGGGGCGAGTTCTCCAAATCCCATTACCGCAGGAAACCGTAGCGGTGACAGTGCGACAACCAGCAACTCCATTGACTCGATCATAGCAGCCGGAACCACCCGCGGGATTCAGACCTCAAATAGGGCTCCTGGAGTAATTGGCCTTAGAGGAATTATCGGAACCGCCACGCTCCAGGTTTTGATGAGAGGTTTTGATCAAGACAAGGGAGTAGACCGCATGGCGCAGCCCTCGGTCACGACGCGCAGCGGACAGGCGGCTTCGATTAAGATCGTTGAAGAGTTCATTTACCCCACCGAATACGAACCACCAGAAGTCCCTACTGCAGTTTTCTCAGGCGACAGCTCGGCAACATTCCCCGCGGTCCCATCGACCCCGACGGCGTTCGAGACGCGTAATCTTGGCATCACTCTTGAAGTTCTTCCCGTCGCGGATGCGAACCGGCGCTATGTTGATCTGACCCTGAATCCCGTCATCACGGACTTCGACGGCTTCGTAAATTATGGGACGCCAATCACTACGAATGCGAGCGGTCTTTTAGGATCAGTCCCTCAGACACTGACGCAGAACCCGATCCTCATGCCTGTATTCAACGTCAGCAAGGTGAATACCAACGTCGTTGTCGCTGATGGTTCCACCATCGTTATCGGCGGACTTCTGAAGGATATGATCGAAAACGTGCAGGACAAGACCCCCATCCTTGGTGACATTCCCATCGTGGGTCGCCTATTCCAATCGGATGCCAAGAAGCATTTGTCCACGGCGATCTTGTTCTTCGTGAACGTGGAGCTTCTTGATCCCACTGGGCGGCCGTATAGGGACCGCTAGCCAATTTTTTACAAACTATGTCTGAGCAAAGCAGTGAGCCGGATAAGTATTCGCTAGATGAAATGATGGATCGCCTCAGGGGGCGGGATGATACCGGCTCCTCCGAGGGCGAGCTTGTCACTCGCTCCGACGGTAGTCAGGCGGTTAAGGTGAAGAAACGTAGAAGGCGTACTGATCAAACTGTAAACAAGGAGACAAAGCGGAACCAGCGAGTGCAAATACTTCAGATCGCCGGATTTGTTATTCTAATCGTTGTAGTAGGATTGATAGCCGGAATCGGAATCATTTATGCCAATAGCAGTCCTTTCAGGGATGGCCTTACTTCCAAAGTGGAATCGGCAAGTGGAGCCAAAGTCGAACTAAAGCAGTTTCGGATCAATCCCGCTACCGCTAACTCAAATTTGGTAGCGTTCGAATGGCCGGCCGGAAACGCTCTAGCTGAGCTACAGTTAACGAGTATTGTCGGCAAGATCGCTCCTGCTAGTTTCCTCGGTAAGGTATTTACGGGTGAGGAAATCGTGGCTACCAACGGTGATTTGGTGTTGAGAAAACCTGTAGCGGGCGAGGCCGTCCGATACTCGGAGAAAGCGCCCGCGATAGCGTCACTGCGGTTCGACCGTTACTTCGTTCCTTTGCTGGATATATATTTTGGCGGAGAGAAACTTCCTTCGAACATGCTAGCAAAAACGGAGGCCTCCCTGTTTCCAGGAGCTGTGCCCGGCAATGGAGAACTTCGTTTGTACGGGGGGATTTTAAATGTCGAGGGATGGCCACCACTCGCATTGGACAGATCCTACATGACTTTCAGCGGTCAGGATCTCGAAGTGAAGAGCCTGCGCTTCGAGATTCCCTTAGCGCCCAATCAAAAAAGTGTTGATCCGGGCTTTATCGAGTTGTCCGGAACCTTGCAGCCGCTCGATCCCGGTGCCACGCATGCCCTCGCCGTGGAACTCAGCTCTTTCAGGGTGTCCTACCTTCTCGGAAACGATCTTGGCAGGTTCTTCTTGGGTAGGCTTGAAACCAAGGACACTCCGGAATCGAATATCTTTTTGATGCCAGGGGGATCTAATGAATCTGCATCGCTTGAACTTTCGACAACCAATGCATTGGGTTCGCGGATTGACATTAGCGGCTTCAATTTCTTACCGAATCTAGCGAGGCTTCTTGAGGACAGGTGGTATGAGCTGCCAAATTTTGATGACTATGTATCCGTGATGGTCAGCCGCAAGGGCGCGTCTGTCGAGTTGAAGGAATTCGGGCTCGAAGAACGGGGGCGCATGGTTGTGCGTGGAGCGATTGCAAACGGCGAGGCGGGTCAAATCAGGGGCAAAATTATGGTTGGCGTTCCGGAGGTGATGATCCTCGCTCGAAAAAGCCAAACACTTGATCGAACGTTCGGGCGGGCAGGGGAGGGATATAGGTGGGTCGATCTTGAGATCGGGGGTACCAGTGCCGCTCCCACTGACAACTTTTTGGATCTGTTCGCAGCTGCGAAGATTGGTGGCGAATTGCCCGAAGAGGATGCCTTGCAAGCGGATTCCTTCGAGGAATTGACCAATCCTGAGTAGGCAATAATCCTCAGCTGCTGCGGTTGATCTCGATTCCCAGAAGGCAGACATCATCGTCGAAATGGTGACCGTCGGAAAAGTCGAGAACGGTTTCGATGATGTTGTCCAGCCACTGTCCCAGCGGTATTTTCGTGTCCTTCCCGGCTAGCTGCAGCAAGCGCTTTTCCAGAAACTGTTCCCCTGCTGTGTTCTCAGCCTCCAGCACCCCATCGGTAAATAAAAGGAGACGCTTTGTTTCAGAGAGATCCATTGTCTGAAGCGAATAAGTGGCATCAGCAAGTAATCCGAGCGCCGGGCCTTTTTCGCAACGTTCGGTGCACAGCTGCCGCCCGCTCTCTTTGCCAATGACAACCGGTCCGGGATGGCCTGCGCACGAGTAGGTAAGCGTGAGCTCTTCCAAGTCGATCACACCATGGAATGCCGTCGCAAACATGGTAACATTTGCCCGTTGCAGAATGGAGGTCAGTCCGCGATTGATACCTTCCAAGAAATGCTGAGACTGCCGTCCCTTCGTGCTTTGTGTAGCCAGCAGCCCGCGCAGCATCGCCACAACCAGTGCCGCCCTCACCCCGTGTCCCATTACATCGCAGATGAAAATCCCGAACCTATGAGCGCCGAGGGGGATCACTTCGAAGAAGTCACCCGCTAGCCCAGAGATCGGCAGGTAGCGTGACGCGAAGGCGAGTCCGTTGCCGTTGTCCGAAGTCACCGGGGGGAACCCAGTGGTGGAAAGTGCCTGCTGGATCTCGCGGGCGAGTTTTACCTCTTCTTCGTAGGAAGTATTCTTTTGCTGCAGCTCGCCGGCGAGTTCCGTCGCTTGGCGCTGGGCAAGCACGAGAGAAGTCACATCACTGGAGACCCCGAACGTTCCTTTGATTTTCCCTTCTTTCTCCCTCCACGGGAATTTCGAGGTCATTACGAAAGTTTCCCCTCCTTCCCGCCAGGTCTCACGCTCCAGCTGTCCGGTCATTGGCACGCCAGTCTCGATGATCCGCTGCTCATCGGCTGCGGCTTTCTCCCAATGGGTGTTAGAAAACAGATCCCGGTCATGCTTGCCTATCAGCTCGCTCGCGGATTGGAAACCATGCCACTCGGCCATGCCCCGGTTCGTCATCACCACCTTGGATTCCAAATCCTTAAAATAAATCTGCAGGGGCACATGGTCGATCAGACTTTTCAAAAGATGCCTCTCCTCCTCGATCTGTGATTCGGCGGCTTTGCGCAGGCTGATATCGATCATTGAACCCGCGATACGGATCGCGCATCCTTGCCTGTCGCGGAGGACAGTCCCCCGGATCCGCAACCACCTCCAGGCACCGCCTCCCGTATGCACACGCGCGTCCACGGCTAGCGTCTCGGGACCGTTCTGATCCAGTGCTTGGCTCATAGCCCGCACGAATCCCGGCCTATCAAGGTTGTGGATCGGCAAGTGCGGCGGGAGGAAAATGTTCGGCGCACTGGATTCAGAGCACTCTAGAAATTCCAGAATGCGCCGGGAGTAGTAGATACTTTTCTCGTCGGTTCGCCAGTCCCAGATCCCCTCGTTCGAGGCTCGGAGAGCTAGTTCTAGCCGTTCGGAAGCGATTGTTGTGTCGGACATGGGGGGGCTACGGGGAAACTTTTGATTTATCTAGTATGAAGGGCTAGTTGACGCGGATCATCAAGAAAGATCGTCCCCAGAAAGGTAATCCACACGGAGATCCGGGGTTGCCTTTTACTGCCAAGTGTTTAAGAGGGCGCGGATGAAACGCCTCGCACTCCTCACCCTTCTGATCGGATTCGGCCTCGGGGCCTGTGAACGCCATGATTTCGACGGACCCAATGGCACTCGCCAGCTCCACGAACACCACGATTCCACGGACGCCCACGGGTCAGCCGATCACCCTCCCAAGAGTGAAGAGGCACCAGCGCATTAATCATTTTTCGACCGGTAATAACCCGGAACTAGCGCTTGCCAAACCTGCGGCAAGCGTGCAGTGAGGCTTCGGCGTCTGGCATAACATGAGTCTGGAAATTGGATTAACTTTATTGGTCGTTCTGATCACGTTGGTGGCGTTTGTCCGCGAATGGGCTTCGCCCGACATCCTCGCGCTCTCCATCCTTTGTCTCATCGTCGCTCTCGGGCTGATCGACATGAAGGACATGTCCGCCGTTTTCAAGAACGAAGCCCCTCTCACCATCGCATCGCTCTTCGTCATCGGCGGGGCGCTTGAGAAGTCCGGCGCGGTCAATCAAATCGGGCAGACTCTTCGGAAGCGCGTTACCGGCGGGGTTCGCTCATCCATCTTTGCCTTCACCTTGGTAGCGGCGTTCTTTAGCGCATGGATGAACAACACCGCCATTGTCGCGATCCTGCTCCCTGTGGTGCTCGGCTTCGCCCGCTCCAAAGACATTCCCGCATCCAAGCTCCTCATCCCGCTCTCCTATTCGTCCATCCTTGGCGGCTGCTGCACTCTCATCGGCACCTCAACGAATCTTCTCGTGAACGGCACGCTGAAAGACATGGGCCTCGAACCCATGGGCATGTTCACCTTGGCACCTATCGGCATCCCGCTGGCCATCGCAGGAATCGCATACATGGTCGCCTTCGGTCCGAGAATCCTTCCCACCCGCTCCTCAATCACAGGTAGCCTAGAGATCGACTTCCGCACCACACCACTCCATCACCTCCTCATCGGCGGGGAGTCGCCATTGGTCGGGAAAAAACTTTTCGATACCGCCCTCGGCAGCAAGGATGCAGGCATTCATGTCTTAGAGATCCGCCGCCGCGGCGCGCGCCTCATGGTGCCCCTCAGTGAAGTCCGAGTAGAAAAGAACGACCGTTTCCTCGTCGCCCTGCATCGTAGGAAGGGTGGTGCCGCGAAGGCTGAGGAACTCTTCTCCGAGATCGGTGCGCAGGAACTTTCCACGGTGGACGGCCTCGTTTCCGAACTCGTCATTCCGGGGGAATCCTCGCTGGTCGGGCGCACCCTCGCAGAGTCGGATTTCCGCCAGCGTTACAACAGTGTCGTCCTCGCCGTCCATCGCAGCGGTCTGAATATCACCAGCCGCATGGCCGAGGTTTCCCTCGACCGCGGTGATACCCTCCTCGTCATCACGGCGGTAAATAACCTCCCCGCACTAAAAGTCACCCGCGACTTCGTTCTTACCGACAACGTCGAGGAAAAGCCTGTGGATGAATTTACTGTCCCAGTGAAAAAGTGGCCCATCATCGTTTCCTGGGCCGTCCTAGTAGCCGTCGTTCTCACCGTTTCTATCACTGACCTCCTTAGCCGGGTGAACCCTGCAGTGCCGTCCATCCCTATCCACTACGCGGCCATGGTCGGCGCGCTCGCCCTTCTTTGGATCGGAATCCTCACACCGCGCGAAGCCTACGCCAGTGTCGATTGGCAGGTGCTCCTCATGCTCTACGGTCTCCTCGGGCTCGGCATGGCCATGCAGGAAACGGGCACTGCGAAGTGGCTTGCGGAACACCTAGTCGCATACGCGCGGATGCTGGTTTCTCCGGAGATGCTTCCTTTCGTTCTGCTCTGGCTAGTTTTCCTGTTCACTTCCATGCTTACTGAGGTGCTGTCTAACAACGCAACCGCTGTGATGATCGTGCCCATCGTTGTGAAAATCGCGAGCGAACTCGGGGTCGATTCGCGCCCGTTTATCGTGGCGATCACCGTCGCCGCATCCTGCGCCTTCGCGCTGCCCATGGGTTACCAGACACACATGATGGTTTACGGTCCCGGCGGCTACAAATTCTCCGATTACATCA
>Ga0105045_10002647_pt1 | contig 15172 bp, 18 predicted proteins | sample MAT02_FD_78089 | JGI IMG/M metagenome (GOLD analysis project Ga0105045, IMG submission 78089) | Freshwater microbial communities from Lake Fryxell liftoff mats and glacier meltwater in Antarctica - MAT-02 (megahit assembly) | ecosystem: Environmental > Aquatic > Freshwater > Ice > Liftoff...
ACCAAACAACAAGAAAAGCTTGTCATCACTACGGAGGGCATTGTGGAATTGGGAGAACTGCTTGCTCAACGCTATCTTCGCAATGACGCCGGAAAGGAATGAGCCGGATTGCAGTCGCTCCATTTCAAAGGGCATGACAATGTTGCAGCCGACCGATTAGAACACTTCCGCAACTTCAACCCAACATCGCATGGCTTGATCCGCTGCGATCGTTTCGTGGACTGCCCATTTTGCATCATCGGCTGGCATCAAATACCGTGGACCATCGACGAATCGACTTTCACTCGGGTTAGCGAAGACGGATGTCTCCATATTGAGTGCTTGAACCCATGGTTTACTGCAATCCTCCCAAAGTACAGTGGTGGGGTCTGGAGATACAACCGCGGCGATGGTGAGTTTATGAGGCGATTCGCTCACGTATCTTGACGTCCGGGCAACTGCATTGTAGGTCAACTTATCAACGTTGGCGATGAGCCATTCCACGCGAACTTGTTCGCGGCCAGCGGTGATTGAGAACTCATGCTGCAAGCGTTTCAATTGCTCCTCGTCCTGGCAAATCAAACGTATCGCTGACTCATTCTTCGCTGAAACCTCGAGATGGCTTTTGAGTCTGCAGATACTCCACCCCGTTACCGGTTCGATCCACTCCGGGACGATTTCATTTGCGGGAATGATTACGAAAGTACGCATGCACATACGAGGATGCGGGATTTTTAGATGTGGAGTCCAGATCCGCTGCTGATCATAGAGCAACAAATCGATATCGATGCGACGCGCCTCCCACCGCAATTGACGTTGTCGCCCGAGCGTCGATTCTATTCCCTTGATGCTCTCCCAGACTTCCCAAACCGTTCGGTCCGTTTGGATTGCCGCAACGGCATTCAAGAAATCGCCTTGTCCAATTGGTCCACCAACCGGAGGCGTTCGGTACAGATGGCTCAAGACCAGATTGGAGGCGCCAAATGAATCTATCAGTAGTCGTTTGGCGGCTTGCATTGACTCACGAACGTTGCCGAGGTTTGCACCAAGACTAATCAGGGTTCTCGGCATCCAATCACATTTCTACGGCGCTTTGGTAGTTTCGAGTTTGTCAATAAACCAATTCGTTTGCATTTTCTCTTCATACTTTTGACAGTTCTTGCGGGCAAACAAGCAGTAGTATGGCGGAATCGATTGAGCTTCGTCTTTGTAAATCATTTTGTAGGTATGGCCGTTGGAACTCGGAAACTCCGACTCGACACCCACAAATACCCAGATTGGAGGCGTTTTTCGATTCATGATTTCAACGTGTGCACCATCTCTACGCAAACGGTTCATCGCAATCTCGGTCGGCGATTCCGTTGCCGGCTTGGGAGACTCCGCTATCGATTCAGGATCGGGTGGACCATCTTTTTCCCTTTCCATGGGCAAGCCAACTAAAAAAAAGACGCGATCAAAATCCCCTTTTTTGATTAAATCCAGATAAGCTTCGGAAACTTTCCTAGCTTGCGAAATTTCATACCCGCTATCGATGGATCGGTAAAAGTAGTTGTTGGAAACCGTTGTCGCCCCAAGAACAACAGCCACTAACGCTAGAATTCTTGAAAGTAGACTTAGCTGAAACTTTTTGGCCAGCATTAAAGCTGCGGCTCCAAGTGCCCCGCCCAAAACGGCGATCGGCATCATTTGCACATATTGAATCGAGAAAAGTCCCGCAAGCGCAAGAAAAAAACCAAGCAGTGCCATTACAGAAAAATTGGTCGTTTCCCGTACATCTTCGTCTTCAGCGGTCAAGTAAGTTTCGCTCATGGATACCGGAGTTCTTGTGAGACCAATCGGAATAGGAATGGATCTATAGAATAGCCTCGATAGTTCTATTCATCCAGCAACGATGCCGTCGCTGTAGCGGGCTTTACGGCCAAAAAGCCCTCGCGGTTCGATGAAACCAAAAACGCTCTCTGCTGGTATCCGCTTACTAGCGATCGGACGTATCCATCGAGATGATGGACGAATCCCAGTAACTTCCTGACGTGAAAACTGCAAAATCTGTCGATTTCAATCACACGTTGAAGCAAATCGGTCGCAACCACGCCCAAACCAGTCAAAAAAAGACATATTGTTCTCACTAACTTCATGTAGACGTTGAAAATCGGCCCGTACCTATCCATACTAACTGGTAATTGACGTTTTTTCTTCATCGAACATCCACGGGTTGTCCTCTCCCTCTCTTCAATGCTACCCTCACACCATCTAAATGGATCGCTCGTCCGACGGGGCAAACTGAGGCAACTCATTCGCGAAAACGGTTTCGTCTCGATTCCAGAACTCCGAGATGCGCTCGATGTGAGCGAGTCAACGATTCGCCGGGATTTGGAGGCACTCGAGGACTCGGGGGATGCAAAACGAACACATGGCGGCGTATTCTCGACCGGACCGGCTACTAGTGTTAAGCAATTTGAAACTAGCAAGAACCCAGGCCAGTGGGAAAAAAAAAGAAGTATTGCGGCGTCCGCAGTGCAATTGATTGAGGACCACGATACGCTCTTGCTCGATGGCGGCAGTACGACTTACGAGCTCGCGCGGCAATTGGTCGGCCGTCCACTGCAGATCGTTACGAACTCGTTGCCTGTTGCCAACCTTTTCGCATCCTCCGATACCGTCGAACTTGTATTACTCGGTGGATCGCTTCAGCACCGGAGCGGCGTGACGATGGGAAATTCCGCGAATCAAATGCTCCAATCGATTCATGTCCAAAAAGCGTTTTTGAGTGTGGCCGGTATTAACTCAAAAGGATTCTATAACAGCAACATGCTTTTGGTTGAAACCGAACGCGCCATGATGCTGTGTGCGGAGCAAACGATTATCGTGGCTGACAGTTCCAAGTTTGGACGATGCAGCTTGACGCGTCTGTGTGAATGGTCCGAGGTGCATACGATCGTCGTCGATTCAGAACTCGACGAAACTTGGCAGAAGAAGGTATTTGAATCCAAAGTTAACTTGGTACTTGCGGGTCCTGTCGCTAAACAAGATCAACCGACTTCCGAGCACGTAAACTCAATGCAGCATTCTCTTCCGAATGAACTCCTATCGTGACCCAATCCATCAATAACCCCGACCCTCGTATGATTGAGGGACTCGTAAGAGAGGCCGTTCGACGTGCTCTCGGCAGCAGCCCAACGCATGGTTCATCGACGGAAGCAGAGAAGCCAAAGCTAGTGGTCAGTATTTCAGCTCGACACATTCATTTGACAGATGAGCATGTCGAAAAACTATTCGGAGCAGGCAAAAAACTAACTCCGGAAAAAAACCTGTATCAAGATGGATTCTTTGCGGCAGCGGAGACAGTCATGATTGTTGGTCCGCGTCGCAGAATGTTGCCCAACGTACGTGTTCTCGGACCTACGCGTAAAGCAAGCCAGGTAGAGTTAGCTTATACCGATGCGATTTCGCTTGGAATTGATGCACCAGTACGACACAGCGGAGACGTCGCGGGTACCCCTGGTTGTGTTCTGGTCGGGCCGGCCGGTGCAGTCGAACTGACCCAAGGAGTGATTCGCGCAGCTCGACACGTCCATATCGGTCCTCGTGACGCCGCCTTTTACGGCGTAACGAACGGCGACTTGATGACGTTGCGAGTGAAATCGAATCAATGCTCCGTACTCTTTGAAGATCTCTTAGTACGTGAAGATAGGCATGCCAAACTGGAGGTGCATATCGATACGGACGAGGGAAACGCTTGCGATTTGGATCGAGCCCTTTCGATTGAATTGAAGAAACAGTTGCCTTGCAAATGCTCCGACCATTGAGCATTGAGAATTGAGCATTGACGCAACTCCCAAACCACATGTTTAACCTACTTAATTCCTTTCATTTTGGAGAAATTGTTTATGGTAAAAGTGAATGAAGCGCTCGGCATGATCGAAACCAAAGGCTTCGTTGCCTTGATCGAAGCAGTCGATGCGATGATGAAGGCGGCGAATGTCAAGTTTCTTGGCTGGGACAAAGTCGGCAGCGGGCTGGTTTCCGCATTTGTTAGCGGCGATGTTGCAGCGGTGAAAGCAGCCACGGACGCCGGAGCCGCTGCCGCAGGACGCATTGGACATGTCATGAGCGTGCAAGTGATCGCGAGACCGCATGATGATCTGTACAAGGTACTCAGGATCAACGCTTCAGCCGCGACCACTGAGTAAATGACCACTGAGTCAATATAGAGTTCTCCCACCACTTCACCTCGACCGAAATGATCCAGCCGCATTGGCTGGAAACATCAAGAATTCCTCCTAGCAATATAGAGTTTACGAAACATGCAAAATGCAATTGGATTGATTGAAACCAAAGGTCTTTTGGCCTTGATCGAAGCGACTGACGCGATGGCCAAAGCAGCCAATGTCGAAATCGTGAAACGAGTGGATATCGGCGGCGCCTACGTGACCACCATGGTCAGCGGCGATGTCGGCAGTGTCCGAGCGGCGGTCGAAGCCGGTGCCGCAGCGGCTGCGCAAGCGGGTGAATTGGTGAGCAGTCACATCATTCCGCGTCCATCCGAAGGCCTTGTTGCAGCCTTCTTTAAGTAAAATGGTCTTTAACGGTTTGAGATAAAAGCCATGAAGGTGCTCGTTGCCAACCTGGGATCAACCAGCTTCAAATACCGATTGTTCGACATGTCGAACGAGCGGCAACTGGCGCGCGGTGGTGTCGAGCGCATTGGTTCGCCCGAGAGTCGATGCTTCGTTGAAATCGGTGAGTTTCGAGGCGAGCAGAATCTTTCGGTTCCAGACCACGGAACTGCGGTTGACGCCTGTATCTCGCAATTGACACATCCAACCCACGGTTGTTTGCTGGACGCTTCTGAGATCGGTGCTATCGGATTCAAAGCTGTGCATGGCGGACGATTATCTGGAATGCAGCGAATAGACGAGAAAGTTCTGGAAGCGATGGATGAAATGAATTCTGTTGCTCCAGCTCACAACCCGCCGTACATGGCCGCGATGAAGCAACTAGCTCGAATGTCGTCACGCATTCCATTGGTGGCTGCATTTGAAACGGACTTTCATCAGACGATTCCGGAAGCCTGGAGACGCTATGCCATTCCGGCAAGCATCGCAAATGCCTTACCGATTCGAAGGTGGGGATTTCACGGTGCCTCCCATCGATACATTGGCTACCGTACGGCTCAACTGATGGGACGTGCCAACGCTCGAATCATTTCGTGCCATCTCGGTGGAAGCTCCTCCCTGTGCGCAATTCGCGATGAAAAGAGCGTGGCCACAACCATGGGAATGAGTCCGCAATCCGGCCTGCCTCAAAACAATCGGGTTGGAGACTTAGACCCCTATTGCTTGCCACTGATGATGGAAAAGACTGGGTTGACATTGGAGCAGCTGCTTCATCTGCTTTCGACACAAGCAGGACTACTAGGGTTGTCGAACGGACTGTCGGGCGATGTCCGCGATCTGGAAAAGGCATCGGCAGTTGGCAACCTCGACGCGAAATTGGCTCTGGATGTTTATGTGGCCGAGATCCGTCGACAATTGGGTGGGATGCTCGTCGCTTTGGGAGGGGCTGATGCAATCGTTTTCACCGGTGGCATAGGCGTAAATGGAGTGAGCATTCGGCATGCTGTTTGCGAAGGGCTTGAAGAATTAGGTATTGGCCTTGCATCGACGCTCAATGCCAATGGTCCCGTCGAACGTCGAATCGACAACCATCAAAACAAGATCCAAATTTGGATTGTGCCAACGAATGAAGAGTTGATCGTCGCTCGGCAAACCGTCGCGGCAATCCAGCAATAAAAACAAATTTTGATTTGTACCAGGTATTAAGTAACTCAAAGAGACGTGAAACATGTTCGTTGCGAAAGTCACGGGAGCGGTCGTCTCCACTCAGAAGGTTGAAACGATGGTGGGCCAGAAGTTGCTCGTCGTCGAACCCTTTCGATTGGAACCCAGCAACCGAACGGAATTGGTTACCACCGGCCGAACCTTTATCGCCGTTGACACGCTTGGCGCGGGAGTGGGAGATATGGTGCTGATCACTCAAGAAAGCAGCGCACGGTTGACGCCCGAGACTAGCAAGCTACCCGTCGATTGTGTCGTCATCGGCATCGTGGACACAGTGCATATCGAAAAAAACAACGTTTATAAACGTCAATAAAAGCGGCACCGATCAACTATGCAAATTAACGAAAACCTTATTCGCTCAGTTGTCGAGCAAGTGGTGAACGAAGTTCGTGGTAAACGGCCAAACGAAGTCGATGCATCCTCGACAGCCGATCACCCCAAAACTGAAATCGGCAAGTTTGGTCTGTTCAACAACGTGGACGAAGCAGTCCGGGCCGCACGTTCTGCATTTGAACAGCTTCGAGAGCGGACAATTTCTGATCGACGTCGCATCATCGATCACATTCGACGGATTTCCATCGACAACTGTATCGAGTTGGGCACGATGGAAATGCAGGAGACCAAGGTTGGAAGGCTTGAGCACAAGATCGCCAAATTGAAGACCCTCGGCGAAAAGACACCCGGAGTCGAGTTTCTCAAAACAGAGTGCTTCAGTGGCGATCACGGACTAGCAGTAATTGAGCATGCACCATTCGGAGTCATTGGCGCCATCACACCAGTAACGCATTCGCTGCCGACGATTACCGGAAACGCAGTGAGTATGATCGCTGGTGGCAACTCGCTCGTTGTTAATCCACATCCAAGTGGAAAGCGAGTCGCGGCAGAAGGAGTGCGCCGATTCAATCAAGCCATCTATCAAGATCTCGGAATCGATAATCTCATTTGCTTAATCTGTGAGCCAACGCTTGAGTCCGCGCAGCAGTTGTTCAAGCATCGGAGCATCGCTTTGATTTGTGTCACTGGCGGACCAGCAGTTGCGAGAGCGGCGCTGAATAGCGGCAAGCGAGCCGTTGTGGCTGGTCCTGGGAATCCACCCGTGGTCGTCGACGAAACGGCGGATCTTGACTTGGCAGCCCGATGCATTATACAGGGGGCCGCCTATGACAACAACTTGCTTTGCATCGCCGAAAAAGAAGTTTTCGTGGTGGGAAGCGTTTTTGATGCAATGATGTCTGCAATGCAGCGTGCTGGCGCGGTGCGATTGAATACCGCTGAAATCGAACGTCTCACCCACGCTGGTTTGCAAATGGTCGGCGAAGGCACCGACAAACATTACGCTGCTCGCAAAGAACTGCTGGGTCAAGACGCGATCAAGTTGGCTGCAGCCGCTGGTCGAAGTGTCGATTCCAAGGTGGAGCTCCTGTTCGGCGAGACCGTTGCGGAACATCCATTTGTTCAGACCGAACAAATGATGCCCTTTGTTCCCTTCGTACGATGCCGCGACTTTGAAGAAGCAGTGCGATTGGCTCAACTCGCCGAACATGGCTTCCGTCACACCAGCATCATCCACTCCCGCAACGTTCGAAACATGACCAAAATGGGGCGAGTGATGGATACGACTCTGTTTGTAAAGAATGGTCCGTGTATGGCAGCTCTAGGGCTAGGAGGTGAGGGATATCTCTCATTTTCTATCGCGGGTCCTACTGGCGAAGGGGTCACTACTCCTATGACGTTCACACGCGAACGCCGCTGTTCATTGATCGAAGACCTTCACGTCCTCGGAGGGACTAGTCACTTGTAAAAGTGTCGAATTCTTTAGATTTTCATTTTGAAAAAATTCGTTTCTCGGTAATCAGGTCAACCCAAAAAGAGTCAAAGTCAAGCCTCATGCAAGCAGCATTGGTACTCGGAAACGCAACATCGACTGTCAAACATCCAAGCCTGGAAAATCTCAAGCTCTTGGTTTGCCAGCCAGTGCTTGCAGATGGGAAAACCCCGGATGGACCACCTTTGATTGCTGTCGACCAACTGGGCGCAGGACATGGCGAGATTGTCATGCTAACAAGCGACGGTGGTGCTATCCGCGAATCCTTCGGCATCGAGAACAGCCCCATTCGCTGGTCCGTTCTCGGCCTAATAGATTTCACTTAGATATTTTCTTTACCTTATTTCGCTCCTCCAATTCGAACCGTCCATCATTAACTATAACGTCGCAGAAATTGAACGAATCGTCCGTCGGGTTCTCGAAACCTTGAATCGCGGCGCTGCGCCAATGAATGACACGATTTCGCCACCCGGTTCGCTGACTCTTGCCGATCCCGTGGTGAGTCTACAGTTGCTAAAGAATCGCTTGAATGGAATCCAAATCCTCGAGATCAAACGAGAGGCCGTGTTGACCCCATCTGCACGCGACTACTGCGTCGAACAAAAGATCGTAATTGTTCGCGGCCAAGCTTCCGACCAAGCGTCCAGTCGATCGAAGTCCAATGAGTTCGAGGCCTGCAACGATGCTGCAATGCCTCCGCAGCCACTATTGGTTTCGGGAACACCTGCTTGGATGACCGCCATCGCCAAACGGCTCTGCGATAAACAGGCAAAGGTTTGCGAAACGGCTTCGGACGATGCGACCGTACTAAGAACCCTCGCTGAAGGTCTCCGCTTTGGTCACCGAGCGGCATTGGCAATCGTCAGTCATCCGCATTCGTTCTGTTGGCAAGCAGCTCGTGATGAGCAACTTCGGCCCGCTGTGGTTTCGAGCCTGCCAGAGCTCGACCATGTTCTGCGTGAAGTCCCAGCCAATGTTTTGATATTGTCATCACAGAATTGGAATATCCCACTGGCTTGCAATTCAGCGAGACGAATCGTTCAACACTTACAAAACCAATCTTGAGCGAAAGCAATCCATCAACATGCAACTCTATCGAGTCAATGGAACGATCATCCTCAGCCGGGCTCACCCAAGCTTTGCTGGAGCATCGCTCAAGACAGCGGAAACGTATGGCGAGACACTCCTGGGACGGGAATCGATCAATCCAGACCTAGTCGTCGTCTGGGATGACTTAGGTGCATCGGACGGTTCTATCATTGCGGTGAGTGACGGAGCTGAAGCCGCACAACCATTTCGCCCCAACCAAAAGCCCGTCGATGCATACAACGCTGCAATCATCGACGAACTAAGCATAAGATTGAAATGATGTTATCGATCGATTTTTGTTGACCGCCCCGAGAATCCGAAGCGAACCAAACTACTAGCCAAAGTGTACTAGACGAATCCCAAAAGATTGATCTCCCATGAATGCACACAAAGTCAAACAAGACATCTGCGAAATTGGCCGCCGCCTCTACAACAAGGGTTTCGCAGCAGCAAACGATGGAAACATCACCGTCCGGATCAGCGAGAACGAGCTGCTTTGTACTCCAACTATGCATAGCAAGGGTTTTTTAAAGACAGAGGATATCTGCACAATCGACATGTCGGGAAAACAGATCTGTGGCACCAAGAAACGATCCAGTGAAGCTTTGCTACACATCGAGATCTATAAAAAGCGGGCAGATATCAAGAGCGTCGTTCACTGCCACCCGCCTCATGCGACTGCGTTCGCCGTAGCACGTGAGCCCATTCCGCAATGCGTGTTACCCGAAGTGGAAATATTTCTAGGAGACGTTCCTATTACACGTTACGAAACTCCAGGAAGCCAGGCTTTTGCTGAGACGATCCTCCCGTTTGTCGAAAAGTCAAATGTTATCGTCTTGGCCAACCACGGCACGGTCAGTTACGGAATCGATGTCGAGCAAGCGTATTGGTGGACTGAAATTCTCGATGCCTATTGCCGTATCCTCATGCTGGCCAAACAACTTGGCAACGTAGCTTACTTCAACGAAAAGGAAGAACGCGAGTTACTCAGCCTCAAGCAAAAGTGGGGGCAGTCCGATCCTCGAAACACTGAAGAATATCAAAACTGCGACGTGTGCGCAAACGACATCTTCAGAAATTCATGGGAGGAATCTGGAGTCCAGCGTCGTGCTTTCCAATCGCCACCGTCGATGAGGCCAACCATTGGCCCGAGCAAAATCGAACAAACCGTGAGCCAGGTAGTATCGGGCATCGCGCCAGTACTCAAATCAAGTAAGACGCAAGAGAGTAGCCTCGATGGTATCGACCAGGAAGCACTTGTTCAAATGATTACAGCACAGGTTCTCAAGCAGTTGTCGCTATAGGCAATACCAAGCAAGTCAACTCGATCTGCAAAAGCCCCGGAACACAAAAACCTAGAAACTCAAGTCAGGACTTTTAAAAATATGAAGGTAAGTATCATCGGCGGCGCAGGACTCGTTGGTTCATGCGCCGGCTTCGCGTTGCAGTGCGGAGGAGTGGTGCGAGATATTGCGCTGCTCGATCTGAATGTGAATCTAGCCTCTGGTCATGCCCTCGACCTCATGCACGGTGGACCGAGCGTAGCGGACCAACGTATTTCGTCCGGCGGCTACGAACATATCCCAAGCTCCGACTTGATTTGTATCACCGCCGGACTTCGACGCAAGCCCGAAGAGTCGCGGCTAGAACTGATCAATCGCAACACCGATTTGTTCATCGGAATTCTCGATGAGATCAAGAAAGCGGGCCCAAAGCCATCGGCCATCGTCTTAGTCGTCTCAAACCCGGTTGATATCTTGACATTTGTCGCAGCGATGAAACTTGGCCTTCCCCCCAAACAGATCATCGGATTGGGTACACAACTCGATACGATACGATTTTGCTCGTTGATTGCTGAACAGTTAGGGACCGCTCCAACTCAAACTCGCGGCCTAATTTTGGGCGAACATGGTGATAGCATGATCCCCGTTTGGTCAAGTGCCACGGTAGGCTCCCTGCCATTGGATAAGTATCCTGGCTGGAGCAATACGATCGCGGACAAGATCTTTGCTCGGACCAAGCAATCAGGCACCGAGTGTCTGACGAAAAAAGGTGGCGCTGGTTTTGCTGTAGGCATCGCGATTCGAGATGTCATTCATGCAATCGCGTTGGACCAAAATCGGATTTTGCCCGTAAGCACGGTTCAGGACGGAGCCTGTTATGGCATTCGTGACGTAGCAATCTCAGTACCAACGGTAGTGGGCCGCGCCGGCGCGCAGCAACGAATTGAAATCGATCTATGGCCCAAAGAACTGCAAGGGCTCAAGTCAAGCGCTAATGCTATCAAGCCGACGCTAGACACTGTCATAAAGCGGATTGGCTGAGCCTCGATCGACGCCCAAATCACGATCGACGCCCAATTCATATTGGCGACCAGTTCAGTCGAATTTGAAGTCTGACGGCTTATCGGTGCCGATTCCATGCAATCGAAAGCGGAATGGATGCAAAGGGAAGCACCGTAAGCAAAGCAGCAACTAAGACCAGTGGATACGCATCCACGCTTTCGCGTACCGAAGTGATGAGCATGGATAAAACCATTGCACCACAACTAGCCAAAGCAGCGTACTGAAGCGATCGGAATGTCAAAAACCCATGCCGTCGAGCACGCTCAAAAGCCCAAATGGTGGCCATGACAGTCAATACGGCCCCGCACCAAAGGCAACCCCGGTAAAGATAAAGCGACGAGAAGTCCGGCAGGAAAGCCAGCTTCAGTACTAGCAACACAACGACGCCTGCTAAGAGACCAATGATTGAGAACAGAATCTTGGCTGCTCGGCCTGAAAGGCCAATGACTGCCGTGTTTGCCGCGACGGTCCACGGCCCGATGATTGTAAGCAGAAAGTAAAGCGATCCATTTTTGATTGGAAGTATTGAATTCGGTAGGCAATTGTTGATCCACAATAACGCGAGAAAGACAAGATAGTACGCGAACCATAGACACAAAGCGGCCAGGCAGCTTAGGGCTATTGTCGTCATGATTGCGCTAGCGCGGGCGAAGGTCGTCATCGGCAGACTAGATTGAAAACTATCCAACGCGTCAATTTGTATTTCTGCGATAACGTCTACAAATTGCTTTTCTCGTTGCCCTGCTTGGGAGCCAAGTAGATCAAATCCAAACCTCAACCCGCCACCAAGAGCGAGCAAGGGTAGAAGAGCTCCCAGCATTCGAACTATCTCGTAGAAACCGTCGCTAGTGAAACGTCCAGCAATCCACTCAACAAGCCCAGCGATAGTAACCAGGACTAACAAGAATGCCATGAGTATCGGCATTACGATCCCCTTCATTCGCCATTCGTACCAAAACTGCGCATGAGCAGAAGAGCGAAAACGCCTGGGACGAGCATTTCGCAGGGCAATCGCATCCCAGTTCCTAGACATCCAATTCAATACACCAAGTGTTGGAATACGTTCACCACAGCGAGCCTTGCTGACGCAATACGTAGTCAATGCATAGAATGATAAAAACAGGCTCGCAAGAGTGACGAAATCGGCGATAGACACCTTCGTCCAATAGTATTTAGGGGGCGAAATAAACGAACCGTAGCGTGAACCAAGCCAGAGGCACACTATTGCAACAGGCAAGCCTGCAAGAAAAACACTGAGAAGTGACCTTTGATTCGAACCCGACAGCAGAATCTGAAATGCCGACCAAAACGTCGCTGCAAAGAGCGCTGGTCCAAAGATCGGCCAGCCAACATGGAATAGCGAATTGTAAAGCCACGCTGCCGCAATCGTCTCAGCGACCAGAATCGCAGCACCCGACAGCGTGTGCCACGCAACAATGGAAGGAGTTGAAATAGGTGCGGAGTACAAGCGAGACATGGGCCCCTGGGCCACAATGATCCCACCCGCAAATTGCAATACGATAATCGGTAAGAATGCAAATTGCAGGACGACGAATTCTCGATCCCGAGCGTTGAAAGGAAATCCGCTGAGCGCACCATAGATGAAAAGCGGTAGCAAATTGCCTAGTAAAAAGCAGCCTGGCAAAGACCATCGGCCGTGACGAAGGGTCTCCCAAAGTAAGGCTTGTGGCATGGACCGCATAGGTTTCTCCGCAAAATGAAAAGGGCAAAATCGCTACAGAGATACTCGAGTTACAAAGACCTCGTCCAGAGTCAGAGCAGACTCGCTGACCACGATTGCTCCGATTGCACTGGCGGCCGATCTCAATTGTTCGGATTCCCCATTGCAAACATAAGTCCATTCGGAGCCGCTTCCTTCATGCGTTAATTCACCGACCAGTTTGGGCGGTTGAGTTACCGACCGCTCAAACCTCAATGTCAATCGACGATGTGTCTCCTTTATTTCATCCATCGAAGCGGCTAGAATGATTTTCCCTTGATGGATGATCGCGATTCGATCTGCGACACGTTCGACTTCATCTAGCAAGTGAGATGAAAACAAAACCGTATGCCCCTCCTCGCCAATGGTCCGAATGATCGCGCCCAAAATGTCTCGTCGCACCACTGGATCCAAGCCAGACGAAGGTTCATCCAGCACGAGTAAATCAGGTCGGTACGCTAAAGCCACGAGCAAGCCCATTCTTGCCCTTTGACCTCGCGATAGGTTCCGCACTTTGGCCTTTGGGTCTAAGTCAAATGCAGTTCGCAGTTCTTCCGCGTAAACTTCATCCCAACCTGGATAGAACGCTTGCGTATAACGCATCAATTCCTGAACTCGCATCCAATTTGGGAGATTGCGATCCTCGGACAGATAGCCAATGCGACCGAGTACTCCCACTGGACTAACCACGGGATCTAGACCAAAAATCCTTACCGTTCCTGATTGGGCTTTGAGCATTCCGAGGATATGCCTGAGCAGCGTCGTCTTCCCCGCACCGTTGCCTCCGATCAGTCCAAAAACTCCTCCACGCGGAACAGTGAGTGATAAATTGTCGAGTGCGATTTTCGAATCGAATCGGCGTGACAACCCATCAATCTCAAGGATGGGTGGCGTAGCCGAAAGGAACTTCTCAGACATCGTTAACATCCTGTTGGCGAGAGGTGTGAATAACTCTGAAACGTTGCTGCATAAGCTTGATCAGATCCTCAAGCGATACGTTCATATGTCCCGCTTCGGCCAACAACTGATCGATTCGATCCGACAGAATCTTGGTCCTCTCGCGGCGTGCAAGAGGCGAACCTTGATCGGAAACATAAGTTCCTGCCGTTCGTCTTTTTTCAACGATCCCTGCAATTTCGAGCTCGCGATAGGCGCGGGCAATCGTATTCGGATTCACCACGAGCTTCTCCGCAAGGGAGCGAATAGGAGGCAACTCTTCGCCAGCCTTCAATCGTCCCGAGGCCACGAGATACCTGATCTGATTAACGATCTGTTGGTAGATCGGAACGCCATCGCTAGTTGAGATATGAATCTGCATCGCCAGCCGACCTTTCTTGTATTAACTCAATAATACAAGATTGCGATACGAGGTCAAGTGTGGCTTATGAATTTCTCATCGGCTCATTCAGGAATCAATTCCAAGCACACAACTTTGTTCGTGCCGCGAACATATAGCAGTCCATGCGAAACGACCGGGGGTGCCCAACTGGGGGTTTGTACGAGAGGACGTCCATCCTTGGCGTCCGTCATCTGAGCTAATTCCATTTCTGCAACGATCGTCAGTTTGTCTTGGTTCAAGTCGATCAGTTGAAGGACACCCGATTCGCCGAGCATCAGCAAATGATTGTCAATCAGCAAGCCTGTCATCCGGTCGTGATTTCGAACAGTCCATTTTACTTTAGGCAGCCACGGATCCGATTCAATGTTCGGCGTTTTCCATTCAATGCATCGCAAGTCAGTATCTGGCTCGTTGCGGCCGCTGCTCGCATAGACGACATTGCCATCGAGAAGCGGCGTCGACCAGTGTGCTCGCAAGATCTGTTCTTTGCGTCCGGAACCATCTTTCCATAGCTCTTCAAACCCGCTTGGCGTGAGCTTTAGCATTGCACTCCCGCGCTCGTAGGTCTCCGAGATGAGAATTCGTTCTTGCCATACGATGGGCGAAGCGGCGTTCACACTTTCTTGAGTACTTGCCCGCCAAGGGAAGAATGATTCCTTTGAACCATCGTCTGGATCAAAAGCCATGAGCCCTTCGCGAACGAACGCTAAACAAACGTCTGCACCATTAATGTTTTGAACGACGGGGGCCGAATAGCTCGCAAGATAATCGCCTACGCTATAAATTTCGGTTCCCGTTAGCTTGTCAAACGCGACCATGGCCGAGCCCTTGGGCGGATTGGAGCTATTGGTTACACTTCCGCCGACCATTGCGAGAATCTTGTCTTTGTAGATCAGTGGGCTCGCGCCGACACCGAAGAAGTTCTGAACCACATCGAATTTCTTGTTGGTATCGAGCTTCCACAATTGCGCGCCATCCGCGACCGCAATGCATGCCAACATCCCCGCCACTCCGTATACATAAACGCGATCGCCA
>Ga0105045_10002648_pt1 | contig 15156 bp, 12 predicted proteins | sample MAT02_FD_78089 | JGI IMG/M metagenome (GOLD analysis project Ga0105045, IMG submission 78089) | Freshwater microbial communities from Lake Fryxell liftoff mats and glacier meltwater in Antarctica - MAT-02 (megahit assembly) | ecosystem: Environmental > Aquatic > Freshwater > Ice > Liftoff...
ATGCGGTTCTTGCGGGCCGGGTCCAGCTCGGCTGCCGACAGGTCCAGGGCAGGGTCGACGAACACCGGATCGTAGCCGTGCCCGCCGTCGCCGCGTCGCGCGGTTGCAATCACCCCGCGCCACTGGGCCTCCACCAGCAGCGGCTGCGGGTCGAGCGCATGGCGCATCAGCACCAGCACGCAATGGAAGTAGGCGCCGCGATCTACCGGTTCCAGGCCGGCCATCGCCGCGAGCAGCTTGTCGATGTTGCGCCCGGAATCGCCGTGGCCGCCGGCATAGCGGGCCGAGCGCAGGCCCGGGGCGCCCTGCAGTGCATCCACGCACAGGCCGGAGTCATCGGCCAGCGCCGGCAGGCCGGTGGCCAGGCAGGCGTGGCGTGCCTTGATCAGGGCGTTCTCGACGAAGGTGGCGCCGGTCTCCTCCGCGTCGCCGACGCCCAGCTCCGACTGCGGCACCAGCACGATCGGCAGGTCGGCCAGCAACCCGCGCAGTTCCTGCAGCTTGCCGGCGTTGGAGGACGCCAGCACCAGGCGCCCGGGCGCAGGTACGGCCGAACCGGGATTCGACGACCGTGTGCTCATCGCCACGCCGGTCGCGTGCATGGGCAAGAAAGGGAGAGCGGACATGCCATGCCAGGAGCGGCCGGTTGAACGCGCGCGACGCTTACGAAGCCAGCGCGGCGCGCTGGGCCTCGAGCAGATCGCCGATGCCCTTCTCGCCCAGCGCCAGCAGCGCGTCGAGTTCGTCGCGCCGGAACGCGTGGCCTTCGGCGGTGCCCTGCATTTCGATGAAGCCGCCGCCATCGTTCATGACCAGGTTCATGTCGGTGTCGCAGTCCCTGTCCTCGGGATAGTCCAGGTCCAGCACCGGCTCGCCCCGGTAGATGCCTACGGAAACCGCCGCGACGGCGCCATGCACCGGCTCCCGTTTGATGTCGCCGCGTGCCTTCAGCCAGCCCACCGCATCGACCAGCGCCACGTAGGCGCCGGTTATCGCAGCGGTGCGGGTGCCGCCGTCTGCCTGCAGCACGTCGCAGTCCAGGGTGATGGTGCGTTCCCCGAGCGCGCCGCGATCGACGCAGGCACGCAGCGCGCGCCCGATCAGGCGCTGGATTTCCAGGGTGCGGCCGCCCTGCTTGCCACGCGCAGCCTCACGGTCGCTGCGGCTGTGGGTGGCGCGCGGCAGCATGCCGTACTCGGCGGTCACCCAGCCCTCGCCCTTGCCACGCAGGAAGCCGGGCACGCGGTTCTCCACGCTGGCCGTGCACAGCACCCGGGTATCGCCGAAGGACACCAGCACCGAGCCTTCTGCGTGGCGGGTGAAACGGCGCTGGATGACCACTTCACGCATCTGGTCGGCGTGGCGGCCACTGGGGCGGTTGACGGGCATCGGGGGTCCGGGCTGCGGGGCGCACTAGGTTACCATTCGCCCTCCACCGAACCGGCTGTCTACATGATCCGCAGCATGACTGCCTACGCCAGCGTCGAACGCGCGATCGACGGCGGCACGCTCGGCTGCGAACTGCGCGCGGTCAACCACCGTTTTCTCGAGCTGGGCATGCGCCTGCCCGAGGAGTTGCGGGTGCTGGAGCCGGTGCTGCGGGAACGCATTGCCTCGCGCATCGGGCGCGGCAAGCTGGACTTCAGCCTGCGCCTGCGCAGCGCTGAAAACGAGGCGAGCCTGCAGTTGAACGCCACCCTGCTGCGACAGCTGTCCGAGCTCGCACTCGACATGACTTCGCGCTTCCCCGCGCTGCGCACCGAATTCATCGACCTGCTGCAATACCCGGGCGTGCTGCAGAGCAAGTCGGTGGATGCGGAACGGTTGCAGGTCGAGGCCGTGGAGCTGCTGGACGAACTGCTCGACCAGTTCCTGGCGGCGCGCGAGCGCGAGGGCGGCAAGCTGGCCGAGGCGATCAGCGAGCGCGTGGACGCGGTGTCCGCGCGCGCGGCGGAGGCGCGCGAACTGGTGCCACTGATCCGCGCCGGGCAGCGTCAGAAGATGGACGCCCGCCTGGCCGACCTGGACCAGGCCGCCGATCCGGGTCGCATGGAGCAGGAGCTGGTGATCTGGCTGCAGAAGCTGGACGTGGACGAGGAGCTGGACCGGCTCGACAGCCATGTGGACGAGATCCGGCGCATCCTGCGCCAGGCCGAGCCGGTGGGCCGGCGCCTGGATTTCCTGCTGCAGGAGTTCAACCGCGAGGCCAACACCCTGGGTTCCAAGTCGGTGGACGTGCGCACCACCAACATCGCCGTGGAGCTCAAGGTCCTGATCGACCAGATCCGCGAACAGGTGCAGAACATTGAGTAGGAAAGCGGAAGAATGAGCATGCGCGGAACCCTGTACGTCGTGGCCGCGCCTTCCGGGGCCGGCAAGAGCAGCATCGTCAACGCGGTGTTGGCGCGCGACCCCCAGATCGCCCTGTCGATCTCGTTCACCTCGCGCGCGCCGCGACCGGGCGAGCGCCACGCCCAGCACTACAACTTCGTCACCGCCGCGGACTTCCAGCAGATGATCGAGGCCGGGGATTTCTTCGAGTACGCCAGGGTGCACGGCGACTGGAAGGGCACGGCGCGGCAGTCGGTGGAGCCGCAGCTGTGCTCGGGCAAGGACGTGCTGCTGGAGATCGACTGGCAGGGTGCGCGCCAGGTGCGGCACAAGGTGCCCGATGCGGTCAGCGTGTTCATCCTGCCGCCCTCGCGCGAGGCCCTGGAGCAGCGCATGCATGCGCGGGGCCAGGACAGCGAGGCGGTGATTGGCCAGCGGCTGGCGGCGGCGCGCGAGGAGATGTCGCATTACGCCGAGTTCGACTACGTGATCGTCAACGAGGTGTTCGACCTGGCCGTCGAGGAGATGTGCGCCATCTTCACCGCCAGCCGCCTGCGCCGCGAGCGCCAGGTGGCCCGGCATGCCGGGCTGATCGCGGCGCTGCTGCCGCGGGAGGACGGCGTCGCGTCGGTCGATGGGGCCAAACCGACTCCCAACTGACTGATTTGCAAGGCGCCGGGCACCCGACGGCTTGCCTTGGCGCGCGCCGCAACCTACAATCCACGCCCCCTTTCCCCACGATCGCGCGACCCCCGGGTCGCCGGGAGCCCGCATGGCCCGTATCACCGTAGAAGATTGCCTGGAAGTCGTCGACAACCGTTTCGAGCTGGTCATGATGGCTGCCAAGCGCGCCCGCCAACTGGCCAACGGGGTGGAGTCCACCCTGGACAACGTTGAAGCCGGCGACAAGCCCACCGTGATGGCGCTGCGCGAGATCGCCGCGGGCAAGATCGACAACGCGCTGATCGACCGGGTGGAGAAGTCCGAGCGTGAGCGCGCCGAGCGCGAGGCGCTGGAATGGGCCGCCGCCGAGGTCGTCGGCGACGACGACCTGTCCAAGGGCGACGACTGACCTCGAGTCGCCCCGCGCAGCACCCGCACGGCCCGCGCAAGCGGGCCGTTTGCATTGGCGGCGCATTGCCGTGGAACCGGCGCTGGCATAGGCTGGCGGCATGTCCCCTACCGTCCCCGCAATCGCGGCAGACCAGCCGTGCCCGCCTGCCGGCGACGTGCCGGCGTACGTGCGTGAACTGGAGCAGGTGGCGTCCTACCTGCCAGCCGAACAGCTGTCACTGCTGCGCCAGGCATGGCGCGCGGGTGCGGCTGCCCACCAGGGCCAGACGCGCAAGTCCGGCGAGGCCTACATCACCCATCCGGTGGCGGTGGCCCAGGTGCTGGCCGAGCTGGGCCTGGACGTGGAGACCCTGATCGCGGCGATCCTGCATGACACCATCGAAGACACCCCGCTGACCCACGCGCAGATAGCGGCCGAGTTCGGCGAGTCGGTGGCCGAACTGGTGGACGGGGTCACCAAGCTGGACAAGCTGCATTTCCGCGACCGCCAGGACGCGGCAGCCGAGAGCTTCCGCAAGATGCTGCTGGCCATGTCGCGCGACCTGCGCGTGATCATGATCAAGCTTGCCGACCGCCTGCACAACATGCGCACCCTGGGCGCGCAGTCCATCGATGCGCGCCGGCGCATCTCCAGGGAAACCCTGGACATCTACGCGCCCATCGCCCAGCGCCTGGGCATGAGCCTGGTGAAGTCCGAACTTCAGGACCTGGGCTTCCGCGCACTGTATCCCTGGCGCCATGCCATCCTGGAAAAGCACATCCGCAGCCAGCCGGTGGTGCGGCGCGAGTCGATGGCCCAGATCGAGGTCCAGCTGTCCCAGCGACTGACGCTGGAGGGACTGCAGCACCGCCTGGTGAGCCGCATCAAGACCCCGTGGAGCATCTACAACAAGATGCTCACCGAGGGCAAGAGCTTCGACCAGGTGATGGACGTGTTCGGCTTCCGCGTGGTGGTGGGCAGCGTGCCGCTGTGCTACCAGGCGCTCGGCGCGGCGCATTCGCAGTTCAAGCCGCTCGACGCCCGGTTCCGGGACTTCATCGCCATCCCCAAGGCCAACGGCTACCAGTCGCTGCACACGGTTCTGTTCGGGCCCTACGGCTCGCCGATCGAAGTGCAGATCCGCACCGAGGAGATGGACCTGATCGCCGAGCGTGGCATCGCCGCGCACTGGACCTACAAGTACGGGGCGGCGGCCGCCAACAGCGCGCAGAGTCGCGCCCATGCATGGATCGTGGAACTGATCGAGAACCAGCGCGTGGCCGGGTCATCGCTGGAGTTCCTGGACAACGTCAAGGTCGACCTGTTCCCCGACGAGGTCTACCTGTTCACGCCCAAGGGCAAGATCCTGTCGTTGCCGCGCAACTCCACCGCGCTTGATTTCGCCTATGCCGTGCATACCGACGTGGGCAACCAGGCGGTGGCTTCGCGGGTGGACGACAAGCTGGTGCCGCTGCGCACGCGCCTGGCCAGCGGCGAGCGGGTCGAGATAATCACCGCCAAGTCGGCCGCGCCGAAGCCGCAGTGGCTGGAATTCGTGGTCACCAGCAAGGCGCGCACCTCGATCCGCCACCAGCTCAAGCAACTGGAGCACGAGGACGCGGTGCAGCTGGGCCACCGCATGCTGGACCGCGCGCTGGAGGAACTGGACAGTTCCCTGGAGCGCCTGCCGCAGCAGCGCCTGGACGCGTTCCTGGCCGAGCACCGCTACCCGCGCCTGGAGGCGCTGCTGGCCGACGTCGCGCTGGGCAACTGGATGCCGGCGCAGGCCGCGCAGGCATTGACCGTGTATGCCGAGTTGCGCAGCGGCGGCAACGCGCGCCTTTCGCAGGAGAAGATCCTGATCAATGGCACCGAGCGTGGAGTAGTCACCTTCGCCAACTGCTGCCAGCCCCTGCCGGGCGACGAGATCATGGGTTACCACACCGCCGGCAAGGGGGTGGTGGTGCATCGGCTGGATTGCCCCAACGTGGTCGAGTTCCGCAAGTCGCCCGAGCGCTGGATCCCGATCGGCTGGGACGAGGCGGTCACCGGCGACTATGACGCCGCGCTGCTGATCGACGTGGAGAACCGCACCGGCGTGCTGGCCCAGGTGGCCGCGGCGGTGGCCCAGGCCAAGTCCAACATCGACCGGGTGGAATACCTGGAGCGTGACATCAATGCAGCCGTGCTGCGCTTTTCCATCCAGGTGCGCGACCGCAACCACCTGGCCGAAGTGATGCGCAAGCTGCGCAGGCTTTCGGTCGTGCATGGCGTGCGCCGGCAGTAGCAGCGGCCCATGGCCGCGATGCCTTTTGTAGCAGCGGCCCATGGCCGCGATGCTTTTTGTAGGAGCGGCCCATGGCCGCGATGCTTTTTGTAGGAGCGGCCCATGGCCGCGATGCTTTTTTGCCGCAGCGCATGGGGATGGGATCAATCACGGCGCAACGGAAGGCATCGCGGCCATGGGCCGCCCTTACGCTTGTTGCGGCTTCCGGTGCAACACGCAGGCAGGCCTATAGAATGTTGCATCCTCCCGCAGGAACCGGCCATGTCCCGACAGATCGTCCAGACCGACCATGCTCCCGCCGCCATCGGTCCTTACTCGCAGGCCGTGCGCGCGGGCAACACGGTTTACTTCTCCGGCCAGATCCCGCTGGATCCGGCCACCGGCGACCTGGTGGACGGTGACATCGCGGTGCAGGCGCGGCGCGCTTTCGACAACCTGGCCGCGGTGGCGGCTGCCGCTGGTGGGTCGCTGGAGAAGATCGCGCGGCTGGGCCTGTACCTGACCGACCTGGGCCAGTTCGCGACCGTCAACCAGGTCATGCAGGAATACTTCAGGCCTCCGTATCCCGCACGCTCGACGGTGGAAGTTTCCGCATTGCCCAAGGGCGCGGCGTTCGAAGTGGATGCGGTGATGGTGCTGGACTGAGCAGGCATCCTGTCGCGATGCCGTCCACGCCGCGTAGCGACGATCCCGCCTTCAGCCAGCCGATCGCCGGCAGCCTGCCTGGCGCCGGCCCTCGCGTGGTGGAGAAACTGGCGGCGCGCGGCCTGTTGACCCTGCAGGACCTGTGGCTGCACCTGCCGCTGCGCTACGAAGACCGCACCCGGCTGACTCCGATCCGTGACTTGCAGGGTGGGGTGCCGGCGCAGGTGGAGGGCAGGGTGGAGGCAGTGGAGCGCGGTTTCCGCTATCGCCCGCTCCTGAGGGTTGCGATCGTCGACGATTCGCGCGCCACCCTGGTGCTGCGTTTCTTCCACTTCCGTGCCGCGCAGGTGGCGCAAATGATGCCCGGCACGCGGCTGCGTTGCTTCGGCACCCCCAAGCCAGGCCAGAACGGCCTGGAGATCGTGCATCCCAGCTACCGCGTGGTCGACGGCGAGGATGCCGACCCGCTCGGCGAGTCGCTGGATCCGGTCTACCCGCTGGTGGAGGGCATCGGTCCGGCGACCCTGCGCAAGCTGATCGGCCACGCCCTGGACAAGTTGCCGCCGGCCGCCGCGCTGGAACTGCTGCCGGCCGACCTGCTCGAGCCATTGGCGTTGCCCTCGCTGCGCCAGGCGCTGCTGGACATGCATCGGCCCGGGCGCGATACCGACCTGGCCGCGCTGGCGGCCGGTTCGCACCCGGCCCAACGACGCCTGGCACTGGAGGAGTTGCTGGCCCACAACCTCAGCCAGCGCCGCCAGCGCATCCAGCTGCAACGCAGCCCGGCCCCGGCGCTGGATGGGCCTGGCCTGCTGGCCACGCAGCTGGAGCAGGCCCTGCCATTCCGGCTGACTGCCGCGCAGCGCCGCGTGTACCAGCAGATCCGCCACGACCTGGGACTGCCGGTGCCGATGCTGCGGCTGGTGCAGGGCGACGTGGGCAGCGGCAAGACGGTGGTGGCGGCGATGGCGGCGATGCTGGCGGTGGAGTGTGGGCGCCAGGCGGCCTTGGCTGCGCCTACCGAGCTGCTGGCCGAGCAGCACCTGGCCAACCTGCGCACCTGGCTGGAGCCACTCGGGGTGCGGGTGGCCTGGCTGGCGGGCAAGGTCACCGGCAAGGCGCGCGCGGCGGTGCTGGCCGAAGTGGCTTCGGGCCGGGCCCAGGTGGTGGTCGGCACCCATGCCCTGATGCAGGAGGCGGTGGTGTTCAAGGACCTCGCCCTGGCCATCGTCGACGAGCAGCACCGCTTCGGCGTGCACCAGCGCCTGGCCCTGCGCGACAAGGGCGCCTCGGGCAGGTCCGTGCCCCACCAGCTGATCATGACCGCCACGCCTATTCCCCGCACCCTGGCCATGGCCGCCTACGCCGACCTGGACGTGTCTGCCATCGATGAACTGCCGCCCGGGCGCACCCCGGTGCAGACCGTCGCGCTCAGCGGCGAGCGCCGTCCGGAGCTGGTCGAGCGGATCCGCAGCGCCTGCGCGCAAGGCCGCCAGGCCTACTGGGTTTGCACCCTGATCGACGAGAGTGATGAACTGGTCGCGCAGGCTGCGCAGGGCACGTTCGAGGCACTGTCCACGCAGTTGCCGGCGCTGCGCATCGGCCTGGTCCACGGCCGCATGAAGCCCGCCGCAAAGCAGGCCACCATGCACGCCTTCAAGGCGGGCGAGCTGGATCTGCTGGTGGCCACCACCGTGATCGAGGTGGGCGTGGACGTGGCCAACGCCTCGCTGATGATCGTGGAGAACGCCGAACGCCTCGGCCTGGCCCAGCTCCACCAGTTGCGCGGGCGGGTCGGGCGCGGCGCGGCGGCCTCCACCTGCGTGCTGCTGTACCAGCCGCCGCTGTCGCAGATGGCACGGCAACGGCTGGCCACCCTGCGCGAGACCAGCGACGGCTTCGTGATCGCCGAAAAGGACCTCGAGCTGCGCGGGCCGGGCGAGCTGCTGGGCACGCGCCAGACCGGGCTGGCCAGCTTCCGGGTGGCTGACCTGGCCCGCGATGCGGTGCTGCTGCCGCTGGTGCGCGAACTGGGCGATACCTTGCTGGCCCGTTCGCCAGCGGTCGCCGACCGGATCATCACGCGTTGGGTGGGGGGTGCCGCGCGTTACGCATCGGCGTGAGCCCATGCGCTTTGCAGCGGCTGGCGGGGGTGGCAGACTCCACGGCCGCCTTCCGCGAGTGCCCCATGACCGACCGCATCCCGCTGCTGATCGACACCGACCCCGGCGTGGACGACGCCCTGGCCCTGTTGATGGCCTTCAATGATGACCGCCACCAATTGCTGGGCCTGACCATCGCCGCCGGCAACGTGGGCCTGGCGCACACCGTGCGCAATGCGTTGAAGCTGTGCGAAGTGGCCGGACGCGACGATGTACCCGTGTTCGCCGGCTGCGCCGATCCCCTGCTGCACGCCTCCGAGGACGCGGCCCATGTGCATGGCGTGGATGGCTTCGGCGACATCGGCTACACCGCGCCCAGCCGCCAGGCCGAGGCCGAACACGCCGCCCTGGCCCTGCTGCGCCTGTCGCACGCGCACGCCGGCAAGCTGTTGCTGGTCGCGCTGGGCCCGCTCACCAACATCGCCCTGGCGCTGAAGCTGGACCCGACTTTGCCCGGGCGGATCGGAAGGTTGGTGGTGATGGGCGGGGCGGTCAGTGCGCACGGCAACATCACCGCCGCGGCGGAATTCAACATCGGCTTCGACCCCGAAGCGGCCCACCTGGTGTTCCAGGCTTTTCCTTTGCTGGAGCTGGTGGACTGGGAGGCGGTGCTGGCCCACGGCCTGCTGCACAGCCAGGTGGAGGGCTGGCTGGCGGCGGATAACCCGCGCGCGCGCTTCTACCGGGCCATTTCCGAACAGACCCGCCTGTGGTCGGTCGATCGACGCGGGGACCGCTGGCATAGCGCCGACGCGCTGGCCATGGCCCAGGCCCTGGCCCCGGCCCATGCACTGGAACTGCTGCAGCGCCCGGTCGCGATCGAGCTGGCCGGGCGGCTCACCCGCGGCGCCACGGTGGTGGACTGGAACCGCCAGCATGGCAGGCCGGACAATGCGCGGATCCTGATGCGCTACGACCAGGCCCACTTCGAGCGCCTGGTGCAGGGCGCGCTGGCGGCCTGAGTCCCTCTACTTGCGCCGGCCTGCCTGGCCGGGCTAAAATGCCGCTCTTCACTTCCCAGATCCGGTGCCCGCCATGAAGGCCGACATCCACCCGCAATACCGCGACGTCGTGTTCCAGGACGTCACTTCCGATTTCAAGATCCTCACCCGCTCGACCCTGGCCAGCAAGGACACGGTGAAGTGGGAGGATGGCAGCGAGTATCCGCTGATCAAGGTGGAAGTCTCGTCGGCCTCGCATCCGTTCTACACCGGCCAGCACAAGGTGATGGATACCGGCGGGCGCATCGACAAGTTCCAGAAGCGCTACCAGCAGAAGTAAGCGCAGGCCGGGCGGGCAGCCGCCGAGGTCAATGTACGGCCGCCGCATGGCGGCCGTTTTCGTTTGCGCGCCATTGGAACGATCTATCCTTTGGTCGAAGAAGCGCATGCATTCGAGCCACCGCTGCAAAACCCGTATGCGATAATCACGTCCATCCGCGGCCCAGCCGCGGGGTCCTGTCACGCGCCCGGCCCACGCCGAAGCGGCGCAACCCCCACCAAGGAGCGCACTGTGTCCGATCTCGACCAGGTCACGCTGAAAGCCGGCGAGAAGTCGCTGGAAATGCCCGTCCTGAAGCCGACCCTCGGCAACGACTGCATCGACATCTCCCGCCTCACCAAAGAGACGGGCCTGTTCACCTACGACTCGGGCTACACCGCCACTGCCAGTTGCAAGTCGGCGGTCACCTACATCGATGGCGACAACGGCGTGCTGCTGTACCGCGGCTACCCGATCGAGCAGCTGGCCAAGCATTCCAGCTACCTGGAAGTGGCCTACCTGCTGATGAACGGCGAACTGCCGACCGCAGACGAGTTCGCCAGCTTCGACCACGAGGTCGCGCATCACACGATGATGCACGAGGCGTTCAAGAACTTCCTCGGCGGGTTCCGCCACGATGCGCATCCGATGGCGATGATGGTCGGGATGGTCGGCTCGATGGCCGCCTTCTACCACAACACCCTTGACCTGGAAGACCCCGAGCAGCGTCGCCTCGCCGCGATCCGCCTGATCGCCAAGGTGCCCACTATTGCGGCGGCCTGCTACCGCTATTCGATCGGCTGGCCGGTGCGCTTCCCGCGCAACAACCACGCCTACGTCGACCGCTTCCTGCACATGATGTTCGAGGTGCCGAGCGAGCCGCTGGCGCTCAGCCCGGTGGCGGCCAAGGCCCTGGACCTGCTGTTCATCCTGCACGCCGACCACGAGCAGAACGCGTCCACCTCCACGGTGCGCCTGGTCGGTTCCACCGGCGCCAATCCCTACGCCTGCGTGGCTGCGGGCGTGGCCGCATTGTGGGGGCCGGCGCACGGCGGCGCCAACGAAGCGGTGCTGAAGATGCTGGCCGAGATCGGCAAGCCGGAGAACGTCAGCTCGGCCATCGACAAGGCCAAGGACAAGGAGTCCGGTTTCCGCCTGATGGGCTTCGGCCACCGCGTGTACAAGAACTTCGACCCGCGCGCCAAGATCATCCGCGAGATGACCCACCAGGTGCTGGCCGAACTCGGGGTCAACGACCCGATGCTGGAAGTGGCGCTGCGGCTGGAAGAGGCCGCGCTCAAGGACGACTACTTCGTGCAGCGCAAGCTGTACCCGAACGTCGACTTCTATTCGGGCATCATCTACAAGGCGCTCAACATCCCCACCGAGATGTTCACGGTCATGTTCGCCATCGCCCGCACCTCGGGCTGGGTGGCGCACTGGCTGGAGCAGCAGGTCGATCCGGAGGCCAGGATCGGTCGCCCGCGGCAGATCTACACCGGCCATCCGTCGCGAGACTACAAGGCGCTGGACCAGCGCTGAGCACAGCGCCCCAGCCGTTGCCAATGACGCCCCGCATTGCGGGGCGTTTTTTCTAGTCGGCCTGCAACTGGTCGGCAAGCAGCAGCCGCAGCTGCGCGGCCGAGGCCCGTTTCATCGGCCGCTGGTCGACGCCCGACAGGGGTGCCTGGCGCAGTGCGTCGAATGGCAGCACCGCCACGTCGAATGATATGCCGTCGGCGTCGAACACCCACACCGGCACTTCCAGGCTGCGCTCGCGATCCAGGCGCAGGCGGCGCGAGTGATCGTCGGCCTGCACGCCCTGGCCGTGCAGGAAACGCATCACCGCATCGGCATCGTCGCAGTGCAGGTGCAGGTTGACCGGTGCATGCGCATCGGCGCTACCCTCCAGCACCGGGCCCACCAGGCGGGGTTCGAACCCTGCGAAGAACGCCATCGCCTCCAGCGCGGCCTGGCGCCGTGCGCGCAGCGCCTGCTCGCGTGGCGGGCCGCTGAACAGTCGCTGGTACTGGTGCAGGGCTTCCTCGATCTCGTGGTTGCGCGGCAACGAGGCATCGTCGTGGATGCCCAGGCGCTGGGCGGCCTTGAGCTTGGCCTGATGGTAGTTGCGGATCCCGGCCTCGCTGATCAGGCGGGCAGCCTCGTTGGCGAGCTGCTGGCGGCGTTCACGCATCCGGGTCCGGGCGTGCTGGCGGGCATGCTGCATGGCGATTGCCTCCGCATCGGGTCCGGTTCGACTCTAACCGATGCACGCTGGCCGCGCGCCGCATCGCGCCGCATCGCGCCGCAATCGGTGCAGGCCCGGGTTCAGAAGATGTCGAACGCGGCCTCGTCTGCGGCTCCATCGTCGTCACCGTAGTCCGAATAGCTCTGCATGCGATCGATGTCCTCCACCTTCACGTACTCGGCCACGCCACCCTGGCCTTCGCCCACCACCGCGCCCGAAGCTGTCACGTAGACGCGCTGCATGCCGGCCGGCGGCTCGTTGCTGGCCACCGGCTGCCCGGCCAGCGCCTCGCGCATGAACTGGACCCAGATCGGCAGCGCCGCGCGGCCGCCGTACTCGCCGCGTCCCAGGCTGCGGAAGTCGTCGCGCCCCACCCACACCACGGTGGACAGGCTGCCGCCGAAGCCGGCGAACCAGGCGTCCCGGTAGTCGTTGGTGGAACCGGTCTTGCCGCCCACGTCCTCGCGCTCCAGCACCTTGGCCGCGGTGCCGGTGCCGCGCTGGACCACGTCGCGCATCATCGATACCAGCTGGAAGGCGGTGCGCTCATCGATCGCGCGCGGGGCGGCCACGGCATCCGCAGCCAGTGCCTCAGGTTGCGCCCCTGGCGGGGCTTCGGCCTCCGCGACCGGCCCGGGCCCGGGTGCCGGCCGGTTGGCTGGTCCGAAATCGAAGCCGTCCACCACCTGGCTGGCAGCCGCCGCCGCGCTGCCGCGCGCGCCACAGGTGCGGCAGGCCACGGCCGGGTTCTCCTTGAAGATCACCGTGCCGTCGCGGTCCCTGACCTCGTCCACCAGCCACGGCGTGACCAGTGAGCCGCCGTTGACGAACACCGAGTAACCGCGCGCCATCGACAAGGGGGTCAACGACGCGGTGCCCAGCGACATCGACAGGTTGGGCGGCAGTTCGGCCGGATCGAAGCCGAACTGGCTGATGTACTTGCGCGCGAAATCCACGCCAATGCCATCGAGCAGGCGTACCGACACCAGGTTCTTGGAGCGCACCAGCGCCTCGCGCAGGCGCATCGGGCCGGAGAAGCCGCCGCCGTCGTTCTGCGGGCGCCACACCCGGCCGCGGCGGTCGCGGAACACCACCGGCGCGTCGAGCACGATCGAGCCGGGATTGAAGCCACGCTCGAACGCCGCCGCATACACGAACGGCTTGAAGCTGGAACCAGGCTGGCGCCGTGCCTGGGTGGCACGGTTGAACTTGTTGCCGGCAAAACTGTAGCCGCCGATCATGGCCTTGATCGAACCATCGTAGGCGTCCATGGACACCAGCGCGGACTGGCCGCGGGGGATCTGCTCGACCTGGTAATCGCCGGCCACCTCTCCCTCCTTGGCCGGCATCAGTTGCAGGCGGGCCATGTCGCCCCGCTCGAACAGGCGGGCCGGGGTGCGCCCGGTCCACTTGCTGGCGCCCGCCGGCACCGAGACCACGCTGCCATCGGCCAGCACCAGGTCGGCGCCGCCGTCGCTGCGGGTGGAGGCCACGATCGCCGGCATCAGGCCGTTCTGCGCCGGTATCCCTGCCAGGTGCCTGGCCAGGTCGGCCGGCCCGGCGTCGGCGGTCACCTCGAACTGCTGCTCCACGCCCTGCCAGCCATGCCGGTGGTCGTACAGGCGCAGGCCATCGCGCACCGCCACGTCGGCGGCCAGCTGCATCACCGGGTCGATGGTGGTGGTGACGTGGTAGCCCTTGGTCAGCACGTCGCCGCCGAAGCGGGCGATCATCTCCTGGCGCACCATCTCGGCCACGTACGGCGCATACACCTCGACCGGGCGCTCATGCGGCTTTGCGTGCATCTCCTCGGCCTTGCCCCCGGCCGCCAGGGCAGGGGTCAGGTAACCTTCCTCCACCATGCGGTCCAGCACGTAGTCGCGGCGCTCGCGGTTGCGCTGCGGGTTGCTGATCGGATTGCCGCTGGAGGGGAACTTGGGGGTGCTGGCCAGGGTGGCGATCTCGCCCAGGGTCAGCTGGTCCAGCGGCTTGCCGTAATAGAATTCGGCTGCTGCGGCCACGCCGTAGGCCCGGTTGCCGAAGAAACTCTTGTTGAGATAGAGCTCCAGGATCTGGTCCTTGGTCAGCATCTCCTCGATCTTCATGGCCAGGCGCATCTCGGCCAGCTTGCGCGTGTAGCTGTACTCCGAACTGAGGAAAAACTGGCGCGCCACCTGCTGGGTGATGGTGCTGCCACCGGGCACGCGGGCATCGTCGGTGGTGCTGAGCAGCCAGATGGCCCGGGCCACGCCGCGGTAGTCGACCCCGGCATGCTCGTAGAAACGGGCATCCTCCACCGCCACGAAGGCCTGCTTGACCTGCTCGGGCACCTCGGCGATGCGCACCGGGTAGCGCCGGGTCTCGCCGAACAGGCCGATCAGCCGGCCGTCGCTGGCATAGACGTAGAGCGGTTCCTGCAGCTCCACGTCGCGCAGGGATTCGACGTCCGGGATGTTGGAGGAGACCAGGTAGTACAAGGTCCCCAGCCCGATCGCGCCGACCACCGAGAGGGCAAGGAACGCGATTATTGCCCAGCGCAGCAGGCGTCTAAAGCGTGACATCCGGCGGAATCCGATTGCAGAATTGATGGCGCCGGAGTATAGATGCTCGGGGGACCGGTCGACATGATCCGGGGGTAAACAATCACTTGGCCGATATCGTTAGTGAACCGTGACAAGGGGCACAGCCCGCATCACGGGCCTTGCAAGTAGTGAAAACTTCGTTATTAATGTGCGCCGGGGCCGTTCCAGATCCAGGAGCCCGCCGGAAGGGGAGATACCGTGGGGCTTATACCTAAGAGCCAGTCGCCGCTGATCGGCGTCGACATCAGTTCGACTGCGGTGAAGCTGATCCAGCTTTCCCGGGTCGGCAATCGCTACCGCGTGGACCATTACGCGGTGGAGCCGTTGCCGCCCAATGCGGTGGTGGAGAAGAACATCGTCGAGGTCGAGGCAGTAGGCGAGGCCATCCGCCGCGCGGTGACCCGCTCCGGCAGCAAGGCCCGCAACGCCGCCGCTGCGGTGGCCGGCTCGGCGGTGATCACCAAGATCATCCCGATGCCCGCCGAGTTGGACGAGAACGAGCTGGAAGCGCAGGTGGAGCTCGAGGCGGTCAACTACATCCCGTACCCGATCGAGGAAGTGAACCTCGACTTCGAGGTGCTGGGCCC
>Ga0105045_10002649_pt1 | contig 15155 bp, 12 predicted proteins | sample MAT02_FD_78089 | JGI IMG/M metagenome (GOLD analysis project Ga0105045, IMG submission 78089) | Freshwater microbial communities from Lake Fryxell liftoff mats and glacier meltwater in Antarctica - MAT-02 (megahit assembly) | ecosystem: Environmental > Aquatic > Freshwater > Ice > Liftoff...
CGCAGGCTTTCGCGCTTGAACATCGCCACCTGATCCAGCCGCTGCCCGATCAGGCCGCTGTCTTCCGGCACGGCCACCTCGGTAAAGAACTTCATCCGCGCCCGGTCGGTCAGCATCGCGGCCATGCTGTCACGGTCAGGCAACAGTCGGCGCGTGAATATTGCCAGATATGACATCCCTACCGCCGCACAGCACAGACCCAAAGGCGTGATCTCGAAGATGCCGAAGGGCTCCAGCCCACGATCCCGCGCCACCCCGTCCACCACCAGATTGGTCGAGGTGCCGATAAGCGTCACCGTGCCCCCAAGGATCGACAGGTAGCTTAGCGGGATCAGCAGCTTCGAGGGTGAAATCTGCATGGTCCTCGCCAGCCGCATGAAGATGGGGATCCCCACAACCACCACAGGCGTGTTGTTCATGAAGGCTGACATTCCCACCACGCCCGAGGATATTGCCGCCAGCGCGCGCTTCGGAGCGGTCTCGACATGGCGGATGGCCTTGTGTGACAGCCAGTCCAGCGCCCCGGTCCTGACCAGCGCGCCCACGATGATGAACATCGCCGCGATGGTCCATGGCCCCGCGTTCGAAAGCGCCTTCAGCACATCGCCCTGCGGCAGAATACCCATTACCACCATCGCCGCGGCACCGCCGATCGAGGTCACCTCGACCGGATAGGTCTCGCGCACGAACAGCACGAACATGGTGACAAGGATCGCCAGCGCCAAATAGGGCTGCACCTCTGCCGGGATCGCCAGTCCGAACATTCATCCTCCGCCGTCAGGTCGCGGCAACAATTTTGCTGCGTGGCTGCACCAATGCCACACCCGCCAGCATGACCACAAGCGCGGCCCAGACCAACGGGGAGAACTGCTCGCCCAAAAGCAGCATTGCCCAGAAAACACCCGATGCCGTCACAAGATACGAGGTTTGCGCTGCAAAGACCGACCCTGCCTTCGACGCCAGCCATACATAGCATGCATAGACCAGCGCATGCACGATGGATGATGCGATCAGCGCCCACTCCGCCCGGCCCAGCGGCCACGGGTCAACCCATTGACCGGTGCCCACGGCAAGCGGCGTGACCAGTACCGTGCCTACGACCGACACGCCGAACATCGCCTGCACCGCGTCCATTCCAGCCGTACCGCCGCGGGCAACATAGTTCGCCTCCAGCGCATAAAACAGCGGCCCCACCATCGCGACCATCAGCCAGCCCAGGCTCACCGCCCCACCGGTCCCGGGCGCTGCGATGATCGCCACACCGGCCAGTCCAAGCCCAAGACCCGCCAGCCGCCCCGCCGAGAACCGGTCCAGCCCCATCGCCAGTGCCATAGGAAAGGCCAGAAGCGGCACGGTCGAAATCAGAATCGACATGATCCCCGCCCGCAGATGTGTTACTGCCGCATAGAATGCCGCGTTCGGAATGATCGTGCCGATTACGGCCACGACAATGTAGAATGTCATTGCCGGTCTGGTAAAAACCAACCCCTTGCCCCGCACGGCCGAAACCGCGCCCAGCACCACCGCGCCGATCAGCAACTGCCAGAAGATCAGGCCAAAGGGCTGATGCCCCGTCGCCGTTGCCATCTTGCCAAGCGATTGGGTCGACCCCCAGCCCACGCCTAGCGTAACAAGAACCAGCACGAAAAACCAGCGATGGGTCATGGCAGCGCCTGCTCCAGCCGCCCGCCAACCCGCACCATCCGCACCTTGCTGGCACGGCCGGTCCGGTCGTCGGTTTCGACATAGACGCCAGACAGTGTCGCCTCGCCGCCCGCAGGTTCGAACCGCGCCTTGGCCATCCCGGTGATGAATCGGCGCAAGGGCTCCAACTTCTCCATGCCGATCACTGAATCGTAATCGCCGCACATCCCGGCATCGGTAAGGTAGGCTGTGCCCTTGGTTAGGATCATCGCATCCCCGGTTGGCACATGGGTATGGGTGCCCACCACAAGGCTTGCCATCCCGTCGCACCAATGGCCCATCGCCATCTTCTCGCTGGTGGCTTCCGCATGGACGTCGACAATCGCCGCCTGCACCACACCGCCCAGCGTGTGAGTCTTCAAGACCGACTCCAGTGCCGAAAACGGATCGTCAAACGGCCGCTTCATGAAGACCTGCCCCAGGGCCTGCGTGACCAGTACGCGCCGCCCCTGCGTCGCCTCGAACACGCGAAACCCCTTGCCAGGTGCTACCTTGGAAAAGTTCAGCGGTCGTATGATTCGTGGTTCCTGTTCGATAAAGCTCAGCATGTCCTTCTGGTCAAAGGCATGGTCGCCCAGCGTAATGCAATCCGCGCCCGCCGCCAGCAACGCCTTGGCATGCTCGCCTGTCAGCCCGGCACCCTGACTGGCGTTCTCGCCATTGACCACAACGAAATCGAGGCCCCATTCCGCCCGCAACGCGGACAGCCGGTCGGCCACCGCCGTTCGGCCAGACCGTCCCATCACATCACCAAGGAAAAGCAACTTCATGACGCTGGATTAGGCGCGGGTCTGTCTTCCGGCAAGCGGATAAACAGCCCCCGTGCAAGATTTTTCGTAAACGATCCTGCGCCCTCGCGCCCTTCCCGCCGCCGGGAACAACGACCCGAAGGCTCAGGTCTTTCCCGATGACTTTTTCCCCCTCCCGCCTACGGTTGCCGCCTTCGCTACGTCCAAGAAAGGTCAACAGAACCTGACGCGGCACCGCGCCCGTACGGTCTGGTCGCACTGGGTGCGGCGCCAGCCCCAAAGCAAACCAAGAACTTCCGCCGCCAGCCAGCACGCCCTGAAGTCGCTTCGACCTTTATCGTTGAGGCGCGCCGTATTCTGCACGCGTGTGGATGAAGGGAGACCCAGAAGAATACGCCAGAAAGAAAACATTTTCCGTATCAAATCAAAATCCTAAAGCCCTAAGCGCCCCACCCCGTTCCTAAGGCACCCGCACTGCCCTATCTATCAGGTATGATTCCGCTTCCCGCCCATCTGTCCGACTGGTTCGCCGCCAAGGGCTGGACGCTGCATCCCCACCAGCATGACATGCTTTCAAGGGCCCAAGACCCAGCCACCCTCCTCATCGCTCCCACCGGCGGTGGCAAGACACTGGCGGGCTTCCTGCCAACCCTTGCCGAGCTTGGGCCTAACCCTCCCCCAGGCCTCCACACCCTTTACGTCTCGCCCCTAAAGGCCCTCACTGCAGACATACGTCGCAATCTTCGCACCCCGATCGAAGGCGCAGGCCTTGCGGTCCGGGTCGAGGATCGTACCGGCGATACCACCTACATCCAGCGCCGCCGTCAGCGCGCAGACCCGCCACACATCTTGCTGACCACGCCCGAAAGCCTCGCCCTTCTCCTAAGCTACGAGGATGCCCCACGAATCTTCCAAGGTTTGCAACGGGTTATCGTCGATGAAATCCATGCCCTCGCCGAAAGCAAACGCGGCGACCAGCTCACCCTCCAACTCGCCCGCCTCCAGTCGCTGAACCCCGGCCTCCGCCGCATCGGCCTGTCCGCGACAGTCGAGAACCCCCCGGCCCTCGCCCGCTTCCTTTCCGCCGAAACGACAATCCTGCAAGCCGACCCTGGCCCCGACCCCGATATCTCCATGCTGGAAACCGACGCCCCACCCCCTTGGTCCGGCGGCGGCGGCCGCTATGCGATTCCGGCAATCCTGAACGAGGTGACCCGCCACCGCACCACCCTCATCTTCCACAACACCCGCGCACAGGCGGAACTTTTCTTCCACGATCTCTGGCTACAGAACACTGACGACCTGCCCATCGGCATCCACCACGGCTCCCTCAGCCGCGAACAACGCGAGCGTGTGGAAAAGGCGATGACCGCAGGTGCCCTGCGCGCCGTGGTCTGCACCGGCTCGCTCGACCTCGGAATCGACTGGGGCGATGTTGACCTAGTGGTTCAGGTTGGCGCTCCGAAGAACGTGAAGCGCCTTGTGCAAAGAATCGGCCGAGCCAACCACCGCTACAATGCACCCTCCAAGGCGCTCCTCGTCCCCGCCAACCGGTTCGAGGTGGTCGAATGTCAGGCCGCCCTCGACGCCGTCCGCGCACACACCCTGGATGGCGAGCCGCGCGGCCCCGGCCCCCGCGATGTCTTGTGCCAGCATCTCCTGGCCACCGCCTGTGCGGGCCCGTTCGACGCAAGTAGCATCTTTCATGAAGTCACCACTGCAGGCCCCTATGCTCGTCTGACCGAAGCCGAATTTGACGCGTGCCTCGATTTCGTTGCCACCGGCGGATATGCTCTCAAAGCCTATGACCGCTGGCAAAGACTAAAGTTGACTAATGGCAGATGGCACCTCCGCGACCCCCGCGCCGCCGCCCTCATCCGCCAGAACCTCGGCACGATCATCGATATCGAAACCTTGAAGGTCCGCCTCCGAAACCAGTTCGGGGGCACCCCCTTGGGCGAAGTCGAAGAAAGCTTCGCCGCTACCCTCACCCCCGGCGACACTTTCCTGATCGGCGGCCAGATCGTTCGCTACGAAGGGTTGAGAGAGATGACGGTCGAGGTCTCGAAAACCCCCGGTCGCGATCCGCGCGTCGCCGTCTTCAACGGCACCAAATTCGCCACTTCCACCCTCCTTGCCGACCGGATCCTGCAGATCTTCGCGCAGCCCAGCTGGCCCGACCTCCCCTCCCATACGGCCGAGTGGCTCTCCCTCCAGCGTGAGGTTTCCCGCCTCCCCGACCCCCAGTCTCTGCTCTTGGAATCCTTCCCCCATGACGGCCGCGAACATCTCGTCGTTTACGGCTTCGCTGGCCGCAATGCACAGCAAACCCTCGGCCTTCTCCTAACAAAGCAGATGGAAAGCCAAGGCCTTGCCCCCCTCGGTTTCGTCGCGACCGACTACGCCACCCTGATCTGGGGCCTCGAACCCGTCACCGATCCCGCCCCCCTTTTCGACCTTGAAACCCTACGCGAAGGCCTCGAAACTTGGCTCTCCGGCAATGCCGTGATGAAACGCACCTTCCGCACGACCGCCATCATCGCAGGCCTTATCGAGCGCAGCCATCAAGGCCGCCGCAAATCCGGGCGCCAGGCCACTTTCTCCTCAGACATCCTTTACGACACGCTGCGGAAATATGATCCGGACCACCTCCTCCTTCAAATCACCCGTGAAGAGGCCCTGCGCGGCCTCATCGACTTTTCCCGCATCGAAACCCTCCTCGCCCGCGTCGGCCCCCGCATAGACCTCATCCGCCGCGCTCGCGTCACTCCCCTCGCCGCCCCGCTCTTCTTCGAGCCCGGCCGCATACCCGTCCACGGCGAAGGCCGTGACCGCCTTGCCTCGGCCAAGGCGCAAGAGTTGATGGACGCCGCAGGTCTCACCTGACCCCTTGCTCCTTTGAAAAATACTCACTGAAGGCCCTGCCCGAGCCGGTTGGCTCTTGCGCCAGAGGCGAGACAAAAATCAGTGTGAAGCACACAATTTCGATCCCAACCCTTGCCGCAAAACCGCAGCCGGGGCATTGACCGCCGATGCACCACGCGCTTTTCTTCCACGGCGAAACGCTGCACCTGATGCCCTCCGGCGCGCTCTACTGGCCCGCGCGGAAACTGCTTGCCGTCTCTGACTTGCATTTGGGCAAGTCGGAACGCCTCGCCCGCCGGGGGGGCACGCTCCTGCCGCCCTATGAAACACAAGCCACGCTGGAAAAGCTTGACCGGGATCTGGAGATCACGCGCCCTGAAACGGTTATCTGCCTTGGTGACAGTTTCGACGATCTTGCGGCGGCTGACGGGATCGAAGCGACCAGCAGGCTCTGGCTCGCCCGCCTGATCGCCGGGCGGGACTGGACATGGATCACCGGGAACCATGACCCTGGCCCGATCAATATCGGCGGAACCCATCGTGATGCGCTACGCCTCACGCCCTTTACCTTCAGACACATCGCGGTCCCAGCCGAAAAGGCAGAAATTTCAGGGCACCACCACCCCAAGGCCCGGCTCGCAGGCCAAGCCAGGCCCTGCTTTCTTGCCGATGCCGCGCGACTGATTCTGCCGGCTTTCGGGGTCTACACGGGAGGACTTTTCAGCAACCACGCGGTGCTGACTGGCCTTATGTCCACCGATGCATTGGCCATCCTGACCGGCACGCGCGCGCTTGCGATCCCGATGCCAAGGTAGGGCAAGGCGTGCAATAGCCCGGTTTGCATTGATCGCACTTACGCGGTCAGACCTTCTGGCTCGGCCAGCCCGTTTACCCGGCAGCAGGCCGTCAACGTGTTGGCCAGAAGGCAAGCTATCGTCATCGGTCCCACCCCCCCCGGCACCGGAGTAATCGCGCCCGCTACCGCAGCCGCACTGGCGTAATGCACGTCACCCACCAGCTTTGCCTTGCCGTCCTGCTCAATCCGGTTGATTCCAACGTCAATCACTGTGGCCCCGGGACGCACCATGTCGCCGGTGATCATCTCGGGCCGCCCGACGGCCGCCACCAGGATATCAGCACCACGGCAGACTTCGGCCAGATCCTTGGTCCGGCTATGCGCAATCGTCACTGTGCAGCTATCCCCGAGCAGCAACTGCGCCATCGGCTTGCCCACGATATTCGACCGACCCACCACCACGGCATTCAGCCCTGTCAGTGACCCATGAAAATCCCGCAACATCATCAGGCAGCCAAGCGGGGTGCAGGGCACCATGCTCTTCTGCCCGGTCCCCAATAGCCCCACGTTCGAAATGTGAAAGCCATCCACATCCTTCGCCGGGTCAATCCGGTTTATCACAAGCTCCGAATTCAGATGAGGAGGCAGTGGCAACTGCACCAAAATTCCGTGTACTTTCGGATCTGCGTTCAGACGGTCGATCAACGCCAGAAGCTCCGCCTCACCGGTATCCGGAGACAGGCGATGTTCGAATGATGTCATTCCGACTTCTATCGTCGAGGCATGCTTGTTGCGCACATAAACCTGGCTTGCCGGGTCTTCACCCACCAGCACCACCGCGAGGCCGGGCTGCAGGCCCTGCTTATCCCGCAACTGCGCCACATGCGCCGCGACCTGCGCGCGCACCTTCGCCGCAAAGGCCTTGCCGTCAATCACCGATGCCGTCATCCGTCTATCCTTTGCGTAAACTGTCCGGCCCGAGCTTGCTTTCCTCGCGCGCGATGGACCAGTCGATCAGCCGCCGCCACAGTTTTTCCACCAGTTCGGGCGGCAGCCCCTGTGTCATGGCATGGCGGCGCACATTTGCCACCACTTCTTCTACCCGGTCCTCGATCCGCGCTGGAAGGTCAACCTCGGCCTTGATCTCGGCCGCGCGGTCGATAAAGCCCGCCCGGTTTGCGAACAGTCGGACCAGTTCCTCGTCCAGACGGTCAATCTCGGCCCGGATCTGGGCCATCGAGGTACATTCGGCAGGTTTCAACATCGCAATTCTCCCGTCCAAGCTGCCTTCGGAGATAAGAGGACAGCCCGAAAAGAGCAATGCGACCGGTTAAAACAGCCCTTCAACCTGACCCAGATCGTTCAGCCGGATCACCTCGGCGCTAGGCACCTTCGGAAGGCCCGGCATCGTCATGATCTCGCCGCAGATCGCAACGATGAACCCTGCCCCTGCAGAAAGCCGCACCTCGCGCACCGGCACCGAATGCCCGGTCGGCGCGCCGCGCACGGTCGGGTCAGTGGTAAAGGAGTATTGGGTTTTCGCCACACAGATCGGCAGATGGCCGTAGCCCGCCGCTTCCCAGGCCTTCAACTGGTCGCGGATCGACTTGTCGGCAATGACGCCGTCGGCGTGATAGATGCGCTTGGCGATGGTTTCGATCTTCTGGAACAGCGGCATCTCGTCTGGATAAATCGGCGCAAAATTTGCCGTGCCGGACTCCGCCATCTGCACAACTTTCTTGGCCAGTTCCTCGATCCCGGCGGAACCTTGCGCCCAATGCTTGCACAAAATCGCCTCGGCTCCCTGTTCGGTGACGTAGGCTTTCACGGCAGCAATCTCGGCATCGGTGTCGCTGTAGAAATGGTTGATTGCCACAACCACAGGCACGCCGAATGATTTCACGTTGCCGATATGGCGGCCGAGGTTCGGACAGCCCTTCTTGACCGCCTCCACGTTCTCGGCCCCAAGGTCGGCCTTCGCCACGCCACCGTTCATCTTCATCGCCCGCACCGTTGCGACGATGACGGCGGCCGAAGGCTTCAATCCCGCCTTGCGGCACTTGATGTCAAAGAACTTTTCCGCCCCAAGGTCGGCACCGAAGCCTGCTTCGGTGACGACATACTCGCCAAGTTTCAAAGCAGTCCGGGTCGCGATCACACTGTTGCAGCCATGCGCGATGTTAGCGAACGGTCCGCCATGCACAAAGGCCGGGTTGTTCTCCAGCGTCTGTACCAGGTTTGGCTGCATCGCGTCTTTCAAAAGCACCGTCATCGCGCCGTCAGCCTTGATATCACGGGCATATATTGGCTTTTTCTCGCGGGTATAGGCTACAACGATATCGCCGAGCCGCTTCTGAAGGTCTTCCAGATCGTTCGACAGGCACAGGATCGCCATCACTTCCGATGCGACCGTAATGTCGAACCCGGTCTGCCGAGGGAATCCGTTCGATACACCGCCCAGGTTCACCACGATATCCCGCAGCGCCCGATCGTTCATGTCCATCACCCGGCGCCAGACGATTCGGCGCGCGTCGATCTGGAGCTCGTTGCCCCAGTAGATGTGGTTGTCGATCATCGCCGACAAAAGGTTGTGCGCCGAGGTGATCGCATGGAAGTCGCCGGTGAAGTGCAGGTTCATCTCTTCCATCGGGACGACCTGGCTGAAACCACCGCCCGCAGCCCCGCCCTTCATCCCGAAGTTCGGGCCCAGGCTGGCCTCGCGGATGCAGACCACGGCCTTCTTGCCGATACGGTTCAATCCGTCGCCCAGACCCACGGTCGTCGTGGTCTTGCCCTCCCCCGCAGGGGTCGGGTTGATCGCAGTCACCAGGATCAGCTTGCCATCCGGGCGGCCGGCCAGCGATTTGATGAACTCTTGTCCGACCTTGGCCTTGTCATGGCCGTAGGGCAGCAAGTGTTCAGACGGGATGCCCAGCTTGGCCCCGATCTCCATGATCGGTTTTTTCGTCGCCTCGCGCGCAATTTCGATATCTGTCTTGAAGGCCATGTGCGTCTCCCAAAGGGCAAGTATCCTGTTTGCGACGTGATACCGGGCGAACGGCGCATCCCAAGGCCGGTTTCCGACCTAAACCCCGCGAAATTCGCCAGCACCGGTTTCCGATCGGAAAGATCCGCACCAATTCGCACAACCCGTACTATTTTACTAAAATTGCGTTTGCTCTTTTTCCAAATACTCCACGGGGGATCTGGGGGATGTGAAACCCCTCGGGGGCCAGCCACGGAAACAGCCTCAACCGCCCTCGCGTGCCGCGTCCAGATGTGCCCAGACGCGCTGTTGTGGGATATGGAGCGTCAGCACTTCGCCCAGCCGCAAAACGCCCTCACGCTCCACCCAGGCGGTCACGCCGCGCTTGCCTTCCGCAGCGCGCTTGAAACCCTTGCCCATGCCGGGCAGGGCCTTGTCGATGGTCACCGCAGGCTCTTGGCAGGGCAGGTTCTCCATGTCGACAACCAGCGTTACCCCATCCGGCCCTTGCAACCGGCTGGAGGGAGGCAGGTGGGTGAAATCGGGGATCCCTTCGACAACCAAAGACGCGCCGACCCAGGCGTAATCCATCGCCGGAATCTCCATCGCTCCAGCGACCTCGGCCATCTCCTCGGCGCTGACCACGGCGAGTTGCCGGACATTCCTGATCTCGGTCCCGCGCCGAAACTGCTTCAGGACCCGGCTGCACGAAGGCCGCGTCAGCCCCGCATGGCTTTCCCCATCATAGCCCGAAAAGCTCAACGGCATTTCGGTCAAAGGTACCGACCGGATTACAAGTTTCTCCACCGGTTCGGGCTGGCAGCCCAGCCAGACAACACGGGCGGTAAGCATCATGGGAATCAGGGCAGCCATGGTCACCTCGTTGCAAGCGTCATAGCCATTTCTTCCACCTGAATATCGCGTATGGCACGACCGCCGAGGTCACCATTGCACCCAACGCCATCGGATAGCCCCACGACCATTCAAGTTCGGGCATATAGACGAAGTTCATCCCGTAGATACTGGCAATCAGGGTCGGCGGCAGGAAGACGAAGGCAACGACCGAGAATATCTTGATAATATCAGATTGCCGGATGTTGATCACGCCAAGCGTCGCATCCAGCAGAAAGCGGATCTTCTCGGTTTGGGTGGCCACAACTTCGCGCAGTGACCGGATGTCCTGCAGCAGCGTGCGGGCCATCGGGCGTTCCCCTTCGCTCAGCAACAACTGGTCGGGGTGCTCGGACGTAACGACAAGGTATCCGACCAATCGCTGAATCGTACCCAGACTTTCGGCGACCTTGCCGTTCAAATCCTGGGCCCGACCGATCCGTTGCAGGACCACGGGTAAAGTCTCACCTTTGCCCGAGGGGCGGTGCGCCTCAAATATCGCCTTGGAGAGCCCGTCCAGCTTGCGCGCCTCGGCCTCCAGGATGTCGGCCAGCCGGTCAACCACTGCCTCCAGCAACCCAAGGAGCGCATCGATGCCGCCAGCGAGCTTTGTATCGTGCCGCGCCGCCCAGTCGGCAAAATGGCCCAGCGATCCGGGTTGGTGGTAATGAACACTGACCAGCCGGTCCGGCATCACGACAAAGGTCACGGGGCCAATCTCGGTCTCGCGCGCCCCGACCGTGGCCAGGATCTGCGCGGTCAGAAACAGCACGCCATTCTCGCGGTAGATGCGCGAGGAAATCTCGATTTCCTGCATATCCTCACGCGTGGGGATGTCGATGCCCAGCGTCGCTTCAACCTCATTCTCTTCGGCGACGGTGGGGGAATCCAGATCAATCCACAGCGCATCGCGCAGACGGTCGCGCGACAGATCAATCCGCTCCAGCCGCGCCCCATTGGATCGAAAGGCCGTGATCATCCTGCGTCCCCGTTAGCTTGGTGCCCAAAGCCTAGCGGCCCGCCCGGCAAAGCGAAAGGCCCCGCGCGGGCGGGGCCTCTTGTTGATTATTCAGCGGTCGTCAGAGCGGCGCCGGCTCCGGGTCGACGCCTGGCTTCGGCTTGCGTGCCCGGGTTTTCGGGATTGCCGCAATCGATGCGCCGCCCCCGCCCGATGCAGGCTTGCTCGCATCGTCACCGCCACCCAGAGCCTCGCCCGCAATCACCTTGCGGATTTCGTCACCTGTCAGCGTTTCATACTCCAGCAACCCCTTGGCCAACCGCTCGAAATCTTCGGCCTTCTCCAGCAGAATCCGGCGGGCCTCCTGATAGCCGTCGTCGATCAGGCCCTTCACCTCGGCCTCGATCATCTTCTTGGTCTCGGCGGAAACCGAAAAGCCCCCGGTGTTGCCCGTATAGCCCTCATGTGCCTCGGCATAATCGATGTTGCCGATCTTGTCCGACATGCCCCAGCGCATCACCATTGCCCGCGCCAGACCCGAGGCCTGCTGGATATCGCCAACCGGGCCGGAGGATACACCCTCCTCGCCATACTTGATGATCTCGGCTGCTTTGCCCGCCATGGTCATCGCGATCCTCTGTTTGGCTTCGTCCTTGTGCATCTGCAACCGGTCCATTTCGGGCAAGGACACCACCATCCCCAGCGCACCACCGCGCGGGATGATCGTGGCTTTGTAAACCGGGTCGCATTTCGGCAGGTTCATGCCGACGATGGCGTGACCCGCCTCATGGTATGCGGTCTTTTCCTTCTGATCGTCGGTCAACACCATCGACCGGCGCTCCGCCCCCATCATCACCTTGTCCTTGGCCTGTTCAAAATCGACCATCGTCACAAACCGCCGGCCAATCCGTGCGGCCATCAGCGCCGCCTCGTTGACAAGGTTCATCAGGTCCGCCCCCGAAAACCCCGGCGAGCCACGCGCAATCGTGCGCAGGTCCACATCCGGCCCCAGCGGCACTTTGCGGGCATGCACGTTAAGGATCTTTTCGCGCCCTTTTATATCTGGGTTCGGCACATGAATCGTCCGGTCAAATCGGCCGGGCCGCAGCAGCGCGGGGTCAAGCACATCCTTGCGGTTGGTGGCCGCGACGATGATCACGCCCTCATTCGCCTCGAATCCGTCCATCTCGACCAAAAGCTGGTTCAGGGTCTGCTCGCGCTCGTCATTGCCGCCGCCCATGCCCACGCCCCGCGCCCGGCCCACGGCGTCGATTTCGTCGATGAAGACGATGCAGGGTGCATTCTTCTTGGCCTGCTCGAACATGTCACGGACACGGGATGCACCCACACCCACGAACATTTCCACAAAGTCAGATCCCGAAATCGAAAAGAACGGCACGCCGGCCTCACCCGCAATCGCGCGGGCAAGCAGCGTCTTGCCGGTTCCGGGCGGGCCGACCAGCAGCGCACCCTTGGGAATTTTCCCGCCCAGTCTGCTGAACTTCTGCGGATTGCGCAGAAACTCCACGATCTCCTCAAGCTCTTCCTTGGCCTCGTCAATCCCGGCCACATCGTCAAACGTGACGCGGCCCTGTTTTTCGGTCAGAAGTTTCGCCCGCGATTTGCCAAAGCCCATCGCCCCGCCGCGTCCGCCGCCCTGCATCCGGTTCATGAAGAACAACCAGATGCCGATCAACACGATGAACGGCAGCCAAAGCGACAGAAGCGACATGATGCCCGACTGCGCCTGTGGTTCGGCCTGCACTTCGACCCCCTTGGCGATCAGGTCGCGGGTCAGGGTCTCGGTCATCACTTCACCTTGCGGCTTGATCGCCACATAGGTGTTGCCGTCACTGGCCCTTACGATGATCCGCTCACCATCTAGCGTCACTCCGGAAATCTGCCCGGCATCCACGCGGCTGATGAACTCGGAATAGCTGAGCGACCGTGACGACATCGTGGTCTGCCCGCCTGAAAACAGCTGGAACAAGGCCATGACCAGGATCAGAAGCACGACCCAGAATGCGATATTGCGTGCATTACCCACAAGGGATCTCCTCAAAGGTCCGCAGCCCGGAACGGGCGCGGACAGCATCAGACACTAAGATAAGCTTTTGAGAGCGGGGTTCAATCGGAGAGTCCGAAAAGGTCGCAGGGTGCGTCAAGTCGTGCCGACCATGCCCCACTCAACCCAGCCAGTGGGGCAGCAACAAGGTCAGCGCCGTCCCAAACCGCAGGGGTCACCGCCAGCACCTCACGCGGCAAACCTGTCGCCCGCCAATCCGGGCAGTGGCGCAGCCCGTCGTCCCCCAAGGCCCGAACCGTGCCTGCCGGACCGGCCACCACCCAGCGCCCGTCCCAAAGATCGCCCACCGGCACCGGCCGGCCGACCCGACGCGCCTCGCGCAGAAGCCAATCCTTGCGGAAGCGGCAACCCTGCAGCGTCGCGTCACGATCAGTGATGACGGCGTCGATGAACCGCGCAAGATCTTTGGACCGGGGCATGTACGGCGCCCGCGACAACCAGAAGATCGCGGCTGCCACAAGCTGCCGCCGAACCTCTGACGCCTCGTTTCGCAGACCCGGCCCGATCCGAAGGGCCCCCGACGCTACCTCGATATGCCGGGCCGCGGCCAACCGCACCTGCGCCCGCAGCGCCAGTTGGGCCTCGGCCAGATACCCCGCCACGCCCGCCAACCCCTTGGCGGTAATCCCCAAGGGCGCAAGCGCCGCCAGCGCCCGACGCGCTTTCACCCTGGTAAAGCGCGCATCCTCGTTGGTCGGGTCGTCAACCCAGTCGATTCCATGGTCGCGCAACCAGTAGCGAAGATCTTCCCTTCCTACTTCCAGAAGCGGACGGTGAAAGGTGATGCCGCCCTCATCCCAGTGCCGCCGCATCCCGGACAGCCCGACAATACCCGACCCCCGCGCCAGCCCCATCAGCAGTGTCTCTGCCTGATCGTCTTGCGTGTGGCCAAGGGCAACATGCGCAATCCCGCGTGCCGTCGCCCATTCGGCGATCTGTGCCATGCGTGCCTGTCGGGCTGCGTCCATCAGATTACCACTGACGGCCCCATGGTCCCAGATCCGCACCGCATGTGCCACGCCAAGTCCGGCGCAGAGATTGCCCACCGCCTCAGCCTCGGTCGCGCTCTCGGCGCGAAGGCGGTGGTCGACCGTCACCGCCTCGACCCGCAACCCGGCTTTTAGCGCCAGATGGAAAAGAGCAATGGAATCTCCACCGCCCGACAGCGCAATCCCGATGGTTTCCCCAGACGGCAGGCTGTCACGGATCAGCTGGACCAGTCGTGCCGCGTCTACTGGCACCCCAGCCCCTGTCGCGCGACCGTCGCCTGCGTTGCGGCCAGACTAGTGGGATAGCGCAATCCGACTTCGCCAAGGGTCACACAAGCCTCGGGCACCTGGCCAAGCACCGCAAGCCCTTCGCCAAGCTTCAGCAAGGCGTCCGGCGCGAAAGGCCCTTCTGGTGCAGTAGAGAACGCGTCGAGATACGACCGCGCTGCGTTCGAAGTCTCACCCAGCGACGTCAACGCCTCACCGCGCAGAAAATGCGCCTCCTGGGTCAGCGGCCCGCCAGGATAGGATTGGGTAAAGGTCGCAAGGAGCGATTCAGCACCGCGAAAGTCACCCGTACCGAGCACCTCCCTGGCCCGGTCAAAGTCTGCCTGTTCGCTGACGGCCAGTTCTGCCCCGCCCGTCGCCGGCCCGGGATCGGTCAAGACAGGTGCAGGGACCGCCCCTCCCGTTCCTCCTCCCAGAACCGATGTTGCTCCCAAGGTTGAGAGGTCGCAGCCTTCCGTGACTTCGCAAAGCCGATACTCGATATCTCCGATCCGGTTGGTGCCATCAGTGACCACCCGGTTCAACTGCAACTCCACCGCTTCTGTCCGCGCGGTCAGCCGCGACAGTTCTGCCTCGATCGTGTCCATCCGCTGCAAGGCATCACCGCCCGCCGCTCCGGTTGCGGCCGCGCCACTGGACACAAGTTCCGCCTTCAGCGCGTTGAACTCGGCAGCAAGGCCGGCAAGCTCGGCGCGGATGTCGGCCAGCGTCTGGCTACGATCCTGAGCCACCGCCGGGAAGGGCAGCAGCGCAAGCACGACAAGAAGGCGGATCAGCCGCATCACATCAGACCCCGGCGCCGACCGAAAGCACCGTCACGGAGCGACGGTTCTGCGAATAGCA
>Ga0105045_10002650_pt1 | contig 15152 bp, 10 predicted proteins | sample MAT02_FD_78089 | JGI IMG/M metagenome (GOLD analysis project Ga0105045, IMG submission 78089) | Freshwater microbial communities from Lake Fryxell liftoff mats and glacier meltwater in Antarctica - MAT-02 (megahit assembly) | ecosystem: Environmental > Aquatic > Freshwater > Ice > Liftoff...
ATTGACGGGGTGCAGTACGTGAACGACTCGAAAGCCACCAATGTGGATTCGGTCTTTTACGCCTTGGGCAGTTTTGACCGTCCCATCGTCCTCATCATGGGCGGGGTGGACAAAGGAAATGAGTATTCTCAGATCGAGCCACTCGTTAAAGAAAAGGTCAAAGGCATGATTGCGCTGGGGACAGACAACAGGAAACTATCCGAATATTTTGGCCAAACCGTACCCCAATTCTATGAGACACAAAGTCTGAAAGAAGCGCTTCAAGTTGCCCGGAATTGGGCGAACCCCGGTGACGTGGTACTGCTCTCGCCGGCCTGTGCCAGTTTTGATTTATTCCAGAACTACCAAGATCGAGGCGATAAGTTCAAAGCAGAAGTGAAGGCGTTTGAGAGTTCAAAGGTTTAAATGTTGAAAAGTTTGATTTATCGTCCATCGCTCATCGTCAATTGCCCACCGTCAACTATCAACTGAATTAATGGATGCGCTCTACAAAACAAGGGAAGTGACACAGGCGTGGTTTCAGCGCAACATGAAAGGCGACCCCTGGCTGTGGGGCATCGCCCTGTTTCTGCTGGGCGGAGGCGTCGTCGTCGTGTACAGCGCTAGCGTGAAGCAAGCCTACGGTACCTTGGGTGGCAATACGGAGACCATTCTTTTTAAACAGATATTCCTGGCGATGGGAGCCTTTGGGGTCATGTACCTTATTCACCTGATCCCCTATACGAAGTTCGTTTTCTTTTCGCGCATGGGGGTCTGGTTGGCGCTGATCTTACTATTACTTACTTTTTTTAAGGGGGTGAGCGTCAATGACGCCGACCGCTGGGTTATGATTCCCATCATCAACCAAAGCTTCCAGCCCTCCGAAATCGCCAAAATTGCTCTGATTGCGCATTTGGCCCTGATTCTGGCCCTGCGTTTCAAAAAGGACTGGAGCGATACGCGGCTACTGCTCGAACCCATGGTGATGATTGGTTTCGTGTGCGCGCTGATTTACCGTTCCAATATTTCCACCGCCGCCCTCTTAGGCGCCACATGTTTCATGATGCTCTATGTAGGCAAGGTGCCGGTGCGCTATCTGGCCATCACGATGGTGAGTTTTTTGATTCTCTCCGGGTTATTGGTCGTTTTCAAAATCGGGCAACGGGGTAGCACCGCCGAAAAACGGATGGAGACTTTTCTCAATCCGAACAAGATTTCCGAGCAGTCAGAAAACGCCTACATCGCTATGGCCCGGGGCGGAATTTTTGGGGAGGGCGTGGCTAAGAGTCAGCAGAGGCATTACTTGCCAAACGGCGATAGCGACTTCATCTTTGCCATTATTGTGGAGGAGTACGGCACCCTTGGGGCGCTGGTCGTCGTCGTAGCTTTCTTGCTGCTTCTTTACCGTGGCCTCAAAGCGATTGCCAAACCCAAGCGGCCCTACGGCGGCTTGCTGTCGGCGGGGCTGACGTTCAGTATTGTTTTTCAAGCTTTTGCCACCATGGCCGTAACAGTGGGCCTGTTCCCAACTACGGGCCAAACGCTCCCTTTCATCAGCAACGGGGGTACGTCCATGCTCCTCACCGGGGCAGCGATGGGTATTATCCTCAGCGTAAGTCGGGGCGAATTGGAGGAGGTTTAATTGGTTGACAGTGAACGGTTGACGGTTGACAGCGAAAACAAGATTATACAATTAAACAGCAATTACACAAATCAACGATTCAACAAACAAACAACCTAACCGCGTCATCATCAGCGGAGGAGGTACGGGGGGACACATCTACCCGGCCATCGCTATTGCTGACGCGTTGCGAGCTATCGACCCGGCCACGGACATCCTGTTCGTGGGGGCCGAAGGGAAAATGGAAATGGAAAAAGTCCCCAAAGCAGGTTACCGCATTGTGGGCCTGCCCGTCGTGGGTCTTAAGCGGGCGGTATCGTTGGACAACGTTGTCTTTCCTATCAAGCTGACTCGCAGCCTGATGAAGGCGCGGACGGTATTGCGTGATTTCCAGCCTAGCGTAGCGGTGGGGGTAGGAGGGTTTGCCAGCGGCCCAGTATTAATGATGGCCTCGCTGTTGGGCGTCCCAACGCTCATTCAGGAGCAGAATTCCCACGCGGGCCTCACTAACAAACTTTTGGCCCGAAAGGCCAAAACGATTTGCGTGGCTTACCCCGGCATGGAAAAGTTTTTTGATGAAAAAAAAATAAAGTTCCTGGGCAATCCGGTTCGCCACGACATTATAAACAGCGGCGACAAACGGGCCGAAGGGGTAGCCCATTTTGGCCTCGACGAAAAGCGCAAAACGCTCTTTGTCATGGGCGGTAGCTTGGGCGCACGCAGCATCAACGAAAGTATTGTGGCTGGATTGCGGAAATTGACCGACGCAGGCTATCAGCTGCTCTGGCAAACCGGAAAAGCCTACCTTGAAACGGCCCGCGAGGCCATGGCCCAGGTGGCCAGCGAACGTATCAAGGCATTTGACTTTATTTATGAAATGGATTTGGCCTACGCCGCTGCCGACGTAGTGGTATCGCGGGCGGGGGCATTATCGGTATCGGAGCTGTGCCTGGCCGCCAAGCCGTGTATTCTGGTGCCTTATCCTGCCGCAGCGGAAGACCACCAAACCAAGAACGCCCAGAGTCTGGCCCAACAGAACGCCGCCCTGCTGATCGCTGACAACCAAGCCGCCTCCAAGTTGGTCGCGGCCGCCACCCAGTTACTGGAAGACGAACCGAAGCAAACAGAATTGACCCGAAACATTGCCAAATTAGCTCGCCCCGACGCGGCTACCGAAATCGCGCGGGAGGTATTGAAGTTGGTTGGTTGATGTCGTGAATTTGAATGCTACATAGAGTAAGAACGAAAAACGGATATGCCCCAAGTCCCAAATCTGAACGCTAACTGGAAAAATATTTTTTTCGTCGGGATCGGCGGCATCGGAATGAGTGCGTTGGCCCGCTGGTTCAACAGCAACGGTTTTGCCGTGGCGGGTTACGACCGCACCGCTACGCCGCTGACCGAAACGCTGGAAAAAGAGGGGATTGCGGTTTGCTACGATGATGCACTGGAGCAGGTTCCGACGGACTTTCTTGAAAATTTGGGTGAGACTCTGATCGTCTATACTCCAGCCATACCCGTCGGACACCGCCAGATGGACTATTTCAGGATGCGGGGCTACACCGTGCAGAAGCGCTCGCAGGTATTGGGCTGGCTCACGCAGAACTTAAAAACAGTGGGCGTGGCGGGTACGCACGGTAAAACCACCACCTCCTCGATGGTGGCGCACCTGCTCCGCACGGCGGGTGTCAACTGCACGGCCTTCCTGGGGGGTATCACCCAAAACTATGGCACGAATTTTTTAGCGAACGAATCCGTCGAAAAAGCCGGGGAGGTTGTTTGTGTGGTCGAAGCCGACGAGTTCGACCGCTCATTCCTGACGCTGCACCCCGACTTGGCCATTGTCACATCCACCGATGCCGACCACCTCGACATCTACGGCGAACATGGTGCGTTGCTGGATTCATTTAGAGCATTTGTGAGACAGATTAAGCAAGGAGGCGTTTTGTTTTTGCGGGAAGGACTGGAATTGGCGACCGCAACCAGAGCCGAGGTACGGGAGTATGGCCTGCGTTCGGGCAGCTATCGTGCCGACAATGTGCGAATCGAGAACGCGCGATTTATTTTTGATATCATTCATCCCGAGGGTGTCATAGAAAACGTAACCATGCGGATGCCGGGCTATCACAACGTCGAGAACGCCATTGCGGCCAGCGCGGTGGCGCTCCGGCTGGGCGTGACACCCGAACAAATCCGCACCGGACTAGCCAGCTTCCGGGGCGTGAAACGCCGCTTCGAGTATGTCATTGAAAGTGACGACCTAATATTCATCGACGATTACGCCCACCACCCGACCGAGATCGAGGCGTTTCTGTCGTCGGTTCGAGCCCTGTACCCCGGGCGCCACCTCACGGTCATTTTCCAGCCGCACCTTTTCAGCCGCACCCGCGACTTCGCCGACAGCTTCGCCGCCAGCTTGGGCCTAGCCGACAGGCTACTGTTACTAGACATTTACCCGGCCCGAGAACAACCCATTGAAGGCGTGACTTCTGAAATGCTTTTGGAAAAAGTCAATTTGACCGATAAGGCGATAGTTTTGAAGGAAAACTTGGTAAATGCACTGGAAATGATTGATATTGAGGTATTGGTCACCATAGGGGCTGGCGATATTGATCGTTTAGTGTTTCCTATCGCGAAGCTGCTGAATGCCCCGCTTGCTAATTTATGAAGAAAGACTTATAATATTAACAGCATGTTACGTAATTTTGACTATCTCAGAAGGTGGCTGGGTAAGTTCGTTTGGTTTGCAGTCATGCTCCTGTGCGTGGGTATGGCCGAAAGTAAGCTGAATCATCAGCAATGTGACGACTTGGTGGTCAAAGTGGACTATGACTCGGGGATGCGTTTCATTGACCAGGCTGACGTTGAGAAAATACTGACTGACAATGGCCGCGACCCTGTGCACGGTAATCGGCAACGGGAAGTAAACCTCAAATCGCTGGAAAACCGGGTGAGGGCCAATAAACTGGTAGCTGATTGTCAGGTGTACCACGATTTAGAGGGGAACCTGGTCGTGGATATTCAGCAGCAGAAGCCGCTGGCGCGCTGGGTTGACGTGTCTGCTCAGGGTGAGTGGCGTGGGACAGCGAACGGCTTTTACATTAACGCAACGGGCGATTTTATCCCCTTGTCCGATCGGTTCTCGGCGCGCGTACTAACGGTGTCGGGTGATTTTTTTAGCAACAAGAAAAACCTGCACTCCGCCGACGGTAGACAAGTGGTGGAAATGATCCGCCATTTGAGCGAGGACGAATTCTGGGAGGCGCAGGTCGTTCAGATGATCGTGGCTGAATCCGGCGACGTTGAGCTGCTGACTGCTCTGGGCGACCAGCGCATTGAGTTTGGCAAAGCGGAGAATGTGGCAGCGAAGTTGATAAAGCTTCGCATCTTTTATGATAAAGTGATGGCCGCCGACTGGAGCCGTTACTCCCGGATAAGTCTCCGGTTTCGCGACCAAGTGGTTTGTGAGTAACAACGTATAAACGCCCATAGAACCATGAATAAAAAAATCATCTCGGTTGGTTTGGATATTGGAAGCACCAAAGTGGCTGCCGTGGCTGTGGAATCCCACGATCAGGACATGATCGAGGTCATCGGATTCAGCGAAGTGAAGATACCCGAAGACGCTATCGTGCGGGGTGCGGTCAAGAACGTCAAACAGGTGGGCTTGGCCATCCGCTCCGCCATTACAGAACTGGCGATGCGATCCGACTTGGAAATCCGCAACGTCAACGTAGGTTTTGGCGGCACCAACGTTCAGGTTGCCTCCATCACGCCCAACATGGTGCGCCCCACTTCTGCCAGCAGCAACGAAGTGACCCAAACCGATGTGGATCAGCTCATCCGGGACTTGTACCGGGCCCAAACCGAACCCAACAACGAAGTGATGCACATCATCCCCGGTGAGTTCACCGTGGATAACGGCAAGGGAGTGAAAGAACCCGTCGGGCGAATCGGTGTGAGGCTGGGGGGGGAGTTCCTGGTGGTGTCCAGCAATAAGCAGGTGATCGACGCCACGCGCAACAGTCTCAAGTGGGCCGACCCCGAGCTAGTGTACGAGCAACTGCTGCTCTCGCCTATCGCCGCCGGGCTGGCTGTGCTGAACGACGAGGAAACGGAGGCGGGAACTGCCTTGGTGGACATCGGCGACCATGTCACGGACATAGTGATCTATCACCACGGGGTTGTAAGGCACGTGGTTTCACTCCCGATTGGGGGAGCCCAAATCACTGCGGATCTCAAAATTGGGTGCGGGATCCAGACGAACAACGCCGAAAATCTCAAGATACAGCACGGCGAGGGACTTGCCGAACCCGTCGCCCTGAACATCGAAATACTGGTGAATTACCTGCGGGGCCGTGAGCCCAAGCGGGTACTCAAGAAAAACGTGGCGCTCATCATTGAGGAGAGGTTGAAGGAAATAGCCGCTCTAGTGTACGCCGAAATTTTGGAATCCGGGTTTTCCGACCTACTGGTGGGCGGCTTGGTACTCACGGGCGGCACCGCCAATCTGCCAGACATCGAGACGGTCTTCAGTCGCGTGGCGGGCAATCTGCCCGTCAAGGTGGGTATTCCCGCTGGGTTGGCCAATACGCCAAAGGCGGATGAAGTGGCCAACACTCTTTACGCTACTGCTGTGGGCTTGGCTTGGGCAGGAATCAAACGAGTGGATCCCCGTCTCGACTCCATTTGCCCGGTCTCAGCGAACTCATCGGAGCGAACCACAGTTCGGGAAAGCCGTGGCTCGAAGCCCAGAGAGCAAGACGACAATCCTGACGGTAGCGGACTATTTCCAGGTTGGAGACTCCCAAAAATATTCGGCGGGAATGGTGACAAAGGCGATAAAACCGGAGGGGGGTACTAGTTTGAGTTGGTAATTCTAACCAAATAAAAAACACGCACACATGAACAGTAACTTATACAGCGCCTTGGATCAGGAATATATCGTGAACAGCATCGAAAGCAACTCTGGTGAACCCTCCATCATTAAGGTGATCGGGGTGGGCGGCGGCGGTAGCAACGCGGTCAACTATATGTATCAGAAAAGTATCAAGGATGTGGAGTTCGCGATTTGTAACACCGATCGGCAAGCCTTGCTCGAGAGTCCCGTGCCAACTAAAATCCAACTAGGTGCCGCCCTCACCAAGGGGCTTGGGGCGGGCATGGAAATTGCCCGGGGCCGCGAAGCCGCGCTGGAATCAATCGAGGAGATAAAGGCTTTGCTGGGTGGGGCCACACAAATGGTTTTCATCACTGCGGGCATGGGCGGCGGCACTGGGACGGGGGCCGCCCCAGTGATCGCCCAAATTGCCAAGGAGGAGATGAAACTGTTGACGGTCTCGGTTGTGACGGCGCCTTACTCCTGGGAAGGCTCGCTGAAAAAGAAGCACGCCTTTGAGGGTATCGAACTCCTCAAAAAGTACAGCGACACTGTACTGGTGGTGCTGAATGATAAACTGGAAGAACTCTTCGAGGATATGCGTATCACGGAGGCCTTCGTGCAGGCCGACAGCATCCTGCTCAATGCCGTGAAAAGTATCTCTGAGATCATTACCACGCGCGGCAATATCAACACCGACTTTAAGGATGTCGAGCGGGTACTGAAGGAAGCCGGGCAGTCGGTGATGGGTACCGCTGAGGTTGAGGGCGATAAGCGCGCCTTCGAAGCCGTGCGCCAAGCTCTTGATTCGCCGCTTCTCAACGACCGCGACATCAAAGGGGCGGAGCGGATACTGGTCACCCTAGCGTCCAGCACCAAGCACGAGGCCACCATGCGGGAGCAAACCGAGATTTGGAAGCATGTCCTGTCGCAAGTTGGCGGTGAGGCTCACCTGTTTAAGCTGGGAACGATCACCGACGACACTCTGGGCCAAAAGCTGCGCGTAACCGTGGTGGCAGCCGGATTCGACAGCGTCAAGTCGGCCGTTACCCTCCCTGAGCCTAGCGCAGAAAAAGAGGGGGCTGGTGAAAAAACGAAAGTGGCAACGGTACTGGATGAAGGTGGACATCGGGGAATGCCCTCTGACCGGACATCCGCCACCGAAGGCCAGGAAGAGGAATCCTGGGATAACAGCACCCTATCCGGCGAAGTCGGAACGCCAACGGGGAGTTTCTTAGCGCCCTTGCCTTCTTCGCAGGTTGACAAGCTGGGGGTATTTAGTGATATGGAAGTCCTTCAGGAATACCAACCCCTGCCCATTACCCACAGTGGGGCCACCATTCGGCCCGTCAATGGCGACTGGTCGCCCGAGGAGTACGAGCGTATAAAAGCAATGGTGCAACGCTTTCGCAACCGCAGCCGCATTGACTGGGACGACCTCGAGCGCAACCCCGCCTACCGCCGCAGCCAGCTTGAACTATGGAGACACCCCAATCTGCCGCCGGGAGAAATGGAACAGGTGCGACTGAGCTGATACAGCGCAAAAGCATCTGCGGGAACGTGGTATACTCAGCAACGATCGTGTGAACCCGCTCTCTATCCTATACCGATCCGCCGACTTGGTAGCTATCGACAAACCCCACGGGCTGCTCGTCCATCGCTCGCCGATGGCCCGCGACGCCAGCGAGTTTGCCGTGCAGCGGCTGCGCGACCAACTGGGGCAGCGCGTGTGGCCCGTGCATCGGCTCGACCGTAAGACGGGCGGGGTGTTGCTCTTCGCGCTGTCCGAAGCCATGAATTCTGCCATGCAGCGGCAGTTTATGGAGGGGCGGATCCATAAGAAGTACCTCGCCATTGTGCGTGGTTACACGCCCGACGAGCAAACCATCGACTACGCTCTGCGGCACCCCGATACGGGAGCAGTACAGGATGCCCTCACGCACCTCAAAACCCAACGCCGCACCGAAATTCCATTGCCATTTGGCAAGCACGACACCTCGCGCTACTCTTTGGTGGAGCTCACGCCCGCCACGGGCCGGATGCACCAGCTTCGCAAGCACATGGCCCATATTTTACACCCTATTATCGGTGATCGCCCGCACGGCTGCAACAAGCAGAATAGAATCTTTCTAGCGCAGTTTGGCATGAATACTATGCTGTTGCATGCGCAGCAGCTGGTGTTCACGCATCCCGAGACGGGCGAAGAAATCACGGTAACGGCACACGTGCAGGCGGAGTTTGCGCGGATGCTGGATACAATGTTCACATGATTCAGGCGGCGTAGCTCAACACTTCGCTTTCCGCCTTTTCTTTGTCTAATTCGGCCATTTGCTCCATCTGCCTGTCGATGTTTAAAAAGTGTAAAACGAGCGCGGCGATGGCGAGCATTCCGACGAAGCAGAGGAAGGTTATTTCCCAACTGAAATTTTCTTTGATCGGGCCGATCAGCGTGGCTCCCGCCAGCGAGCCCATCGCGCCGATGGTCATGTAGAAGGTGAACTGACTGGCCGAGATCAATTTGGAGCAGCATTGCATGGCCACCGCATAAACGCCGATCTTGGCGAAAGCATTCAGCCAGCGGTACACGATGATGAAGCCGTAGAGGAACGGGGTGTTCCCCCAGTACGGCGGCAAGAAAATCAGCCCGGCCACGAGGCCCATGATGAGGATGAAGTAAATGCTTATCATGCGTTTTTTTCCGAATTTCTCAATCAAATACCCCCCAAGAATCATCCCGCCAACCCCACCGATGAGGTCGGCGGTGGCGAAGGCTTGGGAATAGAACAGGTTAGTCCAGCCGGATATCCTCACGGCAAAAAGCGGCAGGAGCGTTTCAAAGAAATTGTACGCCCCCATCGAAACAAACATCAGCAGCGAAACCAATAGCGAATTGCGCAGCCGGAAGACGCGGTACAGCGATTTCAGGATGGTCGTCCAGCTCGTACTTTGCAGCTTCCGCGCTTCGGGCGAGGTGGTGCCCGCTGTCCAAGGAAGTATCTTTTCGACGGTGTGTTCCCGAAGAAATATTGGAACGACGGTCACCGAACCAACCGCGCCCGCCAGTGTGAGCATGGCTGTTGAAAAGCTGTATTCGTTCAAGAGCCAGCTACCACCGGCCAGCGCCAGCGAACTGCCGATCATCCTCGCTCCGCCCATGAATCCGTTGGCGCGGGCCTGCTCGTGGGCCGGGATAATATCGACCGCCATGCCGTCGGTGGCGGCATCCTGAATGGCCCCCAGCAAAGACACCAGGAAAGCCGCCACCATGAAGAGCGGCAGGTTGTTCAGGGGATCCGGCACGTAGGCCATCACCACGAGTCCAGCCGTAAGGCCAAGTTGCCCCAGAAGCACCCAGGGCCGTTTGCGGCCCATCGGCAGATAGGTGTAGCGATCCATGAGCGGAGCCACCAGGAATTTGAACGTCCAGGGCAAGGCGCAGGCCACCGCAAAGCCGCCGATTTCGGTGGGGGTTTTGCCCTGCATCGCCATCCAGGCCGGAATGCCGACGAACAACATGCCCATGTTGAGCCCTTCGGCAAAATACAGGGCGGTGAAGTTGAGATACCGCCAGAATGCGCTTACGGAAAGCACGGGCAAGTCGTTTTTGAGCGGCATTGAGAAGCAATTAAGCCAAGAGTGATTTGCGCCTTTTCAAAAGATTGACACCTTCGTGAATTGATCCGGCAGGGGCTTGGGAACGTTCGGATTAGTGTTCACCTCGCCCTGCGGATAAATGAACCGCTGCGGTCTTTGCGTCCCGACGTACAAAGGAATGGGCAACTGCACCACGGGCGTCGCTTTCGCCAACCGACGGTAGTCGTTGAAGGCTTCGTACTGCATGAGGAAGATGAGGTACCGTTGGCTGATAATTTCGTACAAAAGAGCGGTTTGCACGGTAGCGGCTCTGGTGGGGTTCGCTAGGCCGCTCAGGCCGAAATCATCTAGCGTGTAGGCATCGTATTTCCTGCCCGTAGCAGCGATGATTTTACCATTAATATAACCCGTGGCCAACCCGGCCCGTACGGTGCTGAGCGCCGCCAGTGCCTTGTCGTTGTCCCCCAACCGCGCCTGCGCTTCGGCGGTAATCAACTGGTTTTCGTAGTAAGTCAGAATGGGGTGCGGCGCGTCGGCGGTGAAAGCTCCGTCGGTCGTGTTGGGGTCAAGACTACCCGTGGCCGTAATGCCCACTTTGATGTAGTGGTTGTAAAGCGCCGTTTCGTCGGTTTTAGCGTTGGTGGAGTTGATGCGGGAACGCAGCAGCTTGGGCAAATACGCGCCTTCGAAGCCCACGTCGCCAGCCCGACTGACGCGGAAGAAATCGTAGTTCTGGTTGATGTCGATGCCCTGGCTCGTGCCGTGCGGCACCAGCGCGTCTCCCGCCGTGGTGCCGATGCCGGCCGACGCACTGGCTGCGGCTTTGGCGTACTCCCCCGTGTGCAGGTGAAGCCGGGCCTTCAGCGTGTTGGCCGCCGCCCTCCATTTTTTCACATCACCTTTATAAATAAAATCCTGTGCCCCGAAAGCTGATCCCGTTGGGGCCGACAAATTGGTGACGGCGTTGTCAAGCGTGGCTTGCAAAGCCGCGTACACGTCCGCCTGCTTGTCGAACACGGGCGTGGGGAATTTTTCGTCGTCGAACGCTTGGCTGTAAGGCACGTCGCCGTAGAGCGAGGTAGCCTTGGCGATCACCAGCGCTTCCAAAACCTGCCCAACGCCTTTCGTCCACCTGTCACCCGCCGCGTCGGCCTTAGTCTGGATGAGTCGGGCCTGACTGGCGACGGGATAGAGCGGATTCCAGAAGAAGGCCTGCGACGAGACAATGTACTGCGCAAAACCTTGGTGCGCCCGCGATAAGCCGTTGATTTGACCCGCCCAAATGGAAGCGATACGCACGTCAGTATCCTGGTGCAGAAACGACACGCCCAGCATTGTCCCCGCCAGCAGCGTGGCCACGTCCACATCCGTCACCGCGTTGGGATTGCGCTGAATGTCCGGTTCATCGAACAGGTTCTTGCAACCGCTCAGAAAACAGACCGCCAGAAAAGCGATAAGGATTTTGTTGGGAAATAATTTTTTCATAAATCATTTTTAGCCCCTCTCATTTGAGGAGAGAGGTTGGGGATGGTCAATACGTTACTTTCACCGAAAACAGCAGCGACTTCGTATTCGGGTTGGTAAACCAGTCCTGCCCGCGCGACAGCCCCGCCCCCGAAATATTCACCTCGGGATCGGTGCCCGTATATTTCGTCCACAAGACCAAATTTCGTCCAGTCAGGCTGAAATCGACGTTCGATAGACGCGTAAAGCGGCGAAGCGCCGGACTGCGCAAGCTGTACGTCAGCGTAAGTTCGCGCAGCCGCGACACGCTGGCGTCTTCCACAAACTGCCTGTACGAAGCCGAATTGGAGGCGGTGCCGCGTCCCTGCCACCACGCTTGGTTAAGGGCGACGGGCCCGGCCCCGAAATCTTTGATTTGCCCTTGGAATGGGGTGCCCGCCGGGATGGTTCTGCCCGTCACGTCCTTTAAGCCGCCCGCCGGGGTCACTACGGTATTGCCCTGATCGCCGTGGACGCCGAAGGCGTACATCGAACCACGCGTCCCGTTGAAGAAATCATTGCCCGCCACGCGGTCGAACAGGGCGTAAAGGGAGAAGCCTTTGTAGGAAAATGTACTTCCCAGCCCGCCGCGCCAATTCGGGTTGGGGTCGCCGATGATTTCGTTGCCCGTGCCGCCCTGCGGAAAACCGTTGACATCCAAAACGTACTTTCCCGATTCGTCCTTCAGGAAATCGGTCGAGTAAAACACCCCGAACGGCTGCCCTGGGACCAGGGATGAGTTTTGCATGTAGCTATCGGGCAGAATGTAAGCCGTCGCCCCCGCCAACGAGATGACCTTGTTGCGGTTCAGCGAGAAGTTGGCCGACAGGTTCCACTTGAATTTACCGGGGAGCAGATCGGCCCCAGCATCCAGTTCGAGTCCCCGGTTCGAGAGTTCGGCAGCGTTGCTGTTTCGGATAGTGTAACCGGTTTCGTTAGGCACACTCAGCGACAGGATCACGTCTTTCGTTTTATTGGTGTAAGCAGTGGCCGAGAGACTGAACCGATTGTTCAAAAAACGCAAATCCACGCCCACTTCCGCCTCCGTTTTGCGCTCTGGCCGCAGGAAGTCGTTGCCCGCCGTGGTGCTGCGCACGTAGCCGCCACCGTACAGGGCGCTGGCCGCCGACAAGCCACCCGTGAACCCGTAAATGTCGCCGTAGGCGGCGGGACCGAAAGTGGTGAAATTCTGGTACGGCTGCGGCTGAATGCCCACCTGCCCCCAGGTCAGGCGGAGTTTACCGAAGCTGAGCAGCGGATTGTTTTCCAGGCTAGGCAATTGAGTAAACTGCCAAGCCAGCGCCGCCGACGGAAAGAAGAAACCGCTGCTGGTTTTGGCCCCGAAAGTCGAGGCGCTCTCGTTCCGCCCGGTTAAGGTCAAGAAAAGCATATTGTACGCCTGTACCTCGGCTTGGGCGTAGTAGGCGTAGGTACGAATCAGGGAGTTGTAGTTGCTGGCCGTCAGGTTGGAGTTGAGCGCGTTGGTCAGAATATCGGGGGCCGTGGGTACGATCAGGTTGGTGATTGCATCCGACAGCGTGGCGCGGCGGCGGCTGTTGTAGTTGACGCCCACCAGTAGTGACCCGGAAAAGTCATTGTTGAAGGTCTTGGTGGCGTTGGCAAAGACATCGGTGTTGAACTGCTTCTCCGTAATCCAGTTTTTGGACAAATAGCCGTTCAAAAACTTGGCCGAATTGCGGGCGAAGCGTTCCAGGCGGTTGTCGGTAAAATTGTCGATGCCCGTGCGGCCCGTTACCGTCAGCCAGGGGGCCGGGGTGAGGTCTAGTTCCAAATTACCTATGAGGCGGTCTACATCGCTGGTATTACGGTTGTTCTCGATGTTCCAAAGGGGGTTGGAATAAATGGTGCTCAAATCTCTGCCCAAAGGGTTGCGGTACGATACGTGGGCGTTGTTGAAAACTTGGCCCGCCGGATTGGTGTACGTACCCGTATAGTAGGCATTGTCGTAGTCAGGCGGCGTCCGCAGACCGCTCAACATGATTCCTTCAACGTTGTCGCCTTCCTGAATCCGGGAGGAACCCGTTTTGGCATAACCGACATTTGCCGACAAACGCAGCCACTCGGTGAACTGGTTGGCCATGCTCACTCGGGCGGTGTTCCGCTGGTAGTTGCTGAATGCTTTGACCACGCCCTCCTGGTTCAGATTGGCGTAGCTGACCATGAAGTTCGACCGCTCGTTGCCACCGCTGATGTTGAGGTTGTTATCGGTGAAATGTCCCGTTTGGAAGACGTCCTTGGTATGGTCGTAGGTTTCGCGGGAATTCTTGCCACCGTGCGGATTGGCCGCCGTGCCGGGCGCGACGGCGTAGCGCGAGGTGCCGTCAGGAAAGATGACCACACCTTGATAACCCGGTGCGCCCGGCTCGGTGACGTAGGTATCGGGGCCACCCGTCCGGTCGGCGATCCGGTCGCCGAAACTATTTCTATTGCCCTGAATGTAGTTGCCGCCGGAGCCTTGGCCGTAGCTGCGTTGCAAGGGCGGCATCTTGTTCACGCGGTCGAAGGATACCGTCGATTTGAACGAGATGTTGACCTTTCCGTTGGTGTTTCGGCCCTTCTTGGTCGTAATGATTATCACGCCGTTGGCAGCCCGCGTTCCCCACAAAGCCGCCGCCGAGGCGCCCTTCAGCACCTCCATCCGCTCGATGTCTTCGGGGTTGATGTCATTGATGCGCGACTGCTGCACGATGCCGTTCCCGGCGGCGGTGCCGAGGTTGTCGCTGGAATTGCTGACGGGCATCCCGTCCACGATGAACAGTGGCTGGGCGTTGCCGTTGATGGTGTTCTGGCCCCGAATCTGGATGTAAGCCCCCGCACCGGGATCGCCGCCGTTGCGGGTAATCAGCACACCGGAAGCTTTGCCACTCAGACCCGTCAGCAGGCTCGTTTCCCCGGATTTCGCGATTTTGCTACCAGCTAAGGTCGAGACGGAAGAGGCGAACTGGTCACGTTCACCTTTCAGGCCGAGGGCGGTAATGACGACTTGATCAAGCTGCTTGCTGTCCGATTGTAGCTGCACGTCGATCGTCGTGCGTCCGCCAATGGGTTCTTCAACGGCCTGCATTCCCACCGCCGAAAAGACCAGCGTGGTACCCGAAGCCGGGATTTTCAAGCGGTATTCTCCTCGGGCGTCCGTTACCGTGCCGATGCCCGTCCCCTTTACTAGCACCGTAGCCCCGGCAAAACCTTCTGTTCCATAGTCTGTCGCCACGGTGCCGTTCACTTCCCGATCCTGCGCTTGCAGAAACGAACCGCTTATGGCTACCAGAAATAGACATATCAGTAGTGATTTCTGCATAAATTTTAATTGAGTTTGTGTGGGCTCAAAGAGAATTTACCCTACTACTTCAAAGATCTGATTAATGTTTTGTCAATTTATGATGCAACCTGAAACTATTCACAAGGCGGAGGTGTCTCCCTGCTACGGAAGCCCCAATCGGGCAGAGACAGGTCGGTCGACGATTTTATTCAACCTCCTTATTGATCCACGTTGAAGCCGTTGCGAACCAAACCACCGTCCCGCCTAGCAATGTCGAGTTCATTTGATTGCTAGTC
>Ga0105045_10002652_pt1 | contig 15151 bp, 11 predicted proteins | sample MAT02_FD_78089 | JGI IMG/M metagenome (GOLD analysis project Ga0105045, IMG submission 78089) | Freshwater microbial communities from Lake Fryxell liftoff mats and glacier meltwater in Antarctica - MAT-02 (megahit assembly) | ecosystem: Environmental > Aquatic > Freshwater > Ice > Liftoff...
CATTTCTTCTGGCGACAACCATCCAAGGAACTCAATTCTTTCTTTAGCGATACTTTGAGCCGCCAATTTTTTGAGATCTAATGCGAGGTCGCCGTCTCCTACAATGTAAAAATTAACATCATCCACAAACGCCATAGCTCCTATCATTTCTGCTATTCCACGTCCTTTATTTAGTACGCCTTGATACAATAGATAAGGCCTTTCACCCTTAAATGAATCAATATTAATTTTTTCCAAATATTCGGGTGTATTGTAGACGTAGATAAATGGCCGATTATACAAACTACCCAACATCCTAGACAAGCTCTCATTTACGGTGATGCATTGATCTGCGGTCGGGACGAAAGTATCGCCAATCAAATTCCAGAATCTTTTGACAGTTGGTCTATCAAATAGTTCTGGTGTTTCCACAAAATATTCATGTGCATCATATACTAGTTTTTTTCTTCGTACTAATTTGATCAAACCACCTACCGCTATGGTATCAAGGTCTACCGCATAAATGATATCTAGCTTTTTGAATAATAAAAATAGAAATAACCTGAGATTATAGTCCGCATAAAACATAAATCCAGTTTCAAAAAAACACTTCAGTCTCTTTTGTGTGAATGGAAACTTTAGTAATTCTTTTGATCCTACCTTCAATCTTCCTACTAGGATTACCTCAAAACCCATCTTGTGAAGAGACAAACATATACGATGCATCCTTTGATCTTGATTCAGATCATTTGTGACAGTACAGTATATGATTTTTTTTGATTCCATGTAAAAGTTGTAAAGCTTGGACGATGTTTTGATTACGGTTTCAGCTTCTTAATTACCCCATTATTATCAATATTTATAAATCCCTCTGCTTCAAACTGTTTAAGTGCCTTGATTATTCTTTTTCTTTTGTTGAATGGATATATCCCTGCATAATGTTTTACCGTAATAGACTGCTGCTCAAGTACTTTCAAGATATGTTCGTAGACCTGTTTTATTTGATCACTACTAAGTGTGTCATAGGCAGCACCAAGGCATATATCGCACCTGCCGCAATCCACTTGATCTCTTTCACCAAAATATTCTACTACTACTTTTTGCCTACAGATATCTTCGTTTTTCAAAAAATGCAACATACCTTCTAGCCTATCTTTTGCCATTGTCTTTCGTTGCATGTAGGAGATATGATCAATATAAAAATCATTTGGCTCTGGACGCTGTTTCAGAAATACAACTTGTGGCATCGAAGCCCTAGGGTGGTAAGATATAACACCTTCTGCTTTCAAAATATTGAGGTAATGAATCAATTGTACTTCTTCAATGTCAAGTTCTTTTGCAATCCGACTTTCATCTACTTTGACCGGATCTACAAACAATCCTTCGTACTTGCGCAGCAAATGAGTGATAATATCGTTTTTGATATTTGCAGCCTGATCGTGGAAATATAAATTTGTATGATCTGCTACAATCATTATCCTAGATGGTTCTTTAAAGGCTTCTGTAAAACAAATCCAACCTTCTTTTTCAAGTAAATTAAGTGTATGGTACACTTTTCTAACGGGCATTTCGATGTATTCACAAAAATCTAAAATATTAAAGTCAAATCGTTCGTCTATCCCTGAACCGTAAGCTAATTTGTAATATCTACACAACTTATCGTAAATCGTAACGATAAATTCCAAAGGTGGGTATTGATCTTCAAAATTAAGTTTTACATCCCTTACATCGGTATCATCAATTATGGTCACCCCATAAGCACTTTTACCATCGCGTCCTGCCCTACCCGCTTCTTGGTAATATTCCTCAATACTCGGTGCGACATCAATATGAACGACCAATCTAACATCTGACTTATCTATTCCCATTCCAAATGCATTGGTCGACACCATGATTCTTACCCGATTGGTCATCCATGATTGCTGATTGCGCTCCCGAACACTACGCTCCATACCTCCATGATATGACGCACATGACATACCATGCTCTGTGAGCCATTGAGCAACCTCGATAGTTTGTTTACGATTTCGTACATAAATGATGGCGCATCCTTTTACATTGGACAACAATTGAAGTATATCGCTACGTTTGTTTTCAGAGTTTATGACCGTAAGGCCAAGATTGTCTCTTGAGAAACTCTTTCTAAAAATAGCAGGCGACTTGAGCTCCAACCGTACACTGATATCATCTAGTACTTTATGTGTTGCTGTTGCCGTCAAAGCAATTATAGGTACATTCGGATGAATTTCTCTGAGTTTTGGTATATTAAAATATGATGGTCTGAAATCATATCCCCATTGCGATATACAATGTGCCTCATCTACTGCAATTAGGCTAAGCTTGGTTTTAGCTATTCTAACTGAAAACAACTCTGAACTGATCCGCTCTGGAGATATATATAAAATTTTGAGATCCCCGTAGACAAAGTTGTCTAAGACATTATCTATTTCTTTGTATGAAAGGCTTGCATTTAGCGATTTAGCTTTAATCCCTTTTGAGATTAAGGAATCTACTTGATCCTGCATGAGTGCAATCAATGGCGAAATGACTAAAGTTTTTCCACTTAACATAAGGGCAGGCACCTGAAAACAAACGGACTTCCCACCACCTGTGGGCAAAAGTGCTATAGTATCTTTTTGTTGGATTACTGACTCAATAATGAGGTCTTGTGGCGGGCGAAACTCATCATATCCCCAATATTTTTTTAATATAGCGCTACTTTCTTCCAATTAATATTTTTTTTCCAATATCATTACATTAGAATGTAGGACATTTCACCTTATTACCCCTACCGAATCCACCTTTGCCATCACTGATCATAATATTGAGAGATATCATACTCATAAAATAATAGTCATCTACCTTGGCGCCACCTCTCTGAGTGCCTGTAGGCACAGTAATTAATTCTTGTTGCCCCAAGTACTCATTTGTCCTGTTAGCTAGTCTAGGGGTCAATTGGGAAACATTACCTCCCAACTCACTAAAATCAACATAATTTGAACTCACATCATCAATATAATCTGTAAAAGTTCTCCTTAATATTATATCTGCGCTAATATTTACAGTTTTGCTGATTACAAATTTTGCCCCTGCTCCAAATGGAATGCTGAATGCGTACAATCCGTATTTATTATCAAAATTTGGCAAGCCCTGTCCTTCTGTACCTAATGGTTGTAGACGCACCTCATTGCCTTGATAAGTTGCCTTCGGATCAAATCGAAAACCTGCTACACCCGCCGTGATATATGGCAAAAAGACAGAACTACCTGCATCTGTGTCAAACCCAAAGATATAAAATTCGCCCATTACTGCCAACTCCATTATACTAGATTTAAAACTAAGATTCCGCTGTTTTTGCCACTCCAAAGATGAATTTGCATCGTCTCCTCTGAAACTACCGTATGAAAATGATCCCCTTAATCCAAAATATGGTTGAAAAATTTTTCTTCCACTGATTTGTAATGCTAAACCGCTGTTATTAATGACATTAGATCCAAATTGTGAGCTATTCAGATCGCCCCAATAGGTAGAAAAGCCAAGACCTATACCCACTTCTGTATATTGGGCATTATTTTTGTTTACAATAAAAAGGCTTGATGCCAAAAAAAATAATAGGAAAATGATACTTTTCATGTCGTACAAATTTTGAGTGGTAACCTAATAATATTTAAATTATCAATTCCCATTGTTCCTTAAATTTAAAACCCTGATACAAAATGATCTTAACATTAAAGTAAACCGAAAATACCTCAAATTAAAATCAAAATAATAATTGTCAATATAAAAAATGAAATTATATGAACAATTATTGTTAAAAACAACTTTTAATTACGCACTATTATTGTGATCCAGATTTTTTCTGCTCATAATAAAGCATATTTTTATTTATTAATCAAAAATATATATATAAATAATTCACAAAAGTATATATGTTTAACCTAATAACATAACACATGAAGATTTTTTTTAATGCATTAACGATTTTTTTACTAACATTTACATTGTTACATGGTCAAACCAATGTACCTAATGACTGGTACTATGGAAATCCAGGAGAAGGTTTCAATGGTATCTCAATGAATAAAGCATACATTGAGTTTCTGAAAGGTAAAGAAACCAAGACTGTCATCGTTGCAGTGATTGATTCAGGTATAGATATCGAACACGAAGACCTTAAAGACAATATCTGGGTCAATCCAGGAGAAATCCCCAATAATGGTAAAGACGATGATAATAATGGCTATGTAGATGACGCACACGGTTGGAACTTTATCGGAGGTCCAAATGGTAAAAATGTGGGACCAGATACTTATGAAGCAACAAGGGTTTACAGTGCACTCAAATACAAGTATGAAAATGCTGATCCGAAAAAACTAAATAAATCTCAAAAAAAAGAATTTGATACTTTCTTGAGAGCTAAAGAAAATGTAGAAAAAGAAGTTGGTAAAGCAAAATCAAATCTTGCTCAACTGACTATGGTAGAAGATAAAGTAATGGCTAGTCTTAATGATCTTGAGAAAGAAATGGCTGGTAAACCTTTTGACATTACAGCACTGGAAAAACTTGAAACCGCAGACAATCAATCGCTTACGATGGCAAAAAACATTGCATTGCAATATTTATCTGCTTCAGATGTGACGACCATTGATGGTATAAAAGAAACAATCAAAGGAGAAATTGAAGAAGATAAAAAATCATCTCAAAATAAACTTGATTTTGCTTTCAATACAGAATTTGACCCTAGAAAGACCATTGTAATGGATAATTATAATGATCCAACAGAAAAATATTATGGTAACAATGACGTAGAAGGTCCTGACCCACTACACGGAACACACGTGGGTGGTATCATCGGAGCGGTAAGAAACAATGATCTAGGCATGGACGGCGTAGCTACAAATGTCAAATTGATGTCTGTAAGAGCAGTACCTGACGGTGACGAAAGAGACAAAGACGTAGCGAACGCTATTAGGTATGCTGTAGACAATGGTGCATCTATTATAAATATGAGCTTCGGTAAGGGATTCGGAACCAACAAGACTTTGGTAGACGAAGCTGTTGCGTATGCAGCCAAAAAAGATGTACTTTTGGTACACGCAGCTGGCAATTCATCACAAAATAATGATGTGACTGAAAACTTCCCAAATGCCATCTACGAAAAGAAATCAGGTTTCTTGTGTAAAAAACATAAAAAAGCAAAAAATTGGATTGAAGTTGGCGCACTCAATTTTAAAGATGGGGAAGACCTTGCTGCTCCTTTTTCAAACTATGGTGCAAAACAAGTAGATCTTTTTGCTCCAGGTATGAAAATATACAGTACCATGCCAAATAATGAATACGCAGGACTCCAAGGTACAAGTATGGCGGCACCTGTAGTAGCAGGAGTAGCGGCTACAATCAGATCTGTTTTCCCAGCTCTGACAGCTGAGCAAGTAAAAGAAGCTATACTAAATTCTGTCACTCCACTGACCAATGAAGTAAAGATCCCTGGTAGTAAAACAGACAAAACAAGTTTCTCAAAATTGAGTGTAACTGGTGGTACAGTCAATCTTGACAAAGCACTTCAATATGCTTCAACGATGAAAGGCAAAAAGAAAATAAAAAATGTAAAAGCATAGGCTTTTATAGTTTACATATCTAAGATGTGATTAATTTATAGATCCGAATCAAGTATAAAGCCTGATTCGGTTCTTTTTTTTATTCTCAATTTAAATCAACAATAAAATGGAAAACTATTTGAATCGAGATATATGATCTGTTTAGATTACCGATCTCCGTTGAGAAAAAAAGCTGAAATATCATGCTAATTTTATTCGGCTATTTGAAATACCATTCATCAGAATAAATATATATTATTAGCTGAGTTAATTTCCGTAACCGAAATAGCTCATGCCCTAGAGCTAGCCAAAGAGAGTGGATATGCCAAAGCAGCGTTGGATGCTTATGACAAATATTGAGACATTATCAGCTATGCAGAAGCTAGAGGTGAATTAAGATGTGAGAAAATTGTTATTTAGAAAAAAGGAAGTGATGCTGTCTTAGTCCTGAATTAAGATAAGATACCTATTGCAGCTTTTGATAAGTACACTAAATCGTCTGAAGATGCAGGTTAAAAGATATTAATGATGTAAGGGAAGATTGATTGAAGGTAGAATTGACCTTCATCTTCTATTGAGCGATTCTATTTACTAAAGATGTTTTTCAAAACACCTGACTATATTTCTAACTCTTCTACCGTTCCGCTTTAGTTAACTAAAAATTAATTTTATATTTTTCCCATGAATACGAATGAAAACCGTATATCTTTGTGGCCATAAATTAATATTAATGTCGAAGTCTTTGATCTTATTTTTTGTTTCCTTTATATTGGTATGTTCCACTCTTGATGCTCAAAATGATGAGAAAAAAGTTAAGATAGTCAGTTTGGGCTTTTATAATCTTGAGAACTTGTTTGATACTGTAGATGATACTTTGATCAATGATGAAGAGTTCCTTCCTATCGGCGCAAGGTCGTGGACAGAAGACAAATATAAAGAAAAACTCGCTAATATGGCGTTTGTTATATCGCAAATTGGTATTTCTGAAGCCAAATCAGGATTAAGCTTATTAGGCGTGTCAGAAATTGAAAATAGAAAAGTGCTTGAAGACTTAGTGATTCAGCCTTCCATAAAAGATAGAAACTATCAAATCATCCACTACGATTCGCCCGATGGTAGAGGCGTTGATGTGGGTATGCTTTATAACCCTAAACACTTTACACCGTTATATAGTAGACCAATTCCACTTATGATCTTCAATGATGGTAAAAGACGGTATACAAGAGATGTATTGTATGTAAAAGGAATATTGGATACTGATACCATCCACGTTATGGTCAATCATTGGCCATCTAGAGGTGGCGGTCCTATCACTGCATCTCACAGGAATAACGGTGCTAAATTATGTAGAATTGTTGTAGACTCATTATTTAATTTAAATGAAAATGCAAAAATATTTGTCATGGGCGATTTGAATGATGACCCTACAGATGAAAGTCTAAAGTCTCACCTTAGAGCTGTTGGAAATATTAAAGATGTGAGGAAAACAGGTTTATTCAATCCTTTTGAAGACTTTTTCAGAAGAGGCCAAGGATCAAATGCTTATAGAGATTCCTGGAGTCTATTCGATCAAATCGTCATTTCTAAAGGTGTCACTAACAAAAAGAACAATGGATACTACTACCTTAAAGCAAATATTTTTAATAAAGCATTTCTAGTTCAAACTTCAGGACAATATAAAGGATATCCTTTCAGGACATTCAATTTTGATAAATATCAGGGTGGTTATAGTGATCACTTCCCCACTTATATTTACTTGGTTAAAAACCTTTAAACATTAAGATTTGAAATAAATATTAAAATTATCGCTTATTCAGATGAAAAAGCGAGTTAAATTGTTAGTTTACTTTGGAACTGTTATGTTTGTCTTTCCTGAAAATTGTTATCAAAAATCCAACGACATCTTATTGAAATTGCCCGATGTCATTAACAATATATTGTAATCATTGTATGCATCTCCTTTGATAAGTTCATGTAAGGCAACGCTATCTGTCATAATTTCCAAGTCTGGATATCCAAAACTCTCTTTGATAAATGCTGGATCTAAATCAGGCATCTGCTTCATTTCTAAAGTATGCTTGTTGTAAAAAACGATGGCTCGATCCGCTGCTGTTAGTGTATCAATGTATTGAGGCAGAAACTCCTTATTCAAACTTGAAAAAGTGTGGAGCTCTAGAATTGCAAGCAGCTTTTTATTCCCAAACCAATCCTTTAAAGATGTAGTCGTGGCTTTAACTTTACTAGGAGCATGCGCAAAATCAAGAAATACTAGTCGCCCCTTCGAGTTATTTAATTTCTGAAGCCTTTTGCTTGCACCCGAAAAATCGGCAATTGCCTTGAAGAATCTTCGTGTATTGATACCCAAAGTAAGACAAACCAATCTAGCAGCATTGAGATTCTGAAGATTATGATTACCAATAATGGAAACAGGATAAATTTCATCTTCAAAAACAATGGACATCTCATCATTTTTCTCTAACCCACCATAGGGCAATTTTACCACTCTCCTATTTGATTTATCAACTAAATCTTTCAAAACTTCATCATCTTTATAATATATCAAAGTACCATCTTCTTCAATCATATCAAAATATAAGGAAAATTGGTCCTTGTAATTTTCAAAAGTTGGAAATACATTTATATGATCCCAGGCTATACCCGTCGTTACCGTAATGTGCGGTTTGTAATGGTGTATTTTAGGTACGCGATCCAATGGACTACTAAGATATTCATCGCCTTCTATGATAATAAGTGGTGCATCTGTCAATTTTACCATCCTATCAAAACCTTTCAATTGCGCACCGACCAAATAATCAAAGCTCACATCCAACTTTTTCAACACATGTAGTACCATAGCGGTAGTTGTTGTTTTACCATGACTACCAGCAATTACGATGCGCTGTTTGTCTTTGGATCTTTCGTAAACAAACGCTGGATAGGACATTATTTGCAAGCCTAGTTCTCTTGCTTTGACCAATTCAGGATTATCTTCTCTAGCATGCATGCCTAAAACTATAATATCAATGTCGGAGGTAATATTTGATTCAAACCATCCAAATTGCTTTGGTGCAATACCTGCTAGTTTCAGTCTTGATAACGAAGGCTCGTATATTTCATCATCAGATCCTGTCACTTCATTCCCTTGAACATGCATATCCAAAGCGATATTATGCATTGCTGCTCCACCAACTGCTATAAAATGTACTCTTAACTTCTTCAATCTAATCCTGTTTAGTGGCTCAAAGGTACTTCTTCAATGCTCAAAGCAAAAGAAAATGTTAAATTATAGTAAAAGAAACGACAATTTAAGAAAATTAATGCTTCGTATTGAATATTAAATAATATTTTTGTGCTTTATTTCGTTTAAATGAAAATTTAATAATCCATGAACATTAAGAATTCAAGAAAAATAATAGTAGCTGCGGCACTTTTGATGATGGTAATAGCTTTTAGCTCGTGTAATAGAGGCTATGGTTGTCCATACGAACTTAAAACTGCTGTAAAAGTTATTGTTCCTATCATCAAATAATTTTCGGATGATAAAATGGGAACTGTTGGACGATATTTCAAAGCTAGATAAAGCATTTGAGCGTTCGTTCGCTAAAGATATAATTTTATTCAAACACAGTACTACGTGCTCTATTAGTCTAATGGCTAAAAGAAGACTAGAAGATGATTGGGACCTGGAAGATGTTATAATTCCATATTATCTCGATCTTAAATCTTTCAGGAACATATCCGATGCTATATCTGAAAGATTGAGTGTACACCACGAATCTCCGCAGGTATTATTAATCAGGAATGGTGAATGTATATATGATGCATCCCATTTTGATATTACACTATCAGAACTAAAGGAAACTTTAGCCTTTCATGCCTGAAACTGAATTAATACAGCTTTCTGGGGATGGTTCGCATACCATAATATCTAGGCTTTTTGATAATACTACTTACCATTCTCGACATGGTGCAATTTCTGAGAGCAATGTAGTTTTTATAGATGCGGGTCTTAATTACCACCTTCTACGAGAAAAAAAACAAATTCGTGTCTTCGAAATGGGTTTTGGTACGGGGCTAAATGCACTACTGAGCTATATATGGAGCAAGATACATCAGATAGACATATCTTATCAAACTGTCGAAGCCTACCCTATCAACTCGAGTGTCGCAGAACAATTAAATTATTCATCCATATTAGGAGAAAAATCCATATTTGATCTGCTCCATAATTTATCTTGGAACGAAAAACATCTCATAAGGGACACATTTACATTTCAAAAGTATCATTGTCTAATAGAAGAAGTCAAAATTACTGATCATGTAGATGTCATATATTATGATGCTTTTGCTCCTTCAAACCAACCACACCTATGGGAAGTACCTATCTTAAGTAAAATGTATGATTTGCTGGATGATGGAGGAATTTTGGTAAGTTATTGTGCTCAAGGTGCATTCAAAAGAAACCTTAGATTTTGTGGTTTTCAAGTAGAGTCTATTCCTGGTCCTACAGGAAAAAGAGAGATGACTAGAGCTATAAAATTTTCTGAGAAGCTATGATTTAGCATTTAATTGACTAAACAGACATATATTTTCCCTACTTTTAACATATTGGTAAGATAAAAATATAGAAAAAAAATAGAACTTTGCACTTTATTGATTCATTATAAAACAAATATATACCATGAAGATTTTAAATTTAATGATTGTTGCTTTGATCTCATTACTATCTATGAATGTCTCGGCACAAAATAAAACAACAGCTCAAAAAAATCCAATCTCCGAAACCAAAAAAACGGGCGTTCACATGACATTCGAAAAGGAGCACATAGATTTAGGAAAAGTCAAAAAAGGTGCCATCAAAAAATTTGATTTTGTCTTTACCAATACAGGAACTGAAACAATAGAAATAGATATTGCTTCAGGATGCGACTGTACGACACTAGACTATCCTAAGACTCCTATAAAAGTAGGACAAAAAGCAACGATCCATGTTACTTTTGACAGTGGTAAGAAAGAAGCATCAGAAGTAATAGACGTAGATATTTATCTTAAAAACTTAAACCCAAAAACAGGTCAAAGAATTCTAAAAGTATTAGATTACACTTATGAACTGACAAAATAAAGATAATCCTATTTCCATAAAAACAAAAACCCTGATTGTATTTACTTACTTTCAGGGTTTTTTATTAGGGGGATTAAATTTGCAGATGAAAAATAAAGTCACTCTAGCTTTAGGCAAATGAGCGATTTTGCTTGAGTAGTTTTTCCACGGTATGATTTAACGCTTGAATTGCTGTAGATTGAACGTTGATGGTCTTTTTCATGTTATCCATCTCTTCATGAAATGCATTTCGGATATTATTAGGAGAAGGCAAGTATGGTGATATTTTAACTTCTACATGCCAAATTTCTTTGATTTCATCCACATGCACGGTGTATGGTTGATAGTAATTATTATCTGAACATAACAATATGGTTTGATCAGCTTTTACCTTATTGATTACCCTTTTTACCACAAGAGCGCCGTCCATAACGATTACATAAACAAGGTTATTCCTAACTGAACTATAAAAATTATTAGGATCTACCAATGAACAAACTACTTTGTCTCCCGCAAATAGCGACGGCTCCATACTATCACCCACAATGTCAAAACATCTGTATGTGCCGTGTTGGAATTTATAATCAGGTAATGAAAAACTGACCAAATCCTCCATAAATACAGGATCATTAAATTGGTCTATATAACCTGCATGAGCTGCTGTGGGTACATAAACTATTTTCTCCAAACTACGGACTACAATAGGTGACGAAGAATTTTGCGCTATATCATCGCCGATAAACATATCACCCGTACCAGTAAATATATATAAAGGATTTATTTTATATATTTCTGATGCATTTTTGATAAGGTCTATGGTCACATCCCGTTTACCTTTGATAATGTCATTAAGGTTTTGTGGATGGTAGTCTACAGCAAGCGCAAACTGTCTAGAAGACTTGATTTCGTTTCTCTCTTTGAGTTTCTCAAGACATTGAATAAACCGATCTGTCACAATATGGCACATAATAATAAGAATTGAGTGGTTGGCATGATTTCGTCTGCCGCAAATGTAAATAAATATATTTAAATAAAAAATAATATATACAAATTATTATAAAATATTTTAATATGTAAATATTTATGCTCATTTTCTTCAATTATGAAAAGGTACAAATCAAACTAGAAAATATTATCACAGCAAGGCATCACACGTCATAATTTATCACGATATAAAATTAGGTTTTTTGATAAATGACACCGAATTGAATTAGTATCTTAGTCAATAGATATTGTAGTAATATTTTTGATTTTAGCAATAGCATCATTTAACTTACCTTTGTGTCTTCAAATTAATAAACAAAGCATGGTATCTTTAGTAGAGAGAGTAAGTAGTTTGGTAGCATTGGGTGAGCAATTGAAAGATTTAAATGCACCAGAGATCAGTCAGATATGCTATAATGCAGAAATTGAAAACCCTTGGTTCACTCAAAACAACATCATAAAGGCGATCGAATCTGTGAGAGACCAGTTCTTAACCACCGATGCTTTAAATAGTTTGATCGAGACCTACAAGCTAGATGATAACATCACACCAAAAAAAATAGGGCTCATTCTCGCAGGTAATATTCCACTAGTTGGTTTTCACGATGTGTTATGTTGTTACCTTACTGGGCACATTAGCTTGATCAAATATTCCGATAAGGACAAATCTTTGTTGCATTTTCTGATAAACAAACTATCAGAAGCTCATTCAGGTATTGCCCCTTATTTTGTGGAAGTATCCAGGCTTCAAGATTATGATGCCGCCATAGTAACTGGTTCTAATTCGACAGCCAAACATTTTGAACACTATTTTGGACACGTCCCACATATCATTCGAAAAAATAGAAACAGTGTGGCGATACTCAAAGGTAATGAATCAGAAAGTGAGCTACTAGCACTAGGAAATGATATTTTTAGTTATTTCGGATTAGGGTGTCGTAATGTTAGCAAAATATTCGTACCCAGAGATTATGATATTACCAAGTTATTTGTAGTTTTTGATGCGTTCAAAGACATTATTTTTCATAATAAGTATAAAAATAATTACGACTACAATGTCGCTCTATTGCTACTCAACAAAGAAAAATTCCTACACAATGATATGCTTATCCTGAAAGAATCAGAGCAAATTATATCCAGAATAGGAAGTTTGCATTTCCAATATTATGATCAAATTGAAACGCTTGTGGCATGGATCGACGATCATAAAGACGAAATCCAATGTGTCGTGTCTTCAACATTAGTAGGTGGAATAGATGTAATACCTTTTGGACAGGCACAATATCCATCGATTCTTACCTACGCAGATGGTGTGGACACTATGCAGTTTTTGCTCAGCCTTTGATTTTAATCTAAATTTTCATGTGAAACAGTTGAATATTACTTTATTAGACATTCATTATTTATTTTCAAGCCAAATTCAGATGACGGTTTTCCTTGCTTTTTTAAAAATAACTACCATTTTATACTTTACACATAGGAATTACTAATGCTTATTTAATTTTGATTAAATACCATAAAAAATTCTATGGAGTTGACTAATTTTTTTGACAGAGTTCTAAATTTACATAAAAATTATTGGAAAAAAATTAAAAATCTAAATCTAAAATACAATTATTGGAAAATATTCAAAATCTATTATTAACTTTGTGTTGACCAAATTTTTACTTATTTTACAACATAATCAATTAAAATGAAATCTTTCAATTTGGAAAAAGTGGGTATTACCCAACCGAAAATTTATCGCAACTTGAGCGTACCTAGACTTTATGAAATGGCGCTTCAAAATGAAAAAGGAAGCATCATATCAGACAAAGGAGCACTCTTGGTGTACTCCGGTGAAAAAACTGGTAGGAGCCCAAAAGACAGGAGAATAGTAAAACATCCAGACTCGGAAAACAATATAGACTGGGGAAATGTCAATCTCCCACTAGATGAGCATACTTTTATGATCAATAAAGTAAGGGCTATAGATTATATAAATAGTCGAGATACTATTTATGTTTTTGATGGATTTGCAGGATGGGATCCTCAGTACAGAATAAAAGTAAGAATCATATGTACAAGAGCATATCATGCGCTTTTCATGAATAATATGCTCATCAGACCGACCAAAGAAGAGTTAAAATCCTTTGGCGAACCTGATTATACCATATTCAATTCAGGAGCTTTCCCTGCCAACAAATTTACAAACCAAATGACATCGAAAACAAGTGTGGCGCTTGACTTTGAAAAAAGAGAAATAGTCATTTTAGGTACAGAATATGCGGGTGAAATGAAAAAAGGAATTTTTACTGTCATGAATTACTTGATGCCACTAAGGAACGTAATGCCTATGCACTGCTCTGCAAATGTAGGAGAAAATGATGATGTATCAATATTTTTTGGACTTTCAGGAACCGGCAAAACGACATTAAGTGCCGACCCTAGACGACAACTCATAGGAGATGACGAACATTGCTGGACTGATAAAGGCGTATTTAACATAGAAGGTGGATGTTACGCCAAAGCAATTAATCTTAGTGCCGAAAAAGAGCCTGAAATATATAACGCAATAAAATTTGGAACAGTCCTAGAGAATGTAGTCTATGATGAAAAAAATCGAGTTGTTGATTATGATGATATATCCATTACCGAAAATACAAGAGCTGCCTACCCTATTGATTTCATTCAAAATGCCAAAATACCATGTGTAGCAGGTCAACCACAAAACATAATATTTCTCACGTGTGATGCATACGGAGTCTTGCCACCTGTGAGCAGTCTTACACCAGAACAAGCTAGTTACCATTTTATATCAGGGTATACAGCAAAAGTTGCCGGGACCGAAATGGGTGTAACAGAGCCGTCGGCTACTTTTTCTGCTTGTTTCGGAGCGGCTTTCATGCCTTGGCACCCAAATAAATATGCAGAACTTCTTGCAGAAAAAATAACAAAACACGGTGCAAAAGCCTGGTTAGTTAATACTGGCTGGACTGGAGGACCTTATGGCATAGGGTCACGTATCAAACTTAAGTATACAAGAGCTATGATTGATGCCATTCATGCTAATGACTTTGATCAAGTAGAAATGATTGACGAACCGATATTCGGATTTAAAATTCCAACTACTTGTCCTAATGTCCCTTCGGAAATCCTACACCCAAAAGAAACTTGGGTAGATAAAAAAGGATACGAAAACACTTTACAGAAATTGTCAGAATTATTTAAAACCAATTTTAATAAATATGAAAAAGGAGTCAATAAAGAAATAGTGGCCGCCGGTCCAAAATAATCATATCCTAAATATAAGGCAGAAGAGACTAATATTTCAGTCTCTTCTGCTTTTTTTAGTAAAAGAAGTTAGATAGTGTAGAGTAGCCCACTGAAATAAAAAATAACATAGTTAATTTATATTGGCAAACGCACCTTACATCGATTTTCATAATCATTCCAAATATCACAATGATGAAGTTGTCGAGGTTGTTTCTATTCATGGCACTCAAGAAAA
>Ga0105045_10002653_pt1 | contig 15151 bp, 6 predicted proteins | sample MAT02_FD_78089 | JGI IMG/M metagenome (GOLD analysis project Ga0105045, IMG submission 78089) | Freshwater microbial communities from Lake Fryxell liftoff mats and glacier meltwater in Antarctica - MAT-02 (megahit assembly) | ecosystem: Environmental > Aquatic > Freshwater > Ice > Liftoff...
TGCCATGGCGCACAAGCCGGCAAAGGGGGCTTCAAGTTATCGCTCCGCGGATATGACCCTGTGTACGATGTACGAGCCTTGGCCGATGATCTTGCCGGTCGACGCATCAATCCATCGTCTCCAACGGACAGCCTCATGATGGCCAAGCCTCTAGGGTTGGTGCCGCACGTTGGAGGCAGACTGTTTGAAGCCGGCGATAGCCAAGGGCTCGTGATTCGCCAATGGATAGCCGAGGGGGCAAAGGTGGACATTGCAAGCACCAAAGTTGCTCGCATCGAACTCTCACCGCTGAACCCCATCGCCCCCATGCCTGGTGCTGTCCAACAACTGCGAGTTGTGGCTACGTACCCGGACGGCCGCACTCGCGATGTAACACGCGAAGCTCACATCGAAACCGGTAACGGAGAAGTTGCAACGGTCATCGAAGGTGGTCGTATTCAAGCGATTCGCCGCGGCGAAGCACCGATTCTGGCTCGCTACGAAGGCGCATACTCAGCCACGACCTTGACTGTTATGGGGGATCGTGCGGGATTTGATTGGAAGCCAACCGCTTCCGAAAACCCCATCGATTCGTTTGTCGCCGCCAAATGGGATCGCATGAAAATTAAGCCTTCAGAACTTTGCAACGACGCAGATTTTTTGAGGCGAGTGACGTTGGATCTCTCAGGACTTCCACCGACGACAGATCAGGTGCGAGCGTTTTTAGCAGACCCAACTCCAACGCAAGAAAAGCGAGAGAAGCTGATCGAGCAATTGATTGCCAGCGACGCTTTTATTGACCATTGGACGAGCAAGTGGTCCGATTTGTTGCAAGTGAATTCAAAATTCTTGGGCAAAGAAGGGGCAACCAAGTTCCGTGAATGGATTCGAGAAAGCGTTGCCACCAACAAGCCTTACGACAAGTTTGTTCATGAAATCGTAACCGCCTCGGGGTCGAACCGCGAAAACCCCGCCGCGTCTTACTACAAGATTCTTCGAACTCCCGAAGACACTCTTGAAAACACGACGCATTTGTTCTTGGGCGTTCGCTTCAATTGCAATAAGTGCCATGACCACCCGTTCGAACGCTGGACTCAGGATCAGTATTACGAGACGGCTGCTTACTTTTCACAGGTTGCATTGAAAAAGGACACAGAGTCCGGTGACAAGACGATTGGCGGAACGGCGGTCGACGGTGCCAAACCTCTCTTCGAAGAGGTTTCGGATTCCGGAACAGGAGAAATGAAGCATCAGAAAACGCAACAAGTTGTTGCACCTAAGTTCCCGTTCAAATCCGAATACACGGTTGAGGCAAATGCTTCGCGCCGAATGCAGTTCGGAGCTTGGCTGACCAGCCCAACGAATCCCTATTTCGCTCGCAGCTATGTCAACCGAATGTGGGGGTACCTGCTTGGGAAAGGACTCATTGAACCGATCGACGATATTCGCGCTGGAAATCCAGCTAGCATTCCTGAGCTTGTTGACTTTTTGGAAAAGGACTTTATCGGTCACCAATTTGACGTTAGACATTTGGTGCGGACGATTTGCCGATCAAGAATCTATCAGCTGTCGATGGACTCGAATAAGTGGAACGCCGACGATGATCGCAATTATTCACATGCGATGCCGCGACGATTGCCCGCAGAAGTTTTGTACGACGCCATTCACCAGGTTACGGGTTCGATCTCCAAGCTTCCGGGGATGACTCCAGGTGCGAGAGCGGCTTCGTTGTCCGACGCCGAATCGGGGTTGCCCGATGGATTCTTGACGAATCTAGGTAGGCCTCCGCGTGAAAGCGCTTGCGAGTGCGAACGTTCCAGCGAGTTGCGGCTGGGCTCAGTGATGGCACTTGTAAGCGGGCCGACGCTGGGCTCTGCGATTTCCGATACTACCAATTCGATTGGTCAACTGGTAAAGCAGTTTCCCAACGATCCAGAACTGATCAACGAGCTGTTTTTGCGAGTTTTGAGCAGACCTGCTGAGCCTGGCGAAATTGCAGCCGCGACCACCGTGTCCAGCTTGATCGCCAGCGACCATGAAAGCCTAACCAAAACGCTTGCGGAACGCGAGACTTGGTGGATAGAAGAAAAACCCAAACGGCAAATGCAACAGGATACCGAGCGTGCCGAGACACAGGCCAAACTAGCGTCGCGACTCGAAGCAATTCAGCCTGAACGGGATGCTGCGGAAAAGAGCCGCGTCGAACGATCTGTTGAGGCCAAAGCTGCCATCGACGGCTTCGAATTGATTCTACCGGACAAGTTAGAAGAGTTCTTGAACAAGGGCAAGAATGGAACCGTTTGGCGAACGCTCATGCCGAACAGGACCGAGTCGTCTAACAAGGCGGCCTTGGTACCTCAAAGCGACCGTTCCGTCATTGCCCGCGGGTCTTCCGACAAGGGGCTCTACACCATCGATACGCCAGCCGACGCATCGGAATTCAATACGGTTCGCTTGGAAGCCCTTACTGGCACGGAATTTAAAACCGCCGGGCCTGGGCTTTCGGCAAATGGCAACTTTGTGATTACCGAGTTCGAAGTGTTCGTTGGGATGGCGGACAAGCCCAAGGAAATGCGAAAGATCAAACTGACGAAGGGCTTAACGGACTACGACCAGCCAGGTTTCTCGGCTGCAGCTGTCATTGATAACAAGCCAAACGATCAGGGCGGTTGGGCCATCAACGGAGTCGAAGGGTCCGAACACTGGGCTGTTTTTGCAACTGAGGACGCGGTCAAATTGCAGCCGGGCGAAATCATTCAGTGGCGTATTCACCAGTTCCATGAAGCCGTAGAACATCGCCTCGGTCGATTCCGATTGAGCGTTGGAAATCGCGAAGGTGAATTGATGCTCGGCTTGACGGAATCACTCCTTGTTGTTGCTCAAGTCCCTAAAGCTACTTGGACGGAACTTGTTACGAAAGATGCGTTAAACTATTTCAGACTATCCTCGGCAGAACTCAAAAAGCTCAAGGAAGTTTTGAACAAAGAAAACAAAGCGCTGCCTGAAGACGAACAAGTTGTTACGCTGAAAAAGCGGATCGAACGATTATCGGTACCACTCGTTGACGATAACCGATTGGTACGGTTACGAACCGATGTCAAGGAAAGTGAAACTCAGCGGCTACAATCTCGATTGACGGCAGCTGAGGATATCGCGTGGGCACTGATCAACAGTCCAGCGTTTTTATTCAACCATTAAGGAACGACAACTTGCGGTTTTGCGTTAGCTTCAAAATCCTAACCCGAATGCGTAAGCAAGGGTTTCGGGAGATTTTGGTAACCCCCTCGCTTACGCGTTCGGGTTGTGAAATCGGGACGTTAATGCAGGATTATTTCAGCCACTAAACCAAACCATAACTTTGATACGGTCGCCGAGCGATCGCCAACCATTAACGAAAAGGAACGATTAGCATGTTTCGATTGATCGGCAGTGCAGGCAAAGACCTTTGTGATAAGCACCTGAATGTCTCACGGCGCGACGTCTTGCGAGTCGGTGCATCAGGAATGCTCGGTTTGAGTCTGGCGAATCTTCTCAAATTGCAATCCGTGCAAGGCAGTGAAGGAGGCAAAGGGCCAGGGTGGAACAAAGCCAAACGAATGATTATGGTCTACCTGCAGGGTGGCCCGAGCCATTTGGATCTTTGGGATCCAAAGGAAAATGTGCCCGACAAGGTCAAAAGCGTTTTCAGCAATATCTCGACCAAAATCCCTGGAATTCAGTTTACGGAGAACCTACCACGACTGAGCACCATCAACGATCGATTCACCATGATTCGTTCGATGAGCTATACGCCTAACGGATTGTTCAACCACACTGCTGCCATTTATCAAATGATGACGGGCTACACGACGGATAAAGTAAGTCCATCAGGTCAGCTTGAACCACCGACGCCCAAGGACTTCCCGAATTTCGGTTCCAATATTGTGCGACTGCGACCTGCCGACGAACCGATGCTGCCCTTCGTAACGTTGCCGCGGCCGCTTCAGGAGTCGAACGTCGTTGGCAAAGGCGGCTATGCCGGTTTCTTGGGCAAGGCATACGACCCATATACGCTGTTCCCAGACGGCGACGATTTGGACATGAACAAAATGGATCGCATCAACGTCAGCGACTTGCAGCTTCGCCCAGAGGTGTTCGCGGTTCGACTGCAACGTAGAGCAGCCTTGCGAGACCTGATTAACGCCCAGATGCCCGTTATTAACGCTGCTGTTGAGAACCAACAACTCGACGAGTATTTCTCGCAAGCCCTATCGCTGGTTGTCTCTGGCAAGGCACGTGAAGCGTTTGACTTGAGCCAAGAGGCCGAAGTGCTTCGCGATGCTTATGGACGCAATGCATTTGGCCAAAGCTGTCTGCTCGCTCGAAGGCTTGTTGAAGCGGGTACGCGGGTCGTTGAAGTGATTTGGCCCAAGGTTGCGAACAGCGACAATCACTCATGGGATCACCACGTGGACTTGTCGAAGCGCATGAAGACTCAATCGGCACCGATGTTGGACGCCGGTTTAACAACGCTCATAGAGGACTTGGATCAACGCGGAATGCTTGAGGATACGTTGGTGGTGGCGGTTGGGGAATTTGGTCGATCACCGGAGCGCGGCGTCAGCACTAGCGGCAACGGCAACACAGACGACGGCCGCGATCACTGGCCATATTGTTACACAGCCGTGGTGGCCGGTGCAGGAACGAAACGCGGTTATGTTCACGGCAAGAGCGACAAGACCGCAAGCGCCCCTGTGGAGTCCCCTTTGCACCCCGCTCAACTTTTGGCATCGATTTATCATTCCTTCGGCATCGATCCAGAGACGATTGTCTACAATCACCTCAATCAACCGAGAGAGTTGGTCAAAGCTCAAGCGGTGAGCGAGTTGTTTGCTTAGTGCAGTGTCACGGTTTAATTAAACGGTCGGCCACTCCAATACCATCAATTTAATCGAAGACTCTATCGCAACAACCAGCCGGCGGGCGTTAGCCAAATGGCACTCACTTTGTGAACCGTAAGCGCTAGCTTCGGGCCTGAATTGATGGAAAGAGTCAACTAAACTGCAGCCCGCGGCTAGCGCCGTTGGTTCACTCAACTCCAAAGTGGATTCTATTGGGCGTTAGCCCCGGTTTCTGGGATGCAACTGGTTTCTGGGATGCAACCGTTATGGGATGCAACCGTTATGGGATGCAACCGGGCCTCCAATTAAAGCTTCTTCAATTTTTCGATCGCTTGCTCGGCGGCGTCCCGTTGCGATACGAGCTCACTCAACGCTAGACGTTCTTTCTCGATGATGTCCGCGGGTGCTCGACTAACGAACGACTCATTGCTTAAACGCCCCTCCTTACCCTGTATCTGCTTGACTAAATTGCTTAACAGCTTTTCATTGCGTGAGATTTCGGCCTCTACGTCGATGAACTGAGTCAGGTCGACGTAGACGTCCATTTGATCGATTCCGATGTGTGCGTTGATCGACGGCGCTGTTGGAGAGGTGCTCCAATCGGTCGCGGTCGCTCCAGCCATGCTTTCAATAAAGGTCGCCATTGGTGCAAGCAGTTGTTTCATAGCCGGTTCGCACCGAACACAAAACCGCAACGATTCCTTGGGTCCGATATTTTGTCGCGAACGAATTTCGCGGATCGCTCCCAAGATGTTCACGAAGTGAGAAAATTGCTTTTCAACTTCGGGCCGGATATGCTCTTCGTGAACCTCTGGCCAAGGAGCCAAAATAACCCATTGGCTCGGTGGAGCCGCTGAGTGCAAGTCGCGAGTTGGAGCGAAGCGTGCGAGCTGCTGCCAAATCGATTCGGTAACAAATGGCATGATCGGGTGGAGCAATCGGAGCATGGAATCCAGACAGTGGGCCAAGATTTGCTGAACGAGCGGCCGGGCCGCAGCGTCCTGCAATCGCGGCTTGGCCATTTCAACATACAGCGAGCAGAAATGATCCCAAGCGAAATCGTAAACCGCTCGGGCTGCCTCGGCAAATCGGAACAGCTTGATTTCCGATTGGACCGTCTTGGTTACCGTGGCGAGCCGCGACAAAATCCATTGGTCCTCCAACGGCAAGTTTTCGAAATCGACCTTGGTCGGTTTGAAGCCTTCGAGGTTCATCATGACAAACCGGGAAGCGTTCCAAAGCTTATTGACGAAATTCCGTGCCACTTCAAAGCGTTCGCTAACGACGGGTGCTTTCGGATGCGCTTTGTCCGATTCGGTTTCGGCCCACTGCGTTGAAAATTGCTTCTTGCACTTATCGCAGCTAAGGAGCGGCTTAGAGCGGTTCTCTTTGGTTTGGTTGACCAACGCTTCGCAGTGCGGGCACTCAAACTGGACAGGCATGCGAACATCCTGCGTTTCGGTACACAACCAAGTCAGTCCGAATCGCAAAGCATCCGGCCCGAACTTGTTGATGACGTCGAGTGGGTCAACTCCGTTCCCCTTGCTTTTGGACATGGTCTCGCCATATCCATCGAGAATCTTTGGGTGAATGAAGACTTCTCGAAAGGGCACCTTGCCCATGTTATTGAGTCCCATGAGAACCATACGCGCGACCCAAAGCGTGATGATGTCACGCGAAGTGATGAGTGTACTCGTTGGATAGAAGTACTCCAGTTCAGGCGTTTGTTCTGGCCAACCAAGGGTCGAATGCGGCCACAAGGCCGAGGAGAACCACGTGTCAAGAACGTCCTGTTGGCGAACAAGCCCCAGCGATTGCAGCTTTGTCTCAAGTCCTGCGTCTTCGCTGCGAATGCAAACGTGAACGGTGGCGGGCTCTTCGATCGAAACGTTGATCAAACCTGCAGAGCGTTCTGGCATGGCTTCGATTTTGAATTTGAGCGATTGAGATTCCGCTGGCGACTCAAAGGAACGACTCCAGATTGGGATTTGATGGCCCCACCAAAGTTGCCGACCGACTGGCCAATCCCGTTTTTCACCAAGCCAATCAAGATAGCCGCTTGCATAACGCTGCGGAAAAATCTTGACGTCGCCATGGGTCACTGCGTCCATAGCGGATTGGGCTAACTGCTCCATCCGTACAAACCACTGGTCAGCTAAATAGGGTTCGATCGGAGTCTTGCTTCGATCGCTATGCTTGAGTTCGATTTCTCGATCTTCGGTTTTTTCTAGAAGCTCAAGTGCATCGAGTGCCTCGACGACTTTCAGCCTCGCCTTGGCCATGGTCAAGCCAGCGAAGGTGCCGCCGTTCTCGTTAATGGTGCCATCGTTATTCATGATGTTGATCATCGGCAGCGAACATCGCAGCGCGACCTCATAGTCATTCGGGTCGTGGGCGGGCGTGATCTTGACGCATCCACTGCCGAGTTCAGGTTTGGCCCAAGCATCGGCCACGAGTGGAATCTCTCGATCCGTTAGAGGGAGCTGGAGCTTGCGTCCATCCCGAGCCATTTGGGCGAGCATGACCAGTTGCGGCAACACCTCAACTTTTCGAATTGCCAGTTCGTCTAATTGCTGTTGAATCGCCGATTGATCCTTTGGCGTGGCCGCTTGCAGTTTCTCAAGCAGCAGGCGCTCATATTTATCGATGGCTGCCACCGGATCTGGGTGGACTGCAACGGCAGTATCTCCCAGCATTGTTTCCGGTCGAGTCGTAGCGACTATGACGAAGGTGGGTTCACTTGATCTGGGAGAGACAAATGGGTATCGCAAATGAAAAAAATTACCTTTAACCGTCTCGGTGAAGACTTCGTCATCGCTGACCGCAGTTTGCAAGTAGGCATCCCAGTTAACCAAGCGTTTTCCACGGTAGATGAGACCCTTGGAGAACAAGTCAAAGAAAGTCGTACGAACCGCTTTAGCGCACATTTCATCCAGCGTAAAGCGGGTCCGTCGCCAATCGCAGGAACAGCCCATGCGTTGCAATTGGCCGAGAATCCGCTTTTCGTATTGCTCCTTCCATTGCCAGATGCGCTCGACCAGTTTTTCCCGTCCGAGATCATGTCGTGTTTTGTTTTCAACTTCTTTGAGGCGTCGTTCGACAACCGCTTGTGTCGCAATGCCGGCATGGTCCGTCCCTGGCATCCAGAGCGCGACGTAGCCTTGCATGCGGTGCAGGCGAATCTGTATGTCTTGGAGGGTGTTGTTCAGTGCGTGTCCCAAGTGCAATGCGCCAGTTACGTTGGGTGGCGGAATGACAATGGTAAACGGCTTCTTGCTCTTGTCGACATCTGCATTAAAGCAACCGTGTTCTAACCAGCTGTCGTAAATCTCTGTTGCGCTGGCGGCGAAGTCGAATCGATTGGGTATCTCGTTAGATTCAGCGTTCATATTTATTGGGTTTGGGTGCGATGGATTGAGGTTGAATGGATGTGCTTAGCCAAGACATTAGCCCCATTTTGATATTGCTCCCCTCGCCCCTTTTTAGGGGAGAGGGGTCGGGGGTGCGGGGTTTTGCACTGTGTTAATTTGAAATCGTCTTGTTCAGTTTGTATTCAACAGCATCGACCAGCGCGTGCCAACTGGCTTCGATGATGTTCTCGCTAACGCCAATGGTTCGCCAAGTATCATGGTCATCCGCGCTTTCGATGTTGACTCGAATGCGAGCGGCCGTCCCCGCTTCGCCGTTGACTACGCGAACTTTGAAGTCGACGAGTCGCATAGAATCGAGGCTTGGATAGAACGGCAAAAGGACTTTGCGAAGTGCCGCGTCCATCGCGTTGACTGGTCCGTGTCCCTCGGCGGCCTCGACCCGCGTATCCAGATTGACTTGGACTTTGAGGATCGCTTCTGCGTAGGTTTGATTGCGTTCAATATCCAAATCGCCAGATAGGATTTGGTATTTGATAGTTTTGAAATGCTCGATGTAAGAGCCGAGGCAGCGTTTGACGAGTAGGTCGAACGAGCCTTCGGCGGCTTCGAATTGGTAACCTTGATTTTCTTTGACGACCACATCTGCCAGGATCTTGTCGAGCACAGCTCGGTCGTCAGGTAATTTATGATCGGCGGTCAAGGCCGCGATATTCGAACGTCCTGAGAGTTCGCTGACCAAGATACGGCGTTCGTTACCGACCAGGGCGGGATCCATGTGCTCGTAGGTATGAGCGAATTTGTTGACGGCATGGACGTGCATGCCACCTTTGTGAGCAAACGCGCTTCGCCCGACAAAGGGCTGGCCGCTTCTCAATTGGAGATTGGCCGTTTCGTAAACGTAGCGTGAAAGTTCCGTTAAGTGTTCGAGCGAACGGCCGCCAAGAACGGAGTAACCTTTTTTCTTGAACTGCAAGTTGGCGAGGACGGTCACGAGATCGGCGTTGCCGCAACGCTCGCCGATGCCGTTGATGGTCCCTTGGACTTGTTCGCAGCCCGCATCGATCGCCGAGAGTGAGTTGGCAGTTGCAAGGTCCCCGTCGTTGTGACAATGAATACCAAAGCGGACAGGGGTTCCGGCCAATGCCTTACGAGCATTGTTTACGATAGCGGCGACTTCTTCGGGCAACGTTCCTCCGTTGGTATCGCAAAAGACGATCCACTTTGCTCCGGCGGTTGCGGCGGATTGGATGGCTTGAAGAGCGTATTCGGCGTTGGCTTTGTAGCCGTCGAAGAAGTGTTCCGCATCGTAGACGACTTGGGCGTACTTGGCCAAGTAGGCGACGCTTTCACCGATCATGTCGAGGTTTTCTTGTAGTGAAACACCGAGAACATTGATCGCATGGAAGTCCCAAGATTTACCGACGACGGTGATGGCTGGCGTTTGGGCAGCGACGAGGGCGTTCATGCCTGGGTCATCTTGGACAGCCACTCCTCGACGCCGAGTCATTCCGAAAGCGCAGATCAGGCTTTGGCCCATCGGCAACGATCGGACTTTTTGAAAGAACATCGTGTCCTTCTCGTTGGAGAGGGGATAGCCACCCTCGATCATGTCGATTCCCATTTCCGCAAGCCGGACGGCAATATTGAGTTTGTCCTGCAGCGAAAGGCTCACGCCTTCGCCTTGAGTTCCGTCGCGGAGTGTGGTGTCGTAGGTATGAATGGAACGAGCCGACATGATGATTTCTTTGGTTAATAGTAGCGTCTCAATAACGAAAAAACCCCTGAAGCCTTGATTTCGGCTTCAGGGGTTTTGTTTCGCAATCCACGCATGCTAGTCGCACGATCCGGGATCCCCGAGGCCTAATTGCAATGGGGAATTATAATCACTTGGGTAAAGTGCTTTAGATTGGCAAGCATGGATCGAAACTAGAACGATGTAGGAATTTGAGTTGATCGGTCGTGCGATCTCAGACCGACAAAATTGTAGCGGATGAGGTTCGTTCTTGTCAGTAGCTATCCCGAAAGGCGTTGACTCTAAATCGCTCGTCTTACGCGGCGTTTTTCATTCGCTGGTAGGTCAAAAGCACCTCGTAAAGATCCTTCGTAATAACCACAGGATCGTCTGCGAAATCCTGAATCCAGGCCATTCGGCTCGATCCATTCGCTGGAATTGCAGCCAACATATCGCTGAGTCGGATCGAAACGGTTTCGGGCTCGCTTGGCGAATAAATCGATAGTTTCGCCTCGAATAAGTTCGCTCTGTTGGGCAGAGTGGAGGTTTCGGCACCGTCATATTCGCTGTCGCAGGTAGCCTGATCCAGACCGACAACCCGAAAAACTGGCTTGTTCATAGGCATAAAACTCTTGACTTGGAGGATACGTTATTTTGTTGAACCTAAACGATCTATGTTGCTTTGGATCGACTGGGTGGACTTTAACGCTTGAGTCATTCCGGCAAATTTCACGAAAATGTCATGGCAAAAACCCGAAACGGACTCTTTTCGCTTCCACTGCGACTCGAAACCTTTGGAAATCAATGGAAAGCTTGACAATTGGGGGCATCTCCCCTAGATTCCCAGTCTTAGTTTGCTTGCATGCACCACTTTGCACCAATGTGCATAACGACACCCATTTACATGAAGGACTTCAAACTTCGATTTCGGCCTCTAAGTACGGTGACAATGTCGCGTGTTTAGAACCAACGTGATTCGTAGAATGAACCGGTTTGCCATATGAAAGATCTACAAGCGATCGCGCGATATATGCGCCTTCCAGAAGACCAACTCAAATTTCCAATCGAGTTGCTCAACCAAGGTTACGAACCGAACTACTTAGCGAATTACCGGCCAGACGAACTGGGCAATATTGACGAGCAGACTCTGTCGATTCTGCGCCGGGCTCTGAATTACTCCGAGTCGCTGAAAGCTCACAAAGAAAAAGTGCAGCAGACGCTGGACCGTGAGCAGCAGTGGAACGAGACCGTTGCATCGGTCGTTTCTCAAGCCAACACAATTTCTCAAGTCGATACGGTGACTCGACATCTCCGAGCTCGCAAGAATTCTCGTACAATCTCGGAAAAGTGTCCGCAGGTTGAATCGGTAGGTCAAGCGATCTTAACGATGCAGGGAGATGCCCCAAAAGATCTTCTGCCTTGGATCGCTGAGGTTGCCAGTGTCCCGCTCGAACAAGCAGCCGATGTACTGGAACAGACGAAGCGTTGGATGGTCTTTCTGCTGAGCGAAGATGTTCGACTGATGCAAGAGTTGCAAAGATCGCTTCTTCGAAAAGCCGGCGTTTCGGTCAAGGTATTGCCTGATCCACCGAAGGGAAGCGATGCCGAAAAGCAGCTTGATCGTGCGGAAGCAAGTGCCCAATCGCAACCTGCGCCGACCGCTGTCGCAGCTGAGCCGACGCTGACGGCGACTGAACCGATACCGACTACCGCTGAATTGACACCGCCGCCTTCCGCTTCGAATGAAGCCGCGGCACTTCCGCTACCTGAGGACTCTTCCGAACAACCAACTGCACCGACAGATAGCCCAGCAGTCGCGACTGAAGTAGCGGACGCTTCCAGCGAAGTTTCAGAAACAATCGATGCTGTTCCAGAACAAGTCGAAGTAGCGGCCATAGAACCAGCGCCGAGCACTCCCGATGCAGTTGCTCCGCTGATAGCTGAGTTTCATCAAGGCCGAAAACAAGGTAAGGGGATCAAAACCAAGACCCTTTCGGACAAGCAACTCTCGCCTCGCCAACGACGGCGCAAGTGGCTTCGCAGTATCTTGGAATCCTACGCGAAACTCAAGAAACCGCTTACCGCGTTAACGCCTTACCAGATCTTGATGCTGTCCCGAGGACAACGTTCTCAAATCGTCTCGCTCCAATTCCACTACGATGAAAGGCCACTCGTACAAGCCTGTCGCGAATCGCTTTGCCCTGGTCGCCATCCAATGCACCACTGGCTGTTGGAAGTCGCCGAAGACGGACTTCGCAATCATATTTTACCTAGGCTCCATCAAGATGTCCTAAGCATTTTGGAAGAAGACGCCCACACGGACTTGACCGAAGCCGCGGTCGTTCATTTGCAAGCCTCGCTCTTGCAACGCCCCGTTCATGGTCACCGAATTCTGATCATCGACGCGATCGGTCCCAAGATGGCTGCCGTTGCTATTGTGGACGCGGAGGGCAAAGTCGTGTTCACCAACGAAATCCCCTGCAACAGCAATCGAGCCGATGTCGTTGCCCAAAACGTTGTGTCGCTCGGACAATGGATTCATGAGCATAAAGTAACGCTCATGGCCATCTCGAACGGTCCTGCTCGTCGCTATTTGATCCACACCGTTTCGGAACTGCTCAAGCAATCTTCTGAAGGTTCGTTGTATTGGACGATGGTCGATCGGGCGGGTGCAGACGCTTATTGCATGTCGCGTGGTTGCTTAGTCGAGCTTCCGAATATCTCGCGACGACACCGTGCCGCTGTGTGGCTTGCTCTGCGTCTACAAGATCCACTTAAGCAGATTCTCAAGGTCGATCCGGTTCGATTGCGTCTTGGTTCGTACCAACGCGAGTTGCCACAACGTGAATTGGAAGCCGCATTGCAAGATGCCGTTTCCACAGCGATCACCCAAGCGGGAGTGGACGTATTCCATGCGGACACCGACGTCTTGAAGCGAATTCCGGGCATGACAGCAGAGGCCGCCAAAGCGGTCGTGAAAGCTTGCCACGATGACAAGATCGTCAATCGCGAAGCGCTCATGCCTGTCCTGCGCGAGCATCTAAACGAGATGCAAGCCCGTCAGGCAATCGGTTTCCTCAAAGTATTTGGCAGTACAGAACCGCTCGACGGAACAACGATACACCCGGACGACTACCGTTTGGCCGAACGATTGGTTGCCCATGCAAGTCTGGCACAACCCGCCTCCTGCCCTGCTAATTGGACTAAGCCCGATTACGCTCAACTTGCGGTTGCGACAGCTGCTGCCATTGTGGAGCATGCAAAACAAGTCGAGATACAACCGTTCGGCGAATCGATCGATCTGTCGGAGACATCGAGCGAAGACACCGCAGAAGCGGAATCTAGCTCAGAAACCGAAGTGGATATGTCTCCGCCATCGGAAGCAGAAATCGGAGTTGCGGAAACCGAAGTCGCTTCGAATGAGCTTTCGGTAAATGATGCAACCGTAGCAGAATCAAGTGACACGGAGACGGCTTCGGATGTGTCTCCTGCAATTCCAGTCGATCCTGCTGCAGCCGAATCGGTTGACGCAACCACGACGGCTCAGCCACCTCGAATCATGGTTCCAATGCCTCCAATCCCATCGGGGCCCATGGAACGTCCGACTCAAACGATCGATGTCGAACGACTAGCGAGAAGCTGGCAAGTTGGCCGCGAAAAGATGAAGCGAGTCGCGAATTGTTTGCAGTTTGCATTCACCGATAGCAGAGATTTCCAATACCCGATTCCGTTGTTGAGCAAGGTTCCAAAACTCGATGGATTGCAAAGCGGTGCGATGCTACAAGCGTTGGTAATCGGTGTTGCAGACTTCGGTGTTTTCGTAGATTTGGGGCCTGAGTGCAGTGGCTTGATTCACATCAGCCGTTTAGCACCAGACTTCATCGAAGACCCGCATCAATTTGTTCAAGTCGGCGACTTGGTCCCTGTGTGGGTACTGCAAGTCGATGAGAAGAAGAAGCGTGTATCGCTGACCGCGATTCCACCAGGCACACCTTCTCGCCGCGACGCGCAAAACCAGGAAAACTCGCAAGAGCGAGGTGGCAATGCAGGTCGTGACAATCGCAACCAACGCAATGACCGCAATCAAGGTGGAGGATCGCGAGATGGTCGTCCACCTGCAGCCGAAAATCGCAGTCCGATGCCTGTTGGGGCTGGCAGCGATCGTGGACGCGGACCAGGTGGCGGAAATCGACCAACTGGCGGTGGCAATCGACCGAGCGGTGGCGGTGACAATCGCGGTGGCAGCGACAATCGCGGCGGTCGACCAACCGGTAGAGACAACAATCGTGATCGGGGCCGGAATAATCAGAGGAACGAGGAACAAGGAACTCGCCGGCCGACTCGTGTTGAGCCACCCAAGCCGATTACTCCAATTACCGATGCGATGCAAACCGGCAAGGAACCGCTTCGCTCTTTCTCGGACTTGCTGCAATTCATGAAGAAAGAAAAAGATGAGCCAGTGGTCGTGCGACAAGAAGTTGAAAAAGTTGTGCCGCAAAAAACGGAAGCAACCGAATCATCCCAAGGATCGGCGGAAGTATCCAGCGATAGTGTTGCAAACCGTGTAGAGCCCACACAGAGCGGCGACGCTTCTGACACTTCTGCTTGAGAGCCCCATGTCTGAGTTCGACGATAAACTAAAGCAAGCAGCTTCGCGCGGGGCAAACCGCGCCAGTCACTCGCAAACTGAATCTGAACGCAAGCGCATTGAGACCGAGGAGTTTCGAAGTTTGCATAGCAAGTCTCGGCTAGAGCTCTCTGATCGCATCGAATCCGTGATCAAGAAAGTAGCCGACTTGTTTCCCGGTTTTCAATTCACGACCGTGTTTGGAGACGCAGGCTGGGGTGCTGCTTGCCTGCGCGATGATCTGATCATGGAACGCGGGCAGAGAAAGAACAAGTACAGTCGCTTTGAAATGGCAGTTCGGCCAGTCAATGAGTTCTTCATTCTTGATCTTCAGGCGAAGGGCACCATCGCAAATCGCGAATTGATGACTCGCAGTTTCTACCAACCGCTGGGTGAAGTCGATCTTAATAAATTCCTCGAGTTGATTGATGCATGGGCTCTTACCTATGCCGAGCTTTATGCAGCCAATCGATGAGCGATTCGCAAGCCGGCGGGGTGTCGCAAAGCGTCTAGCCTAGATTATTCACAACCCGAAGCGTAAGCGAGGGACCGGCGAAAAAAA
>Ga0105045_10002654_pt1 | contig 15149 bp, 11 predicted proteins | sample MAT02_FD_78089 | JGI IMG/M metagenome (GOLD analysis project Ga0105045, IMG submission 78089) | Freshwater microbial communities from Lake Fryxell liftoff mats and glacier meltwater in Antarctica - MAT-02 (megahit assembly) | ecosystem: Environmental > Aquatic > Freshwater > Ice > Liftoff...
ACACGGTAATTCCGTCATTCCTGCGCACTGCCATGAAGTATATGCAAATGGAATACGCCTAATTCAAATCGAAATGATTTCAGAAGTCCGAACTGCTTTTAATGCCAATTTTACGCCAGAAAGGTATGCGGCATTTATGGAGTACGTAAACGGAACCTATGGAATTGGGCCTACTTTTCGCCTCTGCGAAACGCCGATATTCTTGGATCAGGAGCTGAAGGATAAATTACTCGAAGCATGCGAGCAGATTAGCGATGTGCTCGTAAGACCCGATTTCTTGAAGTTGACCCAGCGCGCGTTTAGCACGCCCGATCTGATCGTGCCGCGCGAAGACAGCAAAAGCCGATTTATCCAAATGGATTTTGGGATATGCGCGGACGAAAGCGGTAATATTATTCCCCAGCTTATCGAACTCCAAGGTTTTCCAAGTTTGTATTTCTTCCAAGATTTACTCACCGATGGCTTTCGACACGCCCATGAGATCGATGAACGTTATCAGTCTTATTTCGGCGGAATTAGCAGGGATTCTTATCGCGAAACAATGCGCCGCATTATTGTTGGCAATTGTGACCCGAAAGAAGTAGTGATGCTCGAAATTGAGCCGGAAACCCAAAACACGTACATCGACTTTGTAGTAACTTCTGCTTTACTCGGTATAAAAGTGCTTTGCTTGAGCAAGCTGAAGAAATCCGGACGCCGACTTTACTATGTGGACATGGATGGAAACCAAGTAGATGTAAAGCGCATTTACAACCGTATTATATTTGACGAACTGCAGCAACATAGTGATCTGAACAGGGAGTTTTCTTTTACCGATGACGTGGATGCAGAGTGGGTGGGTCATCCCAATTGGTTTTACCGGATTAGCAAATATACCCTGCCGCTGTTGCGAAGCAAGTATGTGCCAGAGTGCTATTATCTCAGTGAGTTAACTGAATATCCATCAGATCTCGAAAATTGGGTGCTCAAACCCCTCTTTTCTTTTGCGGGAAGCGGAGTGAATCTTCATCCTAATATGGCCGACATAATGGCAGTGAAGCATCCCGATCAGTATTTGCTTCAGCGAAAAGTCAGCTATGCGCCGATTGTTGAAACACCTACCGGTCCTGCAAAATTTGAAGTCCGCATGATGATGGTATGGGAAGAGCATGAGGCTCGCCCCAAGGTGATCAATAATCTTGTGCGCGTATCAAAAGGCGAGATGATCGGCGTAAAATATAATAAGGACAAGGATTGGGTCGGGGCGAGCGTTGCCTTATTTCCGGTTTAGCTAAATCTTGCAAATCCCACTTCCTTCTTCAACCCCAAACGCTAACGCATCAGTCAGGGCGAGCGATCGGGTGCAGGTGCGCTACCGTGGTAATCGGAGTGAATACGGTTGGTGAGACTATTGAGCAATTCTAAAACCTTATTTGCTTTAGCCGCACGAACTATTAAACCTATGTGCCAACTTTTCTTCATACGCCACACTATTTCGGGTTCCGTAAATTGACTGTCATCGGGGTGTTCGTACCGGCTCAAAGACACCACAATACCAGCCTGTTTACCACTGTCCTTTGGTACTTTGTAACCCGTGTTTCTTACGATTGCCGTTTCCAGTTTAGCCCATTCGGCCCATAGATTGATACCCGATGCCGCTTCGACCATTTCCGCAAGATGGGCGCCGCCCACTCGCGAAGAAGTTTCGAGAAAGATGAACTCACCCGTTTCCCGGTCTTCTATAAACTCCGTATGCGAGGCGCTGTATTGCATCCCAAAACCTTTAAGCAATCGCTCGTTCAATGCTGTTAGGGCGATGTTTGCAGGATCGTTTTTCTCGAGTGTCTGAGAGCGGAAGATACCGCCACCGTGAGCCACTTCGAAGGGGGTATCGAGGTATCGACTGATCCGACAGAACACTACTTTGCCTTGAAAAGTCAACGCATCTGCGTGATACACCGTGCCCGGGCTGAATCGCTCGAGCACAAAGCGGTGTCGGTTGTCGCCGAGTTGCTCTATTACACCCCAAAGCGTAGCCTCGTCTGCAACCTTCTTAATTCCTACCGCCGATGCCTCAGAACGAGGTTTGATCATCCATGGGCCAGGTACTTCATCGATAAACCGCTTGATGTGCGAATCGTTGAAAAGTGGGGTAAACGCCGGAACGGGAATGCCCTCGCCTTGAGCTTTTACACGCATAGCCAGCTTATCGCGAAAAAAACGCGAAGTGGAATCGCCCATTCCCGGAGTTCTAAACTGTTCGCGCAGGGCGGCCACTTTTTCGACGTCAAAATCGTCGAGTGCTATGAAGCGATCGAAGAATTTTTCGCGCATCTGGAAAGCAATAGCATTTACCAAATGCTGCTGATTCCACTTTCGATTTTCATCCTCTTCCATGTAGAACACCTCGGTAATGGCATGCCACGGCCAAGCTTCGTTTTGCAATTTGCTCGACGTGATCAAGTACACTTCATTGCCTGCTTCTGCGCAGGCTTCGAGGAAGGCTTCTCCTTTAAAATATGAAGAAACACATAGAAATTTTAATTTATCGGCCATGAGAATGCTTAGAATTTATGAGATTTGGCTGCTAGTTTTTTTATGAAACAACCCAATAATTGTACACCATAACCGGTGGCCGACTTGGTCTTAAAGAAGGGGCTGTCGCGAAAAGCAACCCCCGGCATATCAATATGTGCCCAAGCGCTATGCTTATCTGTAAAAACCTGTAAGAATTTAGCGGCAGCAATAGTTCCTGCGAGAGGGATTGATGGTAGATTAGCCACGTCGGCCACGTCGCTATGGAGATAATAATCGTAGTCTTTCCAAAGCGGCATAGGCCAAAGCTTTTCGCCGGTTTCTTGGCCGCAATCATAAAGTAGATTCCTTAATTTTTCATTATCACTATATAGCGCGGCGGCTTCGTAACCCAATGCCCTTACCGCACTTCCGGTGAGTGTGGCCAAGTCGATCATCACTGCTGGATCAATCGTTTTTTTAACCCAAGCAATAGCGTCGGCAAGCACCAGGCGGCCTTCTGCATCGGTGTTGATGATTTCAATGGTCTTCCCCGAATAAGATTTGATTACTTCGCCGGGCAACAGCGCATTTGCGCCAACACTATTTTCGGCTGATGGTACCACAGCCGAAACGTTGATGGGGAGTTTCAGCCTCGCCGCTAGTTGCACTGCCCCGAGTGCAGCCGCCGCTCCGGCCATATCGCTCTTCATGTAATGAAGATTATCGGAAGGCTTAATCGATATACCACCCGTGTCGAAGGTTATACCCTTGCCTACAAATACAGCGTCGGTTTGTTCTGAGTCGGGCTTTCCTTTATAATGCAAAATGATTAGTACAGGCGGATTAACACTGCCCCGACCTACGGCATAAAGGGCGTTCATACCCGCTTTCACTATGTGATCTTTATTCCACACCTCGCATTGTAAGCCATATTTTTTAGCCATTTCACGGGTTTTCGCCGCAATTATTTCCGGAGTTTTGCGCTCAGGTGGCAGATCTACCAGTGTCATGGCCCAAAGCTGCACTTCTGCTTCGGCTTTGGCTTCCGCCAATAGTTTTGCATCGACTTTACCAACAAGAGATAAAGTGGTTTTGAGTTTTGTTTTCTGAGGCTTAAGCATCGCCTGGGTATAACCGTTCATGTTTAGCCCGCGAATAATTGGTAAGGTGTAAGCATCTACTTTACTTAGATCTAGATGTGGTTTCGCGCCCCAGTATTTTTCTGTTTTTTGGGCTAGTAAGCGAAACTGCTCCGCCATTTTCTGCTCTGACCAGGTGGAATCTACCCCGAAGTGAAGCGTGGCGGTTTTTCCTTCGCGTTCGATGAGCCATTCGCCGATGTTCGGAAGTTCTTGTCCTTGAGCTTCCTTGCTATCTGCGATGAAAGGTTTAATCGTGAATTCAGAAGTTGCCTTTTTATCGGCTATTTGAACGTCCATAGTAGTGGGGAAATAAGCTAAAACTGAAAATATAACCATTTTACTGCCGTTGGGAACTCATCGCGCCAAAAACCTTCGCTATGGGTACCTTCTGGGTTTAATGCTACGTGTACCTGCATATTGGTCAAGTTTTTATAACCGCTAAGTAGGGTGTGCTTGAAGCGCAATACATTGGCCATGTGGTTCGCGCTTTCTTTGCCTCCAGCATAGATATACATGCGCATAGGCATATCGGGCCGGAAGTTTTCCGCTTGTTGAAAAATTTTAGGAGCGATCCAGAGACTTGGGGAAAAAATGAGCGTTTTACCAAATGTCCGCTGGTGATTCAGACCAGCATATAGACTTATAAGTCCGCCCATGGAGCTTCCTCCAATGCCAGTGGCTTCGCTCTTCGCTATGGTTCGATACTTCTTGTTAACATATGGAATGAGCGTTTCTTCCAGAAAACGGAGATATAATTTACCTTGGGCTTTGCCAAAACGGGCATTGAAATAAGGCATATACTCCGTGATTCGATCGATACCTCCATGATCAATGGCAATGACTATAAGGTTGGCGTGGCCTTCGAAAGCCAAGCGCTCCAGGCCTTTATCTATAGCCCAGTTTCCAAATGGTGCATGCTCATCAAAAAGATTTTGACCATCGTTGAGGTAAAGCACCGGATAGGTCTTTCCGCTGGTATAATAATCGTGGGGTAGGAGGGCAGAGATTCTTCGGCGTCGCCCCAATTGGGGTATTTCATAGGCTTGCTCGATAACTTCGATAATAGGGGCTAAACTCGCTGTCACTTCCACCGGTCAAATTTTGTGCAGGAACGAAAGTAGGCGATAATAAGACTAGGCGCAATGATTTTTTTCAAACAAACCTACTTAGCAACATTATTCAATGTGAATAAACTGTTACGCCTTTGATCACAGCTTGCGCTCTACTTTTAGCCGTCATACATTTGACTTGGTTTAGTTATCTTCAACAGTGAATAAAAGGAAAACGGTCGGAGCTATGCGACCGTTTTCCTTGTTTAAGTCTGTATTCTCTCGTAATTTTCTTCGACGCGCTTTTTTCGCATAGGTTTGAGGCAATGATTAAATTTGGAGCAAATTAGTTGTCCCGATGCCCTTCCTTTTTTCAGCATTAAAGCATCCAAGTCTTCGAACAGCATTCGTGCTGATTGCCGTATTTGCAGGGTTCTCTTTATTCGCCAAATCTTTAGATACCAAATATTTAACGTGGCAATTAGACATAGATCGGTATGCCGCAGAGATGCAAGGTGAAATTGGAACCGAAGAGTCAGTGATGCTTCGCACAGGCCCACAATCTTTAACTAGCATAGACCTACTCGGCGCATACGCTACTGCATGTTCATCTGCAATGGCTCGACATCCGCGCTGGGCTATGCCAAGTCAAGATTTTTATAGAATCTACCAGAGTCGCTCTTGCGGCACCCAAAACATCCGTTACTTCAGGCCGTCAGCTTTATGGCAGGTGGATCAATGTGCGTTGATGACAGCGGTGCGCGAAGCATTGTTGGCGCAGGGGGTGGTCTTAGATAACAAAACAAGAAAATGGAAAACATGAAACATATTTTACCCGGCGAAGGATTTGGTTCTTTGCGATTTGGCATGAACCGCTTTCAGGTGCGCGCTGCACTCGGTGAGCCCGATGAGATCGAACGCGACGAAGAGTCGGAAGATTTGGAATATTGGCATTACGACGAGCTCGACCTATCGCTCACATTCGATGAGTTGGAAGAATGGCGGTTAACCACGATTGTTTCGGCCGATGACGAAATCGAATTGTTCGGCGTGCTTATCAAGGCTTTGAACAGAGAAGAATTGCTCGATATTCTCAAAAAACACGGCGCTTCCGAAATTCATACCGAAGTGGTAGAATCGGGCGAAGAGAGCCTAGAAATTGTGGAAGCCGAAGAATTTGAAATGCTCATTTGGCTTGAAGGCGGCGCCATTACGGAAGTGCAGTGGGGACCTTATTTCAGCGATGAAGACACTATCAACTGGCCTGCGGAACTAAATTTGAATTAGTAAAGGAGCGAATGCTCCGACTAAAAGGAGCTCCGGATTAGCGAGCGACCACTAACTTCTTATAGGTGGTGTTACTACCGTCTTGCGCACGAACGACGTAAACACCTGAATTCAAATCGGAGACATCCATCCGATTTGAAGTTTGAATTTGTTGTTGCCTAAATAGCTTTCCGTCCAAGTTGTAAAGACGGATCTCTGCCGACGCCGACAAATTGCTTATGACGACATTTTCAGATGCCGGATTTGGATACATTTCCATAGTAAAGTTGCTTCGCTCTGCTGCGCTAAGTTTGAAATTGAAATAGAGTGAATCAATCTGGATTATTGCTGTTCCTGCAGCCAGATCGCCTGCTTGGGCAATGACCTCTATTTCCGCGTGCGTAATGATCGGCTCAATTTGGATCATTTCCAGGCTTACAGGCGTCCACTCCGTAAATTCTTCTGAGCCAAACCAAGTGTAGCTCGTTACTTCGTTTTCCTGATTATAGAAAGTTATACGGACCTGTACGCCACCGAAACCAATTTCTGTACGGACGGCGAAATTCAAACTGGCGGGAATAAAACTTATGGGGAAGGTCGTTTTGGCTTCGCCATATTGGCCCAAAGGAACACCCAAAGCTTCTACTTGCATGGCATAGTCTCCGCTATAGGCATCGTCTATTTGGGTTACGGGCTCGAACGATTGCAAATTGCTTGTGATCCAACCTGCTGGGTTCAGATTCCAACCCGAAAATTCCCATTCTTCAAAATCGGCGTTGGGAATGATTTGAGCAAAATTTTGGAACGAAGAGAAAAGTAGCACAAGGAAGGTAAGGGTTCGCATGAAGTAGGTTTTATAAAGTAGAGTGCGAAAAACGTCTCAAGGTTACAATTTTCTAATTACTCCGAAGGAAGTTGTATCCCCAAATGGGATTGTTGCTCAATCCGTGTCTCATTTCTACTCCTTAGTGATCAACAGCCCTTCGAATTTTGAATTCAACTTTATATGTTCTAGTTTTTAACTTTGCCGTTGCAATAGAACTTAAATGAAACTACTCGAAAACAAAGTAGCCATTATCACCGGAGCTTCTCGCGGTATCGGAAAAGCCATAGCCCAGCATTTTGTCAATCACGGCGCAACTGTTTGTTTCACCTATATGAGCTCCGACGAAAAAGCCCGTTCACTCGAAGCCGAATTGAGCACTTCAGGGGGAAAGTCCAAAGGTTACAAGAGCGACGCCGGCGATTTTAATGCTGCCCAAGGCTTTGTAGATCAAGTAATAGCGGAATACGGCACCATCGATATACTCGTCAACAATGCGGGAATTACGCGCGACACCTTGTTAATGCGCATGAGCGAAGCACAATGGGATGAAGTGATGGCCGTAAACCTTAAATCGGTTTTCAATCTTACCAAGGCCGTGCTCAAACCGATGCTCAAAGCGCGTTCAGGATCCATAATCAACATGAGTTCGGTGGTAGGAGTAAAGGGCAATGCTGGCCAAGCCAACTATGCAGCTTCGAAGGCAGGTATTCTGGGCTTTACCAAGTCGGTGGCTTTGGAGCTGGGCTCTCGAAACATACGCTGTAATGCGGTAGCACCAGGCTTTATCGAAACCGAAATGACTGGAGCGCTCGATGAGAAAACCGTTCAGGAATGGCGAGAAGCCATTCCGCTAAGGCGTGGAGGAACTCCCGACGATGTAGCCAATCTTTGTTTATTTCTCGCGTCGGATATGAGCGCGTACATCACCGGTCAGACCATTAATGTAGATGGGGGTATGCTCACCTAATCGTGAAAAATCTGCTCTTAGAATACCCCACATGGTTCGTTATTTTTTGCCCCTTGGTTGGCTTGGCCTTTGGGGCTTTGCTCTATTTCCAAAATTCCAAAGGGAAGTCGTGGTCCCGAACAACTCTTTTTAGCTTAGCAGCACTGCGTTTTACAGTAGTCGCGCTGCTCGTTTTTCTGCTTCTGGGCCCGCTACTGCGAAAAGTGAATACGGAGATCGAACCACCCGTAATTGTCCTGGCGGTCGATCAATCGTCTTCCCTTACGCTCAATAGCGACTCGGCTGAGGTAGCAGCTTTGGTGCAGCGCACCGCCGATGCGCTGAATAGTAAGGTCGGGGAGAAGTACGAAGTAGTGCCGTATAGTTTCGGAGCTTCCGTGCGCGAAGGAATAGGGGCTGATTTCAAAGACGAAGTGACGAATATTTCGGAGCTCATGGAGTCGCTGAAGGCCAGATATACCAACCGAAATCTAGGTGCCGTGGTATTGATGAGCGATGGAATTTACAATCGCGGGAGCAATCCGCGATATGACACAGGAGGTTTAGGTGCGCCGATTTACAGCATAGCATTGGGCGATACTACTCCCCGCCGCGATGCCTTAATCAGTGAAGTGGCTGCTAACCGAATCGCCTTTTTGGGGAATACATTTCCTGTAGAAGCTGTGTTTCGTGGGATAGAACTCCGAGGTGAAAATCTGAACTATCAAATCGAGAAAGACGGCCAAGTGCTGGAGCGAGGGACCTTCACCCCCAGCGATGCCGACGATGAGAAGGTAGTCCGCTTCTTGCTCAAAGCCGACAAGCCTGGCGTGCAACGCTATACCCTGCGGTTAAATAGTGTTTCGGGCGAACAAACCCTAGCCAATAATGTGAGCCTGGTATTTATTGATGTTATTGACAGCCGGCAAAAGGTTCTAATTCTTGCTGCTGCTCCGCACCCCGATGTGTTCGCTATACGCAGCGCCATCGGGGGTAACGAAAATTACGAAGTAGCCGTACGTTTCGCTGCCGACGGGATTCCGAATTTGTCGGAGTATGACCTGGTGGTGCTCCATCAATTACCTTCACTAAGCGATGATCGGGCAATCCGCCTTGCAATAGTACAAGCCAAAAAACCTATTTTTCAGATCATCGGCGCCGACTCCGATTTGCGCGGGTTGACCGAGATAGGTATCGGTATTTCGCTGGCTGGAGGCAGAAATGCTGTGAATGATGTCAAAGCTGGATTGAATAAATCGTTCACGCTGTTTCAACCCAATGAGCGCATTAGTGAGCTATTGGCAGATGCACCGCCCCTGCGCGTGCCTTTCGGCATATGGCGATTGCCCGGCAGTGCCAGCATTTTCCTAAAGCAACAGGTCGGCAAAATAGCTACCGACGACCCACTTTTGGTTTTCACGACCTACGACGACCGGAAAAATGCGACCTTGCTGGGGGAGGGCATTTGGCGTTGGCGATTGGCGGACTTTGCCAAAAATGAAAACCATGAGATTTTCGATGAGTTTATCGGGCAGATCATTCAATACCTCTCTCTCAAGCAAGATAAAAGGCTTTTTCGAGTGCAAGCTCCTCGCGACCTTATGCAAAACGAACGCATAGTGCTCAGCGCCGAGTTGTACGATGCAGCATATTCGCCGGTCAACGACGCCGAGGTGACTGTAGATTTTACCGATGAAGAAGATAAGACGTATAATTTCAACTTTTCCCGCACCGAAACTGCTTATCGCCTCGATGCTGGAATGCTTCCGGTGGGCACCTACACCTTTGCGGCCCGCACTAATCGCGATGGCCGGCCACTCTCCGATGGCGGCAGTTTTACGATCAGGCCCTTTGCTATTGAAGCAGCCCGGCTTCGTGCCGACCATCAATTACTCTACACTCTATCGCAATCTACAGGCGGCGAGCTATATTATCCCAGTGAAATAGACGAAATGGCTGAAGCCATTGCTGCATCCGATCGGATACAACCTGTAAGCTTCAGCACCGAAAAGCTGTCGAGCATGCTCAACCTTTTTTGGCCACTTGTTTTGCTCATCTTGGGATTGAGCGCTGAGTGGTTTATCCGCAAGCGATCTGGGAATTATTAGAAAGGTTCCCGACTCCGCTCGAACACTGTAGATTGTCGCGAACTATGACCATAAATAAAAATCCCCGATCTGCATAGATCGGGGATTGAAATCTTGAAGTGCGGGAAGTACTTATTTAGTCACCACCAATTTGCGGCTCGAGAGTCCAAAAGCGGTTTCTATCTGAACAATATAAATTCCCGACGGCCACGCACTAATATCTATTCGGCTATTGCCCGATTGCAGTGTTGATCCTGTTGCCGAATCAATGGCACGCCCGGTCGGATCGAATACGTGCAGGGATTTTACAGCCAGATCTTTTGATGTAGTAATTTGAATTTCCGTTCGTGCAGGATTGGGAAAGATCGACCATTCTTGTGCCAATTCCCTTGAGTTCACGCTCAGCGCCTGCAAGCAGAACGCCGTTTCTTCAAAATCTGCAAATTCTCCACCACTTGCGAGTGTGGTTCCTGTGGCATCGGTTAAGGAATAGAATCCATTTCCGTACTGACAGCAAATGCCATCTCCAAAATTGTCTTCCATCACGAAGGTGTAGCAACCTTCATTTAAACATAAGGTTAGATTAAGTAGCAATTCATCTTCGCTGTATATACCACCGGAATATATCACCGTTCCGCTGGCATTAACGATCTCCCACGAAGTCTCATCGGGAAAATCATCAAAATTGATGGTTAGGGTCACGGTTACAGGATTTTCTCCAAATGTTACATTCTGCGTTTTTAAATTGCCAGCTGGAATAGGATCAGCCATTCCGTTTACAGTTGGAACGTTTACCACGATGCTGTTGATTCCTCCCTGAAGAGCAAATAGCCCTAGATTAATTGTGGCCGCTCCACCTACGGCTAAATTGCCAGTCCAATTAAGGGGTTGGCTCGAGCCATTGAAAGTCACGGTGCCAGTTAAACTTGTTACAATATTTGAGCCTGTATTAAACACGGTGATCGATTGATTATATTCGACCAGGGAGCAATAAATGGTTTCTTCATTGCCAAAGGCTCCAAGTGTAATTTCATTTGCCGGCAAGGACGCAGAACAGCTGTTTGACAGGATAAGGCTCCCAGTATTTCCCGGATCCAGCCAATCTCTTAAGCGGGTAGTCGAAGTACTGCCGGTATTCCACGACACTCCGATGCGGCCGTAAAAGTCAAACAGACCGTTATTTACACTCCCGTCGCAGGCAGCAGCTCCACCGGCCAATTGACCAATGATTACGCCCGATTGATTAAAGAGGGGCGATCCACTAGAACCACCTTCGGTAACTCCAAGTTCCCATTCATCGATGTACCATACTTCGGAAGCAAAACCACCTAAAGATTGGTGGTAAGGTGCATTGTTTTCAAAACAAATTTTCTTCACATCTCCACCTGGATGGTGTATGCCATAGGCCGACGAAACGTTGCTTTGCGAATCGGTAGCATCCCAGCCTGAATAGCAGGCATTGTAGCTCTGTGGCACAGGGTTATTCATTTCTACCAAAGCGAAGTCGCTCAATAGATTTTTGGCTCTGACCGTAGCTCCCGATACGCTTTGATTGGTAGGCCCAGTATTTCCGTTGCACGCTGCGGCATCGTGGTTGAAGTAGAACACCCAGTTTTGAATCTGATTGTTGCCCGGAGTGCAGTGATTGGCTGTTAGGAAGTACGGCTTGTTGTCCTGAGCAGTATTATTGACCAAAGCTCCAGTACAGATTCCGCTATTACCAACCACGATTACTGCTACGCTGCGTTTTTGTATTCCATAGGGAAGGCCTTCAGGACAATTCACATTGATGTTGCATGATCCAGAATTTCCAAATGGACCTGCCTTTTCCAAAGTAGATTCAACGCCCCCTAGCGCCGACCGATAGCCATGTGTAACATTGTCAATATGTAGGTAACCGGTTCCAATCGCAGCTTCCGGCTCATGGTATTCGATAACGATCGCATTGGAGAAAATAAGACCCACACCGAGCGAACCGACTTGGCTCACATTTTCGGAAGTGAAAGAACCTATCAATTGGCTTCCATCGGCAGCGTAAACAAAAACCCGCCCATCTTCCGGCAGTTGATATTGGTCGAATACGAAATTCAGACTCGTGGCACCTGAACTATTGATGCCAATTCGCCATATGCGGTCGCCATTTGGCAAATAGGTCCAAGAGCCGGAATTATTGACATCTAAATCCACAGCTACGTTGGCGCCAAAGCGATAAGGGCTGTTTTTCAACGGATCTACTTGATCGTCTTCTTGGCGCAAGGCTTCGATATTTTGCGCAGGCAGGCTGTAAAAACCCACTTCAGAGTGATTTCTGTTTTTCCAATTGTATGGCTCGCCTCCATGGCTTATTTGGGCCATCACGGTTACGCCGGTAAGTAGGGATGTTAAAAAGGTCAAGAGTAGTTTCATGGGCTTAATAATCATATGTTTGGGTAATTTGTTGATCTTCCATTACAAGGTTAATCCTGTTTGTGCCATCGAGACGGAAAGGCTGTAAATCGAAGTAAATCCGGTCTTGAATGAAATTCCTACACCGATCTGCATTTGCATTGTGAATGATTTTAACCAGAAGTTCGGGTGGGTATGTGGGTTGGTGATTTCCAAGGGTAACTAATTCAAAGGTATGTGCTTCGCAGCCTCCGGAATATGTTACATCCAACGCTAGTAAGTCCCCTATCTGCTCGGCGCGGCTAATAGCAATTGGAGCTCCCGGTTTTTCGGCTTTTGTGGCAAACCGGGTGGGAAAGGTCTTTTCGGCTACTCCTTCCAAGCCTTGTACACGAGGCGTGCACGCCAGGATAACGCTAATAGAGCATATAAGGAGAAAAGTACGCATGCGACTCGCCAAAGATAATCGAATGGGCTTGGTAGGTATTACGCTTTGCCGACAATTCTTGGACTCTCAAAGGTACGTAATAAAAAGAAAGCCCCGCATTGCGGGGCTTTCTGAGATTTCATTATTGAATGCTCAACTTCTTTTCTAAGTCGTCGAGGTATTTTCTAAACTGTTTGTCAGTCTCTTGAAGATTATTCACCGTGCGGCAGGCGTGTAGCACCGTAGCATGGTCTTTTCCCCCACAATGCATTCCAATATTAGCAAGGCTGCTCTTAGTCATTTTCTTAGCGAAGTACATGGCTATTTGCCGCGCTTGAACCACTTCGCGCTTGCGTGTTTTTGATTTTAGCAACTCTATCGGTAAATCGAAGTAATCGCAAACCACTTTTTGAATGTAGTCGATTGATACTTCGCGAGCGGTATTTTTCACGAATTTATCGATCATCTGCTTAGCCAAATCAAGATTGACAGCGCGCTTATTGAGTGATGAATGCGCAATAAGTGAGATCAATGCACCTTCGAGTTCACGGATGTTTGTAGTGATGCTGTATGCCAGATATTCGACTACATCTTTTGGCAGCTCAATGCCGTCGGCATACATTTTCTTCTCGAGTATGGCGATGCGCGTTTCGAGGCTTGGGGTTTGAAGATCGGCCGAAAGACCCCACTTAAAGCGGGAGAGCAACCGCTGCTCCATACCTTGCATTTCAACCGGGGCTTTATCGCTGGTGAGCACTATTTGCTTACCCGTTTGGTGTAGATGATTGAAGATATGGAAGAACATATCCTGGGTTTTTTCCTTACCCGCGAAGAATTGCACATCGTCAATTAGCAACACATCAATCATCTGATAGAAGTGGCTGAAATCGTTCACATTGTTGTTCTTCACCGCGTCAATAAATTGGTGAATAAACTTTTCGGATTCTACATAGAGCACGGTTTTGTTCGGAAACCGATTTTTGATTTCGATACCAATGGCCTGTGCCAGGTGGGTTTTTCCTAAACCAACACCGCCGTATATAAGGAGTGGGTTGAAGGCGGTGCCGCCAGGGTTTTTGGCCACGGCAAAACCAGCAGATCGCGCCAATCGGTTGCAATCTCCTTCCACCAAATTATCAAAAGAGTAGTTTGGTTTTAGGTTAGAATCCACATTGATCTTCCTTAAGCCCGGAATCACAAAGGGGTTCTTAATCTGCTTACTTCCGATGTCGAGCGGAGCCGAAACCGTCGGGTTCTTGATGGCTCGCTTGTTCGACGTTGGGATTTTAACCGTGTAGGGACTGGCGCCGTTATAGCTGTTTTCCATTATAATGGAATACTCCAGCCTACCTTCATCGCCTAATTCTTTCTTGATGATTTTCTTCATCAAATGGATATAATGCTCCTCGAGCCACTCGTAGAAAAATTGGGAAGGAACTTGAATGGTCAACACCTGATTTTCGAGCTTTATGGGTTTGATGGGCTCGAACCAGGTTTTGTACCCTTGTAGGCTTACATTGTCTTTAATTACGGAGAGACAACTTTCCCACACTTCTTCATGCTTGTTCGTCATTGGTTGGTAGTGTAGTTTAGGTTAATAAATGGACCTTTTCCCGCATAGCGTTACCCATGCATCGATGCTTGAGCGGGATGGCAAATATTCCGACAAAAAAGTGAAAAAAAAAGCCCCTTACCTATTGTTTGCAATAAAAGTTTTACAGTACCGTAAACTTTTTTTAATCCTTCTCTTTTGCTCGTCAACATTGATTTTTATGCTAAAATTTTCGTAAAAGGGGTAGCATAATTTCGTCCAAACTATTGGAGTAAGTAGCGAGATAGTTATTGTTAAATGATTAGACAGTAAGGGTATTAAGCACACCAACTTTACAATCACAATAGCTTTCCAAGATTATCTGTTTTTGCCTTTGACTCGTTTGCCCGCAGCGGCAGGTAAGTTAGGGTTTATTTATGGAAAATGATGATGCCCGAGAAAAACTAAGCGGCTTCGAAGCATCTTTATCAGATTTGTAGATGTTCGAAATTGATATTTCTATAGCCAGGTATCAACTGATCGGATATTCTGAAATTTCACCATTTCTATCTATACATTTGATAGATGATAAAAAATGAGATCAGCTTCCGTGTGCGATACGCCGAAACCGATCGAATGGGCTTCGTGTACTATGGCAATTATGCGGCTTATCTTGAAATGGGAAGGGTAGAACTGTTGCGATCTGTGGGCATGAGTTATCGAGCGCTCGAAGATCAAGGGGTTTTGCTGCCCGTTCGCGATTTTTCTATCCAATACCGCCAAGCGGCATTGTACGATGACTTGCTGACTTTAGAGACGTCGATGACGGAACTCCCCGAAACGCGAATTCATTTTACTTACGTTTTGCGCAACGATGTGGGACTGCTCCTAACCACAGCCGACACAACTTTAATTTTTGTCGATCAAAACACGTCTCGGCCAATACGCTGTCCAAATGCTCTGTATAGTTTACTTGCACCTTTTTTTACTAACT
>Ga0105045_10002655_pt1 | contig 15147 bp, 4 predicted proteins | sample MAT02_FD_78089 | JGI IMG/M metagenome (GOLD analysis project Ga0105045, IMG submission 78089) | Freshwater microbial communities from Lake Fryxell liftoff mats and glacier meltwater in Antarctica - MAT-02 (megahit assembly) | ecosystem: Environmental > Aquatic > Freshwater > Ice > Liftoff...
CCGTTGTTGCCCACGCTGATGGTTCGCGTGTTTCCGGTGGCCGCCATGTTGGCGACGACTACTCCCGTGCCATTCAGGGCATCGATGGCGACGCTCGTGGCGGTGAGTGCGACGCTCGCCCAACCCATGCCGGACGCATTGTTTCCCAGTTCGAGTGTTCCGTTGATCGTCAGGCTGGCACTCGACAACTGAGTGGGCACGGGGCCGATGGCCAGGCCGCTTCCAGTGCCCGGGGTTACGCTGGCGGTGCCGTTGACGATCATCGTGCCGCTGTAGGTGCTGTTGACAGTGCGGAGCACGAGGCCGACGCCGTTGGTGGTGGCGTTGACCGTCAACGCCGTGCTGCCCTTGAGGCCGCCATCAAGGTAGAGGCCGGAAGAGGTGACGCCGCCAGACGAGACATTGATGATGGAAGACCCGCCGCTGACGGTGACACCGTTGTTTAAGGGGGTCGTGCTGAGCACTTGGAAGAAGTTGCCCGTCGGATTGTAAGTCAGCGTGCCGCTGAGCGACATGGCGCCGATGTTGTTCATGCCGGCGTTAGCGGTGGGGGTAAGCCGCAGCGTCGTGCCAGCATTGACGGTCACCGCCGACGCGAACGCGGTCGTGTTGGTCAGCACCAGCGTGCCGTTGGTCAGGCTGGTCGCGCCGGTATAGTTGGTCCCCGCGTTGGTGAGGGTCAGAGTGCCCGAGCCGGACTTGGTCAGCGTGCCCACGCCGGTGATCGCACCGCTGAGGGTCTGGGTGGCGGAACTGTTGTAGACCAGTGCGCCAGCGTTGGGGATGGCACCGGCGTAGGCACCGCTGTTGAGCGAGCCCGCGCCGTCGATTCGCAGCGTGCCGGCGGTGATCCCTGTCGCGCCGGTGTAAGTGTTGACACCGGTCAGGGTGAGGGTGCCTGGGCCGGCCTTGGTGATGCCGAACGCCCCGGTGATGTTACCACCGATGGTCAGCGTGTTCGCCGTAGTTGTGATCGTTGATGTAGCGTTCAGAGCGACGGCCCCGGTGCCGAGGTTCAGGTTGTCGGTGCCGGTGAAAGTGAAACCTCCGTTGAGGGTAATTGGGATGTTGGTTGCGAGGGTGGCGGAACCGCCGGTGGTGTTGTCGATGACGCCGGAGTTCAGCGTCAGCGATCCGCTGCCGAGGGCGGCGGCGTTGCCGATATTCAGAGTCCCGGCAGTGAGCGTGACGCCCGAGGTCGTGTTGGCCCCCGCGAGAGTGAGAACCCCGTTCGTTACATTGGTGAGGCCGGTATAAGTGTTGTTACCGTTCAGCACCAAGGTGCCGCCGCCGATCTTGGTGATGCCGAAAGCACCGGAAACGATGCCCCCCACCGTCAGCGTGTTCGCGGTCGTAGTGATGGCGAGCGTGTTGCCGAGGGCGACGGCCCCCGTACCGAGGTTCAAGGCGTTGCTGCCGGTGAAGGTGAAGTCTCCGTTCCAAGTCATCGGGTTGGCAGTCGTCAGCGCGACGGCTGAACCGAGCGTGTTATTGATCGTCGTGCTGGCATTGATCACGAAGGTTCCCGTGCCCAGCGCAGTGGCACTGTTGATGTTCAGCGTGCCGCTGCTGAGGGTGATGGTGCTGGCACCGCTGTTCACGCCGGAGAGGCTGACGGCCCCGCTGCCGGTTTTGTTAACGTTGGCATTGAACGCGGTGTCCCCGGTGATGGAGAGCGATGCGGTATTGTCGAAGATGTTCCAGGTCTGACCGTTAGCGACGGTAAGGGGAGCCACGATCGTGGCTCCGACGCTGGCGGTGACGAGGATACCACCAGACGTACTGATCGGGGCGAGCGTCAGCGCGCCAGCGGTGCCGGCGTTCAACGTCACCGAGGTGACCGTCGGTGTGCCTGCAGAGGTGAACTGCAGGCTGTCGATGTTAAACGCAGCCTCGACCATGCTGGTGATCGCCGGGCCGACGGCGTTCGTGGCGCTGAAGATCACCGTCTTGCCGGTGTTGGTCACCAGAGTCACAGGGGTGCCACCACCGGTGTCGGTGGAGAAGTTCGTCGGGGACGTGGTCCAGAGACCGTCGGTTACACCGGTCCAGTAGACCGGATCGAACGCGGTAACGGTGAGGCTCACGAGCGTCGGCGTGGGGTTGATGGTGTAGTTGAAGCCGTTTGGCGCGGTGCCGAGGATGTAGCTGGCGGTAGCGAGGCCACCCGTGGCAGTGAGGAGGTTGTAGGTGCCGGCGGCGAGGCCGAAGTTGTAGAAATCGAAAGTGATCGCGCCAGTGGTGGTGGCGGCGGTGGGAACGATGATCTGGTCGCTGACCCCAGCGGCTCCGAGCTCGAAGCCGAGTCGGGCACCACTCGCGAGTGTGAGAGTGCCGCCGGCACCGAGCGTGAGTACTTCCGTGGCACCGTTGTTGAACTGCATGTTGCCGGTGGCACCGACGGTCAGATTCGTAATGCCATTCGTTCCGAAACTGCCCCGAAGTGTGCCGTTGTTGATTTCAGCGGAACCGGCCCCGGCGTTGAGGCTGATCGCTCCCGAAACGATGACGGTACCAGGCCCAGTTTTGATGAGATTGCCCCCAGCACTGGTCACGCTGGGAATTGTCAAGGTTCCGGTCGAGCTGGCCACATCGACAGTGCCGTTGCTGGCACCAATGGCGATCGGGCGGTTCAAGAGGTTGGTTCCCGAAGCAGTGTAGCTGATGCCGCCGCCGCTGAGGTTGACGACGGTGGAGTTGCCCAACGGGCCGGAAGTGGCGGGGGACGATGCAAAGGCGATCAAACCGCCGTTCACGGTAATTGGGCTTGTGAACGTGTTTAGCCCCGAGAGGGTGACCGTGCCGGCGGTAGTCTTCGTGACCGTCCCGGAGCCCGAGAGAATCGCGCTGGCGGAGCCGCTCCGCAGTTGGAAATCGTTCGAGGTCAGCACGCCCGCGGAACCTGTGATGGTTCCGCTATTATCCAGCATGACAGTACCGACAGTGTTGGTAAAGGTGGCGACGTCGAAGATGGCACCGCTGATGGTGACGTTGCCGGTGCTGGCCAAGGTGTTGCTGGCCCCCAGGGCCAGCGTTCCGCCGGTGACCGTCGTGCCGCCGGTGTAGGTGTTTGCCCCGAAGAGGGTGAGCGTACCTTCGCCGATCTTGGTCAATCCGCCACTGGAGTTCGGGGCGGTCGTGAGGGTGCCGAAGGTGGCGGCCGTGACGCCGTTGCCGCCGCCGGTTAGTGTCACCGTTGGTGAGGTATAGTTGTTACCGGGATTGGTGATAGTGATGCTATTTATCCTGAAGGTGCCGTTGCCGGTGCCATCATCCACCATGTTGGCAATAGCGGTGGCACCAAAACCCGAAGCCGAGTCAGCAATCGAGACGTAGGGTGCGCCGATATACCCCGTACCACCAGTGGTGACGGGGATAGTGGCAACGCCGTTTGCGATGGGGGCGAGCAGCGCGGCGGTGATTGTTAGTGATGCGCCAGTTGGACTATCGATGGTTGCACCACCGGCAAAGCTGCCGAAAGCCCCATTAACATAGGCACCGGTGAGGGCAGGCAGGAAGGCGGCCTGGGTGGAAACACCCCTGAGCGTGCCGCCGTTGAAATTGAGGTAGCTGGTGGCGCCAGTTCCCTGTGTCGTGAAATTCGTGGTGGTGAGGATGCCCGCGTTCAGGTTGAGAATGCCAGTCCCAGTCCAAGTGGCACCGCCACCGCCGTATTGGAACGCCTTGCTCGTGTTGTCAATGGTGCCACCTGTCAGGTGCAACTCGGCGCGGCCCGCGCCCTGCCAGCCGAGATTGATGTTATTAACGGAGGTGGCATTGTGCACGAGCGTGCCTCCGGTCGCGATGGTGAGGGAGCCGACCGTTCCAGGCGAGGTTCCGTGGCGGGCCAGAATGACGTGTGAGGTTGCGGTGACGGTGCCGCCGGAAATAAGACCGACGCCCACGCCATTCTGAGCTGCGACGTTTTGCCCGCCGAACTGGAAGCGCGCGGTCGTGACCGTGCCGCCGCTCATCCCGAAGTAACCATAGCCGCCGGTGGTGGTGCCAGCGCCAAAGGTGAAGCCCAGTTCTATGTCAGTAGTGCTACCCGTGAAGCTGCCACTGCTGATGTTGACCGCACCGGCGGCCCCGGTCTGCCCGCCGACGGAAAGGTACCGCGAAGTCACGCTGCCGCCAGCGACGTTGAGCACCGCGTTGCCGGTGGCGAGGTTGGCGATTAGGACGTCGGTGGAGGCAGTTGTCTGGTTGATCGAGCCGGTCACTCTCAGCGTGCCAGCGTTAACGGTCGTCTGGCCCGTGTAGGTATTTGCCCCGGAGAGGGTCAAGGTTCCCAAGCCAACCTTGGTGAGGAGACCCGTGGTCGCGGCGCCGGTGGCTCCGGCGAGAGTCAAATTGGTGGTCAACTGGGTCACATCGAAGGTGGCGGTGACCCCGGCGTTGATTGTGATATTGCGGTCAATGATGACGCTGGAACCGGTGTATTGCAGAGTGGAGTTGCCCCCGAATACGAGGTTTGTGGCAGCGTTGGACGACTGGCCGATGCCGCTGGCGATTCCGCCGTTGGCGAGGATGGTGACGCTGAGTACGCTGCCGTTAATGGAGGTGATGCCATCGTAGGTGTTGGCAGAGTTGGAGAGGACAAACCCGCCCGTTCCGGTGCCGGCCACAGTCAGGTTCATGCCGGTGCCACTGACCACATTGCTGACCGTGGTTGTGTTGGTGGAGTTCGAGGTCCAAGTTTGGCTGTCACCAAGAATGACACCGGCGCTGAGCGTGTTGGCACCCGATCCGGCAAGGACCGCGATGCCGTTGCCGAGGGGATTACCTGTCAAGTCGGCGGCATTGATCGTCAGCGTGTTGGTGCCGGTTCCGGAGGCGATGCTCGAACCGGCGGTGTTGGCGCTGCCAGTACCCGTAAAGGTCAAACTGTTGATCGTGAAGTTCGCGTCGAGCGTGGTGGTGAGAGTGCCAGCGCCCAGTGTGTTGGCCGAGATACCAACGTTGGTCAGTGCACCCGGGAGGGAGAAGGTATCGGGCCCAGTCGGGGAGGCGAACCAGTTGGTCGCCGTGCCGGCGCCTCCTGGCTGTGTGCTCCAACTGCTGTCTGTCGTCGCTGCGAAATATGCGGAACTCGGGGCGAGCCCCGAGGCTCCGGCGGTGACAGTCAACTGCTCATTGGTGCCCGATTGCGACAGCGCCAAGGTGAACGGGTTGCCACCAAAGTTGATGGTGCTGCTTGCCAGATAGAAATTGGCATTGCTGATACTGCCGCTGCCTGCTCCGCCACTGATGATCGTGTAAGGGCCACCCGCACCGAATCCGCTAATCGGGTTGACCACGATCGAGTTGAAACCACTGGAAGTCGAGCCGACCAGCGAACCGCTGGAGGCGATCTGGTCGGCCGCTACGCCGCTAACATCCAGTTTGATGATGCCGCCATTGAATGCGGCACCCGCAGTGGCGAAGGTCGCATTCTGGGTGAGCGTAAGGGTGTTGATCGTCCCGTTGGACAGATCGACCATGCCGCCCGCGGCAAGAGTCAGTGAACCACCCCTGGCAGCGGTCGCGGCGTTGCCGATGGTGTAGCTGGCCGGAATGGAGAGTGTGCCGAGGTTATTGATCGTGACTGCACTGTTGGCGGTAGTGCCAGTGGTCAGAATCAGGTTGCCGCCGTTAACCGTGGTGGGGCCGGTGTAGGTGTTCGCGCCGGAGAGCGTCCAAGTGCCCGTGCCGGCCTTGGCGATACCGGTGGTGTTTGTTGCCGTGTTGTTCACAATCGCACCGGCGATTTCGCCGAGGCCGGCGGTGGAGCCTTGCAAGGTGAGGACCTTGATCCCCGCGCCAGTGGCGGTGAAATTGCTGGTGAATTGCAGGGAACCGGATGGTCCCGACTGTTCGATGATCCCGCCAGACGTGGCGATATCCAAATTAATAACGCGATCCGTGATTTCGCCGGTCCCGGAATAACGCAAGGTCGCCCCGCCCGCGAGACCGATGGTTCCGTCGGTCGCGTTCGCTGGCGCACCGAGGTTGCTAGAGGTAGAACCCACGCTGCCGATGGATCCGACTTGAACGATTTGCCCGGCTACTCTTGTTGGCCCGCTCCAGGTATTGGCTCCGGTCAGAATCGTCGTCCCTGTGACATTGGACCAGAAATCGATATTGTTCGTCGCCCCACCTGCGATCACTGCATTGACGGTTAATGTCCTGCCCGCAACAGTAACACCAAAGTCCGCTCCATTCCCAGCAGCGCCTACTCCTGCCAAGATGATTCTGCCATTGATCGTCGCATTGTCGGTGGCTGCGATGGTTGCGGCACCCACATTGTTGAGCGTCAAACCATTCACGCCGGTGTCGAGCACGCCGCCGCTGATCGTCAAGTTTCGGGCGATGTTCCCAGTTCCAGAGAGAGTCCAAGTGCCGGTACCCGCTTTGTTAATCACCAGCGGCGAGGGATCAGTGGAAATCCCTCCGATAATGTTCCCGCTGATTTGCCCCGTGCCGGCAGTGGAACCTTGCAATGTCAACGTCTTAACGCCAGTTCCGGTAAAGGTGAGGTTACTCGTAAAATTGAGATTCCCGGCCCCCGATTGGTCGATGACGCCACCGCCGGTGGTGCCCGCGAGGTTGATCACGCGGTCGGTGGTTTCGCCGGCGCCGGTGTAGCTCAGTGTGCCGGTCGAAGCGCCAACCCCGAAGGAAATGGTGCCGTTGGGAACGGTGGTCGGGGCGCCCAAGCTGCTGGATGAAGTGCCCCCCGTGACGCTATTCAGCAGAGTGGCGATCAGCGTTCCGTTCGCAATCGATGTCGGGGTGGTGTAGGTGTTGGCACCCGAGAGCGTCAGTGAGTTGCCACCCAGTTTCGTCAATCCACTGGTGGTGGTGCTAGGCACGATGTTGGCGTATGTGAAGCTCCCGTTGGTGGTATCAATGCCGACGTTGGTGGTGCTCGTTATGGTGACATTGCTGAGATTTAAGACCAAGGATCCAAGAAAGGCGTTGTCGACGTCGGTCGAGGTGAATGCCGAAGCACCCGAAACCCCGAGACCGAGCGTGGTTCCCACGCCAAAAGCGTGAGTTCCGGAAGCCGGCTTGGCATTGGTATTCAGGAAGCTCAGCGCGCCGACGGTCACGCTGGTGCCGCCGGTGTAAGAGTTTGTACCCGAGAGAGTCAAGACCCCCAGCCCATCCTTGGTGAGTGATGTAACAGCCACGCCGATAATACCCGAGATGGTCGTGTTACCCGCACCGCCGACGGTCAAGCCAAAAGCCCCACCTATAGCCCCGCTCAAGGTCAAGGTGCCGACGTCGGTATTGATCCGTGTCGCACTTCCCAGCGTGATGCTCCCGGAAAGACTGCTGGTGCCCGTCAAACCGCGGAGCGCTCCGCCATTCGAGATCCCGGTTCCATTCAAGGTGAGGGCCTCGGCACCTATCGCGACCCCATTGATTTGCAACGCGGCACCCAAAGTGACGCTGACACCCCCGGCCACGGTGCCCAAGCCCAATGCATTCGAGACCGTGACGGCCCCAGCCGAAATTGTTACCGCGCCGGTGAAGGTGTTGGCCCCCGAGAGAATCAGTGTCCCCGCGCCATCCTTGGTGAGTGTCCCGGCACCCGTGCCGATAATACCCGAGATGGTCGTGTTGCCCGCACCGCCGACGGTCAAGCCGAACGCCCCAGTCATTGCACCGCTCAAAGTCATGGTGCCACCGTCGGTATTGATTCGCGAGGCGCTTCCCAGCGTGATGCCCCCGGCATAGCTGCTGGTACCCGTTAAACCGCGGAGCGCTCCGCCATTCGAGATCCCCGTCCCATTCAAGGTGAGGGCCTCGGCACCTATCGCGACCCCGTTGATTTGCAACGCGGCACCCAAAGTGACGCTTACACCCCCGGCCACGGTGCCCAAGCCCAATGCATTCGAGACCGTGACGGCCCCAGCCGATATTGTTGTCAACCCTGTGTAGGTATTCGCACCCGAGAGGATCAGGGTGCCGGTGCCCGCCTTGGTGAGGGCAAATGCCCCGCTGATGACATTGTTTACCGTCAAGCCACCCGCGCCCACGGTCCAGGTCTGACCGATACCGAGAGCGATGTTGATGTTTTGATTAGCGGTGGCGGAACCAATGGTAACCGCGCCAGTGCCGGTGGTGATACCGCCTGCTCCGCTGAGCGTTAAAGTCTGGTTCGCGCCGCTGGTGGTGTTGGTCAAGGTCGTCGCAGATGTGTTGGTAAAATTGATGGTGCTGGCTGCGGCCGCTGCGGCGATGTTGATGTTGAGCACACCAGCCACGTTGCCCGGCCCCAGAATGGTTAGGGTCGTCGTTGAGATCGGGACAACGTTGGGAGACCAATTGGTGGATGTGCCCCAAGTGCCGCCCGTCACGCCGGACCAAGAGGACTGCGCGTTCGCTGTGCCCGTGCAAGCGAACAGTGCGGCGACGATCAGAACCAGCGATCCGAAGGATCGCAGCAGAGAGAAACGGGCCATGGGAGAGCCGCTCCGAGAGAGAGTATGAACGAAGGAATCCGCGCGAAGGCGCGGTGAAGAATCAATGAAGATGGGATGGGAATTGAGTACCGGCGAGCCGGTGCCACGTGCGGCAGCGCATTTGGGAAGGATCTGCAGCATGGGGAGAGCCAAGCTTTTGGATATTAAACGGTTGTTTAGAAAGTATGAAGCCGGTGTTCAAGTTTCGCTCATGGTAACCAAACTGTCACGGCTGTCTAGTGATAAGCCGCAAAAAGTCCCCCAACTTGTCAGCGTTCAGCAGAACCCGCGAACGCGATGTCGAGAACAACGGGAAATCTCACGGCAATCTGCCGGACTGTCAGAATGGGATTCCCCCAAGTGTTGCGAAAACAAACAGCGCAAAGTATTGCCAAAATTGGCTTTGCGATTATCCTTCGGCATGCATTCTCCGGCGTGAGGAAGTTCACCGGAAGTGTGGCGGAATTTCGGGCGCGATGGGAAACGGATTGCTTGCACCGAGATTTTATGGAAACCTCACAAATTCCATCCAGTTACGCAACCTGTTCCGCACGTTTGCGTTGCCGATAATACTTCAAGCCGGGCAGGAAGAACGAAAGTGCGCTCACGACGCCGAAGAGTAAATGACCGATCCCCGGTAATGCGGCCATGGCCACAGCAGTGCCGAAGTAGGCCAGCACCCACAAATAGAATTGCCCGGAAAGTGTACCCGCTTTGAAGAAGAAGACCATCCCGGCCACGACCGCCAACACCGGCGAGAGCGTGAGTGCCGGGAGTTTCTGAACCACTTCGATCAGGAACAACCCGATACTCGCGGTGGCTCCCGCCACCCACGCGTGGGCGATCTGTCGTTCCACGAACAGCACCGGCCCACCGCGCCGCCGCAACCGCCAGAAAATCGCCCCCCAAATGACGAGGCCCGGCCCCCATAGGGCGAGGTAGTAGCCGTGGGAACGCAAGCCCATCAATTCCATAATCTGGGTGGCAACGCAGATCACAAAGATCACGACGCTGTGCCACATCCAGAGCAGGCCCCAGTTTTCGAGCACCGCCGCGTGGTGGGTTTCCCGCAATAACCGCGATACGAACGATCCGAGGCTCCCCGGTTGCACGGTCAGCCGATCGCCGACGAGGTAGGCTTCGAGATCTTCGGCCAGTCGGGCGGCCGTCGGGTAGCGCAACTCGGCCGGCTTTTGCAGGCATTTCATGCAGATCAATTCCAAATCGCGATCCACCGAAGCGTTCAGATCCCGCGGCCGCACCGGCTCTTGTTCCAACACCATTAAGAGCGTATCGACGGGGTTGGACGACTGAAACGGCGGCCGGCCCGTGAGCATCTCGTACAGGATCGCCCCCAACGAATAGACGTCCGCCGTGGCGTTCACCTCGCGGCGGTTGGTGGCTTGCTCCGGGGCCATGTAGCTGGGCGTGCCGACGATGGCGCCGCTCAGCGTGAGGCTTTGCACGCGGTCGATGAGTTTGGCCAAGCCGAAATCGGCGATCTTCGGTTCCCCGCTCGCAACGTCCAGCAGAATGTTGGATGGTTTCAAATCGCGGTGGAGCACGCCTTGTTCGTGGGCGTGCTGGAGCGCCCGTGCGAGGATCGCCGTGAAATTCGCCGCGTCACGAGGTGGCAACGGCCCCTCGGCGACGATCCGTTGGGTGAGCGTGCGGCCTTCCACGTACTCCATGCTGAGGTACGCTTGGCCCTCCGACGTGCCGACTTCGTGCACGCCGACGATGTTGGAATGCTGCAAGCGCGCCGCCGATTCGGCCTCGGTGCGGAAACGGGCGCGATCCGACTCGCTGGCGAGGTGGGCTTCCCGCACCATCTTGAGCGCAACGATGCGATTCAAGGATTGTTGTTTTGCTTTATAAACGACGCCCATGCCGCCGCGGCCGAGTTCGGAGAGCAGATAGAAATCGCCGAAGCTGCGGGGCAGGGCGTTCGTGGAAGGAGCTTGTTCGGGCCGCGCCGCGGAAAGGATCGTGGTTTGCGACAACCGCGGTTTGGCCAACTCGGCGAATTGGGCCACGGCCCATAGTTCGCGGAGTTCCTCGGCGAGTTCGGGGTGCCGCTGGGCGGCGGCTTCGAGATCGGCGCGGCGATGCGCGAGATCGTCGATCAGGAATGCGAGGCGTTCATCGCGGCTGGCGGGCATGGGGGTTTTATATTGTTCGGGCGCCCTCTCCCCAGCGGGCAACGCCATTTGCGATTTTCCACTCGCGTTTACAGGGGATTCTAGTTCGCCACACGCCCCGCACGCCAAACATGGAAACCGTGGGCGAATGCGGCGGACATGGGCACTCCGTTCCATAAGCTAAGCACGTTTGCCCACCGTGAACCCCGCCGAGATGCCATGACTCCCGCGAAGCTCGCCCTCGAAGATGGAACCGTGTTCACCGGCCGTGGATTCGGCGCGACCGGCGAAAAGACCGGCGAAGTCGTGTTCAACACGTCCATGACCGGCTACCAAGAAATCCTCACCGATCCCAGCTACAAAGGCCAGATCGTTACGATGACCTACCCGCTCATCGGCAACTACGGCACCACGCCGGACGATGCGGAATCCAAGGGCGTGCAGGTCGAAGGCTTCATCGTCCGCGAACTCACGCCATTGGCGAGCAATTACCGCAGCGAGCGCGAGCTCGATGCCTACTTGAAGGATGCCGGTGTCCTCGGCGTCGAAGGCTTCGATACGCGGGCACTCGTTCGGCACATCCGCACCCGCGGCGCCATGACCGGCGTGCTCAGCACCGCCGATCTCGATCATGCCAGCCTCGTTCATAAAGCCCGCGCCGCACCTCCTATGCTCGGCCGCGATCTCGTGAAGGAAGTGGTGCCGGATCGCGCTTTCCAATGGGAGAAAGGCTTCGGCGATCTCGCCCAGCACGTCATGCCGTTACGACCGGCGAGCAAGCACGTGGTCGCCATCGATTACGGCATGAAGTGGAACATCCTGCGTTGCCTCGTTCAAGTGGGTTGCAAAGTGACCGTGGTGCCGGGGACATGGAGCGCCGAGAAAGTGCTGGAATATCGGCCCGATGGCGTGTTCCTGAGCAATGGTCCCGGCGATCCGGCCGCCCTCGGTTACGCCGTGGATGCCGTGAAGGGATTGCTCGGCAAGGTGCCCGTGTTCGGCATCTGCCTCGGGCATCAACTCTTGGGCCAAGCTTTGGGGGCGAGTACGTTCAAATTGAAGTTCGGCCATCGCGGCGCCAACCAACCGGTGTTCAACGCGTTGAACAAGACGGTCGAAATCACCACGCAGAACCACGGCTTCGCCGTGGATTCGAGCAAGATGCCGAAGGATACGGAAGTGACGCACACGAATTTGAACGATCAAACCTGCGAAGGATTGCGTCACACGAAGCTCCCCGCCTTCTCCGTGCAGTACCACCCGGAATCGGCGGCCGGCCCGCACGATAGCACTTACCTGTTCCAGCAATTCCGAGACATGATGGGCTGAATTCCGCGAGAGTGCCCCGCTTTCTCCGTTAGGCGAACGGCATCTGATGCTTTACCATCTCCCCTTGAGGGAGAGAGTCGCACGGGGCCCAGCTCCGGGAGGGGAGGGGAGAGGGGAGGCGATTCAAAAGAAACCCCTCCCCCGGTTCGCTGCGCGAACCACCCTCTCTCTCAAGGGGACATGGTAAAAGAAGACCTGCCGTTCCCCGTTACAATCGGCCTTCGATCCCCGGCGGATCGGGTTACCTTTTGCTTCGCAGGGCACCGCTGGGTTATACTGTTACTATGCTTCCGCATCCGCTGTCGGTCGTACTCAGGTTCGCGCCATGCCTTACCCGCTTCGATTCGCCCTGTTCGCAGTGATTCTCGCCTGCCCCGCGGCGTTGGCGGAAAACATCGGCTTGTACATCGCGGTACCGGTGCCCCTCAGCAGCGAAGGCGTCACTCGGGTGGTGAACCGCGTCGAAGCGGCCCGCAACCTCGGCGACGCCCGACCGGCCCAAGTCGTCTTCGACTTCAACCCCACCGATAAGGATGTTTCGGGTTCGAGCTTCGGTGCCGCCGCCGATCTCGCGGAGTTCATCGCCAAGCTGCACGACGTCGGCACCATCGCCTTCGTCCACGGGAAAGTGAGCGGCCACCTCGTGCTGCCCGTGCTCTCGTGTAAGCAAATCGTGATGAGCAAAGATTCGAGCTTGGGCGAAGCCATCCGCACCGACGATCCCCCGTTGAGCGACCGCCAAGCCTCCGCGTATCCGTTGATTCTCAATTCGGTTCGCCCGCAACACACGGCCATCGCACGCAAGATGTTCGATAAAAACGTGCGGCTGGCGAAGGGGCAGAAAGACGGCGGCGCCTGGTTTCTCGATCTCCGCGAAGCCAAGGAACTCGAAAAGAACGGCGTGAACGTGCCCGAGGCGAAAGTGCTCGCCGAGGAAGGGCGAACCGGGTTGTTCACCAAAGCCCAATTGCTCGAATGGGGCGTGGTCAACGGAACCGCGAGCAGTCGCGGCGAAGTCGCGGAACTCTTCGGCATTCTCCCCGGCACGCTGCGCGACGATCCGCTCGGCGGCCGGCCCCCGGTGGCGTTCCGCTACACGCTCAAAGGGGCGATCGATAAAGGCGTCGCCGATTCGGTGGCTCGCATGGCCCGCGGCGTGATGGATCGCAAGGGGAATATTCTGTTCCTCTTCCTCGAATGCGGCGGCGGCGATCTGCAAGCCGCCCGCGAACTCGCCGAGAACTTGCAGAAGCTCGAGAACCCCGATGGCGGCGGCGACGGACTGATGATCGTCGGCTTCATTCCCAACGATGCCCCGGATACCGCCGCAGTGATCGCCCTCGGATGCTCCGAGATCGTGATGAGCCGGCGCACCGATAACAAAGGCGCCGATGGCGAAGCCGCCAAGGAAGCCGAATTCGGCAACTTCGAGATTGCGCTGAGCAAGCCCGGTGCGAACCCGCAACTCTGGGCCGAGAGCCTGAAACCGCTGGTCGAACGCCAAGGTTACCCCGCCATCCTGATCGACGGCATGCTGAAGCGGGATATCGCGATCGTGCGGGCACGTTCCAAAGTGGATCGATCCAAGACACGCTTGATGGCCGATACCGAGCTCGAAGCCGAGAAGGCCAATTGGGAACTCGTGGAAACCGTGAAGCCACGCGGCAAACTGCTGAAACTCACCGCCAGCGAGGCCCAACGCCTCGGCATCGCCCGCAGCACCACCGACACCTCGGACCCCAAGGATCTCTACGCCAAGTACGGCGTCGAAGCCTCCAAGGTTCAAGATGCCACCCCCGCGTGGCTCGATATGTTCGCCAACTTCATCCGGGATCGGATGGTGACGGTACTGCTCGTGGTCATCGGCTTCACCGGCTTGATCCTCGAACTGAAAGTGCCCGGGGCCACCGTGCCGGGGATCATCGCGGCGCTTTGCTTCATCCTCGTGTTCTGGGCGCACACCGGCTTCCACGGGCAAGTCGTGGTGTTGGCCGGCCTGCTGTTCCTTTTGGGGTTGGTGTTGATTCTGGTGGAAGTGTTTGTCTTCCCCGGTTTCGGCGCCACCGGTATCGTCGGGGTGATGTTGCTGCTCGCTTCGCTCACGCTCGTCACGGTCGAAGAACTGCCCAAGACGAGCAATCAATGGATCGGCTTCGGCAAGAACGCCTCGCAATACCTCTTCGGGTTGATCGCGGCGGTCGCGCTCTCGTTCGCCATCACCCGGTACATTCACAGGATTCCGATCCTGAATAAAATGTCGCTGGCTTCCCCTTCGGAGAACGAAGCCGAGGAAGTGGTCTCCCTGCCCGGTGCGGCCCAAGCCGCCCGATTGCTCGGGGCCATTGGTGCAGCCACTACGCCGCTCCGCCCCGCCGGAACCGTGGCCTTCGGAGATGAGTTCGTCGATGTGGTGACCGAAGGGGGCTTCATTCCATCGGGAACGCGGGTGCAAGTGGTGGAAGTGGAAGGCACCCGTATCGTCGTGAAGGAAGTGTAACGGAACGTTCGCCGCGAGCTTGCGAGCGATACTGGTGATCCCGCTCGCAAGCTCGCGGCGAACATCCGATGGAGGACCATGATGATCGTCGCACTGCCGTTCCCCGCCACCTTCGACGACCTGATGCAGGTCGAAGGCAAGGCCGAACTCATCGGTGGAAGGATCGTCGAATATATGCCCAGCGGCGAACTCCCCGGCACGGTGGCTGGCAACCTGTATTTCTCACTCCGGCAATTTCTCAAAGGGCGAGGGATCGGTCGTGTCTACGGCGACAATTTGGGATACGCTCAAGAAGAGCCGTTGCGTTCGGGCCGCGAATCATTCTCGCCCGATGTTTCCGTGCATGCCGGCCCATTGGCCGAGAACAGGATGAAGTTTATTCGCGGTGCTCCAACGTTCGCGGTGGAAGTGCGGAGCGAAAACGATTACGGCCGGGCACAGGATCGGGCCTATGCCGCCAAGCGCGTCGATTATTTTGAAGCGGGAACCGTTGTCGTGTGGGACATCGACCCGCTCGCCCAAACGGTGGCGAAATACACCGCGACGGATTCGACTGTGTTCGCCCTCGGTGAAGTGGCCAATGCCGAACCGGCCGTGCCAGGGTGGGCGATACTGGTGGCCGACGTGTTCAGCGACGAGTGATCGAGTATTTGTTGGAGTTCCGCCTTCCAACGCAATCGTAACTATGGCCGTGCGGGTGTGGAAATTGCCGGTCGACGAAATCTTC